>OCZU010002680.1_pt1 | contig 11324 bp, 10 predicted proteins | sample 1539001 | NCBI WGS metagenome assembly OCZU01 (sample SAMEA3539306, study PRJEB22396) | soil metagenome | biome: tundra; feature: field; material: soil | place: USA | collected 2010-05 | depth 0.15 m
ATAAGTGGGCTGTCGCGGGACTTGCTGGTTTTATCGGGCATCGCAGCTTCGCGCGGCTCTTAGATGGGTTAGACCTTTATGAAGGGCGATTTTATCACTCGTTGCTTGATGGACCATTTCCGCGGGAAGTAGCGGTGAACAAGAATTGGTCGGAGCGTCATTCATTAGCCACCCGTCCAATCCGCCAAGCCTTCACGATGAAGTTGAAATCCGGCTTCGCCGCTGAATACAAAAAGCGTCACGACGAGTTGTGGCCGGAGATGGCGGGCGCGTTGCGGGCGGCGGGCATTTCGGATTTTTCCATTTTCCTCGACGAGGAAACGCTTACGCTTTTCGCCGTGCAAAAACTTAGTGATAACAACACCGCCGCCATCCTGTCGAAGTCGCCGATCGTTCGCAAATGGTGGGACTCGATGGCGCCGCTGATGGAAGTGCTCCCGGACAACGAGCCCGTGAGCAAACCGCTCAAAGAAGTTTTTCACCTTGATTGATAAGTCTCCGATGAAATCTTTGACGGAGCTTTCAATGAACGTTTCCGAAATGCCTCAAGGTCTTGGACTGCGCCAGTCCTTTGGCGCTTCCAACGCCAACGCCACATTCCAAAAGCGCCAGAGGACTGGCGCAGTCCAAGACGCTGTCGCGCGAGCCGAAGCGTTTTTCTTCGCGTTGATTCTCGGCTGCGCTTTCTCAGCCCGCGCCGCGCCACAGAACCCTGATCTCGCCTGGCCGGAAATCACCAGCCAGCAAAAGCCCTGGGCTTACTGGTGGTGGATGGGCAGCGCGGTGGACGAGAAGAACATTAAAAAAGAGCTGACCCGCTACCGCGATGGCGGACTGGGCGGTGTTCACATCATTCCGATCTACGGCGCGCGCGGTTTTGAATCGAACTACATCAGCTATCTCAGTCCGCGCTGGATGGAAATGATGGGCTACACGGTCCGCGAAGCCGAACGCCTCGGCCTCGGCGTGGACATGACCACCGGCACGGGTTGGTGTTTCGGCGGCCCAGAGGTGTCGGACCAGGAAGCGAACGCCAGTGTCGTCGTCAGAACCTTTGACCTGGCCGCCGGCGAAAGGCTGACAGAAAAATTTGACCGAGCCAAAACCCAGGCGCTGGTCGCCTATTCACCGGAAGGCAAGACCGTCGAATTGACCCACACCATTTCCGCGAATGGCGAAGTCGTGTTTTCTCCACCGAGCGGAACGTGGCGAGTCTATGCCATTTCTCAAAAGCCGAGCGGCCAAAAAGTGAAGCGTCCCTCCCCCGGCGGCGAAGGCTGGATGCTCAATTTGTTTTACGCGGATGCAATGAAGGATTATCTGCAATGGTTCGACAAGGCATTCGCGAATTATGACGGACCGAAGCCTCGCGCGCAGTATCACGACTCTTACGAATACAAATCCGACTGGTCGCCGGACTTCTTTTCGCAGTTTTGGAAACGGCGCGGATATCGTTTGCAGGATGAATTGCCCGCGCTCTTCGGCAATGCGCGCGATGACCGTTCCGCGCGCGTGAAGTGTGATTACCGCGAAACAGTTTCCGATTTGATGGCCGACACCACGCTCCCGATGTGGGTGAAATGGTCGCACGAGCACGGCTTCATCACGCGCAACGAAGCCCACGGCTCGCCCGGCAACCTGCTCGATCTCTACGCCGTCGCCGACATTCCCGAAACGGAAATGTTCCATCTCGACCGCAACAAGCTCATCTCGAAATTCGCGTCGTCCGCCGCGCACGTGGCGGGGCATCGTTATGCTTCCAGCGAGACGGGCACCTGGCTGGAAGAACATTTCACCGAGACGCTCGCCGACATGAAGTTTCTGCTCGACGATCTTTTTCTCAGCGGCATCAACAACGTGTTTTACCACGGCACCTGTTATTCGCCCGACGAAGCCGGCTGGCCCGGGTGGCATTTCTACGCTTCCTACGAAATGAATCCGCGCAACTCGGTCTGGCACGACGTGCCGGCACTCAACGCCTACGCCGCGCGCTGCCAGTCCGTGCTGCAATCCGGCCGGCCTGACAACGACATCCTGCTCTACTGGCCCATCCACGACTTTTGGCAACAGCCCGGCAACACCTTGCTCCCGCACATGACGGTCCACGCGCGCGATTGGTTTGAAGCACAACCCCTGGGCAAAACGGCAGAACAATTGTGGAAACTCGGCTATCAATTCGATTACGTCTCTGATCGCCTGCTTGGTTTGGCAAGTGCCGTGGACGGAAAGATTCACTTTTCCGGCGGCAACTATCGCGTTGTTGTCGTACCGAAGTGCCAGGTCATTCCGCTGGAAACAATGCGCAAACTTGTCGATCTGGCAGAATCGGGAGCGACGGTGATTTTCGCCGACGCGCTCCCCCCCGATGTTCCAGGCTGGAGCGATTTGGAAAAACGTCGGGCAGAATTCAAGCGACTGGCCGCCCGCATCAACGGAGCGCCGGTCTCCGTCCCGGCGAGTTCCAAGGACACGACGCAACACGCCGGATCGGAGATCGGCGCTCCAATTGAAACCAAACCTGGCAAAGGTCGCGTGCTGGTTGGCCATGTCGAAGCTGCGCTGGCGGAAGCGGGCGTGGCGCGCGAAATCATGTTCGATCAACCCGGCCTGATGTGCATCCGCCGCGGGTTCAATGGCGGGATTTATTACTTCATTGCCAACCGCGGTGACAAGCCGATTGACAGTTGGCTGCCCCTCGCGGTTGAGGCGAAGTCCGTCGTAATTCTTGATCCGACGTCAGGCGATTCCGGTGTCGCTGCGTCGCGCGTTACAAGATCTCAAACTTTCTGCCGCCTGCAGCTGGCACCCGGCCGATCCCTCATTTTAAGGGCGTTCATTGGGCGTTCGGCCAATGGCTCGCCCTGGAGTTATTGGGATGCAGCCGGCGACGCTGTTCCGCTCACCGGCACGTGGCAGGTGAAATTTCTCAGCGGCGGGCCTGAAATTCCCGCTTCGTTCACAACGGATCATCTCGCTTCGTGGGCTGAATTCGGCGGCACCAACGCGCAGTCTTTTGCCGGCACCGCTCGTTATTCGCTGCGATTCGACGTGCCAAGTTCGGAGTCCCGCCTTCAGGCGGCGCGAGGTACCGGCCCGCTGAAGCGGGAACTCCAAACGTATTTGCTCGACCTCGGCAGAGTTTGTCAAAGCGCCCGGGTTCGACTGAATGGCCGCGAGCTTGGCACACTGTTCACTCCGCCGTTCCAAGTCGTTCTGAACGGGCTTAAACCCAAAGACAATCTGCTCGAAGTTGAAGTTACGAACGTCTCGGCCAATCGCATCCGCGATTTGGATCGGCGCGGTGTGAAGTGGAAGACTTTCGGCGACATCAATTTTGTAAACCTCAATTATCGTCCATTTGACGCCTCCAACTGGCCGCTGACGGATTCCGGTTTGCTCGGCCCGGTGACACTCGCGCCCGGATCATCAATTCAATGACGAATCAAGCAGCGAACATCCCTCCCCTGAAAACCATTCCTCTGAACCGAACGGGCGCGATGATGCAATCGTCCGGGGTTGTCAGAGGAACAAAACTTTTGTTTTCCGCGCATCTTATTAAACCAGATTTCAATTTGATTTCTCACGCATGAAAACAAGAATACTCTCTCTCGTCTTCGCGAACGACAGACGCCAGCATTCCGAAACAAACCCGTTGCGGCGACTGCGCGATTTAAAAATATCTTTTGCATTATTTTCAATTCGTGCAATGGTGCGCACCAATGAATGACGCGTGGCGTTTGTCGCGCCTGGTTGTTTGTAATTTTGTTTTGGTTTTCCTGCTTGCGAGCGGGACGCCTTCCACCTTCGCCCCCGATCATCTGGAAGAAATCAAGAGTCGTGGAGTGCTGCTCTGGGGCGCTGATGCCGAGGGAGGCGCACCCTACGTCTATCCTGATCCCGAAAAACCGGAGCAACTCATCGGTTTCGAATGTGATCTTGCGGACGCGCTCGCCGCGAAAATCGGGGTCAAAGCCAAAATGGTCCAGAACCAATGGGATCAACTCATCCCGGCGGTTGAGCGCGGCAACTTCGACATCATTCTCAACGGCCTCGAACTCACGGCGGACAACCAGCAGCACATCGCGATGTCGCGGCCCTACTTCGTTTACGCGCAACAAATCGTCACGCGCAAGAACACAGCAGGTTTGACGCGGCTCGAAGATCTCAAAGGCAAAGCGGTCGGCATATTGTCAGGCACGGCTGCGCAGCGGCTCGTGGAAAAGATGGGCGGCGCGGACATGCGGATTTATCCGGGCAACGTGGAAAGTTTCCGCGACCTCAAAGCACAGCGCATCGAAGCCGTGGTGCTGGACCTGCCCATAGCGATGTTTTATGCGAAGCCGGACGCGGAGTTGAAATTCTCCGGCGATCCGTTTGCACCGGGCTATTACGGTATCGGCGTGCGCAAACCGGATACGACCCTGCTGGCGGCCATCAACACGGCCGTTGAAGAACTCGCGCAAGACCATACGCTGGAAAAGATTTACCGAAAATACGGCGTGTGGGATGAACGCCAGGAAAGCCTGAAGGATTATCAGCCCGAAGTTGTCGTCCAAAGAAAATCCATCTCCACACTTCGCGAGTGGCCGAAGTATCTGCCGTTGCTGTTGCGCGGAGCGGTGACCACCGTGGAACTTTCCATTCTTGGAATGGCGCTGGCGATTGTGGTCGGCCTGGTCATTGTCATGCTGCGGCTGTATGCCATCACTCCGTTGCGATGGTTCGCCAAGGCCTACGTGGAAATTTTTCGCGGCACTCCTCTGCTCATCCAGCTTTTCCTCATCTACTATGGCTTGCCGGAAATTGGCATTCGCTTGAACGCCTTCCTCGCGGGTATCCTTGGGCTGGGATTGAACTACGCCGCGAGCGAGGCCGAGAATTATCGCGCCGGCATCCAGGCGATTCCTCACGGGCAGATGGAAGCGGCGTTTGCGCTGGGGATGAGCCGGGCGCAGGCGTTGCGGCGCGTCATCCTGCCGCAGGCGCTGCGGCTCGTGATTCCGCCGGTGACGAACGATTTCATCGCGATGTTCAAGGACTCGTCCATCGTGTCCGTCATCACGATGGTGGAACTGACCAAGGTTTATGGGATGCTGGCCATGTCCACGTATGATTATATCGGGCTCGGATTGATGACGGCGGGAATTTATTTTGCCCTGAGTTATCCAGCCTCGATTTTTGCCAACTGGCTGGAAGGAAGAATGCGTTATGATCGCCGTTGAATTTAGTGGCACGGGCATCTTGCCCGTTCGATTCTGGCTTTGGAATTTGCTCAAAAGAAACTCACGGGCGAGACGCCCGTGCCACTTTGCATCTGTATGATCGCCGTTGAAAAACTGGTCAAGTCGTATCACACCAATCGCGTGCTGCATGGCGTGGATCACGCGCAGGAACGCGGCGAAGCCGTCGTGCTCATCGGGCCGAGCGGTTGCGGCAAGAGCACTTTCCTGCGCTGCCTCAACCAGCTCGAAATCGCCGACTCCGGCCGCATCACCATCAGCGGCGTGACAATTGAAGGCGGGCACGCGCCGCGCACGGGCGGGGAACGCGAGCAGCAACGCCAGTTGCGCATCCGTGCCGGCATGGTGTTTCAGCAATTCAATCTGTTTCCGCACCGGACGGTGTTGCAGAACATCACGGAAGCGCCGGTCGTGGTGAAAGGCATGGCGACGAAGGACGCGGAAACTCGCGCGCGCGAACTGCTGGCGAAGGTCGGCTTGGAAAAGAAAGCCGACGCGTATCCGGGGCAGTTATCCGGTGGACAGCAACAACGCGTGGCCATCGCCCGCGCTTTGGCGATGGAACCGCAGGTGATGCTGTTCGACGAGCCGACGAGCGCGCTCGACCCGGAATTGAAGGAGGAAGTGTTGCGCGTGATGCGCCAGCTCGTCGAGGAAGGCATGACAATGATCGTGGTGACGCATGAGATGCAATTCGCGCGCGACATGGCGGACAAGGTGTTGTTCTTCGACGCCGGCCTGGTGGCGGAATCCGGTCCGCCGGACGAAATCTTCTCCAACCCAAAGCACGAACGCACTCGTGAGTTCCTCCGCAAGGTGACGACGCGTTAAGGCCATGCTCGCGGGCAAGCTTACGCTTGCTGTCATTGCAGCGGGGAGTTATCGTCTTACCATGCTTGATTGGAACAGATGTCCTGCGGTTGAACGTGTGCCGGGCAAAGTCAGCGGCGCGTGGCTGTTCAAGGGCACACGCGTGCCGGTGACGGCGCTGTTCGAGAACCTCGAAGGCGGCGCGACGGTGGACAATTTTCTTGAATGGTTTCCTGGTGTGACACGTAAACAGGTGGAAGCCGTTTTGGAACACACCGGGCAAAGCCTCGCGGTGGTGTAGGTTGGTTGCAATCGGCGCATGAGAATTCTTTTCGACCACGGCACACCTGCCCCGTTGCGTCATTCGCTTCCCGATCACGAAATCTCCACTGCTTATGAAATGGGATGGGCCGAACTTAATAATGGCGATTTGCTCGCTGTGGCAGAAAAGAACTTTGGCGCCTTCATCACCACCGATCAAAACCTTCGTCATCAGCAAAACCTCGCCGGAAAACCGTTGGCGATTCTAGTTTTGCCTACAACCAGTTGGCCAATAATTCAAAATCATCTCAGTGAAATTGCGGACGCTGTGAAGGTACTCAAGCCGGGCGATTTTGTGGAATTGAAATTTAAGAAATGATTCGTGCGATTGGCGCAAATCAATACCCTAATTCCTTCTTCCTTTGTGCGGCGGTCGGCAGCGCATCTTTCTTCTTCAGGATGGCTTCCTTTCCCGAATCCTTCACCTGCCGGGCTTGAGTGGCGTTGAATTCGATGTTCGCCTGAAACTCCGCTGGAACGTCCGATTCGGCGTAGATCGCCTCCACCGGACACACCGGCACGCAGGCCGTGCAATCAATGCAATCCTCCGCGTGAATGAGGACTTGATTGTCCAACTCGTAAAAACAGGCCACGGGACAAACCTCCACGCAGTCGGTGAACTTGCATCCCACACATTTGCTGGTAACCACATGTGCCATAATCGTCTCTTGTGTTAATTGTTGAACTCACCAACAGCCTGAAATGATTCAAGCCGGATTGCAAACGCATTTTTGGCTGCGTCCTGATTTGAATTTCAAACTTGCCTGCCGAGCGCGAGTTGTCCCAACTAGCAGCACTTCCGCACCATCCAACCGCTGCGGATTGGGACATTCCGCGCTCCGCGCCAAATCAGGACTCTACCGCATTTTTGTTGCGTGAGTTTAGACCGCGAAGACGCCGATTTGCGACAACGAGGCTTGCCAAGGCGGAACTGATCGCGCCGAAGGCACGTTCAATCAGCACTGTGCGATTGAGGCCGCTTGTTTCTCTGCGCCCCGGCGGCCAGATCAATTTTGCTTTTCGGCGGCTGGTTTCCTGGGCGTCGCCGTCGGGCGGAACATGACGACGTGATAGGTGGCCGGGCCATCGCCGACGTTCCGCATTGCTTGCAGAACGTTGGACGCGTTGAAAATAACCGAGCCCGGCCCCACGCGCACCCATTTGTCATGCACATACGCCTCGATCGATCCCTCCTTCACGATGATGACTTCATCGTCGGGACGCCGGAGTATCGCGTGGTTGGTGGCACCCGGATTGAGGGTGGAGGCATGGCACTCCAGCACATCGAGCGTGGCGGTGGGCCCTTCGAAAAATTTCCGGCCAGAGCCGTTCGCGTTCGGTCTGGCTTCGATGGAATTCCATTCAATGGCGGTTGAGGTCATGAGAGATTTTTTATCAGATTGAGCCAGCACAGCAAGTCCGGCGGTGGTCAATGCGGTCAAAAGAACGAGGGTGAGTTCTCTGCGGGTCAGCATAGGAGTTTGGAGTTTTTTGCGCGGGCGAATTGGTTGCGTGATCCGGCTGGCCGACAATCCGGGTCGTTCCTTTGGGTGTCGCCGCCGAGCGCCACATGAAGACGTGATAAACCGCGGGGATGTCGCCCACATTGCGCAGGGCATGAACGACGTTGGACGCGTTAAAAATCACCGAGCCAGGCCCCACGCGTTTCCATTCGCCGTTGCTCAGTGTCTCCACCGTTCCCTCCCGGATGATGATGACTTCCTCTTCGGGATGCTGATGCGGCGGGTGGGAGGTAGCGCCGGGATTAAGCGTGGTGACGTGGCATTCGAGTACCTCCAGTGTAGCGGTGGGCGATTCAAAAAATTTCCGAAAGGAGCCGTTCGCGTTCGTCTTCGCCTCGATGGAATTCCAATCTATGGCGGCCGAACCCATGACGGGTTTGGCGGCGGGTTGAGCCAGGACAACGATTCCGGCGGTGGTCAATGTCGTCAATAGAACGAGGGTAAGTTCTCTGCGAGTCAGCATGCGAGTTCGTTTTCGTGGCGGTTGAATCGCAGCATAAGGCAAAGGCCCGGCTCGGCAACGGAATTATTAAAGGAGGGACCAACTCAAACGAAATGCTGGATTGGAAAAAATATCATGATTCCATGCCCTCTTTTCTGATGAATATCATTTCACCGGACCGGTTACTCGATAGACGGATTCTCGTGCGCGAAGTTTCCTGATTGTATTGCGCGGAGAACGAGTTGTTGATTCTCGCGCAGCACGGCCAGCCAATAATTGATGCGCTCGGCGTTGGTCTTGTCGCTCCAGTGGTTGAACAATGCCGCCGCGTCGTCGAGGGGAAGGCGACCTTCCGGCGGATGGATTTCCAGCGTGAACGAGCAGCGTGGCCAGCCCAGTGCCGCCAGCGCCGTGGCAAGCATGCCCTTCAGCCCATCCGGACCGAACAGCAGGGGCAGCGCGCGCCGGCCGCAGTGCTCGAAGGGCAGCGGGATTTCCGCGAGAAAACTCAGGTGATCCGTCACGCCGAACGGGCTAAACGTCGAGGCGGGGTGTCCGTCGTGCAGATGGAAGTGGGCCGGCTTGCGGATGGCGCCGAGACGCTGAATCAACTGCCGCACGGTGGGCAGCGCCGTGGCGGTCGCGCGTTGCACGTCCGCGACCAGCGCGGGCATCGCCGGGTGTCGCGGCTTCAGGTCGCACACATTCCGTCCGGGATGGAGGGCCGCGAAGGCGGCGCGCGTCTGCCAGATGCCGACGTGGCCGACATCCACGCAAACGCTCGTGCGATGGCACGGAGCGATGGCCTCCGCGAACTGCGCGAACAGGGAAGGCTCCAGTCCGGTCGCATATTCGATGAATAGCCACGGGCATTGCGGCACGCCTTCGAGGCGCGCGTTCAATTCCCGCACGGCACCCAGATAGCCATCCGGCTGGGAAACAAGTTCTTGCTGATCGTGGATCACCAGACCGAACACGCGACCGGCGAAGCGGCGGGAGAATTCCAGCACCTGCGCGCGACTGGAGGGGTCGAACAGGTTGATGCCGCGGGATAGATGCGCGACGGCCGGCGCCTCATTCGCCGGCTTGAAGTTTAGCTGCCGGTCGAGTTCGTCCGGTTGACCGGCGTAGAACTCGGCGCCGAGGCCCGTCTGTTCAAACCGTTTTTTGGCCAATGCCAGCAGACAGTCATCACCTTCGATCCGTTTTTGAAAAAGACCGAGGATGGGCGGGGTGCTGGGAGCGGCGATGCTCATGCGCTGTGCGGAATGCCTTGCTGCGGGCGGGACTGCACGAGAATAATTTCTTCGCCGCGCACGACGCCCTCCACGTCTTGCGGAACTCCGAACGCGCGCTCGAGGAAGCTGGCCATGATCGCGAGGCGTGCGCCGAGTTTCGCACGCAGCGCGGCGTCCGTGGTGAAGGGAAACCGGGAGTAATCCACCCGACGTTCGACCAGGCGCCCGTCCGGTTGCACTTCCAGCTCGTGGCTGAAGCTGGCGAAGGCGAGCAGCGTGGTCCGCCCTGATTCCTTGTCACACAACAGACGATACGGCGTGCCGCGCGCGGCGGCGCTGGCGAGAGTTTCGCCAAGGCCCACGACGAGTTCGACGTAACACTCGCGCGGATTGTGGCTCACCGGATTGACCGTGTGCAGGATGAACGACAGTTCCGGCTCGACCAGCGGTTGAATGAGCACGGCCATGTGAGCCGCTTCGTGCGGTATGCTGGCTTGCCGGCGGCTCGCGGCGGCGCGTTCTGTCCAGAGCGAGGCCCACACGGTGCTTACGGCTTGGGCGACGGACTCGGCGGCCACACCGATGACCGATTCGTGAAGCCCCGCGCCGGCCAGGTGCGGCAGATCCTCCGAGTTGGCGCTGGAGCGGACGGCCAGACGCCGGGCGCGGCCGAACTCGCGCACGACGGCGGCTTTGATCTCGTCCGGCACGGGAAGTCGGGCGACAAGTTCGCGAAGCTGAACGGTGGCGGCGGCGAACTCCCCGGGCGGGAGCTCGTTCACGCACCCGACCAGCGCGGAATAATGGGCGTGCAGTTTGGAATCGCTGCGGAGCGCTTGTTCCATGACACCGAAGGGAACAACGAGGCCGGCTGGCGCTGTGAAATCCGCGTCTCTTCGGGCGGCGAGTTCAAGCAGGCGCCGCGCGCCATCGGCTTTGTTGCCGCCGGTTGAAGGGAGTATTTTTTCAACCGGCAACACGCTGGCCTGCGGCCGGAGTTGCACTGCGGGAATGGACATCGCGGCTACGGATTGCGGACGCGCCGCCGTCTGGGTGTCTGCGGCTGGCCCGAGTTGGACGCCCTCCGGTGTGGCGTGGAGCAAAACCCACCGGCCCGCGTGCCGCCGCAAATCCTCTGTCAGCGCGGACTCCTCGCACGAGACAAAGATCACTCCCGCCTGGCGCGCGCGCACACCCAGGTGCGAAAGGTGCGGCAGTTCGTGCGCGAGGATGATGCCGGCCACTCCGGCGGGAATTTCCTCGTCGCCCTCCGCCTGGGCCAGGAGGACGACGAGCGGTTCTGCGCCGGGACTGAGTTCGCCCAGCACGGTTGCCGGCGTGAAGCGACCGGTCGCGTGGCCGGTGACGAGCACGTCCCACGGCGGCTGGGCGAGCTGTGCCCGGAGCCGGCGAAGCAGGGTGCTGGCAAGCTTGGCCAATTGAAAAACCAGGTGCCCGCGAATCTCTCCCTCGGCGAAGACCCTGATGGCGTGGGGCGCCACACCGAGTGCCCGGCCCAACGTTTCGGCGCGGGCGGCCAGTTGAACCAGCACGCCGTCGCTGAAGTCCCCGGCCAGGCGGCGAGAGCGCTCAACCGTGGCTTTGAGGCGCAGCAACTGGTCACGGTTGTCCGGCGAGAATCCGACGCGCCCGGCCTTCAATTCGGCCTCGATGACTTGGGCTTCGTCTGGCGCGATGCGGCTTGACGCAAGGTTGGCCAGCGTGAGCGCGAGGGTGTCGACCTGAGCAT
>OCZU010002683.1_pt1 | contig 11313 bp, 13 predicted proteins | sample 1539001 | NCBI WGS metagenome assembly OCZU01 (sample SAMEA3539306, study PRJEB22396) | soil metagenome | biome: tundra; feature: field; material: soil | place: USA | collected 2010-05 | depth 0.15 m
TCGGCGTACGCGCGCGGGCTGGACGGCCTCTGGGGCATGTACCAGTGGCTCGACCGCGCGCCACTCGGTCGCAACGAGAACGGCTTCTGGTGGCGCCGCCACGACGAGTACGACAGCCAGTGAAACCATAAACACGCAAAGGAAGAGGACGATGAGTGGCTTGTCGGGCAGGACCACTGTCGTCGTCGGCGCTAGCCGTGGCTTGGGGCGTGGGATCGCTCGCGCGTTCGCCGAGGCTGGTGCTCCGGTGGTCTGATGCGTCCGCTCCAGTACCAGACGTGGGAGACGTTCTCCGTCAACTGGCATACCAACGTCAAGATCGCGTTCGCCGAGCAGACACAACTGCGCGGTGCTGGTGGCGTACTTCTTGATCAGCTCCAGCGCCTGCACGACAGGCTGGTGCTCGTTGGTGGAGCGGAACTTCAGAGTCTGGATCAGCTTGATCAGCCCGCGCCGGTAGTGATTGGAGTAGGAGCCGCCGACACCTTGACCTGCTTGGCCACGAACTCCACGACCTCGTCCGGCAGGTCCGAACGCCCGCGCGGAAACCCGCCCTTCCAGGGCAGGAACTTCATCATCACCGCGAACCCCAGCCGGGTCGCGACTCGCCGGGCTGCGGCTCAGCCCTCGGGCAGCGGTTGCGGCACAATCCCGTGCATGCCCTGGCGGGTGCCGTACTCATAGGCGCCGCAACTGCTAGAGAGGGTCAGATCGCGATCGCCCCGGCGGTGCAAGGTCAGCTCGAAGGTGGCCAGAGCGGCATGCCTGACCGCACGGGTTCCTCCCGAAGGATCGGCATAAGCCACCGCGACCGCGTCCTCTTCGCCTGTCGTCACTCTCAGCTGAAGCCGGGCTCCCGGCGAGGGGACGCCGACGGTGAGCCGGCCGGGGTGCCCGTCGACCCTGGGCAGCCGGCCAAGCCCACCCAGCGGGATCCGCCGGCCACCGAGGCTGAGCGCACCCATCGCCGTCCAGGGCGAGCGCGCCCGGCCGACCCTGATCCTTGCGAGCACCAGCTCCAGCCAGCCCCCCGGTGCGGCGCCGAAGCCCGATGCGTGCAGCCAGACCCAGGAATCGGCATGCTCAGATCCCCAGTTGTGGCCGACAGTTCCCCGCCAACCTGACACGCCGACCCTGCGGCCATCGATATCGAATATCCCCGTGACCAGGCCATCAGGGACACTCGCCTCAAGCTTGGTGCGCGGCAGCGGTGCACGATACAGCACCGGCGGCCGCAACGGCCGCAAGGGCTGCTGCCCGCCAGTGATGGCCAGGTCCCAGCACGCGGTCCGCTCTCCCATGACGGCGTCCCCCCGGAAGTGCCCCGGCCCCGCGACGGCGTCCGGCGGGAAGGCACCGAAGACCTGCTTGACCACGGCCGGCCGCTGACCTAGGTCATGATCAACGACGGTGCACCACAGGGCAGCCGACTCCGGTCCCTGGCGGGGACGATGCCGGGTGTGACGTATCCACAGCGCCCTGGGCGATGCCGGGTCGCGCGCGCTGACGAACCACGATTCATATGCGCCGACGCTCATCCGCCCATCATGCTCTCCTATAGCGACGTCAAGGCAAGCCATTGCGAGCGCGCCCAGCCGACAACACGCAGCAGGTCACGGCCGCATGCCAACGGCCCCAAAGCCCCGCGCCGGGCTGCGCCCAAGCCGGAAAGGCCGATCGGCCTCCCCGGAGGAGCAGAGCTCACCGGCACGGCACCCCACGTCGGCTACTTGGTCCGGGCTCAGTTGAATTGCCGCATCGGCCAGGCCCGGCAGCGTGGTTCGCCCTAGCAGTTGCCCAGCAGCCACAGCGCCGCGCCCCCCTCTAAACTCGACCGTTGCTGAGATCGCTGAACAGGTGATGTCCCAAGCCCCGCCCGCCGCCCTGACGAAAGCCACCGCTTGGATCACCGGAGCACTCGAGGGCAGGGCTAGCACGCGGGGCACAGGACCTCAACGAACACCGCCGGGACAGCGCTAGGGCCGCAGCAGTTCTGTGCGAAATTGCGGGGCAAGTGCTCCGGACTTCGCGATGAACGCCGCTCTAGCTGCGTCGTCAAGCTCGGGGGGCGGCTCGGTCCGGGTAGCGACGGGTTCGCCGACAGCGAGGAAGAAATTCTCCTGCCCGGGCGGTGAGCAGATGCACAGCAGCCGCGCTGACCGGCCGGAGGCGTTCGTGAAGGCATGCGAGGCGTTGGCCGGCACGTTGACGGTCTCGCCGGCCCGGGCGACGGAGTGTTCCCCGCGGAAGGTGAGCTCCACCTCGCCCTCCAGCACCGTGAACATTTCCTCGAAGTCGTGGCGGTGCGGAGGGGGACCGCCGCCCGGAGGGACGTGCATGTCGATGAGGGTGTACCGGCCGGCGGTGTCATCACCGGTCAGCAGGATCGTGTACGTGTCACCGACCACTCCCAGGTGCGGAAGCGTCTGGTCCCCGTCCGGCCGCGCGACGGCGAGATGTCGCCGCGGGTCGTCAGGCGGGACCGGCGGGTGCTGTGCTGTAGCCGGGCTGTTGTTCATTGCGCTGCTCCTTCGCGGGTCACGTGGCGGGCCTTACAGGCGTCTCACGTGACGAGGCGGATGTTGAAGCCCGGCGTGCGGAGCGATTGCATGAGGGCTACGAACATCAGGAAGTAGTGCTCGGGTCCCCGGGCGGACCCGATCCCGCCGAGATCGACGATGCACCCGTCCGGCCACCCGAAGTCTCTCAGCAGGGAAGTGACCGCCGCCTTGGCGCCGGCGTCGTCGCCGGAGACGAATACGCTGCTCGTCGGGAGAGTGGCGGGCTCGGTCATGACCGACATCGCGGCGGTGTTCATCGTCTTCACGACCTTCGCCGCCGGGAGCGCCGCCTGGAGCTTCTCCGCGAGGCTGGAATTCGGGTAGACCAGCTCGAAGGATGGCGTGCTCGCGTTGGCCACGTCGACCAGCACCTTGCCCGCGAACGCGGCCGCCCCGATCCCCGCGACGAGCTCCAGGGTCGCCGCCCCGGGCGTGGCGTTCACGACGACGTCGTTGTCGGCGACGGCGGCCGCCAGCGACGTGACCGGGGCGTCCAGCGCACTCTTGGACGCCGGGTCTCTTGACCCGAACGTGATCTGGTGGCCGGCCGCCGACCAGCGTCGCGCGAGCGTCTGCGCCACGTTCCCCGTACCCAGAATGCCGAGCTGCATGATGGTCTCCGATATATCATATTTGAAACGGACGAATTCGTCCGTTTCAATCACCGTAGCCCAGCCCCTACCGTCCGGGAGAGGTTAAGCGGAATTTTTCGTCCGGTATAGGAGGGTACATGGCCGGCCGCCCCCCTGCCGATCCGGAGCAGGCCCCGGAGCCGGGGTACGCGGGCCCAGCGTCAGACGCGTACTCCCGTGCCACCGGCCCGCACAGCTCCGGCGGATCACGACGTGCGGAAGGGCCGTCCGCCGGCCGCGCGCGGCGGCGTCCCCGCCGCGACGCCGAGCTGAACCGTGAGCGCGTCCTGGCGGCAGCCGTCTCCGCGATGCTGCGTGAAGGCCGCAACGTCCCGCTCGCGACTATCGCGACCGAGGCCAGGGTCGGTGTCGGGACGCTGTACCGCAGCTACGCTGATCGAGAGGCCCTCCTCCACGCTCTCGAGCACCGCGCCTACGGCCTGCTCAACCAGATCCTCGACGAGGTCGACCACCAGGACCTCCCCGGACTCGAATCCATCAGAGAGTTCCTGCTGCGCTCCCTCGCGATCGGCGACCAGCTAATCCTGCCACTGCACGGCGCACCCCCGCTCATCAGCGCCCAGGCCGTGGCGGCGCGCCAGGAGATCAACCGCCGTCTCGATCGCTTCATCCAGCGAGGCCGCGCCGACGGCAGCATCCGCGCGGCGGTCAACGCGACCGACGTCATCGTGTTCAGCGCGATCACCACCCAGCCGCTGCCACACGGCCCCGACTGGCCCCTGATCGCCAGGCGCCAACTCGCGATCTTCGTGAACGGGCTCGCCGTGAGCGGCCCGACCGATATCCCGGGCCCCGCGGTGACACGTCAGGACATCGAGACAACCTTCACGCTCAGAGCCCCGCCAGCCCACTAGGCACTGGCTGGCCTGGCCGCCACCAGGTCGTGCGCCGGCCCGGCTGACCGTGCTGCTGACGCTGAGACCGCTGAACAGGTCATGTCCCCAGCGTGGCCATGCACCCGTCCGAGACGGCCTTGGCACGTGCCGGTGCCGTCAGTGCAGTCAGCGGAAACGGTTTCGAGGTTTGGCACCACGGCCGCCCGGCGGGGTTCGCGAAGTTCTTACCGGCTGATTACCTACATGCCGACGGGGTGAACCTCCTGGCGCCGCAGATCAGTGTGATAGTGCGTGACCCCGATTACGCGAACGCAGAGGAGAGTGAGTATGCGTAACCGATGGTTGGCGGCTGGCGGGCTTATTGCTGTCGCCTTCGCGGCAGCAGCCTGCGGAAGTAGCCCCTCCGGCTCGTCCGGGGCTGGCTCGGCCTCCTCCGGGTCCTCGCCGAGCGGCCAGGCGGCCGTGCCCTCATCCAGCGCCGCGGTGACGCTGAAGATAGCGAAGACCAGCGCCGGCACGATCCTGACCAGCGCCGGAGGATACGTCCTGTACTACTTCACCGCGGACAAGCCGGGCAGCGGCATCTCGACGTGCACCGGCAGTTGCGCGTCGACGTGGCCGCCGCTGACCGGGACGGTGCAGCCACCGCCCGGCGCGACGATGCCCGGCCCGCTCGGGATGATCACTCGGGCTGACGGGACAAAGCAGGTCACCATCAACGGCTACCCGATCTACCTCTACTCGGGCGATCAGACTCCCGGCCAGGCAAATGGCAACGGCGCGGGAGGCAAATGGCACGTGGTGCCGGTCAAAGGCTCGCCGTCAGCCTCATCTAGCCCGACGCCAGCCTCAACTGGCTCGTCGTCCGGCTCCGGCGGGGGCGGCGGGTACTAAGCCGCCGCGGCCGTGAGCTAGCCCAGCCCTTCCCGGAGTCCCGGGTGCCTGTTTCCCTGGTGCCTATTCCGCGGAGGGCTGGGCGGTACAGCCAGCGGCGGCTGGGGCTCGCGGCGTGGAGTTCGCGGTAAGCGGATCTGGAGTGTTGAGAATGCCTGGTTGATCAGCGTGCCGGCCGGCGGGCGCCCGTGGGCTCCGTCGCTGCCCATCTGCCAGCTCCGGATGAGCGCCCGGCGACCATGTTCCTGCTCGGCCGCCTCAACTGGTGGATACCACCCTGGCTTGACCGGCTGCTGCCCCACCTCGAACCCGAAGGCCCCCCAGCTGTGCCCACTGCCGACACCACCCGGGCACCCGTCCTCACCGAGCAGGCACCCGCATGACGCCGGCTGCGATCAAGTTGGCCGCTGCCGCCAACCACCAGGCTTAATGCCGGGCGGATGTACCGGCGGTCATATCCCCGCCAGTCTTCGCGGCCGTCTGGCCATCGGATCAGCACCGCCCACCCGTTGCGGTGCACGGCCCATGCCAGCACGGAGACCCGCCGCCAGGACATGTCGGAGTGGATCACCTCCGCGGTCCTCAGCTTCGGCTCGTGCCGGGCGCTGTCGATCAGTTCGCCTGAGGGCACTCGGCCTAGCATCGGCACCGTCCCGACCGGCGGAGGGTATCCGCCGAACACTCCCTGCCCGTCCGCCATAGGGAGGACGATAACATGTTCGAATCATGGATCAGAACAGGAACGACAATAAAGATATACCAACGAACAGCCGACTACGACGGCATGAAGCCTTCGAGGTAGGCGTCGACCGTGTCGCCGCTGGCTCGTTGATACCACCTTGGCCAGTCGATGTCCCCCGATGGCGGATTCTGCTCCGACCATGAGCGGTCCTGGCTTATTGTCCAGTCATGTCGGGGGACGCAGGTCAGCTAGTCGCGGGGCATTATCGGCTGGCCGAATCGATCGGCACCGGCGGGATGGGCGTTGTCTGGCGCGCCCGCGATGAAGCCCTCGGCCTCGATGTCGCCGTCAAAGAGATCATCTTCCCGATTCGGATCCCGGAGGATGAGCGGCAGCGCGCCTGCGCCCGGAGCGTCCAGGATGCTCGTGCAGCGGCTCAGCTCGGCCACCCGGGGATCATCAATGTGCACGGCGGCGTCGAGCACGACGGCCGGGCGTGGATCGTGATGGACCTGTTTCGCGGCGCCTCGCTGGCTGACCTCATCGATGCGAACGGCCCGCTGCAGCCGCATCGGGCAGCACAGATCGGCTTGCGCGTGCTGGAAGCGCTGTCTGCCGCACATGCGGCCGGTATCGTGCACCGGGATGTCAAGCCAGCGAACGTGCTGGTCAGCGGCCGCCGCGTGGTGCTGACCGACTTCGGAGCCGCAGCAATCCAGGACACCCCGGCGCTGACTCGCTCCGGCGCGCTCACCGGGACTCCCGCCTACCTGTCTCCCGAACAGGCCCGGCGAATGCACGTCGGCCCGGAGTCCGACCTGTGGTCTTTGGGCGCTACCTTGTACGCCGCAGTAGAAGGCCGCCCGCCTTACCAGGGTCAGGACTTCCCAGCCGTGTTGTCGGCCCTGCTGACGAGTGATCCTCCGGTCCCCCGCCGCGCCGGGCCCCTCACCCCCATTCTGGCCGGGCTGATGCGGCGTGACGCGACGCAGCGGCTGACCGCTGAGGAAGCGATGGGCCTGCTGTCCGCAGTGGCCGCCCCCGCGCCAGGTGCGCTGCCGGCAGCAGAGCCCACGGTGGCGCCGCGAGCCAGGCCGTCACCGCCCGGCGTCCTCCCCGGGGGCCGTCCTCCCGGCGAGCCTAACGATGGCAGCGGGAACCGGCGCCGCGCAGACCGCCAGCCGAAGCGGACGCCGCGCCGCGTGGTCGTACCGGTGGTCGCAGGCGGGGTCCTGCTGCTCGTGGCGCTGGGCGCCACCGTGGCGATCACGCTGGCGAGCCGGCACCATGACGTCGCGGGCTCCGTGACGTCAGAAACGTCCTCGCCGTTGCCTGTGCGGTCCCCGGTCTCATCGGGGCCGGCCTACGATCCTGCGCGGCACAATTGTGCCGCTGCCCCGCACACCTGCGGATACCCGGATGCGACCAACACGGGAGTGCCGCCCGGCGTGACCTTGCGCTCGGTACCCGGCCAGGCCTCCCGTGGTCCCGGCTGGCGGTACTCCCAGGGCAAAGTCGAGGTCTACGGCAAAGGCGCGGTATTCGGCGGGTACTCCGTCCGCGGTTACGTGGAAGTCACCGGCGATGGTGCGGTCATCAAGGATGACGCGATCAGCAACTTCGGCAACGCCACCACCGGTGATGGGGTCAACCTGGTCGGCAACCCCAGCAACGTCACGATCGAGGACATCAATATCTCAAGCCCGCACGGAACCAAGGGTTTCATGGGGGTCTACGCCGGGATCAAGGACATCAACGGCGAGGCCATGGGCACCAAGGTGCTCTATAACAACATCGCGGACGCTTCCACCGGCGTGCAGGTGTACATCGGCCTGATCGAAGGCAACTACGTCCATGACGTGGCCGGCGCATCCCCCGAAAGTCACCTGAACGGCACCACGTCCAACGGCTCGACCACGCCGCTGACGATCGAGCACAACACGGTGTTCAACCCCAACGGGCAGACCGACGCGATCAGCCTGTTCGAGGACTTCGGCGTCGAAGCCAACGTGCTCATCACCGGCAACCTGGTGGCCGGCGGCGGTTACACCATCTACGGCGGCCAGAACGCCGGCGGGCCGCGGGCTTACAACATCCGCATCACCGACAACCGGTTCAGCACCATTTACTACACCCAGTCCGGTTTCTTCGGCTACGTAACCGCCTTCGACCCCTCGGCACCTGGCAACGTCTGGTCAGGCAACATCTGGGACACCACCGGCCAGCCGGTCCAGCCCTGATGCACCACGCCAGGCCGTGAGGAGGCTGGCGCTACGACGGCACGCTTGGGCTGTCATGGCGCCAGCCGGAACGGCGGGTACTGGTCGGTGACCAGAGTGGCCGCGTAGGCGATGACGCGATTGTTCCAGCGGATGACTCCCTGCACGAAGTCGAACATCCCCCTGGGGTACCGGCCGGTGAACAAGATCGCGAACCAGGCTACGATCACCAGCACGAAGGCGGCGATGTCGAGGAAGAACAGCACGATGTAGTGCGGGATGGCCAGCAGCCATTTCACCAGCGGGAGCCACCGGTTCAGGTCACGCGCCGCATCTGGGTAGGGGTAGTCCAGATGGACCGACTGGTGGTCGTCGGTCGACGGGTACTGGTCGTCCATCAGCGCGAGATAGGCGCCGACCCGGTTGCTGAACCGCTGCAGCTCCAGGTTCCAGTCGAACCACCACCGCGGGTACTTCCGGCGGAAGAGGATCATCAGCAGCGGGCCCAGGAAAAGCAGCCCGCCGGCCCCGGCCACGACCGTGCTGGTGCTGTGCCCGTAGGACGACTGCCAGGTGCCGCCGCCGGATATCGTTTCCAGCACGACGGCGATCGGGATGATCGCGAAGATCCGGAACGCTGTGGTCACCCGGTCGAGCGGCCGGTCGGGATAGTCGATCGAGAACTGCACCGGATACTGCGCCGGGTATTGCGCCGGATACTGAGGTGGTTCCATGACCGTATCAACCTTTCCATGCCCATGACATGGGCTTCTCAGGCGGCGGCAGCAGCTCTAACCAGACCCTGGCGATTATCGTCACAGGAAGGGGCGAAGGTCCCCGAATTCTGATACCGGAAAGATCACGTCCACGTCAAGGCCGCCGTCAGCCCGGGCCCGTGCGGTGACCGTGGCGCGGTGGGCGCTGGCGATGGCGTGGACGATGGCCAGGCCAAGTCCGTGTCCGCCGGCATGGCGGATTCGCTCGGTGCCGAGTTGCTGGAACGGCTGGAAAAGGCGGCCGACCTCGTCGGGCGGGATCACTGTTCCGGTGTTGCTGACCGAGATGGTCGCCCGTCCGGTGGTCGTTGTCGTCGAGATCTCGGCCCGGCCTCCGGCCACGTTGTGGCGCAGGGCGTTGTCCACCAGGTTGGCCACCAGGCTTTCGGCCAGGCTCTGGTCACCCGCCGCCGGAGCCGCGGTGAGCGTTGCGTCGACGTGGATGCCTCGCTGCTCGGCGTCCTGCCGCCGGACCAGGAGAACCTTCTCGGCGATCTCGGCCAGATCAAAGGGTTCCCGCTGCTCGATTCCCCGCTCACCGGTGGCCAGGGTGAGCAGCGCCTCGATGAGACGTTCCTGCTGATAGCCCAGCGCCAGCACCTCCTGGCAGGTCGATCGCAACGTCTCCGCGGTGGCATCTGGGTCGGCGAGGGCCACTTGGAGCAGGGTCCGTTCCGCGGTGAGCGGGGTTCGCAGTTCGTGGGAGGCGTTGGCCACGAAGTGCCGCTGCGACTCAAACGATGCGTCAAGCCGCCCGAACAGGTCGTTGAGCGTCTCTCCGAGTTCCTTGAACTCGTCGTCGCGGCCACTGAGGCTGAGGCGCCGATGCAAGTTGCTGGCGGAGATGTCCCGGGCGGTTCGGACTGAGTTCGAGAGGCCGCCCGGCGCGGAATGCGACCCGCCGGCTGGGGTCGAGGGTCACCTCACCGCTTTCGAGCGTCGGGGGCAACGCGGCGGCGGAGCGGCGGCCAAGAGCACGCACGCGGGCCACGAGCTCGGAGAAGTCAAAGGGCTTCGGCAGGTAGCCGTCGGCGCCCAGCCCGAGGCCGTCCACCCGCTCTCTGACGGTACTGGCCGCAGTCAGCATCAGCACCCGGCTCCCGGACCGCCCGGCCACGATCCTTCGGCAGACTTCGTCGCCGCGGGTTCCGGGCAGGTCCCGGTCCAGCACCACGACGTCATAGCGGGTGACGGCCAGATGGTCGAGCGCGCCGTTCCCGTCGAGGACCACGTCGACCGCCATGCCCTACCGGCGCAGTCCGGTCCCGATCGCCGCGGCCAGGATCTCGAAATCTTCAACGACCAGCACTCTCATGATCTTCTCGTGATCCTTCTCGACAGCCTGGGCTCCGCCCAGCTCAGGGCGGGGCGAGTGTGATACCGGCTCAACGATGCCAGGTCGCCGGTGTCAGCGCGGTGTCGGCGCGGTGTCAGACGCTGACACCGGCGATGGCGTACAACCACCTTCGAAACGGCATCCACCGGCTTAGGGACAACCAGATGAGCGAAGCGACTATCGAAGTGACGGGGCTGCGGAAGCGGTTCGGGCCGGCGCTGGCTTTGGATGGGATGTCGTTCACTGTCTGGCCGGGAGCTGTCACTGGTTTTGTCGGGCCCAATGGCGCGGGGAAGACGAACATCGGAATTTGACATTTCTTTCCCGACCCTGGAGCACGGGTCAGTCCAGCGAGTTCAGGAACTCATCCACGGTCAGTCGGCAGTCACGCAGGATCCCGCGCAGTGTACCGACTCGCACCTCCTGGTTCGATGCACAGGGACAGAGGTACCGCGACCATCCGGGTGACGTAAGACGTGGTGGCTTCCGCGGATGCGCACCACCTCAAAGCCGGCCTTCTCCAGGGCGCGGACAACACGCAAGCCCGGCAGGACCGGCAGCGGAGGCATCAGGCTACCTCGTCGACGTCCACCGCCAGCAGATCGGAACGCACCAGCCACTCAGGAATGCCGCCGTCGGCTTCGAACGAGGCCCGGACCGCCTCACGCAGATCGTCAAGAGCCTCTTTCCGGGTCTGGCCCTGGCCGTTCGCTCCCACATTCGGACCAAGCTGGGCGTGAGCGGCCCACCAGCCGTCTTCATCTTGCTCGACGGTCATCGGCACCAGGACTGTCATGACCGCCCCTCCTCAGTCGACGAATCATCTCAGGTTACCGGAACGTGGGCCGGTCCCACGGAGCAGCGCGCGTCCGGCTGAGGTGAGTCCGGCCGCAACCGCTACAGCGCCTAAGCAGGTAGACGGCGGTGGCGCGGCGGTTCGAGGAGTACAGGAATGCCTGCGCCGAAGGCAAGCCGAATCACCCGGTTGCAGCCGCTACCTGATGTCGGTTTCACCCCGATATGAGAGGGCCCGAAGCCTGCGTGCGCCGCCCGGCCCTGTCACATCCGCCTCATCCGTTCACCTTCCACAGCTCCCGCATCCATAAAACAGGGCGTACCGGGCACGAAAGTGGTCACGGGGCATGGAAGGTCAGCCGGGCCTGCCATCGCCCGTCCCGGGCGGGCGAGGACGCGCCCGCATCGCCGCGCGATTCCGGGCATCTCGCCGTGGGCGGCCAGCCGTGGCGGCATGCGCAGGCATGTGCCGGCACAGCCGTTTCGCCAGCTGGGTGAGCGGTGCGCTCAGGCGGATTCGGCGGTGACCTCACGGTGACCGTGCAGCGCCGCCGTGTCGGC
>OCZU010002684.1_pt1 | contig 11313 bp, 9 predicted proteins | sample 1539001 | NCBI WGS metagenome assembly OCZU01 (sample SAMEA3539306, study PRJEB22396) | soil metagenome | biome: tundra; feature: field; material: soil | place: USA | collected 2010-05 | depth 0.15 m
TCCCTCGGGCGGGACGCCCTGGCTTTACGGCAAGCGAGGACTCCCGCCGCTACTACCGCTGCTGGAATCAAGAACCACCACAACGGCGGTGCCTCTGTCTGCCAGCGGGCAATGGAATGATAGCTTTGCAAGGCAATTTCCGATTTCCGATTTCCGATTTCCGATTTTGAATTGGCAAGATGCTCCCGGCAGTATTCGCCGATGCAGCGAAAAACCACGCCGCGTTCCGGCTCCAAGCCATGCGGGAGGCCGGGAATGATTCTCAATTCTACTCGCACACCGTTGGTTTGCAGAACTGCAGCCAGTCGTTTGGTATCAGCCACAGGAAAAATTTCATCCTGTTCGCCGTGGATAAGCAAGACTGGGCAATGCAGGTTGGAGAGATTTTCCTTCTCCGCATCGGATGGGGAGAAGGTGGCCGCAGGCCGGATGAGGTGCGTGTTGGTAGTGGCAAGGGCCGCTTCCGGTAAGCCGGCACCGCTTATTAGAACGAGCAATTGCGGCGGTTGTTCCGAGAAACCTTCAGACCTGTAGGAGACGAGGTGAGGAGTCTCTAATTTCTCGGAAGTTTGAGCCTCGTCACCTCGGCTCCTACGCAGCGCGAAATCCATTATCCGGTTTGCGCCCAGGCTCATGCCAACCCAGGCGATGGCGTTGGTACCTGCCCATTTTTGCCGGCCAAGATAATTAAGTAGTGATTCAAATTGCGCCGTGAAGGCAACTTCGTTGGTCTGGTTATATTCCAGGCTCACGACCGCCAGACCGAGTTCAGCCATCTGCCGCAAGTCCTTGCCGTCATTCATCAAAGAGCCGTCGGAACCATGCACGTAGATGATTATGGGATACTGGCGCTTGGGTTTGGGCAAAACGGCCACGCATTTGAAAGAACCATGTTGAGCCGTTTTAAGCGTGAACCATTGGCGGGAGAACGGGTCCTGCTCCCTGGCCCAGAACAATGCACCCAAGAAAAGCAGGACCAGAAAAATGCCTGACGCGAATTTCACGAATTGACGCGAATTAAATCGAGAGAATTGGCACCTGGGCAGTTCCAACAGGAGCAAACAGAGGAAACAAGAGAGCCGGTTTTCAAACACTCGCTCCCATGGTTTTCAGTGGAGTCTCCGCTATCTCCGTTACCTCCTGTTCATCTGTCTGTCCCAGTTCCAGCAAAATCCAAAATGTTGCCGCTGTGGGCAGTTTGAACAGCCCGCCATCAAACCAAAAGCCGATGAACAGGACGATAGCGCCGGCACGACAAGCCGCTTGGAGCGAGTCTAAGGCCCAAAGTCCGCACTCCAAAGCTGGTTCCGACGGCTTGTTTTCAATTTCTGCTTTCCGTTTTCTGCTTTCCGCCTTGCCGGTCAGCGACAGCCCAACATACATTCCAAAACAAAACAGCACGGGAATGCCTAGCGTGGTACCGAGCATGAGATAATCATTCATTTCAATGGCGGCACTCACAGTTAATTTTGGCGACAAATAGTAATGCTCATACAACGGTTCTGGCTGGTTCCAGCCTGCGCCGAACCACGGTTTTTCTGCCGTCATTTGCAATGTCCCTTCCCACGCGGCGACGCGGTTGCGCCAGGAAAAGTCCACCTGGTTGACTGCTGATAATGCGCGCCGCGCCGGATGCCATTCCGTCTGCCGAAAATGCCAGAACGACAGGACAAGGACTGAGATCAGAATGACGGAGAACGGAAGCCAGCTTTTGGCCAACCGAGAAACACACCGACTTTTTGAAATTGCCGATAGCGAACCGGGCTTGCTTTCCGTTTTTTCCAGTTCTGACCTCTGACCTCTGACCTCTGACCTCATGATCAAGTATCCCAAGCCACAAAAGGTCGCCACCCACGCCCCACGACTGTAACTGTGCAACAACCCACGAGTCACGAAACCAGCCGCCACAAGGCACATGGTCGCAAAGAACCACCAAGCTTTTTGAAAATTGTAGGAGACGACGTGAGGAGTCTCAATTATTTCCGCTTTCCGCTTTCCGTTTTCCACTTTTGAAGAATGAGCCTCGTTACCTCGACTCCTACCCAGTTTTGAAAACTGAAACAGTGAAATGCAGCCACCTATTGCGAGCGCAACGCCCACTCCCATAAGCAGCCCGAAAATGTTTGGATTATCCCAACGGCCTGACCAACGCGCGTGATTGCGATACTCAAAAGTATGGCCCATTTCCGTTTGCCAAACCGAAGCCAACGCCAGCAGAACGACGAAGATCACGACAACCAAAGTTGTGAACCTGTTTCCGCTTTCCGTTTTCCCCATTCCGCTTTTCAGAAAACCCGCTCCTTGCCCCAGCACCGCGCCGCCAAGCAAAGTCAAAGCCGGCATGGAGGGTGAATAGTCAATGGCGTAAAGAACTGCGAAGATGAACAAAGCGCAGGTGAGCCAGAAGCTGGGGCGCGTCTCTCTGTGCGCGCCGGTCTTTGCAGATTGCCACCAGCTTGCCTTTGCGCCTTTGCGCCTTTGCGTGAGGCTATTTCCCGCCCGCGAGGGAAGAAAAACGAAGGCTGTGAAATAAATTACCAGACACAAGAAAACCATCCATTGCGTTTCTGCATCCCTAAGAACGGCGGCAATTTCTCTTAAAACTGAGCCGATAAAGCCGGGAGATGAATGCAGGCTGCCTCCGGAGAACAGAAGCACGAACAGCAGAAATGCTACACCGCTTGTTTGAAGCAGTGTGGCAAATGATTTGCAGGCCATCCTTAAACGATGCCGGGCGGCTCAAATGGTGTAAAGAATCATGGTGCGGAGGCAATCGCTTTTTCCGACGCTGGAGGCACGAGCGAATCGTTGCCTTCTTGCCGCCAGAGCCAGAACAAGGAAGCGTAACTACCAAGCAGCAGATAGCCCAAGATGATTTTCATGCCGGTATCGGCTGTCTGTGGCGATATATGCAGTGCATCCGTCAGATTGCCCAGACAAGGGCAGGGTTTGTGATATCCGACCCAAATCAAGCCGAACCGATAGACTACAAAGTTAGTGGCAAGCCACGCCACTAACCCGAGCGCCAGCGTGTGCCACTTGCAGAATAAGCAAATGAGCGCAACAACGATCTCGGCTATTCCAACTACCAGCATTAAGTGCCCAAATTGGACGCCGATGATGGGATCAGCAACCGCCAATACCTTGGCGGTGCCGAGTCCGCTCCAAACCTTGGCGATTCCGGTGATGGCAAGAATTGCGCCAGCACTGATAATGAAGTTGATTGAGGAATGGTTTCTCGGCCGTTCTCCAATCTCCACCGACTTATCCGCAATCGAATCATCCATTTGTATTGAATTTGCGTCGTATTGCTCAGATTTTGAGTCATTCAACGCATTAGTTCAAAATTCAAGGGCTATTTCAAGACCATGTCCACTCCGCACCACAGAACATCGATAGTTTCGTCACGCCATCGTCCACCACCACTGCCGGCCCGTCATATAACTATCGTTTCGGCAACCTATCGCGTGCATCATGTTTTTAACACTATTCAGCGTAGATACTCGGGACTAACCGCTCTCCCCTCGACATGGCTCAGACTATTATCACCTTTGGTTCCTTATCTTTCAAACAGTCTCTAACAATTTTCGCCTTCTGCGGATTCCGTGGTGGTCGGAACGGAACCCGATCCGGTTGATATGGTTCCATCACAATAAATAATGACCGATGTGAAAGTACAAGGGACAGGAGCTGGCGTCGAACAGTCGCTGGATCCTCCGGAATGAACTGGCTCGCAAGAATTCACGTCCTGCCCCGCACTGAGAATGTATTGGCTTACTCCGCCGTGTGCGCCGCCGCCTTCATTGTTAGGGCAACTAACACTCCATGAATTTGGTTCCACACACGTATCTGTTACCGTCAAGTTACAAGCATAAGCATATACAGCGCCTAATAATGAGATAGCTGAGACGAACACGGGCATAGTTTTTTGTATTTTCATTGTTTTTTCCTTTTTTTATTTAACCGAATTACACCATAACCGAAAATCGGTAAGGTCGAAGTGGCCATAAGAAATCCCACCACCAGAAAACGAGACAACGAGTTATGGGGTTTTGGACCATAACTTACTCCGACAAGGCTTTGACGAGTTTGCAGTTTTACGGGAGTCCCTTCTTTTGTGAGGGCATACACAGACAACTCTCGATTAGTCTCGAAGTTAAAATACTTTATATTGTTTTTTTCAAATTGCGTGCTTGCGAAGAAATCATTGCCCAATTCGTTTGAAACTATTTTCACATGATCCAACTCCATCGTAATGTCGCCGCGCCACACTTCTCCTTTGGTCCAGAGTGTAATTTGACTAGGGAAGCACCCAATGGAATCCGGTGGATTGGGATAAATATACGAAATCCTCCGCTCTGCAGAAGCGTGATCGTTTGGACTAAGAAGAAGCCGCGCTGGAATTCCGTTTGAGAGTTCAAGCCGACCATGCAAAGGTATGTTTCCATTTCTTACCGCTTCAAATTCATTTCCTCGCCACACCACACTCTCCGGGTTCAGGTCAGCCATTCCCATGTTGAGAAACTGGCAAGCGTATTTGCGCATGGCATCACTTAATACAGCAGATGGGTTAGGAGATTTTGCGTCCGCTGGGTCGAAGCTTCGCGTCAAAGTGTTCCCGTTCAAAAAATACATTTCATTACCACTCCGGCCGCTAACGAACTGTATTATTCGGTTAGTCCCGGCATATGTGACCAAAAAGAAATTCGTACTCGATCTAGCTCCCCTATAATAAGTAACGGTACGGCCCATCTTTTTCCCGGTTTTAGGGTCAGATGATTGTTCCATAGTTTGGCTGCCAGTAAATTCTTCAACGTTGAAGGGTTGCCGTATCGCCTGTTTAAAAAAGGAAACAATATTGTTTGAATCGGAAATATTAGTGAATTCTTGTGCCGGAGCGCCACTCATCATAGTAACAAGAAGGACAACAAGAATTCCTCTTTCATTAGCAAACCTAGTCCTTATTGTGGATGTGTTTGGAAAATACACTCAGCTCACCCTGCGTTTTTGATCGTTTGATCCATTTTGCCGATCAACTATAACCTACCCATTTCCATCATAAATAAGATGTCTTACGTGTCCGCTTAATTCGTACGCTTCTCCGCCTGGGAGAGTACCTGGAAGAATTAGAATTAGTAACCAAAATCTCATTTATTCGATGAAGTCATTGAAACATAAAGGGGGCCTGAGTGTTTAGGCAAACTCCAACTCTTTTTGACTGATTGGTTCATTTACTTTTTGAGTTAATCATCAAAGCTGGTGAACAAAAAGAAAGTAAGCATGTCAAATCGCGACAGTCATGAACAAATCACGACATTTTCCCTCCCAAACCGGAGCGTCGCGCATATTCACTGGGAGTAAATCCCCAATAGCCTTTGAATTCGCGTGAAAATTGTGTGTGGTTAACGTAGCCGGCATCCGCAGCAGCCTCTTTTGGCCACAGGCCATCCTGCAACCGCTTCGCGGCCCAGATTTGCCGCTGCTCGGTGAGCCATCTCTTTGGGGTTTTGCCAAATTTCTTGAGAAAGAATCTTTCTAGTGTTCGCAGCGACACTTTGCATTCTTTGACGAGTTTCCCCGTGTGCCACTTGGCTTCTTCAGCCAGTTTCGGCCAGTTTGTGATTTGATGCAAATGAGTATACATGATTCAAATGTGGACTGCGGAGTGGTTTGAACAACGAAGTAACCAAGGAACCAAGTTTTGAGAGGGTCGGCTTCGTGGTTTTGTTAATTGGAGCTGGTTTGAAAAGTAGCAGCCGACGTAAGGAGGCTCTAACTTCTTTCCTGTATCGGCTCGGAAAACCTGGATATTGGAGATTCGTTACCTCGGCTGCTACGATGATTCGTAGCGGCGTGCCTTCCAGCCTGCCGTAGAGGGCGGCATCTTGCCGCCCGGAAAAAGCGTCGCCTCCGCAGAAAGGCTCAATTTTTCGTGAGCTTTTCGCAATTGCCAGGGGGATTCCGCCCAGGGCTGACGCATATCCGCGATTATGAGATCTGCGGGTGGCAAACTCCCTATCCCCGCCCAAGCGGGAAGAGGGCTGGGGTGAGGGGATTTGAACTTCAGAAGACTCGCGTGCCTCCTCCCCATGAACCTCTTTTCGGATTTGGTAGGGACGCGTTCCACCGCGTCCTTGATTTTCCAGAACAGAAGGGGACGCGGTGGAACGCGTCCCTACCAAGTTCTTGGGTTCAAGGCGTACCCCGGCCCTCTCCTCCCTCGGGGGAGGAGAGGAAGGAAATAGCCGGTTTATGTTGTTGCTCTCGGTATGGGCCAGCCCTGGGATTCCGCCGGGCTGGAAGCCCGGCTCTACGTCAGCCAAGATGGCTGCCGCCACGGGAAACGGCGCGCACGGAGTGACGCGCCCTACCAACTTGGGTTCGTGTTCCTTTCGTGTGTCCCGTGGTCGGAAGGTCATGCGGGTTCTTTCAACCCGATGTCCATGTGGCAATGCGGACACTTGAGCTTTTGCTCGATGGCATGTGCGGGAAATTCAATGTGCCCATTGCAGAAGAAGCAGGACATTTTCAGGTTTTCGTCCCTCCGCAGGGTGACGGCCTTTTGACAATGGGGACACGGCGTTTGCTGGCCGAGGTTTCGCTTGGAGAACTTGATATGGCCGCCGCAGGCGGGGCAGGACATTCTCAGCGGCGCGGCGGCCTCGAGATTGGATTGGTTCAATTGGAGCCATGCCAGCGAGTTGCAGTCGGCAGAAGCGAGTGCGGTGAGTTTGGTGGTTTCTGCCGACAAAATGTCGGCAGCACTTTGTTTTGCAGGGCTCCGTATGAATGAAGAATCAACATCATACGGTCGCGGTCTCCTTTAAGGTTATGTCTTTGTGACAATGGGGACATTTGAGCTTCTCGCCAATGGCGTGGGCGGGATATTCAATGTGTTCCTGGCAGAAGAAACAGGACATTTTCAGGTTGTCAGGCTTGCGCAGCGTAATGGCAGTCTGGCAATGCGGACAGGGGACTTTTTGGCCGAGATTCCTCAGGAAGAATTCAACATGTCCGCCGCATTGGGCGCAGGACATTTTTAAGGATGGATTTGCCCATCTGCGACGTTCTAGCACCCAATTCCAAAAGAGAGAGGCAGCGCTTCCTGCCAATAGATAAAGAAAACCCGTTTTAAGCAGCAAATACGTCGCGCTCAAGCTCATGCCAAAAGCGTTCGCCAAATTCCCCAGAAAGCCAATCGGAGCACGTCCGCCGGCGCTCCATGCCAAGCCAATCTGATATACGCAAAGATTTAAGACCAGCCATAACACCAAAGCTGCCTTCAAGCCGTCCCGTTTGCCGAAAAAGCAAACCAGCGCCACGCCTAGCTCCAGCACCCCAATTATCCAGAAAGTATTCCGTATAGAAATCATGAGGAGCGGATCACGAGGCGATATTAAGCTGGCGTTAGTTGCATTGCCAATGAACAGGGTAGTAGCTAAAAATAGCAGCAAGGCTCCAGCAGAACTTGTGAAAAGCTTAATGGGTTCGCTCTTCATGTGGAATGGATTTTCTGAAGTAAGTATTCACACGCTTTCCTTTTATTTTCCTGCCAAAAACCGGGCAAGCTGCACCGCCTGCTCACGTTCGGTGGCAACTGATCTGGTAAGATGTTGAACCCCGTCTTGTAAAAGAAAATGAAAATCGGTACCGAAGCTAACTGCGTCGTTTTGGAACTTTATCAATTGTTCTGGTAGCGAGTCTTCTTTGTCATCTGTTCCACCAACTAAGAAGATTTTTGAGATGTGCGTCTTCGATAAATCCGGCCAACTTGCGGGGTGAAATAAAATTAACCCCGCGCAAAAATCAGGCTTTGAAGCAAGAACTTGCCCCACATCTCCAGCCTGAGCGCTGTATGCGATTAAAAATACGCGATTGGTGTCAATATTGGGATTTTTAGCCAAAATCTCATAAAGTCCCGTTACTTCTGCAGGCCAGGTATCAATTTCGTTGATCCAGTTGGTAAAGTTGGCAGTTGCGAAATAATAGCCTGCATTGGCCGCTACTTGCGGGGATGAATTCCACACGTAAAGTGATTGGCCAAGAATGAGGGGATACTTTTTCCCGGGAGAAACGTGCGTCGGTTCCCAGAGGTGATAACCGATTTCCTTTCCCGAGGCATTGGTCCCCGCTCGGTTTAGGGATGGGACTATTTTGGAGTGTTTTAAAGTTCTTTGGAGGCCAGAAACCAAGGATCGCACCGTTTTGGATTTAATATCGTATTGCCAAATACCGGGTGCGCCGCCGACATCATTCCCTGTAAAAAACAAAAAGTCTCCTCCAATGGCATGATAGCGGAGCATGCCTTCCCAAACGAAAGTCGTCGGCACTAAATTGGTATTGATTTTTAGAGCAAAGGAATACAAACCGTGTCTCATATCTAAATCTGCGTATCGCTCTCGTACAGGATTCCGCACGGTATTCAAAATGGATCCTTGCTTGTCCCACGATGTAGGTGGACGAAAAGCAATTGAAAACGGCCCGATTTCATCTCCGCAATTCAAAAGAAAATTTCCGGTTTCCTCCGCGTAGCTGAAACTTCTCAATTGATTAGTGCTTGATTCCCAGATTTTTTCGGAAGTTCCGGACGAAAAATCAAATGTCCAAATATCACCCGTTTTAAGCCATGCAATTGAGTGGGGAGAAATTACGGTCAGGTTTATCAATTTTCCGTCAGTAAATCTTTTGACAACTTGCGTTTGAACCCAGTTGCCGTCCGGATTTTGCGAGAATATCAACCAAGAACGATGAGTATATGTTGAGTACGCAAAAGAACGGGTTGATAACCAAATGAATTGGGAATCCGGGGAACATGCCTCGGCTGGTATTTTTGCCATCGGTTCACCAGAAATTCCGTTGTAAAGGATGATTGCCTTTAGGGAATTCGTGGGACTTGGGTCTGCCAAAACAGCATAAGCAAAATAGCTGTCGTCCGGTGACCAGCCTAACATTCTGAATTGATTCCCATAGCCTTTTTCTTTTTGTTCAAATAGGAGGTGACTCTTGCCGCTCGCGGTTTCACAAAGGTAAGTGCCAAGGCCAGTTTCCGTTTCTTGAAAAAAAATCAAGCTGCTGCCATTACGATTGGGAAATAAACCAACTCTGGTCTGTGCGATTGATCCAATTTCGGCGGCTATGTCAAACAAGTGAGGTGGCTGGCTGGCGATAACCCAAAGTCGCCAGATGCCGACGAATAGGAACACAAAAATCATCCACAGCAAACCAGGTCGTTTGGAAGCTAAATATTTTAGAAAATGATGCACAAAGTGAGTAGTGATCGATAATTATGCCTATTCCCAGCCGTGCATGGAATCATAGCGGAACGTCATTTCATTGGTATCGTAGCCTTTATACCATTTCACATGATTGTCGGTAAAAAGGACGTTCTGCCCCTTGTGGTGGCGCTCCCATTCTACCCAGCGCTTCCCGTTCAGCTTCCCTCCTACGCAGTTGATCGAATAATCATCTTTATCAGAATCCGCCAAATCAGCATCCGTCCACAAGGTGTCACCAGACAATACTTGAGCAGATGGAAAATGAATCTGCTTAGTATCAACCGAGGCAAAATTATCCGCGAGGAGATATGCGGCACGTGCACCGTTGAAATAACTGAATTGCCCTTTGAGATCGGACGGGCACCGATAGATATTTGTGCTTCGAGTGTAAGTAAGAATTTGTTGCATCCATCCATATTTTTGGGTCTCCGGATCTGTTTGATCCCAGAAAATAGTGCCGCCCGATTCAGGTAAAAGTCCGCTCGATTCATCCGCATACAGAGTCATGCCGAGGCCCACTTGGCGTAGATTGGACAGACATTGTGCCGTTAACGCCCGTTGCTTGGATGCAGCGAGACTTGGCAACAACAGTGCCGCCAAGATTCCAATAATGGCAATCGCTACGAGTAATTCGATCAGGCTAAAAGCTAACCTGCATCCTCCTGAAAAACTTCGGTTTTTCATAATCTTTTCTTTTTCATAACCTTTTCTTTTTCGTAATCTTTTGTTTTTCATAATCTTTTCCGTCACTCTCCCATCATTGACAGCCCTAATGAAATGAACCATTTGTCCTCCTTCGCCGATCAAAACAGACAAAATGCAGTTTGGCAATCGGAATCAGTTGTCGGAATCAGTTGTCGGAAAACTCACATTTTGGCGATAAATTCGCAGGAATTTTTCCGCTCGAATACGCGAGTTTATTTTGATTCCGAGGTATTTTGCTAATTTGGAAGGGTTAGATCTCAACCCCTGAGTCCTTGCAAGTAAGTTTGGACCGGCCATTCCAGCCGCTGGATGGGCTGAAAGCTTAATCGATCCCGAGCACTTCTGTGTGTTTTCGGCAGGCCTGTGCGACGGAAAGATTTAGGGTAACGGTTCTGACCCGCTGTTCAGCACACCGCAAGGAGGCCACGATTTGCCCTCTTGCCCCGGTCTTGGAGGGAAGCTTGCAGGGTAATTTTGTCTAAACTGAGTGAAGTCGCAGTGCCGACCGTAGGAAAGAGCACGCACATTGGTTGTGGTCGGGTGGCTCTGGGAAGGGCAAAGGCAGCGCGGCTCAACTTGTGTCGCATGCTTTCAGGAAGTTCCAAGGGAGCCAAAGCTCCGGTTTTTCCTTCACTTGGCGGAAGTTTTGCCGCAGCGTGGTCAGATAATCAAAGGGGTTTACGGCGTTGAACTCGCACGTGTGGATTAAACTTATAAACAGGTCGCCCACCTGGGCCCCGATTGGAGTTTTGAAAAAGAGCGAATTTTTTCGATGCCGGATCGCCTTCTTGATCCCCCGTTCGCATAATCCCTCCAGTTCCGCCACTCCCGCCACGACCATCTCCAACGTCATCTTGGCACCAGGCCGCTCCATCCTCACCGTGCACCCCACCGAGCGCACCGGCCCATTGACCCGCAGTTCCACAAACCCACTGTGCTTTTCCTGCACAGCGCCCGGTATGCTTTGGCCCATTCGCCGCTTCAGACCGTAGTAGTTTAGCCGCAGCGCCCGGGCAATCGCATTAACTCCCTCGGTTCGAGCCAACTCCACGGCCGAGTTCCACAGCGGCTCCGAGACCGCCGAACGCTTGGTTCGACTCGCTCGCCAGGTGTCCAACTCCTGGCGCACCAGCTCCAAACTCTTTCCTATCGTTATTTGTGTTTGCATAGTTTGTCTTCGTTTTACTGTTCGCACGAAGACTAAACCTCCACTCACTCCCCGGTCACACACTCTTGCCGAGGGGACACGCACTTCTTTACTGAGTTGTTTGCGACGCCTTGGATTGGGCAGGGCTGTAAAGAGTTCTTCTCGGCTCAGCCGTTGCATCTGGCG
>OCZU010002685.1_pt1 | contig 11313 bp, 2 predicted proteins | sample 1539001 | NCBI WGS metagenome assembly OCZU01 (sample SAMEA3539306, study PRJEB22396) | soil metagenome | biome: tundra; feature: field; material: soil | place: USA | collected 2010-05 | depth 0.15 m
GGGCCGCCGGTCTCAAACTCATTGTCGACAACGAGATCCTTTTTTCCAACGATACCGCCGCCGGTTGGACCAATATGAACACATTCTACGGCGGGCTCACCTGGACGGAGTACATCGCGGCGCGCGCGGCCATGGCCGCCACTATCGAACAGTATATGCAGCCGGATTATCTGGTGCTGGCGAATGAACCCGATACGGAAGCCACCCAGACCGGGCAGCAAAACTTGAACAACCCGCTGGACGCCGCGCAAATGGTTCAGGCCGAGATAACGGCCGTCCAGACCTACCTGCAGACGGCGACCGTGTCCCCCATCCCCAAGCTCGGCGCCGGCTTTGGCAGTTGGATGGCGCTTACCGGGAACTCCAGCCTGACGGCCTATATCGACTCCTATACCGCGCTGCCCTTAGACTACATCGATTTCCATCTTCTTCCGGTCAACACGGTAGGGAACGACAATTTTCTAAACAATACGCTGACCATCGCCAGTGCGGCCGCAGCCGCAGGCAAGCCGGTCGCCATCAGCCAAGCCTGGCTGATGGATGAGACGGCCGCGGAGGTGACTGGTCTGAACATCGACGTGGTGCGCGCCCGAGCGCCTTTCAGCTTTTGGGCTCCTCTGAACGACTATTTCCTGCAGATGGCCCAAAACCTGGCGAGCTATACGAACATGCTCTATCTGGATGCGTTCAATGCCATTTACTTTGCCGCAGACCAGACCTATGGCGGAACCACTGCCAATGGCGGGGCCGCCAACTGCACCTGCACCACCACGAGTTGCTCGGATTACGAAATCATGCAGATTCAGAATTCGCTGTCCGTTGCGGCCGACCAGCAGAGCGGGTACACAGCGATCGCGCTCAGCTTGTACAGCCAACTGGTCACGACTCCCGACACCACTCCGCCGACCGTCCCGCTGAACCTGACCGGCACTAACGGCTTCACCACGGCGAACCTCTCCTGGGCCGCCTCCAGCGACGACGTTGGAGTAGCTGGTTATAACGTGCTCCGCTGCACTCCGCCGGCGGCCGGCCAACCCTGCGCGGGCATCTGGATCGCCAACACGACGATGCCGGGTTACAACGACTCCTCGCTGACCGGTGGCACGCTGTATAACTATCAGGTCCAGGCATTCGATCTTGCGGGCAACCATTCGCCGCTCTCGCAAACGGTGAATTTTCAGACCTACGTAACGTCGGCGAGCGCCGCGACAAATCTGGTGGCCACGGTGGTCTCGGCCCAGGAGATCGACCTTTGCTGGTCTCCGCCCTCGAACCCAACCGGCTTGGGCAGTTATCTGATTTATAGCGGGACCTCGTTGTCGAATCTCCAGCAGATCGCGATCCGGCCATCCACCGCGACTACTTACAAAGCCATGTCGCTGGCCGCGGGAACGACTTACTATTTTGGCATCGTAGCCGTGGAACAGGCGCTTAATGCGCCGATGACTCCACCTGTGTACGCCACCACGCTGCCGCTGCCGACGCCGCCCAGCAACGTAGCCGGAGCGCCCGCCCCCACCAAGGTCGTTCTGACCTGGCAGGAAAACCTCCAGCCTGGTTCTTTGCCGATCAGTTACTACCAGATCTTCAAGGGCACCACGCCCGGCAGCTTGATCGACGTCGGATCGGCTTCGAATGCCACCTATACGGCGTCATCCCTGACCCCCAATACCACCTATTATTTCGAGATCGTGGCGTCCGACACCGGCCGCGACCTTTCGACCCCCTCCGACCAGATAGCCGTCACCACGCTTCCCATGCCGGCCGCGCCAGTCAATGTCGTGGCCACGGCAAACTCCACGGCGCAGATCACAGTAACCTGGTCCGAGAACATCCCGCCCGGGGGACTGCCGATCGCGAGCTACACCGTCTTCCGGGGGACGTCGTCCACCGGCCTGACCCAACTTGCGGTCCGGACGCCGACTCAATTCGTCGACACCGGACTTTTACCGAACACCACCTACTACTACGCGGTCGAAGCGACCGACACCGGCCGTGACGTGTCGCCGATGTCGGCTACGGCTCAAGCCACTACGGGCCTAGCGCCCGCCGCGCCGGTCAACGTCCTGGCCACGCCAAACACCGCCACTCGAGTCACGGTAACCTGGACCGAAAACATCCCGCAAGGGGGGCTGCCGATCCAGACCTACACTGTCTTCCGGGGGACGTCGCCCAACAACCTGCCCCAACTGACCACCCGGACGACGACTCAATTCATCGATACCGCGGTTTCGGCGAACACCACCTACTACTATGCCATCGAAGCGACCGACACCGGCCGTGACGTGTCGTGCATGTCCGCGCAAGCTCCGGTAAGTACCCCTGCGCTGCCCGCCGCGCCGGTCAATATCTCGCCAACGCCTACCGCCGCGACGCGAGTCACGGTAACATGGTCCGCCGCGGGCGTCCCGCCCGGGGGCCTGCCGGTTGCGAGTTACACCATCTTCCGGGGGGCGTCGTCCACCGGCCTGACCAAACTGGGCGCCACGGCGACGACGACTTTTATCGACAGAGGAGCTTCGGCGAGCAGCAGTTACTATTACGCGACGGAAACGGTTGACACCGCCGGCGACATTTCGCCCATGTCGACTCCGGCGCAGGTCGCCACGCCTCCGCTACCCGCCGCGCCGGTCAACGTAGTGGCTACGGCGAACTCCGCCACGCAAGTCGCGGTAAGCTGGTCCGAAAACATCCCGCCCAATGGTCTGCCGATTCAGAACTACACCATCTTCCGGGGGACATCGCCCACTAGCCTGGCCCAAGTGGCGTCCCGGACGGCGTCTCCATTCATCGACAACGGGGCTTCTCCGAGCACCACCTACTACTACGCGGTCGAAGCGACCGACACCGGCCAAGATGTTTCGCCCATGTCGGCTCCGGCGCAAACCACTACGCCCTAAGACGGCCGCGGACGCGGCGCCCTACGCGCCAATCCGGCAGCGACATCGGCCATGACACACCTCCGGCCGGTGGGTGGAAGCCGAAGCGTCCCAAGACGCCGGATTTCCATAGCGGCGCTGTGTAGAAAGTGCCCGGACGCCCGATTCCGCGCTGTAGTCCGGTGGGCAGATAACAGATGAAGTCAAGGTGTTTCATATATATAGCTCTCGTTGGGGAAATGGCACACGAATTGCTAAGAAAGTAAAACTCCAGAAGCTGAGGAAACCCGGGCTATCCAGCCATTGGCCGGCGCGAGTTGCTAGCCTTTGGCAGCTATCCATTGGGAGTGGTGATCCGACTGCCGCCGGAAGCGATCCGGCGGGATGAAGGCGCGGCTCGACGGGTCCGCCGTGTTTCGCCCGCCGGCGATTGCGGCTAGACGAGAGACCGGCTATACATGTGCCTTGACTCGGCCAGTTAGCAGGCCCCAGTCAGGGCGTACTTTGGCGCGCCGTAACTTATACGGCGTGCAGGGTGTTTTGTAGCTCCCTGTCTCCGTTGTCGCCTGACTCTGATGTCTGCAAGTCAAATATTGCAGGCATCCGGGAACTCCTCTACCGGGAAGTCCTACCTGCAGACTGATGCCGCCTTAGTCAAGTCAGTAACGATTATCGCAACTTTTCACAACTTTGCCTCACAAACGTTGACAGATAACTTGAGACAGCCTACAATTGTTCTCTTCGTTACACGATTCCCTATACTGTAAGGAGTATTACAATGTCAGTACGCCGACGGGCGCAGGACGCGGCGGGTTTACTGCCGATCGTCGCAAGACAGCGTCTCTCCCTCGGAAGGCGCCCGGCGATCGGGCGCAAGCGGCGCGCCTTCGGAGTCTTGATGGCCTCGTCTTTGCTCGTATATGCGCCTTGCAGGGCGGACGTTCCGGTGCCGCCGGCGCCGCCGCCGGTGCCAGCGGGCTACTGTAGTTCCATCTATACCGAACTGAGCGCCGACCTGCTGGCGTTCAACGCCATACTGGCGATCCCTCCCACCACCTGGAAGCCGATACCGGGCGGTCCCACGCTGTACGCCGGCAATCTGCAGTGGGCCAATGGCAACACCGGTCCTTCGATGTCCAACCCCAACTATTTGCAGACTACCATTCAACCGCAATTGCAGGAGTTGAAGGCTCTGGGTGTGCAGGCCATCTTGGTGCCGGTCCTGTTTCCCATTCTGTATGAGCCATTTTATGGCAGCCAAACCGCCTACCTGACCCTTTACACGGGGATCGCCAAGGCAGTCAGGGCCGCCGGTCTCAAACTCATTGTCGACAACGAGATCCTTTTTTCCAACGATACCGCCGCCGGTTGGACCAATATGAACACATTCTACGGCGGGCTCACCTGGACGGAGTACATCGCGGCGCGCGCGGCCATGGCCGCCACTATCGAACAGTATATGCAGCCGGATTATCTGGTGCTGGCGAATGAACCCGATACGGAAGCCACCCAGACCGGGCAGCAAAACTTGAACAACCCGCTGGACGCCGCGCAAATGGTTCAGGCCGAGATAACGGCCGTCCAGACCTACCTGCAGACGGCGACCGTGTCCCCCATCCCCAAGCTCGGCGCCGGCTTTGGCAGTTGGATGGCGCTTACCGGGAACTCCAGCCTGACGGCCTATATCGACTCCTATACCGCGCTGCCCTTAGACTACATCGATTTCCATCTTCTTCCGGTCAACACGGTAGGGAACGACAATTTTCTAAACAATACGCTGACCATCGCCAGTGCGGCCGCAGCCGCAGGCAAGCCGGTCGCCATCAGCCAAGCCTGGCTGATGGATGAGACGGCCGCGGAGGTGACTGGTCTGAACATCGACGTGGTGCGCGCCCGAGCGCCTTTCAGCTTTTGGGCTCCTCTGAACGACTATTTCCTGCAGATGGCCCAAAACCTGGCGAGCTATACGAACATGCTCTATCTGGATGCGTTCAATGCCATTTACTTTGCCGCAGACCAGACCTATGGCGGAACCACTGCCAATGGCGGGGCCGCCAACTGCACCTGCACCACCACGAGTTGCTCGGATTACGAAATCATGCAGATTCAGAATTCGCTGTCCGTTGCGGCCGACCAGCAGAGCGGGTACACAGCGATCGCGCTCAGCTTGTACAGCCAACTGGTCACGACTCCCGACACCACTCCGCCGACCGTCCCGCTGAACCTGACCGGCACTAACGGCTTCACCACGGCGAACCTCTCCTGGGCCGCCTCCAGCGACGACGTTGGAGTAGCTGGTTATAACGTGCTCCGCTGCACTCCGCCGGCGGCCGGCCAACCCTGCGCGGGCATCTGGATCGCCAACACGACGATGCCGGGTTACAACGACTCCTCGCTGACCGGTGGCACGCTGTATAACTATCAGGTCCAGGCATTCGATCTTGCGGGCAACCATTCGCCGCTCTCGCAAACGGTGAATTTTCAGACCTACGTAACGTCGGCGAGCGCCGCGACAAATCTGGTGGCCACGGTGGTCTCGGCCCAGGAGATCGACCTTTGCTGGTCTCCGCCCTCGAACCCAACCGGCTTGGGCAGTTATCTGATTTATAGCGGGACCTCGTTGTCGAATCTCCAGCAGATCGCGATCCGGCCATCCACCGCGACTACTTACAAAGCCATGTCGCTGGCCGCGGGAACGACTTACTATTTTGGCATCGTAGCCGTGGAACAGGCGCTTAATGCGCCGATGACTCCACCTGTGTACGCCACCACGCTGCCGCTGCCGACGCCGCCCAGCAACGTAGCCGGAGCGCCCGCCCCCACCAAGGTCGTTCTGACCTGGCAGGAAAACCTCCAGCCTGGTTCTTTGCCGATCAGTTACTACCAGATCTTCAAGGGCACCACGCCCGGCAGCTTGATCGACGTCGGATCGGCTTCGAATGCCACCTATACGGCGTCATCCCTGACCCCCAATACCACCTATTATTTCGAGATCGTGGCGTCCGACACCGGCCGCGACCTTTCGACCCCCTCCGACCAGATAGCCGTCACCACGCTTCCCATGCCGGCCGCGCCAGTCAATGTCGTGGCCACGGCAAACTCCACGGCGCAGATCACAGTAACCTGGTCCGAGAACATCCCGCCCGGGGGACTGCCGATCGCGAGCTACACCGTCTTCCGGGGGACGTCGTCCACCGGCCTGACCCAACTTGCGGTCCGGACGCCGACTCAATTCGTCGACACCGGACTTTTACCGAACACCACCTACTACTACGCGGTCGAAGCGACCGACACCGGCCGTGACGTGTCGCCGATGTCGGCTACGGCTCAAGCCACTACGGGCCTAGCGCCCGCCGCGCCGGTCAACGTCCTGGCCACGCCAAACACCGCCACTCGAGTCACGGTAACCTGGACCGAAAACATCCCGCAAGGGGGGCTGCCGATCCAGACCTACACTGTCTTCCGGGGGACGTCGCCCAACAACCTGCCCCAACTGACCACCCGGACGACGACTCAATTCATCGATACCGCGGTTTCGGCGAACACCACCTACTACTATGCCATCGAAGCGACCGACACCGGCCGTGACGTGTCGTGCATGTCCGCGCAAGCTCCGGTAAGTACCCCTGCGCTGCCCGCCGCGCCGGTCAATATCTCGCCAACGCCTACCGCCGCGACGCGAGTCACGGTAACATGGTCCGCCGCGGGCGTCCCGCCCGGGGGCCTGCCGGTTGCGAGTTACACCATCTTCCGGGGGGCGTCGTCCACCGGCCTGACCAAACTGGGCGCCACGGCGACGACGACTTTTATCGACAGAGGAGCTTCGGCGAGCAGCAGTTACTATTACGCGACGGAAACGGTTGACACCGCCGGCGACATTTCGCCCATGTCGACTCCGGCGCAGGTCGCCACGCCTCCGCTACCCGCCGCGCCGGTCAACGTAGTGGCTACGGCGAACTCCGCCACGCAAGTCGCGGTAAGCTGGTCCGAAAACATCCCGCCCAATGGTCTGCCGATTCAGAACTACACCATCTTCCGGGGGACATCGCCCACTAGCCTGGCCCAAGTGGCGTCCCGGACGGCGTCTCCATTCATCGACAACGGGGCTTCTCCGAGCACCACCTACTACTACGCGGTCGAAGCGACCGACACCGGCCAAGATGTTTCGCCCATGTCGGCTCCGGCGCAAACCACTACGCCCTAAGACGGCCGCGGACGCGGCGCCCTACGCGCCAATCCGGCAGCGACATCGGCCATGACACACCTCCGGCCGGTGGGTGGAAGCCGAAGCGTCCCAAGACGCCGGATTTCCATAGCGGCGCTGTGTAGAAAGTGCCCGGACGCCCGATTCCGCGCTGTAGTCCGGTGGGCAGATAACAGATGAAGTCAAGGTGTTTCATATATATAGCTCTCGTTGGGGAAATGGCACACGAATTGCTAAGAAAGTAAAACTCCAGAAGCTGAGGAAACCCGGGCTATCCAGCCATTGGCCGGCGCGAGTTGCTAGCCTTTGGCAGCTATCCATTGGGAGTGGTGATCCGACTGCCGCCGGAAGCGATCCGGCGGGATGAAGGCGCGGCTCGACGGGTCCGCCGTGTTTCGCCCGCCGGCGATTGCGGCTAGACGAGAGACCGGCTATACATGTGCCTTGACTCGGCCAGTTAGCAGGCCCCAGTCAGGGCGTACTTTGGCGCGCCGTAACTTATACGGCGTGCAGGGTGTTTTGTAGCTCCCTGTCTCCGTTGTCGCCTGACTCTGATGTCTGCAAGTCAAATATTGCAGGCATCCGGGAACTCCTCTACCGGGAAGTCCTACCTGCAGACTGATGCCGCCTTAGTCAAGTCAGTAACGATTATCGCAACTTTTCACAACTTTGCCTCACAAACGTTGACAGATAACTTGAGACAGCCTACAATTGTTCTCTTCGTTACACGATTCCCTATACTGTAAGGAGTATTACAATGTCAGTACGCCGACGGGCGCAGGACGCGGCGGGTTTACTGCCGATCGTCGCAAGACAGCGTCTCTCCCTCGGAAGGCGCCCGGCGATCGGGCGCAAGCGGCGCGCCTTCGGAGTCTTGATGGCCTCGTCTTTGCTCGTATATGCGCCTTGCAGGGCGGACGTTCCGGTGCCGCCGGCGCCGCCGCCGGTGCCAGCGGGCTACTGTAGTTCCATCTATACCGAACTGAGCGCCGACCTGCTGGCGTTCAACGCCATACTGGCGATCCCTCCCACCACCTGGAAGCCGATACCGGGCGGTCCCACGCTGTACGCCGGCAATCTGCAGTGGGCCAATGGCAACACCGGTCCTTCGATGTCCAACCCCAACTATTTGCAGACTACCATTCAACCGCAATTGCAGGAGTTGAAGGCTCTGGGTGTGCAGGCCATCTTGGTGCCGGTCCTGTTTCCCATTCTGTATGAGCCATTTTATGGCAGCCAAACCGCCTACCAGCCGTACTTGACCCTCTACACGGGGATCGCCCAGGCTGTCAGAGCCGCCGGTCTCAAACTCATTGTCGATAACGAGATCCTGTTTTCCAACGACATCGCCGCCGGTTGGACCAATATGAACGCGTTCTACGGTCCGCTAACATGGACGGAATACACGGCGGCGCGCGCCCAAATGGCCGCCACGATCGAGCAGTATATGCAGCCGGATTATCTGATGCTGGCGAACGAACCCGATACGGAAGCCGCGCAGACCGGCCAGCAAAGCTTAAAGAACCCGGCGGACGCCGCGCAAATGGTACAGGCGGAGATCACGGCCGTGCAGAACTACCTGCAGACGGCGACCGTGTCCCCCATCCCCAAACTAGGCGCCGGCTTTGGCAGTTGGATGGCTGTTGCCGGGTCGTCCAGCCTGGTTGACTATATCGACGCCTACACTGCCCTGCCTTTGGACTATATCGATTTCCACATGCTTCCGATCGGCACGGTAAACAGGAGCAATTTTCTTGAGGACACGCTGACCATTGCCAGTATGGCCGCGGCCGCCGGCAAGCCGGTCGCCATCAGCCAGGCCTGGATGCTGAAGGAGACGGCCGCGGAAGTGAGTAGTCTCAGTGTCGACGTGGTCCGCGCCCGCGCGCCTTTCAGCTTCTGGGCTCCCCTGGACGACTATTTCCTGCAGACGGCCGAGAATCTGGCGAACTACACGAACCTGCTCTATCTGGCGCCGTACAATTCCACTTACCTTGCCGCGTACCAGACATATGGCGGAACCGCCGCCAATGGCGGAGACGCCAACTGCACGTGCACCACCGCGAGTTGTTCGGATTACGACATCATGCAGACCGAGAATTCGCTGGCCGGTGCGGCCGATCAGCAGAGCGTGTACACGGCTGGCGCGGTAAGTTATTACAACCAGGTGGTCACCACGCCCGACACCACTCCGCCCACCGCTCCGGCCAACCTGACCGGCACGCCCAGCTACACCTCGGCGAGGCTTTCATGGAGCGGTTCCACCGACGACATTGGCGTTGCAGGTTACAACGTGTATCGCTGCACTGCGCCAGCGGCCGGCCAATCCTGCACGGGAGTCTGGATCGCCAACACCACTCTGCCGTCTTACAACGACTCGTCACTGACAAGTAATACGTACTATAACTACCAGGTTCAAGCATTCGATTTTGCCAACAACAATTCGCCCCTTTCGCCAACGCTGAGTTTGCTGACATACAGAACCACGGCGGACGCCGCTACGAATCTGGTAGCCACGCCAGTTTCGGCCCAGGAAATCGAGTTGAGCTGGTCTCCTCCTTCCGACGCCACAGGACTGGGCCAGTATCTCGTTTTTGGCGGGACCTCGGCGGCAAATCTCCAGCAGATCGCCGTCAGGTCGTCCACAATGACTACTTACAAAGACTATCTGCTGTCCCCCGGAACGACTTATTACTATGGCATCGTGGCCGTGGAAGAGGGGATCGACGCGGCGATGTCTAACGTGGCCTCCGCCGCTACCCTGCCGCTACCCAACCCGCCCAGCAACGTGACCGGGGCGCCCACCGCCACGGAGGTCGTTCTGACCTGGCAGGAGACCCTCCCACCCAATGGCTTGCCGGTCAGTTTTTACAAGATCTTCCAGGGCTCTACGCCCGGCAACATGAGCGAGGTCGGTTCGACCACGCTTACTATCTACACGGCAAAATCCCTGAGCCCCAGTACCACCTATTATTTCGAGGTTGTGGCGGGGGACACGGGTCACGACGAGTCCGCGCCATCGGGCCAGATAGCCGTCACTACGTCTCCGCTGCCCGCCGCGCCGGTCAATATCGTGGCCACGCCAAACTCGTCCACGGTCCTGCTGGCCTGGTCCGAAAATATCCCGCCCAATGGTCTTCCGATTGCCGTCTACAACATCTTCCGCGGGACGTCGCCCACCGGCCTCACCGAACTGACCTCCCGGACTGCGTCTCCGTACTTCGACAGCAGCGTATCTCCGGGCGCCACCTACTACTACGCGATCCAAGCGGTTGACACCGGCCACGACGTCTCGCCCATATCGCCTCCAGTGCAGGTCGCTACGCCCGCAGTGCCCGCCGCGCCGGCCAATGTGGTGGCCACGGCAAACTCGTCCACGATCGTGACGGTAACCTGGACCGAAAACGTCCCGCCCGACGGTCTGCCGATTCAGTATTACAATATCTTCCGGGGAACCGCGCCCACTGGCTTGGCCCAGGTGGCCGCCCGGGCGGCATCGCCGTTCTACGACATTGTGGTTTCTCCGGGCACCACCTACTACTACGAGATAGAGGCGGTGGACACCGTCCAAGACGTCTCGCCCATGTCGCCTACGGCGCAGGTCACTACGCCCTGAACGGCCGCGGGACCCGTTGCCAAGGGTTAGTACGCGTGAACTGTGTGAAATTTGACATCCATCTCCGAACGGCCTAGAATCGTTCTAAGAGTTTCTTCTACAAGGAGTTACGATGTCTAGGTCGGCTCGGAACGGGGAGTGGGCCTCATTGCTCTTCGCAAGTTCCCCACATGTGTCCGGAAAATGCCCGGCGGCTAAGCCCAAATGGCGCGCTTTCTATGTTTTAGCGACCGTGTCGGCACTCGTTTGTGCGCCCTGCTGGGCAGACGTTCCAACGCCGCCCACGCCGTCATCGCCACCCGCTGGCTACTGCACCCAGATCTACAACGAGTTGAACGGCGATATGCAAGCGTTCAACACCGTACTGGCGACCCCTCCCACCACCTGGACGCCGATACCGTTCACCGCCGGCGGTTCCACGCTGTACGCCGCCAACCTGAACTGGGCTAATGGCAACACGGGTCCCTCCATAGGCGGCGCCAACTATTTGCAGAATACCATTCAACCCCAATTGCAGGAGCTCAAGGCTTTGGGGGTGCAGGCCATCTTGGTGCCGGTCCTGTTTCCCATTTTGTATGAGCCTTTTTATGGCAGCCAAACCGCCTACCAGCCAT
>OCZU010002686.1_pt1 | contig 11313 bp, 13 predicted proteins | sample 1539001 | NCBI WGS metagenome assembly OCZU01 (sample SAMEA3539306, study PRJEB22396) | soil metagenome | biome: tundra; feature: field; material: soil | place: USA | collected 2010-05 | depth 0.15 m
CACGAAGGCTATGGACTTACCGAGACGTCGCCCGTGATCGCGGTCAACAGCCCGCAGGCGCACAAGCTGGGAACGGTGGGCAAGCCGCTGGCAAACATTGAAGTTCGTATTGCCGACGACGGCGAGGTTCTGGTGCGCGGTCCTTCGGTGTTCAAGGGCTACTGGAACCGGCCCGAGGAAACGCAGAGTGCATTGGTCGATGGATGGTTCAAGACGGGTGATATCGGCAACCTCGACGCCGATGGTTTTCTGTCGATCACCGACCGCAAGAAAGATCTGATCAAGACGTCGGGCGGGAAATTTATTGCTCCGCAACCGCTGGAGAATTCTCTCAAACACAGCGCACTGATTGCCGAAGCGGTGGTCCTGGGCGATAAGCACAAGTTTACCGCGGTGCTCATTGCGCCTTATTTCCCGGTGCTGGAGGACTGGGCGCGGGCAAATCAGGTTCCCTTCTCTTCCCGAGAGACACTGGTTGCGCATGCCAAGGTGAGGGCGCTTTATGGCGGGATTGTCGCGGACTTGAACCGGAATCTCGCGCGTTACGAACAGTTGAAGAAGGTGATACTGGTCGCGGAGGAATTTACGCCGGAGAATGGAATCCTTACCGCAAGCATGAAGCTGCGGCGGCGGGCGGTCGAAGAGCGCTATCGAACTCAGATCGAAAAGATGTATGCCGAAGCCGACGCCTCGGGAGTTGTTTCCAAGCCTGATTAACTTCACGCCGTCATCCTGACCCTGAGCGTAGAGAAGGGGAAGGATCTATGCACTTTTGTTTGCCACGCAAGAATGCAAGTTGCCCCATCCATCCGCGTTCTTGGCGGAAGGGTGGGAGGCGAGGATGCAACCCGCCCCCTGTAGAGCGGACACTCCTGTCCGCTTTCTTGACCTTGATTCTATTGAGTCTTGTAAGAATATAGTGACATTTACTTGTCATTTCGAGCGTAACCAGGTTGTCCGCTCGCGGACAACCTGGGGGAGTCGAGAAACCTGCTTTTCCTTTCGCATCGGCAAAGATGGAAGAAGCTAAGACATCACAAATCAAAGGCGGCGGACAGGAGCGTCCGCCCCACACAGTCTTGCTATGCCAGGTCGAGGGCCATTTTCAGAGCGTGGTCCAACTCTACGAGTCTGGCTTTTGCTAGTGAGCCCAGGAACTGGGTGAGATCGGTTTTGCGCAGGCTTACCAGGTTGTCGCACATGATCCAACTGGGGTGTTTCAAGCCTTCGTCAGGCCCGACCGCGACCTGTGTGGACAGGCCTTCTCCGTGGGTGAACACGGGCGCGCAGATTACAGTGGAGAACTGAGAATCGATGAGGATCTGGCGGCTGCAAATCACGAATGTGCGGTACTGCTTGGGATCGCCTCCGGGTTTGTATACACGATAAAGTTCTCCGCGTTTCACACGGACTCCGGAAGAGGGTTCATTCGGCTTCGCCAGATGCCTGGTATTCCATCACGTCAGCGGCCTCGGCGTTAAGGCGCTGGGCGGCGGCGTTGATCCGTTCCAGATCGCGAGCTTGCACCGCGGCCCGGGCGCGCTGTCGCAAGAACTCCCGCAGTACACGCTCGATGAAGGCGGATCGCGACTGCTTGGACCCAGCCAAGCGGTCAATGGCAGTCAAGACGTCGCCCGAGAGTGTGATAGAGGTCTTCTCTTTCATACTACCATTATACTACCACGAACTCATCAATTGTCATTCCGAACCGGCTTCAGCCGGTGAGGAATCTGCTGTTCTGTCCGTCGCCAAGAAGCATTCACCCTCCGCCCCGGAGAAGCTAGCTGACGCTGTAGAGTTTCAGCGGCAATACGGCGGCGAAGCGCGAGAAATCGCGGTCGGTGGTGAAAACTTGCCAGCCGCGGCGAAGGGCGGTCGCGCAGATTAGAAAGTCGATTGCCGATCCGGCTATGCCTCGTGTGCGGCATTGGTTGTTCAGGTGAGCGGCTTCTTCGTAATCGGCGACGTCGAGGGGAACCTGTTCAAAGGCTCGGAGTTGGTCGCGCAGTTTCTTGAAGCAGGCTTCTTCGCGTATGCCGGAAAGCAGTTCCTGGCGGACTGGGCCTACAAGTTGAGCGCGTCCATCCTGGATGAGTTCCCGCAATGCGGTGGTCAGGCGCTGCTCGCGCGGATTCAGGTCCGCATCTCTGCGGCGCAGGGCTAGCGACCAGATGGGTGTGTCCACCAGAACCAGCATGGTCAGGAGCGCTTTCTGCGGCGCTCCGCTTTGTAGTCGTATTTGGGATCGAAGTCGAAAGAGCCGAACGCCTTGAGGATGCGAAGCTGTTTGCGCCGCTGCACATATTCGGCGAGGGCGGCGGTCACTGCGTCTTTCTTGGTTTTGTGGCCGCCGGCGCGGCGGGCTTCCTCGATCAGGTTGTCGTCGAGGGCGAGATTGGTTGCCATGTGTGGAGTATTACACAATATAGTGTGTGAAGCAATTTATGATTGGACGACACAACCCGCCCTTCTCCAAAAGAACGCGGCAAGGACGGGGCCAGCCCCCCACTCAAGCCAAAAGGCGGCTTGAGTGGGCCACCGGTCCGGCCCGCATCATCGTCCTCCTTTTGCTGTGTTGTGGGTGGTGCAGAGAACCTGGGCGTTCCATTTGTCGGTCCGTCCTCCCTTAATCCACGGAACAATGTGATCCGCCTGGTACCCGCTCCAGGTCACGCGTGCTTCTTCCTCCGGGAGTCCGTCCTTAAGGCATTGCTGGCAGCGACCATCCTGGGCGCGGTAGATCCTGATGCGTTCCGCCTCATTGAAAGAGCGCTTGGAGTCCAGGGCCATGAGTTCGGTGTGTTCCTTCTGTACGATTTCGAAGAACGCTTGGCGCATGACGCGGTCACGATTTCCCAAGTCCACCTCGCTCTGTTGGCGGTTGTCGGAAAAGATCAGAATGTCTCGGTCCTCCTCGTGGTGGTTCTTCCAGCGTTCGTGGAGCGCGATGAGGAATCGTCGGAACAGTGGGTGCTGTTCTTTGGTGAAGGCATAGTATTTACGCAAGTGCCGCACCAGCATGACGGTGGAGATGATGAAGTACTCGATTTTCAGCTCTTTGACGCCGTTGTATTCGTCGACAGATGGATCGTTGCGGAAAATCTCGTGGCACACGTTAAGCACCTTGAGGAGGTTCGTCGCGACTGGGTCGACTTCGAAGGTGAGGTTGTCGACTCCATCGGGCCTTAGGGTCTCGTCGATCCACTGACCGAGCGCTTCATCGCGCACGTCGGTCGGCCCGTCTTCGCGCTCGATGAGGAGGAGTCGTCCGAGCAGAGAGAGGTGTTGCATGCGTTCATTGCTGCGCTCGATGATGCGGAAGAAGGGGTGCTTATCCTTGTTGACATCGACAGGCTTGTACCGTGCGAAGTCGAAGGTGATGTCGTCCGCATACTTGACCAGGAAGTTCCTTACGAGGCTTGAGAGGCGGGCATGGGCGATTTCCATGAAGTTGAGTGACTCGCCTTGCTGAAGGCGCCAGAAGATCTCGGTCGCAATGTTCTGATGGGAGGGCGACTTTGGGTCCTCGATGCGTTTGATCAGATCGGCGTCATATTTGAGGCCCTTGTCCACGAATTGGCGCAACTTAGCTGGCAGATCTTCGTAACTGCAACCGGGTAGGGTTGCGTCTAGATCCCGCAGGGACTCCGGGAGCCGGAGCTTCCCCGCAAAGAACTGTTGGACCGTAGTAATGCGCTGTTGGCCGTCAACGACCTCTTTGAGAACCTCATTCGGGCTAATGCGGACCTCTCGGAGTACAAGGCGCGGAATGTAGTACCTGCGAAACAAGCTGTCGAGCAGCGACTGCTTTTTCTTCGTGCTCCAAACATTCTTTCGCTGGTAGGGCGGGCGAGTGACGAACAACTCAGGGTATTCGTGGAAATCCTTGATGGTGATGGCGTCCGGTACCACGTCGTATTCCGACTCAGGCTGGAACATATTTTTCCCTCGGGCATGAAAGTCCAGTTACTGTGAGGCTTTTGCCGCACGCCTTGAAGCCCGTGCCCTGCCACAACCCTTACGAGCGATCGTGAGTACAGCCTCCATGTGTCCTATTTCGACTCATATTCCAACACAGCATTCACATTCACTTGACCACTCGAAACCGTAATCTTCCGCTCCCAGGGTTTGAAACCGGTCTTCTTCACAACCAACTGGTGCTGTCCCGGTGCGACTCCCACGGTGGATGGGGTGTTGCCGACGAAGCTGCCGTCGATTTCGATGTCGGCGCCGTCGGGTGTGGATGAGACTTGCAGTTGGGCCTGCGCCGTCGGCGCGGGACCAGCAATCACTGGCGCTCCCGCCGGGGCCGTTATGAATGGTGGGCCATTGGCAGCTCCCCTCGGTGCTTGGGCGGGTGCCGCTTTCGGGTCGGCCTGAATTGGTGTCTTGCCTGTTTCCCCACGGCAGTCGTCTCTGGCTTGCCTCAGATCGTCAGCCGTAAAGTTCTGGTTCAAGACGATTACCTCAGCTTTGCGGCTCTGCAAGTTCCGCACGTCGTGGTCGGTCAATCTGCCGTGGAAGGGGAATCCGTCGGGCAATTTGCCCTCGACGTACTGAAACTGCTTTCCACGGATACCGAACGAGTACAGGCGGCTCGTCACCTGATCGGCAGGGCCCATGCGCTTGAGAATCACGCAGCTAGGTTGGTCTGCGTGGCCTGCGCCATGTTCCGGGATGATGGCTCCAGATTGGGAGAAGGAATATCTAACCAGCAGCAATCCAAACAATACGGTTGCGATTGCGAAGCGTTTCATAGACTCCTCAGGAACACAGCGAGCGTCCTCCGGACAGACTACGACTCGAGAGACACTCCGGGGTCTGGTTTCAGGGGGAAGGGGAAACATACTCCGGGGGTTGGTGGGAGTCAAGGTGATTTGGAGTGGCTGGGTGAGAGCGTTGGTCCCCTTCGGCTTCGCTCAGGGCAGGCTCTGCGGGGCCTGAATCGAATTTGAGGATTGGTGGCACAGCTGAAGCTGTGCCCTTCCCGGAACTGGCCCGCCCTTACACCGCTAGCGACCAGGGCTTTTCCCTTGACTTCCATCTTTCCATGTAGATAACATACGTGTACATGCATTATCTGTTGGATAATGTACGATCTTTGACAATCTGACCCAGGCAATTGCCCCGGTTCACGCAGCGCCCCGGAACGACGGAGCCGACCAGTCAATTCTTGTGCGAAGAACGGCCGTGTCGCCCCTTGCGAGAAGCTCAGGTCCCGGCTCCAAGCTCAGTTCCAAAACGGAGCCAGCCCCGGGATGTACCCGCCGTAACTCCTATGTTGTCTAGATTTTGCGCGTAACTCCTGCAAACTCAAAGATCTAGCGCATAGTCGAAAAGTAAATCCCTTGTTTTCAATATTTTGCACACGAAAGGGGAGGGGGGGTACCCAGTACTAAACAGTAACCTCCATCCCAGAGTGGAAAAGAGCCGGGACGTGGAGGCTGGTGCTCTTCCAACGTGCGCACTCCCTGCTCGAATGTAATCAGCCTGCGGTTACCATCGGGCCTCGTATAGCCTGAAAGTGCCATTCACACCCATCCTGGCTACTGGTACATTCGTTCTTGAGCAGACTTCGGGGGAGGGCTGTTCGACATACGTCCCGTGACTTTAACCAGTCTGGGGCGTTTTGTTTTGTGGGCTACTTTCCTGTCAACTCCTCTCAAGCCGGTGGCTAGTCCCTGGAACCTTCAACCACAAAAAACACGAAGTTACACACAGGTTTGAATCCTAAGAGTTACGCCGTTCCGTTTTGTTTACAATGGTGGCATGACGGACGCATTGATCATTGCTGGTCGAGAGTTCCGCTCCCGGCTCATTGTGGGGACGGGAAAATACAAGTCATTCCAGGAAACGGCGCGGGCGCTGGAAGCCAGTGGCGCGGAGATGGTCACGGTGGCGGTGCGCCGGGTGAATCTGGATCGCAGCAAGGAATCGCTGCTGGATTACATCGATATCAAGAAATACTTCCTGCTGCCCAACACCGCCGGCTGCTTCACGGCGGACGAGGCCATTCGCGCGGCGCGGCTGGGCCGCGAGGTTGGCTTGTCGGATTGGGTCAAGATCGAGGTCATCGGCGATCAGGCAACGCTTTATCCGGATGTGCAGGCCACGCTTGAAGCGACCCGGGTTTTGGTGAAGGAAGGTTTCACGGTGCTGCCCTACACCTCGGACGACATCGTGTTCGCTAAGCGGCTGCTGGACGCGGGAGCGAGCGCGATTATGCCTTTGGGAGCGCCCATCGGCAGCGGGTTGGGGATACAGAACGCGGCGAACATTCGCATTCTGCGGGAAATGATTACGGGAGTGCCGCTGATTCTGGATGCGGGCGTGGGCACGGCGTCAGATGCGGTGATCGCGATGGAGTTGGGCGTGGACGCCGTTCTGATGAACACCGGCATCGCCAATGCGCAGGATGCGGTGCTGATGGCGGAAGCGATGAAACACGCGGTGGTGGCGGGGCGGCAGGCTTATCTGGCCGGACGAATGGCTAAGAAACTTTACGCGACCGCGAGTTCGCCGTTGGAAGGGGTTGTGCGCTAGGTACGAAAGACAAAGGGCGGCATCGAGCCGCCCCGGTTTGCTTCTGTGTCCCCGATCAGAGCATCTTGACGCTGTCGATGTGCAGGGAGTCTCCGACCATTGATCCGGTGGCGGCTACGTGATGGCCTTCGTGTCCCTTGACGGCGTCGGGATTGTCGATGGTCACGACCTTTTGGTCACCGTCGGTGACGATCACTGCCTTCGCGCCTTTTCCCATGCACTTGGTCATACAAGCAGCGTGGTCGGCGTTGGCACCTTTGGCGCCGCACATGGAATCGCTGACGTATCCGTTTACGGTCGCGGACTTGTCGGCGGCTGTGGCCAGGGCAACCATGAAGAACAAGACCGATAGAGCAGCACAGATCATCAATACTTTTTTCATCGCACACCTCATTTAGCGGTTAAACCGCAGATTTTTGTAGCCAATCTCGCCTTGCCCGGCATTTCCGCTGCGCACGCGCAAGGCACAAAAACAAGGGATAGCGCACAGACCCCTTGCGATTGTTTAAGGAATTGAAGGAACTATACCACAAACTCATTGTGACGAAACTCTCGGCGGGACAAAGCTACTTGCGAGCAGCGTTAGTTGCCGGCGGCTGGGGATGAGTTGCCGGAGGCGAGACGTAGACCACCTCGCCGGGACGCGCGTAGTGCAACTGCTCCCGGGCCTCCTTCTCGATGGTGTTGGGGTCGGGAGTCTGCAGGGACTTCACCTGCCCGGTGTAGCGGTCGTTTTCCTTTTGTAAATCGTCGATCTGTTTCTGCAGGCTTTGGAATTCGTCCTTTTTCTGGCGATAGACGACCATTCCGTTGTCGCCGAACATTACGTGGGCGAACAGCCATACGGTGAGCACGGCCACGGCGGTGGTGGCGATGCGGCGTCGCAGGTTGTAAAGCAGGTTGAGCGTGGGACGAAGTTTTTCCATCGTCCGATCGGCCCAGGCTTCGGCTTGCGGAGCACGCTCGACCAGCGTGCGCAGGCTGTGCTCAGGCCGCGGCAACACCCGGATTTTAGGCAGACGCCCTACTCGAAGATCCATTGTTTGGCCGCTGCGCTCAGCTTCATCAGTTCTTCGTTGCTACCGGCTTCGGAATAAACCCGGACCACCGGTTCGGTGCCGGAAAGGCGATAGCAAACCCATGAACCGTTGTCACAGATCAGCTTGAGCCCGTCCGTGCGAACCACTTCCTTCACCTTGCGGCCGAAGAAGTCGCGAGGATTCTGTCCCAGCTTCTCAGTGAACTTCGCTTTCACATCCGGCGTCAAGCGGAAGTTCTCTCGTTGGGGGTAAAAGGAACCAACTTTGACAAATAGCTCGTGTAATTGCTGGGTTAAAGTCTTGCCCCTTCGAGCCACCATCTCGCAGCACAGCAGGCCGGCGAGGATGCCGTCTTTCTCGGGAACGTGATGGCGAATGGAGAGGCCGGCGCTCTCTTCGCCGCCGATTGCGACTTTGTCCTGCTTGATCAGTTCGCCGATGTATTTGAAGCCGACCGGGGTTTCGTGCAGCTCGACCTTGTGGTGCTCGGCCAATGCGTTGATGAGATTGGTTGTGGCTACGGACTTCCCTACCCCGTTTTTCCAGCCTCGGCTCTCGACCAGATAGTCGAATAGCAGAGCGATGATGTAGTTGGGTTGGAAGAAGGTGCCGTCTTGGTCGACGATGCCAAAGCGGTCGGCGTCGCCGTCGGTTGCAATGCCGATGTGGGCTTTGATGGTGCGCATCTTTTCGCGGAGGTCTTCGAGCAGATGATCGTCGGGCTCGGGGGCGTGTCCTCCGAAAAGCACATCGCGCACATCGTGGACGGTGGCCACTTCGACGCCGGCTTCGCGCAGGAGGGCGTCGGGATATCCGCGAGCTGCGCCCCAGAGTGGATCGTAGACTACTCGCAGGCTGGCTTTCTTGATGATGTAGAAGTTGACGATTTCGCGCAGGCGTGACAGGTACATGCTGCGCGGATCGAGTTTTTCTGTGGCAGGCTTTGATGTGGTTTTGGTTTCTCCTGCTTGGTCGAAGGCGGCGATTTCTTTTTCGATCTGCTGGGTGGCTTCGGGCAATGCAGGGGCGCCGTCGGGAGTGGAGAACTTTATTCCGTTGTACTCTGGGGGATTGTGGGAGGCGGTGAAGTTGATGGCGCCGTCGGCATGTTCCTGAATCACGGCGTAGGCGATTGCCGGAGTTGGAGCGGGGTCGGCAATTACGAGTGGAGCGATACCGTGGGCGGAGAGGATTTCGGCTGCCATCGAGCAGAACGTTTCGCCCAGGAAGCGCGGGTCGCGGCCGACGATTACGCGGGCTCCGTCAGGTTTCTGCGACGCGACGTAACGGGCGATGCCGCTGACTGCTCGCCGCACGTTGGCGAACGTAAATTCTTCCGCCATGACTGCGCGCCATCCGGAAGTGCCGAATTTTATTTGAGTAGCCATAGGGGTCGTCGTAGCGCCGGCATCCTGCCGGCTGTCCTGAGGGCATCCTGCCCTCAGCAGCGGGCGAGACGCCCGCTGGACAGCCGCCGGGACGGCGGCGCTACACTTTCAGTGCTAATCTTTGAAGCGCATAAATGAAACTGACTGAAGGATGATTTTATATGACTGACAAGAGAATCGTCCTGACTACCGCTGGATCGGTCGATGAGGCGCGCCGGATTGCGGAGGGATTAGTCGAGCGCAAGCTTGCGGCGTGCGTCAACATCGTCCCCAAGATTGTGTCGATTTACCGCTGGCAGGGGAAGGTGGAAGAGGCCGAGGAATGGATGCTGCTGGTCAAGACCTCCGCGGCATTCGAGCGGGTGCGGGATGCAATTCTGGAAATGCACTCTTACCAGTTGCCGGAATGTATGTCGATCTCGATTGAGGATGGGAGCGCGGAGTATCTGAAGTGGCTGGTGGATTCGTTGGAGTAATTTCAACTGTCATTCCGAGCGAAGCGAGGAATCCCTACCGCAGGCAACAAAGTCTAAGTAGGGATGCTTCGACTTCGAACCAGATTCGCTCTCACGAATCTGGTTCTACGCTCAGCATGACAAAGGTGGGGTGAGCGCGACGTTTATCCCATTGGCAAGTTCTAGCCGGTCGCACTACCATGTCTGGCATGGATATTGTTCTGCGCCCAGTCGGCTGGGTTCACTCTTCGGAGCACATTTCCGCAAAGCGATCGCGGGAAGATTTCTGGGGCGATTTGGTTTCTGAGATTCGCCTGGATGAGAAAAGCTTCGCCCTCGATGCGCTGGAGGGGCTCGTCGAGTTTTCTCACGTGGAAGTGTTGTTTTATCTGCATGGTGTGAGTGAGGCTTCGGTCGTTAGCGGACGCAGGCATCCGCGCGGTAATCCGAAGTGGCCTCAGGTGGGGATCTTTGCGCAACGCGGAAAAGCCCGGCCCAATCGGATTGCTGCGACCGTTTGCCGGTTGCTCTCCGTTCAAGGGTTGAGTGTGAAGTTACAGGGATTGGACGCTTTTGACGGTTCGCCGGTGTTGGATATCAAGCCGGTGTTCGTGGAATTCACTCCGGATCGGGCTGCAATCCGGCAGCCTAGGTGGGCACGGGAATTGATGGTGGATTACTTTGCAAATGCCATGTCAGGAAGAACGCAACAGCGAGATGTTCGTTGAACCGGGCTGTCTCGGAGTCATCGAGGGAAGGTGACTCGCGCTTGACTTGGTGGAGCGGTATGTCGACATCACCCATCTCACTCCTTCCTTTCGGTCCCCAGTCCCCACAATTTGCTGTACCTTCGATATTCTTGCCATCTGTGAGTACAATCCGTAATTTCGTTTTTTCACTATCCAGATCCACACTCAAGACATCAATCGTTGTTATCTTGTCGAACTTAATCGACTGACCGCTCTCAAGATCAATAGCTCCGTCTCCATTGCAGAAATAGAAAGATTGGTCTGCAATGATCGTCGTCAAAGTTCCGTCAGTCTTGGTGATTCGAACGTTTGCGGAGTCCTCGGGATGTGACGAGGAAAGCACCTCGGAAGATTTCGATTGCTGAGCTGTGGTTTCTTGCTTGACAGCCTGCGAAGTCACATCCGGACTCGCGTTTCCCGTGTGGTTCTGGCCGGAACCAAGGACCCCGTACTGATACAGGCCCAAGATTATTCCGCCAGCGGCCGTCACCAACGCGGCAAAGCTTGTCAAAATTCCAGGCAGAGTCGTCAAAAAACTCGATTTCGCCTCATCCTGAGCCATAAGACCTTGCCTCCGCTAAACGCATATTCAAGCTGTAACGGAATTATGGTATTTGGGTCCCAATTTCCTCTTAGGTTCCAGAACGACGTGATTCTATATCAAGTGGCGTATGAACCGTGCAGATTCAGGTGGTCAATGGAATCGCGCCTTCTTAGCAAACACAGTTCTTTTCCGTTCAAAACCTCAATGATCCTGCAGCGGCCTGAGTAATCGACCTTTGACCTACAGTCCGGCTCGGCAATCGTCTCCAGGTAACGTTCAGATCGCGGATAGGGCTTGGTCGAGGTCGGCGAGTATGTCTTCTACGTTTTCGATGCCGACTGAGATTCTAACCAGGCCGTCAGTGAGGCCGATTTCTTTTCTTCCCTTTTCGCCCAGGGCGGCGTGAGTCATGGTGGCTGGGTGCGAGATCAGGGTTTCCACTCCGCCGAGCGATTCCGCAAGTGAGCAGACGCGGACTTTTCTCAGCATCTTGTTGGCGTTTGAGAGCGAGCCGGTTTCAAACGAGATCATGGAACCGAAGCCGGTCATCTGTTTCTGGGCAAGTTCGTATTGGGGATGGTCGGGCAGGCCGGG
>OCZU010002688.1_pt1 | contig 11308 bp, 13 predicted proteins | sample 1539001 | NCBI WGS metagenome assembly OCZU01 (sample SAMEA3539306, study PRJEB22396) | soil metagenome | biome: tundra; feature: field; material: soil | place: USA | collected 2010-05 | depth 0.15 m
GCACTTCGATAGGGATGTCCTCGCGGGAATGGGGATCGTGGAGTAGGCCCGCGTTGACTCCGCCGAGTCCCACCTGCAGAGTGCGCGTCACATCGGCGGGTGAAATGCCGTGAAGCGCTGCCTTGTCCAGATCCACTTTCATGTCGTACTTGGTTTGAGGGTCTTCGACGTACCAGTCCACATCCACGACGCCTGGCGTTTGCTGAAAGACCTTCTTGACTTGAGCGGCCAGTTCAATTTGCCCTTTGTAGTCAGGCCCGTAAACTTCGGCGACCAGCGTTTGCAACACGGGCGGACCAGGCGGGACTTCAGCTACCTTGATGCGCGCACCGAACGGCGCTGCAATCTTGTCCAACTCCGGCCGCAATCGTCGTGCGATCTCGTGGCTCTGTGCCTTGCGATCGTGGCGCGAGAGGAGATTGACCTGAATGTCGGCCTGATTGGGCTGATTCCGCAAGAAATAGTGACGCACGAGACCGTTGAAATTGTAAGGACCGGAGGTCCCAGCATAGATCTCGTAATTGATGACCTCGGGTTGCTGGCCCAGATACTGGCCCAGTGCCTGCGCCACGCGAGTCGTCTGTTCGAGTGGCGTGCCATCGGGCATGTCGATGATGACCTGGAACTCACTCTTGTTGTCGAAGGGGAGCATTTTTACACGAACCCACTTTAGTGGGACGAAAGTCACCGCCGCGAGCAGCAACAACACGACACCACCAAGAAACATCCAGCGGCGGCGAGAGTTACGGATGAGCGGGTTCATCATCCGGCGGTACAAACGAGTTGTCCAACCCTCAGTCTCGTGCTCGGAATGATCGCCACCGCCCGCATATTTTCTCAGCAGCCTCAATGCCGCCCACGGCGAAACGACGAAGGCCACCATCAGCGAAAACAGCATGGCCGCCGAAGCACCCACCGGAATCGGGCGCATGTATGGACCCATCAGGCCCCGCACGAAGGCCATGGGCAGGATCGCGCCGATGACCGCAAAGGTGGCAAGAATCGTCGGATTGCCAACTTCGTCCACCGCCTCGACCGCGACTTCAGACAAGGATCGCCCTCGGCTTTCCGGCAACCGGAAATGGCGCACGATATTCTCGACCACAACGATGGCGTCGTCGACCAGGATGCCGATGGAAAAAATCAACGCGAACAATGTGACCCGGTTCAAGGTGTAGCCATACAGGTAGAAGACGGCGAGCGTCAGGGCGAGCGTGACCGGCACTGCCAGAAGTACGACACCTGATTCACGCCAGCCCAGCGCCAGCGCAATCAGTAATGTCACCGACAACGTTGCGATCAGAAGGTGTTTAAGAAGTTCGTCGGACTTGTCTTTTGCGGTCTCGCCATAGTTGCGCGTGACCGTCATGTTCAGGTCATTTGGAAGTACATAACCGCGCAGAGCATTGATTTTGTCCAGCACACGTTCGGAAATGTCGGTGGCGTTCGTACCTTTGCGCTTGGAAAGCGTGATGGTCACTGCGGGATATTCTGCGCCGGCTGTCTGTCCTGCGCCGCCTCTGGCATTGGCAAACAGGACGTAGGTGTTTGCTTCGGCAGGGCCGTCCTCAAGCTTCTCCGCTACGTCACGCAAGTAGACGGGGCGTCCGGCGTGAACCCCGACCACAACCTGACGCAGGTCGTCGAGACTCGTGAAAAGAGTTCCGGCTTCGACCTGAAACTCGCGATTGTCGCGCGCAAAACTGCCGGCTTGGCCACGGCTGTTCGCGTTTTGGAGTTGCTCCACGATCGTGCCCGGCGTAAGGCCGTAGGCCGCGAGCCTTTGTGTGTCTAGCACTACTCGTATTTGCCTAGGCTGCCCCCCGATGATCCTGGTCTCAGAAACGTCGTTGAGCGGCTTCAGTGAATTTTCCAGCTCACCCGCGATTCGCCGCAGGCGATAAGAGTCATAGTCTTTCCCCCACAACGTGAGGGCCATAATCGGCACGTCATCAATCGATCGGACCTTGATGATCGGTTGTGAGACGCCGGGCGGGATACGGTCGAAGTTGGAGTAGAGCTTGTTGTAGGTCTGTACGATCGCATCTTCTTCTCTGTTGCCAACGTAGAAGCGTACAACGAGCATGCTCACGCCGGGATGACTGATCGAGTAGATGTACTCAACGCCCGGCACTTCGCGCAGTAACTTCTCCATGGGAAGGCTGACGCGCTGTGCCACCTCGTCAGCCGACGCACCCGGCATCTGAACAAAAACGTCGAGCATTGGCACCACGATCTGGGGCTCTTCTTCCCGTGGGGTCTTGAGAATGCTGAAAGCACCCAGAAGCAGCGCAGCGACGATCACCAGCGGTGTCAGTTTCGAATCAATGAAAGTGTGGGCAATGCGACCGGCGAGGCGCAAGCCCTTCGGGGGCTGTATCACCGACTTGGATTTGCTATCAGTCATTACTGGACCTCAATGCGTTTGCCATTCAGATCCACTGCACCCGGTTTGGCCACGAGCCGCTCCCCGTCCTGGAGGCCTGCCAGCACTTCGACCTCGGCCCCAGAAGGTTTCCCCAAAGTGATGTAGCGCAAGCTCGCAACCTTGTTTTGGTCCAGCACATAAATGCCCTGCAATTGGCCGCGTTCGACTACCGCCGAGCGCGGAATCATCAGCGCCTGTCGCTCGCCACGAGAAAACTGGGCCCGCGCGAAGAGCCCCGAACGTATCCGTGTGTCTGTGGGGAGCTCGATCTTCACCAGGAACGTGCGACTCGCGGCGTCCGCGGCTGGGACGATTTGCACAACCTTACCCTTCAGACCCAAGTTGTCGAGGGCATCGATGACGACCGAAACCTGCTCTCCTGTTCGTACATACTGGAGATCGTTCTCGTTGACGGTGGCCTCTAGTCGATAGCGGCGCACGTCCTCGACGGTGAAGATCGGCACGCCGGGTGAAGCCAGCGTGCCGGAATCGGCTTTCTTCTCCGTCACCACGCCGTCGAATGGCGCCCGAATCCGCGTGTAATCCAGGGACGTGCGTGCCTGGCTCAATGCTGCCTGCGCCTGGGCTTGCCCAGCTATTGCCATATCGCGACGCGCGAGAGCCGCTTGTCGACGGGCTTTCACCTCGTCGAACTCCTGCGGACTCACGGATTTCTTTTCGAAGAGAGTTTGATAGCGCTTCAACGTTGATTCCGTCAGGGCCAAGTCGGACTCTGCTCCGACCAGTTGCTGTTGGGCGGCAAGGTCGGCTGCGGTCGAGCGATCTACTGCAGCTCGCGGCTGGGAGTCGTCGATTACGGCGAGCACTTGACCGCGCTGAACGTGGTCTCCTTCGTGAGCCCGGATCTCGACGATGTTCCCCATCATTTGGCTGGCGGCGTCACTGGTTTGGGCGGCACGTACCGTCCCTACCGCTTCCAGCAAATCGGGCACGTTGGCCTGCTGCACGGCGAGCACGGGAATGTTCCGCACGGTTTCCGGCGAAGGAGCCGTGCGGGTTTTCTCGTTAGAGCAGCCGGCGAGGCTAACAACCGCGAGCAGCACCAAAAACGAAAGTCTGCGTTTGGTATTCATACGATTCATGGCATCACCACGGGAGATTGCGGATTCAAGCTTCCGCTCGCCAACTCCAGGTTGGCGTAGCTGGTCTGGAAGTGATAAACGGCCTCCCAGTAGTCGGTCTGGCTGCGGCGCGCGGCATCTTCAGCGCCCAACAAATCGGTAATCGTGGTCAGTCCGCTGTCGTAGCGGTCCTGGTTGATGCGCAGACTCTCCTGTGCCTGGGCGATTGCCGCTCGCGCCACTTCGATCTGCTGCCGATTGGCATCCGTCTCGTAATAAGCTCGCCTCACTTCGAGGCGAACGGCATCGTTAGCTGCCTGCTTCATCGCCACAACCTTTTCTTCGAGGGCTCGCTGCCGGGAGAGTTCCGCCCTTTTGGCACCGCCTTGAAAGATGTCGAATTGCACTTCGATCCCGCCCAACCAGTTGTTTCCGCCGCCACCGGCGACGAACGTAGGGTTATCCATTTCCCAGCCTGCAAAGGCGTTCACCCGAGGACCGAATGACGACTTGGCCACCGACACGCTCTGCCGCTGGGCCGCCTCCTCGGAGGCAATGCGCTTCAAGTCAGGCCGATTTGTGAGTGCCTGCTTTTCTACATCCTGCACGGCCGGGATCGAAAACGTGCGTTCAGACAGGCCTCCGGTGAGATGGAACGAAGAATCAAGCGTCATACCCATCGCCGTGTTTAGCTGAGCCTGCGCCACTTCCAGTGTGTTCCTGGCCCGGATCACTTCCTGCTGCCGCGCCGCTATGCGAACCTTCGCCGTCAGCAGATCTGACTCTACGGTCAATCCGCTGTCGAATCTCGCCTGGCTACGGTCCATGATCGAATTTGCAGTTTTGGCCGACTGCTCGGTAACTTCCAGTTCCTTGGCCGCCAGTAGAACGTCGTAGTAGGAACTGACTACCCGGAAGATAATCTCCTGATCCGTACGGTCCAACTGATGTCCCGCAGCCTCGTTCATCTGTTTGGCCTGATTGACCCCATGCCAAGTGGCGAACGAATCAAACAGGTTCCAGGTTCCCCCAAACCGCGTGGCAAAGTTGCCGAAGGGCAGCGGCGTATTCAGCTTGTTCAATGTGAAGTCGGCCTGTGTAAAACGCTGCTGTCGTAGCTTGCTGCCGAACACGTATACGGGGTCATCACCCCGAGTCGCCGTTTCAGAAAAACTCAAGTGAGGCATGAGGAACGAGCGTGCCTCACGAATTCCGGCAGAGGCAGCTTTTGTATCGGCGATAGCTGCCTTGCGCAGTGGATTTTTCTCCAGCGCGATCGTCACTGCCTGCTGCAGAGTAAAAGACGAAGGCTGCGCCTCTTGTTGAGCTGAGGCTTCCCCAAAAGTCAGCCACGCAATAGCGAGGCTCAGAAACACTTTGAGCGCATTTCTCAACCTTGCACTCCAACGGCCTGAGTCGGCTTTGCCCACTCGGTCTTGTCTTGAACGATTTCGTAAGTTGTATGGAAACTCGCTGTCTTCTGCACCATGGCCCCTACCGAGCAAGACTTTTCCTCGGAGAGACGAATGGCCTCCTCCAGCGCCGCCACGTCAATTTCAAAGCCGGTGACTACGTGGTGGATTCGCACTGCCGTGAACACTTGGGGCGGACGCTCGGCCTGATCGGCTTCGACCCGCACCTCGTAAGCGGTGACTTTTTGGTGATACTTCTGGCGGAGGACGGTGACAACGTCGAAGGCCGTGCACCCGGCCAATCCGGCGGCGACCAGCTCAATCGGCTTTGGGCCGGTGCCTCCGGCGACATCATCTAACAACAGGTGATGGCCGCTTCCCGTTTGGGCCACAAATTGACGTTGCTCTTTAAGTGGTTGAGTCAGTTCGACTTTGGCTGTGATCATAATTGCCCTCCTGCTGTTTCTATCGATGAAACACAGGAATAAATGCAAGCGGGCGGATTTTGTTACAGGAAAACTTTCGACAGGAGATGACGCGCTCAGTCTGCCCCCTCCTTGCGGACTGTATGATCAGGAATTGATAATGCGGAGAGAACTCCAATGAGTCTTCGTATCAAATCTCGCCTGATACTCCTTGTCTTTATCCTTGGGACCGTCGCCATTGCACTAACATCTGGGGCTCTCGCTTATCAGGCGAGCCTCATCCCGGCCTCCCGCCTGATCAACCCCGACGAACTGGTCAAGATTCTCCAGTCTGCCAAGAGCGAGAAACCGCTAATGATTCAAGTGGGCTCCCACGTCCTCTATACGCAGGCGCACATTCCCGGCTCGGAATACATTGGCCCAGCCTCCAGTGAGACTGGCTTGCAGTTGTTGCGCAAGCGCGTGGAACCTCTGCCGCGAAGCAAGTTCATCGTTCTTTATTGCGGGTGTTGTCCGTGGAGCCGCTGTCCAAACGTCAAGCCTGCCGACGACGCCCTGCGCGCAATGGGCTTCACCAACGTGAAGGTGCTCTACATTCCGGGCAACTTCGGGATGGACTGGGTCGAGAAAGGTTTTCCGGTTGCCAAGGGAGACTAGGGATCTGATCGTTTCCTGGCTGAGGGCGGCATATTGAAGAAATGGATTCTCCTCGGCTTGGCGTTGATCGCAATAGCGGGACTTTATTTCATGACCCGTCATCATGGCGTGCCCGCTGGCACGAGGGGCAAGGGTATCGCCGAACAATCCCTGGCACCCGATTTCTCTCTTCCCGATTTAACGGGACAAAAACTCGATCTCTCATCCTATCGAGGCAACGTCGTCCTTCTGGACTTCTGGGCAACCTGGTGCGATCCGTGCCGGGAGGAGATCCCTCACTTCGTTGAACTACAAGACAAATACGGCGACCAGGGTCTGCAAATCATCGGCGTTTCCATGGATGATGGACCAGAACCTGTACGCGAATTCTATCAGCGCTACAAAATAAACTACCCGGTTGTGATGGGCAATGCGAAGACGGGTGAACTCTATGGAGGAGTGCTCGGATTGCCGATCGCGTTCCTGATAGGACGCGACGGCCGCATATGTTCCAAACACGTTGGTGCTGCGGATATCTCGTCTCTTGACCGCGAGATCACAGCGCAACTGCGGGGTCAGTGACATTTCCTGCAAGTCCATAAGAAACTGCAAACATCTGCGTGGAACTTTTTTTGTCGCAAGGTGAACGGACGTACCGCCACGTCTTCTAAGCGTGCAGTCAACGTGGAAAATTAGAACGGTGTCCACCGTTTGCGTTATCGTGTTGGGGAACACTTTTGCCGTATCGGAGGATTCGCGATGGCCTCGATTACCCACTCGTCTCCCGCCTGCAATCGCAGGGACATTCTCAGAGCTGGTGCTTTGGCCGTAATTCCGTTAGCTGTTCCTTCCGCGATTTATGCGCTACAGGACCAACCACTGATGACGGCGAATGGCGGCACAGACCCTAGCCCGATTCCCTGGCTAGACAAGAATGGCAGCCACAATCAGCCAGCCGGCCCAAATCTGGAACCGGCACACATTTACCATTTCAAGGGACGAGTGGCCCGATGCAGCACCTTTACTGGCATGGGCACCGATAACAAGGGGAATCGAGTCGCATTTGGCAGTCCGACAACGGATTATGGCCTCATGCTGGGTGAATATTGGGCAGCTCGAACAACCCAGCAAGGGACCTTTACTCACATATGACTGACCTTGTTCCGGGGACAGGCTGTTCCCGCTAACCAGATCCACGACTTTCATCCGCCCATTGCCCCGTCCGGACTTTATTGGGTCGTTCCTGTTCCAGAGCGTGGTCTGAGTATTAGTCCCGACGGGAACACCTTCACGCTTGAGATGCAGACTGTAGCGGTGGTCGATCAGCCACGCTGGCCGGCGCTGGACTCGATAGCCACTCCTGCAAGAATGACCTTCAAAATGGTTTGGAAATCAACCGGCGAACCCGCGAAATACGAGGATGCCTCCAAGCATTTCCGATTCACGGGCACCCGTGCCACGTGCCAGATGGAGGCGGAAGTTGAGGTCCCATCTATCGATTTTTCGTGGAAGTCCGATCCGCTTAATACGTCTAAGTGCGACTTCGCCATCATGGGTGAAGAAGTTAACGGGCGTTATTACGACGTGTGAGCGTGCGAAGAGGAGCAGCACTATCGACGCCGGTCACGGTTTCAATGAAGTCGTATCCGGACACAATCGGTTCTGGAAGAGTACGCGACGTACATCCGCAACGGCAAGCGTTACCTGTTCGCCATAGCTCGCTCGTAGTGTGATATGACTTCCTTCCGCAACTTGGCTGCCTTGACGCGATCCGGAGCTGGACTGCGCAGGTGACGACAATCCTCTATCGTGGCTTCCAGGCTGGCAAGGAAGGCCTTGCAGGCATCACAACCGTCGAGGTGTTTCTCCAGTTCCTCGCATAAAGAGTCATCGAGCTGTTCGTCCAAGTAGTTCGAAAGTTCTGCGAACATCGCCTTACACCGCGCAGGTCTGGGCTGCTTGGCGGCGGTCCGAGACGTGACAGCCTCGATCATCCGTCCGGCATGCGGCCTTCGCGCCTTCACCTTCATCAATTCCTTTCGCACGAACAGCCGCGCCCGGTGGAGACGAACCCGCACTGTCCCAGAACGTAGCCCGGTGATCTCGGCCACCTCTTCGTCGGTCAGCCCCTCCATGTCGCGCAGCACCATGACAATGCGGTATTGTGGCGGCAGTTGCTGAATGACGTCGCGCAAACGACCCGCTTCTTCACTCCGGATAGCGAACGCTTCCGGATTGATGCCGCCATCGGTCCCCAGTTGCTCAAGTTCCTTCCGATCCGGCATGAGTTCTTCTAGTGAAAGGTCATGCTTCGGAGCGAACTTGCTCCGGCGCCGACTCATCAGGCAGCGGTTCTTTGCCACTTTATAGAGCCACACCACGAGCGCCTTGGGACTGTCGAATTTGGGCAGGTGCGGAACCGACTTGAGCAATACCTCTTGCATGGTGTCTTCAGCGTCCTCGCGCCGCCCGCAGACGCGCATACTAAAGGAGAACACGGTATTTTGGAGCAGAGCCAGAGCCTGCTCCAGCGCCGCATCGTCACCCCGCTGCAGGAGTTGCACGGCTTGTTCTATCTCAGAACGCATTGCCGTAAATGTAGCATGGCAAACTTCCGGCTAGCTTGATTCTGAATCTCGGTTTGTCTACGCGGACCAGGCAGACCCGATAAGGATGTAAGCCAAAACTAAGAGCACGATTGACGCGACGACGACGTACATGCGGTCATGCTCCTCTGCAAATCCAAAGATTGAAAAGGCGACACGGGCGACCGGAGTCGCGATGAGGAACAGCAGTCCTAGCTGGATGATGCCCCTTCCCCGCAGCGCTAGCGCATCACGGAGGATGCCCCTGACGCTGCGAAGGTCTGAAGGCTCGCCACGGAACACCCGGTACTCAGTGGGGGAGTGGCCATGCCGCACCAGATAGATAACGGCACCAAACAATACAATGGCTGCAGAGAGCACCACCCCAGAGCGGAGCAGGTTGCCAATAACCAGGTCCATCCGTCTATCGGTCCATCCTCGGTCACTGGCCATATCAAATCCTCCCCGAAAGCCCCTTGTAGAGCATCTCGATTCCTAGAACCACAATCACGATGCTGAACACCCGGCGCAACCACTTGGTCTCCGCTTTGACGAGAACTCGCGTGCCCAGCAACGATCCGGCAAGAACGCCCAGCATCACGGGCATGGAAAGCCCAGGATCAATATAGCCGCGTGCGAGATAAACCCCCGCGCTGGCCGCGGCTGTGACTCCGATCATAAAATTGCTGGTCGTAGTTGAAACTTTGAAAGAGATCTTCATCGCCTGATCCATGGCGAGAACTTTCATTGCTCCCGACCCGATGCCCAGCAATCCCGATAAGGTTCCAGCGCCAAACATCAGAGTCCATCCCAGTGGCACACGCTGGACGTTGTAGCTTCGAACGCCATCTACATCGGGAAAGCTCCCATTCAAGCGCAGCTTGGTGGCGAGCGGGTCGGGCGGGATCTCGCGTTCATTTTTCGACCGGGGCTTCCGGGACAGGTACGCGGAGCCTATCAGAACCAATCCAAAAACAATGGCAATGGCACTGCTGGAAATGCGCGTCGCCAGGGTTGCGCCAAGGAGCGCACCCAACGTCGTAGCGATCTCCAGAAGCATCCCGATCCGGATGTTGGAAAAACCCTCTTTTACGTAGGCTGCCGCCGCTCCCGAGGAAGTGGCAATCACTGACACCAACGAAGCCCCAATGGCATATCGGATGTCCACACCAAGAAGCAAACTGAGCATGGGGACAAGCACCACCCCACCGCCCAGCCCGGTCAGTGCGCCTAAGAAACCGGCAATGAGGGAACCGGCCCAAACAAAGAGGCTAAACTCCAGGATAGTCATGAACTTTCCATCGTTCTCAGGCAGAACCTGAAGGATACGTGAACTCTACGCTTCCCTTCGGTCCTGTTTTTTTGTGAGATAGCGTTTGCGGGACTTGTGACGTGAAGAATCCGGGTCTTTAATAATGTCAGCCAGGCTAGTATTGTCCAGAATACGGGCGGCTCCGTCCCGTACATCCAAGAACACTTGGTAGAGCGCGCGGTGGTCAGCATCCCGTGCAATCAGAACTCGCAGTTGATCCGCATCCCCGAAAGGCGCGAGCGGGCCGTCAATCAGGCGAATGACTTCACTGAGATGAATCTCCGACGGCGGACGCCGGAGCTGATAGCCTCCCTTTGCGCCACGTATGCTCTCGACAATCCGAGCGTTCTTCAATTCAAGCAGTATTAGCTCAAGAAACTTCCCCGGCACATCCGCCTCAGAAGCTATGTCCCGAACTTTAATGGCTCCTTGTTGATATCGCCGTGCGAGCGTCATCATCGCCTGCAATGCGTACAGTCCTTTTTGAGAGATTTTCAATCACACCCCGTCGTTGCAATCGGTGACGCCTTCAGACCACTGTTCTCCACACAACTGCCGCGTGTACTCAATGTGGGTTCGCTCGCAATCTCACCTGCTTCCTTCTGCTCAGTATGCCCGCTTATACGGGGAGTAGCGCGAATCCGCCCTCTCTGTTGGAACAAGCAGTAGATCAGAGCCAGCAAGGCCACAGCCGTAAAGAGAAGATACATCCGGTCTCGCTCCATCGTGAATTCCACGATGGACACAGTCAATACTGCAAGAAATAACACTCGCTTCATTTCAACCTCCGACGAATCTGTCCAGCGGCTCGTTTCAGGAGCAACCCGGCGCAATGCATCCAACTAGGGTACGCAGCGCAAAGAAATCTAACTCAGGTTACGGGTACGGAAAGAGTCTCAGCAGGACGGGGTAGGTCGATCAAAAAGACGCTTTTGCAGCAGGGCGCTTGGGGCGCTTCGACTCCCGCGGCCATGGCAAGCATCCAACGTGCCGAGTTCGAGCTAGGTGGACTCTTCAAGTTCCACTGCGTATCGCTTTGCGGCAGACTGTATCCGCTTCCACGCCGCACGACGTTCCGCTTCCGTAACGCCCTTCACCTGATTGAAGCGCGCAACAGCGTTGCGTACGTGAGAGGCATTTTCCAGCGGCTCCTTGCGTTGCTTCGGGAACGCGAACTTGGTTGCGGATATCCGATCACGAGCTGGCTTGGTCAGCTTTGCCATTATTTTTCTCCCTCGGGAGCTCGCTGCACATGGGCGGCTCCGGACTTGTTCTCACGTTCGACTACGGCAACTTTTCAGAGTTCCTGACGAGTGGTCTGGTTGACGTCTTTTTCCCGCGTGGATTCGGCCAATCGCGGCTCATCCATTTCCTTTTTGACGCGAGCGAGTGTCGCTTGGTTGGATTCTTGCTTCGGCTCGTTCTTAT
>OCZU010002689.1_pt1 | contig 11308 bp, 10 predicted proteins | sample 1539001 | NCBI WGS metagenome assembly OCZU01 (sample SAMEA3539306, study PRJEB22396) | soil metagenome | biome: tundra; feature: field; material: soil | place: USA | collected 2010-05 | depth 0.15 m
ATAGGGGGCGAGGGATATCTTCACGATTGTCTCCGCAGGCGGTCGGCCAGGCCGCGCTCGATCTCTTGCAGTTGCGCTTCGATGGAAGCATCGAGGTTGCCGCGCTGCGTCTCGAAGACTACCGTGCCCAGGACGCACGACGGATCGGGAATCACCTCCACTTTGGCCGAGGCACTGTTCCGGCGCAGGCTTTCGGTGACGAGCGCGACATGCCCGGGGTGCACCCGGACGCGCGAGATTTCCTGCCCCTGCAGCTTTTCAAGAGCGCCGAGGACCAGGCCATGCAGGGCTTCGGGATCGATGGCGAGTTCGCGTCTGAGGACGCGGCGGGCGATGGCCAGAGAAAGCTGGACCAGGTCGGCTTCGGCCTCGGCGCGCAGGCGGGCGCGCAGGCCGCCGATTTCTTCGATGGATCTCGCCAGGCGGTCGATTACCGGCTGCAGCTCGGCGGCAGCGCGTTGGCGCCCGGACGCTTCCCCCTCGCGCACACCGGCGGCGCGGGCCTCGTGCAGGCGCTGTTCGTGCTGCTGCTGCAACTGCGCGAGGCGGTCCCGGGAGTCGGGCGGATCGTCGGAATCCACGCCCATGCGGGTTGGTCCGGACGCGTACATCTGACGCCAGACCAGCGGCTCCACGCCGGGCGTCTCGTCCGCCTGGCGCACCTTAGAAGACATAAGCGCCACCGTCCGGTTGCGTCGCGCTCGAATGCTTCCGGATCCCCCGGGGCGTCAAGGCGCGCGATGTCTCTACCTTTTGCGGCAGCATTGCTCACCTCTGTTATCGGCGGGGTCCGGCAGATACTTTACGCGTGCGGACCGACTCTTGGGGCGGCTTGCCTGGTCCCGGCCTGCCCTAAACGACATATTGCTCGCCGACAGCGCCCTTCAAGCTGAGCACGCCTTCGCTCTCCAGTTGGCGCACCACGGCGATGATGCTCTGCTGAGCGGATTCCACTTCCTTGATCTTCACCGGGCCCAGCGACTCCATATCCTCGCGCAGCATATCCGCGCCGCGCTGCGACATGCAGCCCAGGATGTGATTGCGCAACTGTTCGCTGGTGCCCTTGAGCGCGATAGTCAACATCTTGCGATCGGCCTTGCCGAGGACTTCTTTCAGGCCCATGGGATCGATCAAGAGGAGATCTTCGAAGACGAACATCAGGTGGCGAATGGTTTCGGCCAGGTTGGTGTCCTGCCGGTCGATATGGTCGAGGATTTCGCGGCTCGAGGTGGAGTCCAGCCGGTTGAGCATTTCGGCGACAGCCCGCACACCACCGTAGGACTCACGGCTGAATTCGCCGAGCGCCTTCAACTTCGAACCGATGACGGCGGCGATCTTGAGGATGATCTCGGGAGAGATTTGATCGAGGCTGGCCATGCGCTGGGAGATGTCCGCCCGCATGGCGGCGGGCAGCGAGGTCAACAGGGCCGCGGCCTGGGAGAAGCTCAGGTGCGAGAGCACCAGAGCGATGGTCTGCGGATGCTCATTGTGGATGAATTTTGCCAGTTGCTGGGGATCGGCTTTCTGGATGGCGTCGAAGGAGGCGGCATCGGCGCCGAGAGCCTTGGTGAGGCGGTCCAGCAGGCGTTTGGCGTGGTCCGGCTCGAAGGCGCGCAGGAGGAGTTTGCGGGCGAAATCGATACCGCCGCGCGCCACGTAATCGCCGGCGTTGGCCATGTGGTGGAACTCTTCGAGTACGTTCTCCGCCTGCTCCGCCGAAATCGCGGTCAACTTGGCTACTTCGCGGCTGACCTTTCCCACTTCATCTTCATTGAGCTGCTGCAGCAACTGCGCGCTGGCGCCTTCGCCCAGCGCCACCAGCAACACCGCGGCCTTGCGAAGATTGGGTAGAACCTCGCCTTCCGCCTTGGTGGTGTTCAGGATCATGGCCGGCACTCCTGGTAAGGCATCAGTTCTCTTCCTCGCGGATCCAGGTGCGCAGGATCTGCACCGAAATCTCCGGCTCCTTGGCGATCTTTTCGCGCAGGTGCTTGGCAAAGACTTCGGCTTTCTTGGTGATGACCGGCGCGAGCTTGAGCGAACTGAGCGCCTGGGCGTCCATCTTGGCCTGGAGCGCGTCCCGCTCGGCAAGCTGCGATTCGATCTGGTTCTCCACCTGGCCCGGCGCGGGCAGCGCCGCTGAGGTAGCATGCGCGCCGGACGGTGGCAGAGTGGCCGGAGCGCTCGCCGAGAAGTCTGCGTTGGTCTCCCGGCGTTTGCGGCCGAACCGGAAAGCAAGGACACCGAGGACCAGAAGGCCCGCCAAGGCGCCGCCCCCCATGAGCAGCGTTTTTTTGTCCAGCGTCAACGCGAATGGCAAGCCGGCGACGGGTGTCCCGGGTTTGCCGCGCACCGCCGCATCGGGGGGCGACGGCGGCTCCAGCAGAAGAGTGGTTTCAAAAGGCAGGGTTTCGATCACCAGTTGGTCGCCGCGTTCCGCGGAGAAACCGGTAATGCCGGCCACCAGGTCGCGAATTACTTTCAGTTTTTCCGGTGTCGGCGGGACCAGGACCCGCCGGAACGCGTTTTTGTCCTTTTCCCAGGTGACCTCCTGGTCAACCAGTACAGCCAGCGACATTTTGCGGAGTACGCCCGCCGGCAAGTGAGTCTTCTTGACGGAGCGGCTGGATTGATAGGCGATGTTCTCCGTGGTGCGAGTGGTCTTGTTGGAGGCTCCGTTGGGGCGGGAGGTGGGCCGCGGAAGGGCGGAAGCGGTCCCCGGCACGCCGGTGGCAACCAGCCCCCCCGTACTGTCTTCGGTACGCTGCGAAGTGAGCATGACGCTGCGCGCGGGGTCGAAGATTTCCTCGCTCAATTCCCCGCCGGTGAAATCGCACTCCACGGATACGCCGGCACGGAATTTTTCGGGTCCGAGAAGCGGACCGAGCGTGGCGCCGATCTTGGCGACAAGGTCGGTCTCCAACTGGTGCCGGTAGTCCAGCGCCGCGCCGGAAGGCTCGGTGCCGTCCAGCGGGGACAATGACTTGGGGCGGCTGAGCAGATTGCCGTTCATATCCAGCAGCGTAACCGCGTCCGGAGAAAGGCCCTCGACCGCACTGGCGACCAGGTGGTTGATGGCGGTCACGTTCTGCGGGGCGAGGTGAGCACCCGGCCTGATCCTCACCAGCACGCTGGCTTTGGCGGGTTGCTGGGCTTCCAGGAATACGGAGTCCTTGGGGAAAGTCAAATGGACGCGAGCCTGCTCGACCTCGGCCAGGGCCATCACGGTGCGCTCCAGTTCGCCTTCGAGCGCGCGGCGATAGTTCACATGTTCGGTGAATTCGGTGGCGCCGAGATTTACTTTGTCGAACACTTCGAAGCCGATCCGGCCGGACTTTGGAAGGCCAATGGAAGCCATGGTGAGCCGCAACTCGGCCAGGCGTGCCGAAGGCACCAGCACGGAACCTCCGCTCTCGGGCAGGCGGTACTCGGCGCCGGATTCTTTCAGTTTCTGCACGATGCCGGAGGCGTCTTCCGCGGACAGGCCCGTGAAGAGCGGGCGAAAATCGCCCTCTTTTCGCCACTGCACCAATGAGTAGAGACCGGCGCCTACCGCAATCGTAACCACCAGGATGGTGATGCGTTGCCGTACGGTAAGGTTCGCCAGAATCTTGCTCATGAATTGGAGGAGGCCCTGCGGCGCTCAGAGGAAAGATCGGCAGGCCAGGGCGAAAACGTGAGCCTACATCTGCATTCGCATGATTTCCTGGTAAGCACTGACGACCTTATTGCGCGCCTGGAGGAAGAGATCAAATGAAAGTTCGGCCTGCTGGGTAGCCATAATCGTGGTGTGAAGTTCCTCGCCTTCGCCGGAGAGGAAGCGCTCCACTGAGGCCGAGGCATTCTGTCCGATCGACTCCACTTTCTGGATGGCATTGGACAACACGTCCTGGAACCCTCCGGCGCTGCCCGTTGGTTCGGCCGGGCGGATAGCCGAGGGCAGAGTAGCGCCGGAAATTGGAAGGATGGGAACGGACATTACATACCTCAGCGGGCCAAATCGAGGGAGCGTTGGATCATGTCTTTGACCGCGGCGATGGCCGAGACGTTAGCCCCGTAGCTGCGCGCGGCGCCCATCAGGTCGACCATGTCCTCGGCGGGATTGACTTTGGGAAAGGCCACATAACCGTCCTTGTCGGCGTCTGGATGACCCGGCAGGTAGCGGCGTTCGGGTTCGCTCATGTCGGTGACTACGCCGGATACGGCAACGCCGTTCATGGATTGAAGCTGGGAGCTGAAGACGGACGCGAATGGCGAACCGACCGTAGTCGATTCGAAAACCACGTCCTTGCGGCGATAAGGGCCGCCTTCGGGAGTACGGGTAGTTTCGGCGTTGGCCAGGTTTTCCACCAGCACTTCGGCCCGGGCGCGCTGCGCCGCCATGCCGGAAGCTCCCACGGATAGAAGCGAGAACAGGCTCACTATTTGCCCTCCTGAATGGCCGAGCGCACAACCCGAATCTCCGATTTCATCAATTGGGACGCCACCTGGAACCGGAGCGCGTTTTCGGCCAGCAGCCGGGCTTCGCGGTCGAGGCTGACGTTGTTGCCATCATTTTGCACGGGAAGGTCGGGCACTTCGGCGGCGCGGGGCGCGCCACCCGTGGCGTTGAGGAATTCCGACTGAAAATCGATGTCCTGGGTGCGATAGCCGGGCGTATCGGCGTTGGCGACGTTCGACGCCACCAGTTTCTGCCGGGCGCTCAGCAGGTCCATGTATCTTTCGAGTTGTCCGGCGATGGGTCCTAGCACTGCACGAAACCCTTTGCAGCTGGTTCGCCAAAGAGTAAGTCGCTTGAAATCAGCAGGACGATGGGAAAACTGCGGCGTACTTTTGCCGGTGCGGCAAGTTTTCGGCGGCCCAAACTGAGGCATCGATTTAGCCGCCCGCTTAGCGGTCCGCGTCCGGCAAATCAAATCGTGGCAGCCTTGGTTTGGGTAGTAGTGTTTTTGCGGGGATCGCGCCCACTCACCCGCCGTCGACTAATCTCCGTTGTTCTGGCCGAATACTGCCAGCAGGGCGTGCCAATCCCCGGCCGGAAGAAAGTTTTGCCGGTGACACGAACATATTTTTTTCTTTCGTTTTTCTTTCAATAACTTGCCAGGATTCTTAGCCGTTGGAGGCTGGTCGAGAGCCTAGGGTGAAATCAGAAGGACTGCCGCAGTTTAGGGCAATCCTCACAGTGAAGATGCCAGAAGAACCGATTATTATCATTGTCACCGGACTGTGGATCTAAGCTGCTTCTGAAGTAACCCACCGCGCTACCCACATGCGCGCCTTACAAATACTCCCTTATGGGGAGGCCTATTCTTAGGCGAAAGCTGGTACTATTCTTTGGGGATATCCTTGATGAAGGGGTATCCCCAAAGAAACACCAGACGATTTTCCCAACATTATTTAGAGCGTATTTTTGGATGGGGGCCGCGGCTTTTTGAGAACAGCCAAAATCTTGGCTTGTTGCCTGCTCGTATTCCCGCTCGTCGGCACGGCGCCGAGATCCGGGTCGAAGGTCAGCACGCAGTCCCTGGCATCCAGCGACGAAGCGCGGGCGCGCCGGGCTTCCCTGGATACACTCTTGCGCGAGGGCGAAGGGCTCTTCCAGGCTCGACGTTATCCTGAAGCGCGGCAGCGATTTGAAGCCGCGCGTGGGGCAGCCGTCGAAGCCAACGTACCGGACAAGGCAGCGCGCGCCCTGGGCGACATCGGTGCCTGCCAGTTCGCCCTCCACCAGTATCGGCCCGCCCTGCAGTCTCTCCTGGAAGCGCACCGCCAGGCGGAGGCGGCCAACGACCCAAGCGGGGCTGCCAGCTTCCAATACAATATCGCATCTCTCTACTCCGAACTCGGTGAACTGGATGCCGCCGCGGAGTGGATCCAAGGCGCCATGAGACGGCTCAACGCCAAGGACCGGAAGAATTTACCGCAGATCCTGATCCAGCTGGCTACCCTGCGCGCGCGTCAGGATCGGATGGCGGAAGCGCGGCAGCTCTTCAACCAAGGTATCGAAGCGGCGGATCGAGCCGGCGATCTCAGCCTCTACGCAAATGGTTGGAACCGTCTGGGTGACGAATACCTGAAGCGCGGCGAACTGGCACTGGCGGAGCCACCGCTGCTGGAGGCCTACCGGATCCGCAAGCTGAACCATCTGGCGTTGGATTCCTCGTACCGCAGCCTGGGACGATTACGGTTGGAGCAGGGCGATTTGACCTCGGCCGCGGCGTTGCTCGACCGCGCGGTGGCGCTTTCCGCGCAGCCGCGGGGCGGGATTCCGACATGGGACATCTATCACTACCGCGGGCGCGTGCGGATGGCTCAGGGGCGGTTGCGCGATGCCATGGCAGACCTGCGGATCGCCGTGCGCCTGGCGCGCGGCTGGCGGTGGAACGCGCCGCCGGACGATGCCTCCCGGATGGGGACGGAAGGCTGGTTGGAACTGGTTCACTCAGCCCTGGTGGAGGCCGGCAACCGGCTATACCTGGAAACCCGGGAACCGGCGCTGATCCGCGAGACTTTCGAGGCCGTGGAGGAAAATCGCGCCGGGAGCCTGCGCGCCGTACTTTCTCGTGGGCGCAGGCCCGACCCCTCCGGGTTGCCGCCCGCCTATTGGGAGGCGCTGGCGCGGCTGCAGCGGGCCGAAGTGCAGGCACTGCGCGCGCAGGACGCGCGAAGCCAGGAAAGCGTGGCCGGTGTCCGCGCCGAACTGGTGCGCATGGAACTGGCGATGGGGCCGGCCATGTCGCCGCTGCCACCCTCGCTGCTGGAACGGACTCGCGAGGCGCTGGATGACGAGAGTGCGCTGCTCAGTTTTCAGCTGGGCGACCGCATCTCGTGGTTGTGGGCGCTGGACCGCGAGGGTCTGGCGCTCTACTCTCTGCCGGCGCGTGCCGAGGTAGAGTCGCAGTCGCAAGCGGCGGCGAAAGCCATCCGGGAAGATGCGGCGCCGGGTGGGGATGGGCCGGCGCGGCTCTGGCGGACGCTGTTCGGGCAATTGGCGCCGCGGTTCCAGCGCAAAACACGGTGGTTGGTGGCGTTGGACCGCGGCTCCACGCTGATGGATTCGCAGAACCGGTTTACGGCGGGCGGGCTCCCCTTCGAGGCCCCGCTGGCGGCGCTCGAGGACTGCAGTTCGCTCCCGCCCGCCTACCTGGCGGAGCGACACGTAATCGAGATCATTCCAGGAGCGGGGTATTGGGTGGAAGCTACCAGCCGGAGCCGCGAGGTCCCGGCGCCGGTGTTCGTCGGCGTGGGTGACGCGATCTACAATACGGCTGATCCCAGACTGCCTCCGCTCTCCCCGGGCGTGAGGGCGTCGTCGAAAAACGCAGTGATTCTGCCGCGGCTGGTGGGAAGCGGCGCGGAACTGGACGTTTGCGCGCGAAGCTGGCGCGGGGAGCGGGTGCTTTTGAAGGGCGCCGCCGCTTCGCGAGATGGTTTGGCCGAACAGTTACGGCGTAGTCCGGCAGTGGTTCACCTGGCGACGCACGTCCTGGAATCCTCGGAGCGGCCGTCTTACGGATTGATCGCGCTGAGCCTGACGGCGCGGCGCGAGAGCGAGCTGTTGGCGCCCTACGAGATTGCCGGCTGGCGGACCAATGCCGGGCTGGTAGTCTTAAGCGGCTGTCATTCGGCGGCGGGCGCCCAACTCCCGGGAACCGGCTTGCTCGGTCTGACGCGGGCCTGGCTGATGGCGGGAGCTCATTCGGTGATTGGCAGCGACTGGGCCACGCCCGATGAAAGCGGAGCGCTCTTCGGCGCTCTCTACCAGAACCTGAGCGGGGAGCGCGGCATTCCTCCCGCGGCAGCCCTGCGCGCGGCGCAGTTGGAGATGATCCACTCCGGGGGCTGGCGCGCCAGGCCCAGCTACTGGGGTGCCTATTTTGTGGTGGGGAGCCAATGAACTCTGAAACCGGGGCCGACGTGCAAATCGAGAGCGAGCCAAGAGAACCATCGTGGTCCCAGCTGGTCGATCGCGTGCGGGCGGGCGATCCCGCCGGCATGGAGCAGTTGTACGCAGTCTTCGTCAAGGGAGTGCGCTTCTTTCTGTGGCGGCAACTGGGGCCGCAGGACCTCGACGACAAGGTGCACGACGTTTTCCTGATCATCACGCAATCCATCCAACGGGGCGAGCTTCGCGAACCGGACCGGCTGATGGGCTACGTGCGCACGGTGGTCCGGCGTCAGGTGGCGGCGCACATCGACACCGCCGTGCATGCGCGGCGCAACCTACAGGCGATCGACCCGGCGATGACGCTATCCGACCACCAGCCAGACCCGGAACGCAGGGTGATCGAGCAGGAGAGTCAGGATGTCGCCCTGCGCATGCTCGGCGGCCTCCCGAAGCGCGATCGGGAGGTGTTGGTTCGCTTCTATCTACAGGAGCAGACGGCGGAAGAGATCTGCCGCGACCTGGAGTTGACGGAAACTCAGTTCCGCCTGATCAAGTCCCGGGCCAAGGCGCGCTACGGCGAGTTGGGCCGGCGACGGTTTGCAAAGCGGTCCGGTTTCCGGGCCAAATAAGTACTATTCCGTACAGAAGTTTTGGTGAGAGTACTGCCCTGACGATTGCACCTGTTGTTCAGAGGAGCAGGTGCTCCAAAATAGGATTTTAACCTTCGTTACATATGAGAGAAATCCATCGGCACGTCGATGCTGAAGCGCTGGAGCAGTACTCCATGGGCACAAGCTCCGCGGAGATGACAACACTCATTGAGGAACACCTGTTGACTTGCGGGGAATGCCAGGAGAGGCTCCGGGAGACCGACGATTACCTGCTGGCCATGCGAACGGCATCGGAACAGTTGCGGCGGGACGCCAGAGGCACAAAGGAACGCGGGTGGAGAATTCCGGCCTGGTTTACAGCGTTGGCGGCGGCCTGCGTCATGCTCCTGGTGGCCGCCACGTTGCGTCTGGTCCGGCCGCCTGGCCCGGTAGTGGGAGTTTCCCTAACCGCGCTGCGCGGCAACGGGGCAGGAAGCAGCGCCCCGGCGGGCCGGGAACTCCTGCTTCATCCGGATCTGACCGGCCTGGCGGAGGTCTCTACGTACCGTCTGGAGATCGTGGATCAGACGGGCCACACGGTGCGGCAGGCTACCTTCGCACGGGCGCGAAACGGGGTCAACGTCCTGGGGCTCAACGCCGGCCTGTACTTTGTCCGGGTCTATCTGCCGGCAGGAGATCTGCTGCGCGAATACGGGCTGCAAATCCAGTAGCTTCGCATCCTTCACGCGGCCTTCAATACCGCCAGCTTGTCAGGTCCGCGCCAGCCGGCGCCGTGTCCTGGATGCGCGCCATAATCTGCGGCAGGAACATCTGGCTGTAGTGCAGCCGTGAGTACCAGTTAGGATGCTCCGGATCGCCATTCCAGCAATGCTCCGCGCGTGGTCCGTAGCGAACTTCACCTTGGTAGGGTACGCCGTGTCCGGGGGTGCCGGTCTGCTTCAGGAAGTCCTCCATCAGATAAACCGCATTGTTCAGAAAATAGGTGTCGTCCGAGCCGACGTAGAGGTGGATCTTGCCCTGCAGGTATGGTCCGAGTGTCGTCCAATCGCGTTGCAATATGGCGTTCAGGTCGTAGTGCCTGCGCCAGTACTCGGCCGTGTTGTGGTCGATCACGCCAGTCCGCTTGTCGAAGATCGGTTGCGGGTAGCCGTCCTCCGCGGTTGGAGAAAAGACCGCTTGCCAGATGTCGAACTGCTCGCCCGACCGCCCGCGATCGCCCAGCGCAGCCTCATAGGCGATATTGTCACGCATGGAGATCAGTGTATGCCCCAGGTAGTCCCGCATGGCCGGCTGCTCGATATTCTTGTTCGCGCCCGGAATAAAGAACATATTGTCCTGCCCGTACAGGTCAACCGTCATGTAGGCATGGAAGTCAACGGGGTCCGGGCAGGCGACGAACGCGCCGTTGTAGTGCTTGGGATAGAAAATCTGCACGGCGAGGGATTCCCAGCCGCCGGTCGAGCCTCCATAGACGAATCGAGCCCAGCCTTGGCCGATGCCGCGAAACTGGCGCTCGACAGCCGGGATCAGCTCGCTCTCGATGGCGTCTCCGTACGGACCGAGATTCGAGGAATTTACCGCATACGAGTCGTCGTAAAAAGGATTTGCATGCTGCAGTTTCACCACCAGCACGCGTGGCGTGCCGGGCGCAATCCATGCCTGGTAGTTCATGTATGCCTCCTCCTGCTGTACGCGGTTGTAGCCCGCGAGGTGAAAGCGCTCGGAGTAATCGGGCTTCAGGTCAGGGTCCGGCGGAGTCTCGCGGAAGTCGTTGAAACCGGTTACGAAGTGGTCGTGGAAAACGATCAGGGGATAGTGCGCCCGCGGATGGCTGTCGTAGCCCTCGGGCACCAGAACGATGGCCGAGAGATCCACCGGCCGGCCCCAAAACTTCGTCAGGAGCGTCGACTGAATGCGGATGTGGCGAATATACTTCGTTTCCGGCTCGGGGTTGATTGGCGGGATCACGTCCTCGAGCAAGACCGCGATCGGCGGCGCCGCCGGGCCTATGTGAACCAGCCGCGGCTTCGACAGCAGATTGCCAGGCGCGAGGTTCCAGTGCTGGCCTTCGCCGCGATCCGGCGCCAGCTTCACCGTCTTGCCGTCCGACCGGTGAAAGGTTTCGTAAATATTCAGCACGGCCTGGACCGTGTACTCTCCCGGCGGCACGTCCTTCAGTCTCGCCCGCGGATAGCCCTGCGCGGTGTCGTCGATGGCGAGGGACTCGCCGGGTCTCCATCCGACTACCGTTACTCCGAAAACCATCTGCGACTTCGGTGTGTCATCAATCTGCATGCGCGGCTCTTCGCCCGGATCGTTCGAGAGCAAAAGCAGTAAACGCCCGTCCAGAGGCGTAGCGGAGCGCGAGGCCGGGAAGCGCACTGTGATCGTCTGAGCGGAGCCGACGGCAACCCAGATCAGTCCGGCGGCCATCAGGCAAGGATGCCAAATAAGAGAGCGCATATCGAAGTATAGACTTCTTCTTCGAGTTCAGTTCCCTGGTTTCAAGCCTTCGCTCGCTCCCAGGCCCTGCGTTAGCCGGTTTGACGTTTCCATCACACACTCCTCTGGTCCAAGGTAATTCACCTCGTTCCAGAGCCTTCCTCGTGAGCTTGCCGGTTAGTGTCCCCTGCTTGTGCCTCTGGTGTCTTGTGATTTCGGCCCTCCCCGCCCGGATCTAGCCGGCGTACTTGCGGGCCAGGGCGGCGTCTTCCGCAATCTCGTCTGTAAGGATCGGGAACATGCCGACGATTACGGTCGAAGCGCAACTCGCGGCCGGTCCGAATCGAGATATTAGCAGAGTGCGGCA
>OCZU010002690.1_pt1 | contig 11306 bp, 6 predicted proteins | sample 1539001 | NCBI WGS metagenome assembly OCZU01 (sample SAMEA3539306, study PRJEB22396) | soil metagenome | biome: tundra; feature: field; material: soil | place: USA | collected 2010-05 | depth 0.15 m
GCTCCGCAAACTGGTGCGGAACATGATCTACGACGGCATTGTGGCGTGGGTGCTCGCCATCGAAATGGATGAGATTTACAAAGCGCTGGTCAAGCAGTTCGGCAAGCGCAAGGCCAAGGCGGCCGAACTGAACTGGGGCGCGGCCAAAGCCGGCTTCGATTACGCCGCCCAAACCTTCACCAAGACCGATCCCTGCAGTGTCGAGCGCATGAACGAAACCGCCGGCAAGATCATCATCGACGGCAATTCGGCATGCGCGCTGGGCGCCCTGTTCGCGGGCGTGACGGTGGTCACCTGGTATCCCATTACTCCATCGTCTTCGCTGGTCGAATCCCTGATCGGTTACATGCGGCGCTTCCGTCACGATCCCGAGACCGGCAAGGCCACCTATGCCGTCGTGCAGGCCGAGGACGAACTGGCTTCCATCGGCATGGCTCTGGGCGGCGGTTGGGCCGGCGCCCGATCCATGACCGCTACCGCCGGCCCGGGCATCTCGCTCATGTCCGAATTCATCGGCCTGGGCTACTACGCCGAGATTCCCACCGTGGTCTACGACGTGGAGCGCGTGGGCCCGTCCACCGGCCTGCCGACGCGGACCGCCCAGGGCGACATCATCACCACCGCGCTGCTCTCGCATGGCGACACCAAGCACCCGCTGTTCTTCCCCTGCTCGCCCGAAGAGTGCTTCTCCCTGAGCATCGACGCCTTCGAATTTGCCGAGCTGTTCCAGACCCCGGTCTTCGTCATGACCGATCTGGACCTGGGGATGAACAACTGGATGGCCGACCCGTTCGCCTATCCCGAAAAACCCATCCAGCGCGGCAAGGTTCTTAACGCCGACGATCTCGGCCAATTGGGCGGCTTCGCCCGCTACAAAGATGTCGACGGCGATGGCATCGGCTACCGTACGTTGCCCGGCACCAACCATCCCAACGCGTCCTATTTCACGCGCGGCAGCGGCCATAACGAGAAGGCCCAGTACACGGAGCGCGAGGACGATTACATCAACAATATGGAGCGGCTGGCCCACAAGTTCGAGGTGATGCGCAAGCACGTCCCCGAGCCCGTCGTCCGGATCGCCGAAAACGCCAAAATCGGCTTCGTCGCCGTGGGAACGTCGGATTACGCCGTGCGCGAGAGCTGCGACCAGTTGAAGGCCGAGTACGATATCGATGCCAGCTATATGCGGCTGCGGGCCTATCCGTTCACCGATCACTTGCTCGACTTTATCCGCCGCCACGACCGTGTTTACGTGGTGGACCAGAACCGCGACGCGCAATTGCTGGGCCTGATGCGCCTGGAATTCGATGCGGACCTGATCGCGAAGTTGCGCAGCGTGCGCTACTACGGCGGCCTGCCGCTGGATGCGCGCACCGTTACCGATGAAATCGTCAAACAGGAGGGCAAATGAGCGCCATCGCACCTCCTCCGCCCAAGAAAGTGAACCGCATTGGGCTGGAGGTTCTAAACTATAAGGGAAGCAAGACCACGTTGTGCGCGGGATGCGGCCACAACTCGATTTCCGAGCGCATCGTCGAGTGCTTCTACGAATTGGGCGTTGAGCCTTACACCGTCGCCAAGTTCTCCGGCATCGGGTGCTCGTCGAAATCGCCCGCTTATTTCCTGGGCCTCTCCCATGGATTCAACGCGGTCCATGGCCGCATGCCCGCCATCGCCACCGGCGCCCTCCTGGCCAACCGCCAACTGATGGGCCTCGGAGTCAGTGGCGACGGCGATACCGCCTCCATCGGCATCGGCCAGTTCATGCACCTCGTACGCCGCAACGTGCCCATGATCTATATCATTGAGGACAATGGCGTCTACGGGCTCACCAAAGGCCAGTTCTCCGCCACCGCCGATCTGGGCTCCACGCTCAAGACCGGGATCCACAACGACCTGCCGCCCTTCGATTGTTGCGCGCTGGCCCTGAAATGGGGCGCCACCTTCGTGGCCCGCTCCTTCAGCGGCGATAAGCGGCAGTTGCAAGCCATTCTGAAGACCGCGATTTCGCATAACGGCCTCTCCGTGATCGACGTGGTTTCGCCGTGCGTGACCTTCAACGACCACGAGGGCTCCACCAAGAGCTACAGCTATATGAAGGAGCACGAATTCATGCTGCATGAGCTGGATTACGTGCCCTACTATGAGGACATTGCAGTCGAGATCCCGGAGGGCGGGTTCATGGACGTGGAGATGCACGACGGTTCCCACCTCCGCATCCGGAAACTCGAGCGCGACTATGATCCGACCGACCGGATGGCGGCACTAGCGGTCCTGGAGGATGCCCTGGCGAAGCACGAGGTCCTGACCGGCGTCCTGTACGTGAACACCCATAAGCCGACCTTCCTGGAACTGCTGAATCTGGGCGAAGAACCGATTGCGACTTTGCCCGAAGCCAAGGTTCGGCCCCCAAAATCCGTGTTAGACCAGGTGATGGAAGAATTACGGTAGCCGATATACCCCCAAAATAAACAGGGGAATCCCTCCGACCGGTAGGGTTTTCGATTGATTTCAATTTGGTGAGGATGTTACCATCGTGACCGGTCTGTCATCCTCCGAGACAGATTGCAGCAAACCTTCACGCCCCACGCCTCACCGGCGCGGGGCTTTTTTTAGACAGTTTTCGTGGCGCACTGCCAGCGATACCAAAGCCTTCGAAGAAACTCGTGCAGCATAGCGATTGCCTCAGGCGGGTTGAATCACGCGCGAAATGGCTCCCATGACCCGCGGGCACTCGACTGCGCAAAGTCTCCGATTGTGGGGCAGCTTGCCGAGCTGCGCGCCGCTTGTTAACCGGCGCTTTAGACTGCAGCACAGCCCCACCAAATCGTCGCAGGCTGCAAAGACTTGAGAGTGTTGTAATACATGGTGGCTGCAAGAGTGAACCTTATTTTGCGCCTACTCCGCCCGCAGCATCGTGACCGGGTGTCCAAAAGGTCAGGCGGCCGCCGGCGCCCGAAGAAAAGCTTCAATCGCCCGGTCGATCTGGCGGATCTTCGTTCGACTTAACAGAGGCAGCGTAATCTCAACACGTATGGGAGGAACTAATGTTTTACACAATTGCGATCGGGGCCGGCATTCCGATTGCGGCGCTTCTCGCCTTTGCCGCAACCAAACCCGACACGTTCCGGGTCCAGCGCGCGAACAGCATCCAGGCAGCACCAGAGAAGATCTTCGCGCTCATCCATGACTTTCGGAGGTGGGGCTCCTGGTCACCCTACGAGAAACTCGACCCCGCGATGAAGAAAACGCATACCGGCGCGGCAAGCGGCAAGGGCGCCGTGTATGAATGGGCAGGTAATCGCAAAGCCGGCGAGGGACGCATGGAGATCACGGATACATGTCCACCTTCCAAGGTCACGATCAAACTGGATTTCTTGAAGCCGTTTGAGGGCCACAACATCGCCGAGTTCACGCTGGAAGCCAAGGGCGGCTCGACAAACGTCACCTGGGCCGTGTTCGGTCCTCAGCCCTACTTTGCCAAGGTAATGACCATATTCTTCAGCATGGACAAGCTGCTTGGCAAGGACTTCGAGGCGGGTCTTGCCAGCCTGAAGGTCATCGCCGAACAGTAGAGTCTTTGGCAGTCCACTGGCAGGCGGAAGCGCCTGCCCAACCTCCTGGGTTGACATCCGACCCGAACAGCCGCATACTGAGGACGGATGCCGACCCGAACACCCGATGACGACGATCGTCTTGCATTGATGCAGGGCACGCTCGACCTGCTCATCCTGAGAACGCTGCTTCCCGGCCGCTGCCACGGCCAGGGGATTGCCCGCGCCATCCAGCGCCAGTCCGAAGAAGTCTTTTTCGTGGACCATGGCTCGCTCTACCTGGCGCTGCAACGCCTGGAAGAGAAGGGCTGGATCGGCGCGAAATGGGGCGTGTCGGAGAACAACCGCAAGGCGAGGTTCTATTCCCTCACGGCCAAGGGCCGGGCTCAGCTTGTTCAGAAGACCAGCCAATGGCGGCGCCTGGCCCGCGCCATCGGGATGATCCTGGGCCCCGACGAGCAGGAGGTGTGAGGTGATGTTCTGGCGCCGGAAGCGGCCCACGGCCGATTTCAACGAAGAAGTTCGTGCGCACCTCCAACTGGAAGCCGATGAGTTGAAGAGCGATGGACTGGCCGAGTCAGAAGCCCGCGCAGCGGCGCAAAGGGCGTTTGGGAATCGGACGGCGGCCGAGGAGCGCTTCTACGAGAAGGGCCGCCTGGTGTGGTTCGACGATCTGCTTCACGATGTTCGCTACGGCCTTCGCGCCATGCGCAAGAGTCCGGGGTTCACCTTGACCGTGGCCTTCACACTGGCGCTGGGTATGGGCGCCAACACTGCGATCTTCGGCCTCATCGACGCGGTGCTGCTCCGGTCTCTGCCGGTGAAAGACCCGGCGAGCCTCTATTTCCTGAACAACGCGGGTGCCCGTGAGGTTGGCGGATCGCCCCCCTATCCCTGCTTTGAACGCTTTCGGTCGCTGGCAAAATCCTTTACCGGTATGGCGGCCTACGCTACCAACGATTTCGGAATCCGGATCGGCAGCGCTATGGAGCAGGTGGATGGCGCGGTGGTCTCCGGCAACTACTATGACCTGCTGGGCGTCACACCCGTTGCCGGGCGCCTGATGGTCGCGAGCGATGAGGCGCTCGCCCCGCCGGTCGCGGTCATCAGCTACGGATTCTGGCAGCGCCGCCTTGGAGGCAAGCCCGACGCCATCGGCACGACGTTCTCGTTGGATGACCATCGATACACCATCGTCGGTATCACGCCGAAGGAATTCCACGGCCTGACGCCCGGCCGGGTTGACGATGTTACGATGCCGATTACTCTCGTCGGTCCCCGGCTGCTTCGGTCTGCCCACTCGCGGTTTTTCAAGAGTGTCGCGCGGCTCAGGCCCGGCGTCACGGCGGAACAGGTAAGGGCCGAGATCGACCCGATCTTCCAGGCTTTCATGAATGAATTTCCAGAGTCCGCCGGCGAGCGCCGAGACCGCTACAGCCACATGGAAATCAGTCCCGCCTCCCGTGGACTGGACGAATTGAGGGAGCGCTTCTCCCAGCCGCTCTGGGCGCTGATGTCGGTGGTCGGGCTGGTGCTTCTGATCGGATGCGCGAATATCACCAACCTGCTGCTGGCGCGGGCCGCGAAGCGCGAGAGAGAGTTCGCGGTACGCGTGGCGATTGGCGCGGGGCGGAGCCGGCTATTCCGCCAGGTGCTGGTGGAGACCGGCCTGCTGTTCGCGGCGGGAGCGGTGGCCGGCGTCGCGGTTGCCTGGTGGGCCGCGCGGGGTGTGGTCGCCTTTTTTGCCGGAGGTTCACACCCGATCCGGATCGAAGTGCAATGGGACTGGCGGGTAGTAGGCTTCACGGCGGCCCTGTCATTGCTGGCGACTCTGATTTTCGGCGCCGCGCCAGTGGTGCGCGCGATGCGTGCCGACCCCCACACGGCCATGAAGGATGGTAGGCGCACCACGTCATCGCGAGGCCGCATCGAGTTGGGACAATTTCTCGTGGCGTTTCAGGTGGCCCTGTCGATGATCCTGGTGGCGGGCGCGGCGCTGTTCCTCCGCACTCTCGGCAACCTCTACACCGCGGGCGCGGGATTCCACGCGGACCAGGTTGCCCTGATTTTGGTCCACTTACCCGACACTTCGTACCACGATCAGCCAGCCCGGATCGCTCTTTGGGACCGGCTGCTGGCGGATATCCGCGGCGTACCTGGCGTACGGTCGGCGAGTCTGTCGAGGATGACGCCGCTCGACGGCAGCGATCGCGGAGTGGGGTTTGAAGCCCCCGGATTCCAGCCTCGATCCGAGCAGGACAAAGGAATCGCCTTGAACACCGTGAGTGAGGAGTACTTCAATACATTCGGGACCCAGTTATTGCAGGGCCGGGATTTCACGGAGAGCGATCGGGCCGGAACTCAGAACGTCGCGCTCATCAACGAGAGTGCCAGAAGGCATTTCTTCGCGGGGCGCGATCCTATCGGAACGGTAGTGAAACTGATGGGTCGTCCGCAATACCAGATCGTCGGCGTAGTCCAGGATGCCAGGCAGGCGGACCTCAGAAAGGAAGCCGCTCCGTTTGCCTACATTCCAATCCGGCAGCCGATCGATCAAGGCGCTTTCATGACCTTGAGCATTCGCACGTCTGGCGATCCCGAGCGCATGATTGCTACCGTCGAACGGCGGGCCCTCGGGCTGGGGCCCGAGATTCGCATCGTCCGGACGGGCACACTGGCGCGGCAGATCGACGAAAGCCTTCTCGAGGAGCGCCTGATTTCCACTTTGGCGACGGCGTTCGGGGCTCTGGCGCTGCTGCTCTCGGCGGTGGGATTGTACGGCGTCCTGTCGTATTCGGTGGGGCGGCGGACTTCCGAAATCGGCATCCGCATGACATTGGGCGCGCTGCCGGGGCAGGTGGCCTGGAGTATCGTCCGGCAGACTTTGGGGCTGGTTGCAGTTGGGCTCGCCGTGGGCGTTTCTGCCTCGATATTCCTGGCGCGCGTCGCGGAGAAATTGCTTTATGGAGTGGCTCCCACGGATGCCGTTGCACTGGTGGGCTCGGCTGCCCTGCTGGCCGCGGTGGCGAGCGTGGCCAGCTATCTGCCCGCACGCCGGGCAGGCCGGATCGACCCGGTGGCCGCGCTACGCAGCGAATAAGTGGCAGATACATGAATTTGGTTTAACAATTAACAATATGGTCCGCAATCGATTTATATTGGTATCAACGTGCCCCCGCGTACCGAGCGTAACGAAATCATCTGCCAACCCTGCTTCGATTGGCGCAAGTCCCTAGGGGTATCCCTGGCCCTTCTGCTGCTTTCGTGCAGCCACTCTTCCCCTACCGTGGCGCAAACCGCTGCGGCAGAGCCGCCGCCCGATCCGGTTCCGCATACGCGGGAAGCAAACGACGTAGGCCGGTTTCTGGCGGGCTTGCCGGGCACGCCGGATAGCCCGTTTATCGAATTGGAGAGCGATCCCGCCTGGATCCTGCATAGCCGGGAACTCGATAAGGCATGGGCCGGCATCGAGGCCAAGACTCTCCCTTCGATGCGGGAGTTCCAGGCCCGGGAATTGACCAGCGCGCCAATCCCGGACTCCGTGGTCTTTTATCCCTTCAGCGGGCCGGACGCGCTGATGCTGACGGTTTTCTTCCCGCGGAACCCGACCTACGTGATGGTGGCCCTGGAGCCGCCCGGAACGCTGCCGACACCCAAGCAACTGGCCGGCAAGAACCTCGCCCGGACCCTGGAGGAAACGCGCGTCACGGTCTCCGATGAGCTCCACCGCAGTTTCTTCATTACCCGGCAAATGGACCGCCAGTTCCGGGGCCAGGTCACCGACGGGCTCTTCTCGCCGATTCTCCAATTGCTGGTGAGGAGCAACCACACCATCCTGGGTTATCGCCTGGTGCGGATCGGGGAGGACGGCAAGATTGTGGCAAGGGGTGTGATTCCGCCCGGCGAAATCGGCAACCGCGGTGTGGAGATCGAGTTCCAAACGGACACGGATCAATCCATTCACAAACTGTATTACTTTTCCGTGAATCTCTCCGACGCGAAGATGGGGCGGAACAAAGGGTTTCTGGCGTATCTCGACGGGCTGAAGGGAGTGACCACGTATTTCAAAGCTACGTCGTACATGACGCATCACGCCGATTTCTCCCTGATCCGCGACCAGGTGCTGGCTAAGAGCGCGGCGATTCTACAGGACGATTCCGGCATCCCGTACCGTTATTTTCGCGAACAGCCCTGGCGGGTCCAGCTATTTGGCGAGTATGTCCGTCCGTACGGCAGCTTCCGCTGGCTGGAGCAGCCAGACCTGCGAAAAGCCTACGCCGAGCCGGATCGCAAACCGCTGAATTTCCAAATCGGCTACGGGTTCAGGCGCATGCCTTCCAACCTGCTTTTCGCCAACAAGACGACGGTTGCGCGAAAGAACTAAGAAGTCAGGGGCCAGCGCCACGCTAGAAGCTTTCCGGAGACGCTTGCGCTTACCGGCGGGGAAAAGGCACACAGGCAAGAATGCCCGTGTCACGAGTTCATACGCTGGTGAACGCGCCAGCCATTGAGACCATCGTAAACACGGCTGTGTTGGTTTAGGGCGGACAGGAAGTCCGTGCTCCAAAAAAGGACTTAACGGACGAGCCGCTTCGCCCGAAGCGGGATCATCCGTTAAGTCCAAAGTCGACTCATCATGACACGCAACCCCATAGTAGTAGACAGGCGCCAAAAACAAGGCTGCCAAAATGCCGGGATTATAGGCTAAGCCCTTTTGCTGCAAGTCACAAAAAATATTTTGAAAATCTGTGACCGAGGTTTTGCGCTTCAACATACAGGGGGCGGTTTACAGGGCCGCCAGCACTTCTTAGTAGAGGTACTTTAGGCCTTCGATTCCATCCCCGGTTACTTCACGCCGGTTTATCCCGGCGCCATCCAGGCGGAACCGCCTGCCCCGCCTCTGAAAGTGTGCCGCGCTACCACACCAGGCGGAGACCCGTCTCAATGCGGCGCGGGGTGTTGGCTTGCGTGCTGATCTGGCCGAAGGCCGCATTCGTCGGTGCGGTGTTGGGCGGCCCGAAGGTCACGTGATTCGTCAGGTTGAACGCTTCGAACCGGACCTGTAGATACCGGCCCCTCTCGCCCAGGGTAAACTTCTTGCTCAGGGTCATGTCCAGTTGTTTGGTCGGATCCCGGCGCAGGTTGTTGAACTGGTTGTCGAAGGTTCGGATATCGCTGGCGAGCTGATGGCTCGTAATCGTGTCGAATTGGTTGGTATTGAAGGCCAGGCCGTTGGGCTGGTTGGGTTGCAGGTTCAGCGGGCCGCCGAAGTAAATGTAATCTCCCCAAGCGAGCACCGGGCCGGACTGCAGCGTCAGAATTTCGCTGAGGCCCCAACCGCCTACCAGGGAGTCTACCAGGCGATTCTGGAGGTTGATCCGCCTCCCTCGGCCGATCGGCAAATCGTAGGTGGCCGCCAGGATATCCCGAAGCGGCCGGGAATCCGACGAAAGCCGCTTTTCCGGCTGCGGATCGGAGGGATTCAGATACGCCAACCGGTCCTCCAGCCTGTTGAAGATGAAGTTGTTGATCAGTGTCAGCCCGTTCGTCAAACGCTTCTGGAGACGCGCGTTGACGCTCTGGAAGTACGAACTGCCGGCCGCATTGCTTTGCAGCGTCACCCCGTTGAGCGGGAATTGCGGGAAGGGGATCGTTAGTTGTTGCAATGCCACGGTGGACGAATTTAACGAGCCTCCATTGGGCAGTAAGCCCTTGAATGGGTTCGCCACCAGCCCAGTGAGCAGGGTGTTGACGGTGTTATCGCGCGTGAGTGACGTGCTCAAGTCCTGGCGTGGGATGAAGTTAATATTGGAATTGATCGGCTCATGCATAGTGTGGCTGCCGATATAGGCTACTTCCAGAACCGACTGGAACGGTAACTCCCGCTGCACGCTGAATTCCCAGCGAACCGTGTACGGGTTGCGGATCTGCGGATTGAAGATATTGATGGCCTGCCCGAGGTATGTCCCCGTGCCCCTCGAGGAACCTGCCGGCGCCACAAACCCGTTCGGGAATGGGTCGGAGAGAGTGGAGGCGTATGGCGGCAGAAGGTTTCCGGCTGAAAGCACAGTTTGCTGGCTGAAACCATACTGATTCGGGACAGCGAGTTGGATCGGGTCCACCAGGATTCCCACGCCGCCACGGAGCACCCACTTGTTCCCCAAGGCTTTTGGAGTCCAGGCAAAACCAATGCGAGGACTGATGATATGCGAGTTGCTGTTGTAAATCTGCGGGCTACCGGCGGTGGGGAACGTGAGCCCGCCCAGTGCTTTGAACTGGCTGACAGGGACCAGCGGCTGCGGACTTGCAGCATACGCCGCGGCGGCTGCCGCCGAAATGGGGTTGGCAGCATTCGGATCGAAGCCATTCACCGAACGGCTGTAGCGCTCAGTCTCCGGGAAGTCATGCTCAAAACGGAGTCCCAGGTTAATGGTGAGATCGCTCCGCACCCGCCAGTCGTCGTTCAAGAACACTGCCAGGTACTTGGATTGCACAGTGCTCTTCGTGTTGAGATCCAGGCTCCCGGAGCTCGGAAGGCCCAGAAGGAATTGCGCGAAGTCCTGCCCGAATATCGTGGTGTTGCTGACCACCGGGCTGTTGGTATAGTTGCCGGTAAAGGCGTATGTGCCAGACGGATTGGTGAAGGTATAGGCGCTCCAGCGGTACTCCCGCGCATCGGCGCCCATCTTGAGGGTGTGGTTTCCATGGACCTTGACGACGTTCCCGAAGAGCTGGAAGATATCGTTAAAGTTGGTGCCGTCGCCGTTGTACCCCAGCGGTTCGAAAGTCGGCCGGGCGCCGGCTGAAACGCTGGTGCTGTTGAACGTGATGTACGGCAGCATTTGAAACTCGGCAGCGCTATCGATATAGGATGGGAAGCCCAAGGAAGCCGGATCTACTCCATCGGCGGGGGAGGAGTGGTTCTCGATATAGCGTGTCCAACTGGCTCGAACATCCACAAAAAGGGTCGGGGTGATGGTGTAGACGTCGTCCAAGGTCGCCCCTTGGTTGATGCGGTACAGGAAGTTTCCGGTGGCCGGATTGTTGAAGAACTGGTTCTTGTTCTGTGCCCGATAATTATGACGGGCATCGAATGACAGCCGGTTCCTGTCGCTCAGGTTCACGTCAAGGCGGCCCAACTCGTTGTCGTACCCGTCGCTGTCCACGGCGCTGATCACGAAGTTCTGCAACCCGTTCGCCTGTCCGGCGGTATTCGGCGAAGGGAAGTACTGGAGATACTTCAGGGCGATGGGGTTCAGCCGGCTCTGCGGAATGACGTTGTTGGGAAAAGCCTGGCGCGAGATCAAGGTGCCCTGCATAACACCGCTGGCCGGGTCGTAAATGGTGTAGTTATTGGCGCCCGGCACGGTCAGCAGTTGCGAGAAGTCGCCCCCACGCTCGGCAGCCGTAGGCACGGTGGCGAAATTCTGGGGGTTTCCGGTCTCAAGCGGCGAGTTGGAGGGGTCCGAATCCCGCAGGCCTTCGAAGCCGAAAAACCAGAAGAGGCGGTTCTTCCCGTTGAAGACCTTGGGAATATACACCGGGCCGCCGGCATTGGCTCCGTATTGGTTCTGGTGGTAAGGCGGTCTCGGCACGTTGCGAGCGTTGTTGAAGAAGCCGTTCGCGTCCACTGCCGATGTCTGGTTGTAGATGTAGGCCGAACCATGTATCGAATTGGTGCCACCCTTGGTCACCAGGTTGACCGTCCCACCCATGGTGTGGCCAAAGGACGCGTCCATGTCAAAGAGGCTG
>OCZU010002693.1_pt1 | contig 11302 bp, 10 predicted proteins | sample 1539001 | NCBI WGS metagenome assembly OCZU01 (sample SAMEA3539306, study PRJEB22396) | soil metagenome | biome: tundra; feature: field; material: soil | place: USA | collected 2010-05 | depth 0.15 m
CGGACATTTCGAGAAAAGCCTGGCGGGGGTAGACGCCCGCGTTATTGATCAGCACCTCGATGCGGCCGAAATCGCGTGCCGCGCTCTCCACCCACCGCGCGACATCCCCGCGCCGCCGTACGTCGCCGCCGAAAGCGGTAGCCGAACCGCCCGCCGCCGCGATGGATCCGGCAACCCCCTGGCACCCTGCCAGGTCCCGATCGAACAGGTACGTATGCGCGCCCTGACTGGCAAAGAGCCGTGCAACAGCCTCGCCGATTCCGGTGGCAGCGCCAGAGATCAATGCGACCCGGTCTTTCAACATGGCAAACATCATAACCCGTCGCGTGTATCGAAAAGAAACGTGGGTGCCGGCGGCAAGCCACCCGTGGTCCACTTCCGCGCACTTCTTGTATCGCTGGCTTTTAGGACACACCGCCCCTCCGTCCTGCGCACCTCCCCGCATGTTGCTTCGCCGCCGGTCCTTTCCGTTGCCACACGGCTTTCGCCGGAACACCGATTGTGACAATTGTGTTATAACGAAAGCCGAGGAGCAGTAAATGAAAGCAAGAAAAGCCATTAAGCGGCTACAGCGCGTCGAGACGTTACTGGGGACCGTCATCGACCAGTATAAGACGGGTACTAGTGAAGTACACGACTTGCTGGACGCGGCTAGATCGAGCGTGGCGTCTGCAACCCAGGCTCTCGCCGCATCGCCGGTCCACACGCCACCGGCCAAAGCTGAACATTCCGGGAAACGCAAGTTATCGAACGCCACCCGAAAACGGCTCTCGGCCGCGGCCAAGAAGCGCTGGGCGGCCGCCAAACGCGAAGGCATGAGCAGCCTGGCCAAACCCACCCGCAGAGCACCCGCGGTACGCTCCGCCGCAGTCGCTTCCTGAGTTTTGGCTGGCGGTGTCCCTCGATCCCTACAAACCACTCTATCGGTCCGCAACCAAAACGTCACGAAAGTCTTACGCCACAAAGGTAAGCTACCTGTGTTGTCTTAGGGCGAAAAGGTAATTGGACGCCGCAGTCAACCCTGCGCGTGCGTGGGACCACTCCCATAGCCGGATTTGAATGAGCGTCCGGAAGAAACGATTAAATACCGCCATATCGTCTCACGCCGGACACGCCGTGCGATTGGCGTATATGACTCGTTATGACTCGTGCAATAATGGCTGAGAAATTTGCCGCCATTATTGTAATCCTAATGAAACATAGTTACATGCTGGATTCGATCGCGCGGAAAGCCCTGTGGATTGCCCTCGCCGTTGCCCTGCCTCCGGTTCTTGCCATCTACCTTAGTACGGCAAACGGTGTGGCCCGGGCCGCGGCACTGGCATGGGGCGCTCTGCTGATCCTGGTTGCGTGGCTCCTGGGACGGTCTCTGGCTGGGCGCATCAATCGCCTGACCGGGTTCGTGGATCGCTTGCTGGACTTGAGCGCGCCGCGCGCGCAGTTGCCAGCCAGCGGCAATGAACTCGGAAACCTGGCTCGTGCTCTGTCCCGCATGGCGCCCCAAATCGAAGAGATGGTCAACCGTCTCACCAACGAACTGACGCGGCGCGAAGCCATTCTCGCCAGCATGGCCGATGGCGTCCTCGCCGTGGATGCGCGGCTTAGTGTCACATTCTGCAACAACGCCTTCCTTAAGGCGGTGGGCGATCATGGCCCCACCGAGGGCGTTCCCCTGATCCAGATCGTTCGCGATCCTGCCCTGTTCCAGATCGTCAAGCAGGTGGTGGATTCGGGTGCGGCGCTGCGCCAGCGGTTGCAGTTGTCTACCCCCGCCATGCACTCCTTCGAAGTTCATGCCGTTCCCCTCGCCAGCACCTCCTCGCGCGGCGCCATGGCCATCCTGCACGATGTCATGCCCACCGAACGGCTCGAGCGGGTGAAGCGGGATTTTATCGCCAACGTGTCGCATGAATTCCGTACCCCGCTCGCCACCATTCGAGGATATGCGGAAACGCTGCTGGACGGCGGCCTGGAAGATGAAACCAACCGCCGGAAGTTCGTGGAGATCATTCAGGCCAACGGCGTGCGTCTGAACAATATCGCCGCCGATTTGCTGACGCTGTCGGAACTCGATTTCGGCCGGCCCGGCGCCCAACCCGGCCCCATCTCGCTCAACGACGCTTTGAGCGGCGCGATCCGCGCGGTCGAACCAGCCGCCCATTTGATGAACGTGCAACTGCGCGCCGACCCGATTCCGGACCTGAGCCTGGTGGGACACGGGTTCCGTCTGGAACAAGCGCTGCTGAACCTTCTGGACAACGCGGTGAAGTTCAACAAACCGAACGGCGAGGTGCTTGTCCAGGTGCACGACCGGCCCCCGCATCAAATCGAGATCCGAATTTCCGATAGCGGGGTCGGAATTCCGGCGGAACATTGGTCCCGGATCTTCGAGCGGTTCTACCGGGTCGACCAAGCGCGTTCCCGTCAGGTGGGTGGCACGGGCTTGGGCCTTTCGATAGTGAAGCATGCCGTGGAGCAGATGGGCGGTACCGTGGCCGTCGAAAGCGAACTCGGGAAAGGCTCGACCTTCATCGTAACGCTGCCCAAGGCGTCGCCTCCGCAAGACTAGTCTTAACCATCTAGTCATCCAAACATAACAATCGTCTAGTATCCTTGACCCTTAGCTATCAAGTTAAGAGTTCTAACTCGAAGTGCCTTCTTGGTTGTGTTCGGAGTACCATCTGCCTGAGACTGGCAGTAATAGCCAAAGGGTGCCGCGGGATTTCCGCCGAGAAACACCCGGGGCAACCTGAACCAAGCACGAAGGAAGCGCATCCACGCTCTTTCGAAGGACGGATAGTCAAATTATGAAATCGCGTAATACATCTAAGGTGATTGGATTACTATGCATGGCAGCGGTTCTGCTCCCCGGGGGCTGGGCGGCCGGTCCCCCGACGCCTCCCGTCAGCGTCCCTGCCGCCACAACCAATCCCGCGGATATCGCCAAACTGAAAGCCCAGCTCGATCGGCAGCAAAAGCAGGTCGAGCAACTGCTGACGGAACTGGCCGCACAGCGCAAACTGCTGGAGCAGGCCGGGATCGGCGCGGAACCGGTTTCCGCCGCCGCCGTGCAGCACACCACCCCGGCGGATCGTCTGATGGCGTCCACCGCGCCCATGCTCCCCCCGCCCGCGGCCGCGACCCCCAGGTTGAGCCCGGAACTGCCGCAGGCGCCGGCCGCGGCCGCCGCGCCGGCCTCTTCCCCGCTGCAACTGAAGATCGGCGATACCACCATCATGCCGGTCGGCTTCATGGACCTCACGGCGGATTGGAAGGACAAGAATGCCGGCGGGACTCTGGGTAGCAGTTTCGGCAGCATACCGTATAACAGCGCCGCCACTTCCAAGCTCTCGGAATTCCGCTTCAGCCCGCAGAACTCGCGTATCGGCTTCCGCGTGGACGGCAACTGGAAGGGCGCCCACTTCATCGGCTACAACGAATTCGATTTCCTCGGCACCAGCGGCGCCAACAACCTGAGTGTCAGCAACGGCGCCTTCGTTCCCCGTATTCGCCTTTACTGGGTGGATGTCCGCAAGGACAAGTTCGAATTCCTGGCCGGCCAAAGCTGGAGCATGCTGACTCCCAACCGCAAAGGCATCTCGGCACTGCCGGGCGACCTCTTCTATAGCCAGGTCATCGACGTGAATTACATGGCCGGCCTGACCTGGACCCGCCAGCCGGGTGTCCGCTTCCTCTATCACCCGAGCGACCAGGTGACCATGGGCGTCTCCTTCGAAAACCCGGATCAATACATGGGCGGGTCCGGCGGCGGATCCTCGGTGGTGCTGCCCGCGGCTCTAACCGGTCTGGCGGGTACGCAGTTGGACAACCAAACCAACGTACAGACCATCCCGAACGTGCACCCGGATATCATCGCCAAGATCGCGTTCGACCCGAGCGCCCGAGCCCACATCGAAGTAGCGGGAATCGAGCGTACCTTTAAGACCTGGAATATCACCACGGGCCAGCCCGCCTCGGGCCAGTATTCCACCAAAATGGGCGGCGGCGGATCGGTGAACGCCAATTTCGAGATCGTGAAGAACCTCCGCCTGGTCACCAACAACTACTGGAGCGATGGCGGCGGCCGCTACCTCTTCGGTCAGGCTCCCGACCTGGCGGTGCGCGCCGATGGCAGCATCAGCCCGATTCACTCGGGCGGGACGGTGGACGGCTTTGAAGCCGTTGTCAACAAGAACACCCTGTTGTACGCCTACTATGGCGGTATCTACGTGGGCAAGAACGTGGTAGTGGATGCCAATGGCACCAGCCTGGTGGGTTACGGCTACCGTGGCTCCGCCAATAGCCAGAACCGCGCCATCCAGGAAATCAGTTTTGGCTTCAACCAGACCGTGTGGAAGGACGCCAAGTATGGCGCGCTCAACTTCATGGGCCAGTACGAATACTTGATGCGCTCTCCGTGGTACTGGGCCGCCAACGTCGCCGGCGGCAAGGGCACCCACGACAGCACCATCTACTTCAACGTGCGGTACACGCTTCCCGGCGGCGCTCCGCCCGTCAAGTAACTCGCGAATTCATGGTTTTGTAACTGAATTGTCATATTGGAATGGGAAAATTAGAGGTGAAAAGCTTATGAAAACGATGTCGATAGCCCTAATGGGGTTACTCGTAGTGGCGACCGCCCCGTTTGCGGCGGCGCAGAAACTGAACGCTTGCGGGGCGACGTTCCCGGACCCGATCTACAAAAAGTGGTTCGGTGACTACGGCAAGTCCCACGCGGGCGCCCAGATCAATTATGAAGCTAACGGATCGGGCGGCGGAGTCAAAGGTGTGACGGATGGGACGGTAGATTTCGGCGCCTCCGACATGCCCATGACCGACCAGGAACTGGCGGCGGTGAAGAGCGGGAAAATATTCCACTTCCCCACTGTTCTCGGCGCCGTGGTGCCCATCTACAACCTCCCGGGCGTCACGCAGGAGTTGAAATTCAGCGGTCCCGTACTGGCCGATATTTTCCTCGGTACGATCGCGAAATGGAGTGATAAGCGTATCGCCGCGGAGAATCCGGGCGTGAAGCTGCCGAATGAGGACATTGTGGTGGTTCACCGAACGGACGGCAGCGGCACCACGTTTGTGTGGACCGATTTCCTTTCCAAGGTCAGCCCGGACTGGAAGAGCAAGGTTGGCGCCGCCAAGTCCGTGAGTTGGCCCAAGGGGCTGGGCGGGGCTCAAAGCGCGGGTGTCACCGGTTTAGTCAAACAGAACCCCAATTCGTTGGGCTATGTCGAACTCCTCTACGCGCTGCAGATCAAAATCGGTTACGGTCAAGTCAAGAACTCTGCCGGAGTCTATGTGAAGGCGGATGTTACCAGCGTGACGGAAGCGGCTGCCGGAGCGGCGAAGAACATGCCTGACGATTTTCGCGTCTCCATCACCAACGCGCCCGGGAACGCTGCCTATCCAATCTCCACCTTCACCTGGCTCTTGATCCCCAGCAAGTTCTCCGACCCCGCCAAGGCGAGGGAAGTTAAGGCGATGCTCCGCTGGGTACTGACTGACGGCCAGAAGGACTGCGCCGCTCTAAGTTATGCGCCGCTGCCCAAAGCGGTGGTCACCAAGGAGCAGAAACAGATCGACGCGATCCAGTAGTCCGGCTCGCCGGCGATCAGGTTGCAAGATGGCCCCTACTATTGCGGCGGTAAAAAGAAGTAAGGCGTCAACCCAAACGGGCGACATAGTCGCCCGTTTGGTAGTTACTCTTTTCGCCGCCAGCCTGCTGGCGATGGCGATCCTGTTAGTATACGAACTGCTCGTCGGCTCCGCGGACGCCCGCGCCAAGCTCGGGATTTGGCGTTTCCTCGTCTCCACCAAGTGGAACCCCGTGACGGAAGATTTCGGAGCCCTGCCGTTTGTTTACGGAACGGTAGTCACTTCCGTTCTGGCGCTGCTGATTTCGGTGCCGTTCGGCTTAGGCGCGGCCATATTTCTTTCGGAACTGGCGCCGGCCGGTGTCTCCAACGCGCTGACGTTCGTGATCGAACTTCTGGCCGCGATCCCCAGCGTGATCTACGGCCTGCTGGCAATCTTCACACTGGTGCCGCTGATGCGCCTGTATATCGAACCGTTCCTGAAACACACCCTCGGATTCCTCCCGTTCTTCCAGGGCACCGCATATGGCGTGGGTTTTCTCACCGCCGGCCTGGTTCTGGCGATCATGACGATCCCGTTCATCATATCGGTGTCGCGCGAATCGCTCCTGGCCGTGCCGCGCGATCAGAGAGAGGCCGCTCTGGCCTTGGGCGCTACCAAATGGGAGACTACCTGGCAGATCGTAGTGCCGTATGCCAAGCTGGGCATCCTGGGTTCGATCTTCCTCGGTTTAGCGCGGGCATTGGGTGAAACCATGGCCGTCACCATGGTGATTGGGAACGACCCCAGCATTCATGCCTCGCTGCTAGCCCCGGGCTATTCCATCGCCGCAGTGATTGCCAACGAATTCAGCGAGGCAAGCGGGAAGATTCATCCGGCAGCTTTAGTGGAACTTGGCCTGGTCCTGTTCTGCCTGACCATCCTGATTAACGGTTTTGCCCGCCTGATGATTGTGGCGACTACATCCAAGGGGTCCAAGAGACCATGAACAGGCTTGCGTGGCGTAAACTAGTCAACGGCGTGATGCTGACGCTGACCGGCGTGTGCACCGCGGTTACTATCTCGGTCTTATTCGTGATTCTCGGGTGCCTGCTTTACTTCGGGGCGCATTCCCTTAGCTGGAATTTCTTCACTAAGTTGCCGCTCCCCCCGGGCGAAGAAGGCGGCGGTCTGGCGAATGCCATCGTGGGCAGCATGCAGATCGTCGGATTAGCCGCGCTAATCGGTATTCCGATCGGCTTCCTCGCCGGTGTTTATCTGGCGGAGTACGAGGATAAGCACTTTGCTTCCATCGTCCGGTACATCGCGGATCTGTTGAATGGGGTCCCGTCCATCGTGGTCGGAATTCTGGCCTGGACGCTGGTGGTGCTTCCGATGCGCACGCAATCCGGCCTTGCAGGTTCGGTTGCGTTGAGCGTCATGCTGATTCCCATTGTGACGCGGCAAACCGAACAGTTCCTGCGGGAGGTCCCGCTGGCCCTTCGAGAGGGGGCTCTGGCGCTAGGCGCCAGCAAGTGGAAGATGATCGCGACCGTCGCGGTTCCGGCCGGCAGCAAGGGAATCCTCACCGGCATGATCCTGGGCGTGGCCCGCATCGCGGGCGAATCCGCCCCGCTTCTTTTCACCGCGCTGAACAACCAGTACTGGGGCGGGCTCAGAGAGCCGACCGCCTCGCTGCCAGTGATGATTTACAAACTGGCGACGGCCCCTTACGAGGACTGGAACCGCCAGGCCTGGGCCGCTGGGCTGGTATTGATCACGCTGGTCCTGGTAGCCAATATCGCGGCCCGCCTGGTGCTGGCGAGAGGTATTTCGGTTCCGCGCGGCTAACATCGAGAATCCTATGAGCACCGTACCCGACTATGCATCCCATTCCAAGCCCGGTCAGACGCCAACTAAGGGGGCTTCATTGCCGACGCCTGTTCCCGTACCTGTTACCGCAGCCCGTCTCAAGCTGAAGGCCATTAACGTCAACTTCTTTTACGGTGCGTTCAAGGCGCTGCACGATATCTCGCTGGACATGCTGGCCAACCGGATCACGGCGTTGATCGGCCCTTCCGGTTGCGGCAAATCGACGTTTCTTCGCAGCCTGAACCGCATCAACGATACCATTCGCAATTCGCGCATGGAAGGGCAGATCCTGCTGGACAACGAAGACGTTCGCACGGCGGACGTGACCGACTTGCGCCGGCGCGTCGGCATGGTCTTCCAGAGGCCCAACCCATTCCCCAAGTCGATCTACGACAATATTGCGTATGGCCTGCGCATCAATGGCATGGCATCCAGGCGTGACATGCACGATAAGGTGGAGCATAGTCTGAAGCGGGCGGCGCTGTGGGAGGAAGTGAAGGATAAGCTGCAGGAATCGGCCTACGCGCTTTCCGGCGGACAGCAGCAGCGCCTGTGCATCGCCCGGGCGCTGGCCGTCGATCCTGAAGTGCTCCTTCTGGATGAGCCCTGTTCCGCCCTCGATCCCATCGCCACCGCCAAGATCGAAGAGCTGATGTTCGGGCTCAAGGATCAATGCACCATGGTCATCGTGACCCACAACATGCAGCAGGCCGCGCGGGTGGCCGATTTCACGGGCTTTTTCCTAATGGGCCGCCTGATCGAGTACGATAAGACGGATGTGATCTTCAAGAACCCCTCCCGCAAGGAGACGGAAGATTACATTACGGGTAGGTTTGGGTAGCCTAGGCTGGCTTCCATCGATTGGAGCGCCTGCGGAGCACCGGCCGGTCCGGGAAGGAAGGCATAACTCTTGCGCCACTTTACGATTGAACTCGAAGAACTGAACAACAAACTGCTGGAGATGGCCGGGCTGGTGGAGTCCGCCATTAACCGCAGTGTCCGCTCTCTGGTCGATCAGAACAGGGAACTGGCTGAGCAGGTGATTCGGGACGAGCCGAAAATCAATAGCATGGAGATGGAGATCGACGGCATGGTGACGCGGCTCCTCGCCCTCCGGCAACCCGTAGCCAGAGATTTGCGCTTCCTGACGTCCGCGCTAAAGATCAACACCGATTTGGAGCGCATGGGAGATCTTGCTCAGCATATCGCCGAACGATCGCTCTCCCTCATGCACCATCCGCTGGTCAAACCCATGGTTGACATTCCCAACATGGCTTCCCTGGTCCAATCCATGCTCCTCAAATGCCTGGACGCATTTGTCCAAGGGGATGAGTCGCTGGCCCGCTCGGTACTGCTGGCGGACGACGAAGTGGACCGTTTGCGCGACGGAGTTTACGCCGAATTGCTGGGGACGATGCAGCGCGACCCGACCGTAGTCTCAGCCGCGGTCGATTTGATATTTGTGGCCCGCAACCTGGAGCGCATCGGCGACCACGCGACCAACATTGCGGAAGACGTGGTTTTCCTCATCAAGGGCGTCGACGTCCGCCATCACGCCGAAGAACCCGAACGAGTCTGACGCTTGTGGCGCAGCCACTCGTGATGCCACCCGTGACTGCCGCGCCGAAACTCGTCTCGGCGCTCCTGTGCAACGTAGCTGCATGCCGGCCTCAGTGAGCCGGCGATACCCTCAGGCGCCTAAGGCTTTCGGTTGTTGCATGATCTCCAGCACCCGTCCCAATAACCGGGACCGCCGGTAAGGCTTGCGCAAGACGCGGCGAATCTGCCCCAGCGCTTCGGTTTCGTGGATGGTCTCGGGGTTGTCGTCGGAAAGGAACAGCATTCGGATGTGTGGGTACATTTCGTACAGTTGCTGCTCCACCTCCGGCGATTTGATTCCCGCCGCCGCGGTATCGATTACCGCTAAGTCCACAGGTACATGTTCCCGGCGGCAGCAGTCCAGCGCCGCTCGACCGTTCGACGCCGTTACTACAACAAATCCGGCCTTCTGCAGGGTGGAGGAAACTTTCTTCAGGGCCGCCCCGCGATCGTCGCCGATAACTACCGCAGTGTTGGGCGAGCCGTCTGTATCCATGCTTCCATGATACCGCCGATCGCGTTCCGTCGGTACCCGCCCAGCATCGGGCAGCGGATTGCTCCTCGCGGAACTGGGACGTTTCCTTACTGCCAGCCGCATCAAGCGCTCCACCGAGAAGCCCTCCAGGCGATATTTGGAAAAAGCTGAGACCTTGGGCTGGTTGATGCCCAACATCTCCGCAGCCTTGCCCTGCGAGAACCCGCGTCGCTCCTCCTCTCGAAATGGAGCTTGCAAGAAAACGTCTGAAGGAGCTTCTCGATGCGTAAACTCAAGCCAATCGTGGCGGCGACACCAGAAGAACTGGCAGGGGCCCTGGGGCTCTCCGCCGTTGCGGGACGAGTGGCAGGTTCAACACGCGCTTCTCAAGCGTCTGAAGCAAATCGTTCGCCGGCAAAAGATCACCCACGCGGAGATCGCCAGGCGGGCAGGCACTGCGCGAACCAGGGTGACTGCCGTTCTGAACGACGATCTCGAACACGTATCGACTGATCTTCTCATTCGCATTCTCGGTTCGCTGGGCTACCGCGTGAGGGTGTCCGTAGTCAGATCGGACAGCGCGGCATAGCGGCGAGTCCTGCGCCGTGAGCGTCACGGGAGTAATCCGGTTGCTGGACACAAGAGTTGTTAGCGGGCGGGGACGGAACTTCCCCCGATGGGCCGACGATAGCGCCGTGGGCGGACAGTTGTTCAACGCCACCCTGGATCAGGGGGCGGCTGTCGGACTGACGGGCTAGTCCGTCGCGGCGCTGCCTGTTCCTCTCACGCATCTCTACGCCAGATTCGCTGCCCCGTCAAGAACGAATGTGACCGAAGCTACTTTATTTCAATCTTAAGCAGGGCGTCTGAATGCTCGTGACGCCAGTTCCAGTAATTCTGTTGCTCGTCATCTTTGAGCTTGGAAAAATCCCCGGATTTGCGATGGTTTTGTTTTGCATAGACACGATACGCCTTATCTTCTTGACCGTTCCATGCATGGTCGTCATTGTGTTGTTTGTCGTGATAGCTGCGAGCGGCCTTCTGATCTTGGGCTCGCAACACTCTCGGCGCCAGTGCTATTGGGCTCATAAGGGCGGCACTCAGCAGGGCGGTACTCCAGAAATGGGACATGGTTATTTTGTTTTCCTCGTTGGTGACTGAGCAATTGTCGGGCCAAGCATTCCCTGACGGCGACGGCGAATGCAACGAACAGAATACAAAGAAGATCGTAATCGCCGAATGGTCCCGACCCCACCCGAGATGAAGTGCGGCACATGCATCAGATAACGTCATTTGACGGATGAGGTACAGATCCTGCCATCCAATCACACGAACATTTAATAAATCCGAATCCCCCAATACCACTGATTATCAATTACTTACAAGTCATCTGGACTGCCGCCCACACTTTTTCCCAATCCCCGGTGTGCCATCCTGGATATGGAAGGGAGCTTACTTCCTGAAGGGCGTCCACTCCCCCAGTTCGCCTGTTGAACAAAGCAGCAAAGCGGGACAAATTTGTCCCGCTTTTTAGCACCTAAGTCACTTAAGTCATTTATTTTCACTAAGGCGTTGCCCCAGAGCGGGACAAATCTGGCCCGCCTCCGCAGCCTCCGGGCCCCAACGTTGTCGCTTCGCTGCCTCCCTACCCCCCGTACCCGTCCGGCACCAGCAGCGTGAGCGCGTTCGGCACAATCCGAATCTCCGCCGGAAGCGTCCCGCCAATCTCGCCATCGATCTGCACGAAGGCCCGCCGCCCGTCCGCCGCCG
>OCZU010002694.1_pt1 | contig 11300 bp, 10 predicted proteins | sample 1539001 | NCBI WGS metagenome assembly OCZU01 (sample SAMEA3539306, study PRJEB22396) | soil metagenome | biome: tundra; feature: field; material: soil | place: USA | collected 2010-05 | depth 0.15 m
CCACCGGACGGCTCACCCGTTGGCTGCCCGCCCGGCCGCGCCGGGCACCCGCTGCCGCGGCAGTCGCCGGGTTCGGCGCCGTGACCGCAGACGGGCTCGGCCTTGCGCTGCTCGCGGCACAGCTGGCCATCGCCCCGGGAAAGCTCTCCCCGGTCCTGGCTGCCGCAGCAGCGGCGGCCAGCATCATCCGGCTGCAGCTCGCCGGGCGCGCCGCCCGCCATTGCCTGGCCATCCGCGCAAGCCTGCCCTGACACTGACCCCGGCCGGCCCGGAGGCATCCGGCTACCACTGATGGCAACGATCGAGAGGCCGCAGGCAGCTATTCGAACGCGGTCGCGCTAGCCTTCCCTCCCGGCGGCCGCACGCGTTTCGGCCTGGTCAGGACTCGTCATCCGCCAGGCGTATTCGCCGGTGTAACCAGGCGTAGCGCTGGCGGCCACGGCCAGCAGCGCGTCGACAGTGTCCTTGCCGATCGTGACCGTGGCTGGCGCCAGCCCGGGTGCGGTGCTGGCCGGCCCGAGCTTGACCTTGCCAGTCCAGGTCGCGCCGCCTGAGTCGCTCCACTGGCCATAGACGTTGCCGTCCGTCCCGAGGAAGACCATGATCAGGGTCTTGTCGAAGCTCCCGATCGTGACCGATGTCGCGATGTCCGCGCCCTCGGTGAGGGGCACCTGCCAGCTGTCGCCGTCATACGCCGCGGTGTACATGCGGCCCGTGTTATGGGCTGGGTCAGCGCACAGGTAGCCGACGTAGAGCGTTTCGCCAACGACAGTGACGCTGGTGCTTCCCGTCCAGCCGAGGGCTGCCAGACTGGCGCCCTTGATCCATTCTTTAGTCGCGTCATCGTAGACGGACCAGTACAGGGCGTGCCCCCCTTCGAAGAAGGCGTACACGCTCCCGCCGTACACGGCGAGCGCAACGGCCCCCTGGCCCGCGCCGGCGGGCATCACGTCAGGCAGTTCGGTCCAGGTGACGCCGTCGAACGTGGCGACGCTGACCTGACCGTCAGGCTCCGCCGCGATCAGCCAGAGCGTCTGGGTTCCATCCTTGTTCAGCCGCACGTCGGCGCCCAGGCGACCTTGGCCTGCATGAAGGATCGTGATCGGCGCGGAGGGCGACCACTTGGCGCCGTCGAAGGTCTGCAGGTAGATAGCGCTGGCCGCGGTGGTAAACGCGTACGTGGTCCCGGCGTAGGGCACGAGCAGTGGCGGCGTGTCGGAGGCGAACCCGCCGAATGAGCCGACACTGCCCCCCGTCGTGCCGCTCACCGCGCACACCGACAGCGTCCCCGGCTGGCCCGGTCCGGCTCCTTGCTTGAAGATCAGGCTGGGCTGGCCTGCGAGCTCGGTGACGATGACCGGCCCGGTCGACTGGACGGCGATACTCTGATCGGTCCAGCTCTGGTGCTGCGGGTCCCAGGTTTCCCAGTGCGGCCTGTTGTCGATTCCCCAGTAGCTCAGGTAGAGCGTGCTGGCGCTGGCGATATAGCTGAGGCTGACTTGCGAGTTTGTCCGCAGGTTGGAACGCCACCCGGGTCCGGTCCAGTTCGTCCCGGCGAGCTGGCCGGTACTGATCCCCAGTTCGCCGCGCTGGAACGCGACGAACAGGGTCTGGCCGTCGGTCGCGAGCGCCGGGTTCCAGCCGTACTCGCTGTCCGGGACGGGGTTCGGCTGGCTCCAGCCGGTGCCGCTGTTCACGACATACATCAGCGTGCTGTTATTCGGCGGGATGCCCACCGCGTACATCACATACTGAGTGCCGTTAACGTCGCACATCGCCAGCCCGCCGTACACACCAGTCGTGATCCCGGCGAAAGCTGAGCCGCTGGACCAGGTCTGGCCATCGTCGCTGGTGAGAACGCTGACGGTGTTCTGCACGGGATAGGCAACGGTGATCTGCCCGGCCATGACCGCGGCGGCGATGGGTCCGGCTCCCACCGCCTGAGGCAGCGACTGCCAGGACATCGAACCTGAGCCGGACACCTGAACGCGGCCCAGCCCTTGCTCGCCGGCGGGCAGGTAGAAGACATACGTGGACTCGCTGAAGGTACATGCCACCGACGACCAGTAGGGGCCTACTACCCAGCCAGCCTGCTGAGCAGGTCCCCACACGGGCTGGAATGACGACGAGCGAAATCGACCCATCATAGGCTCCCTATCGTGATTCGGCCGCACCATTGTAATGCCCGCAGGTCAGGCTCGGCCGGACCGACCCGACAGATCACCCATCGCGTCCCTTACCCACCGCTGGCCTGCTCTCGCGCCTCCGGCCACCGGCTCCCGGCAGACCGACGCGGTCAGCGACGCCCGCCTGCCACGGCGGATGATATGTCCGGGCAGCCTTCTCGAATACCATTTGCCTATTCCGGCCGCATCGGACACCAATTCTCTACACCGCGTAATCGCTAGCCACCCATCTTTCCGATGACCGTGATTACTTCGTGACCTTCCCGCTGCCACCCTCTGCGCAACTCGACGCGTCCATATAAGTATTGCGGTTGTGGAAGGAATTCTCCGGCAATTCTGGGGGGGTGCGCCGATTTGTCTCCTAACGGATTTCCAGCACGACGGACGCGAGTTCTGCTCTCGGCCATTAGCTTGATGCTCGCGGTCCCGCTATGCTTGCTTTCCGTCGGTTACCCGCGGCCCGCTGCCGCCGCAGGTCCGTGCAGCATTCCGGTAGTCAGCGTGATCGCCTGCGAGAATTCCCTGCCCGGTGATCCACCCAGTGACTGGCAGGTAAGCGGTGCGGGTGACCCGACCATCCAGGGATTCGCCACATCGATAAGCGTCAATGTCGGACAGGCCGTGCACTTCAAGATCAATACTCCGGCAGCCTCGTACCATATCGACATCCTGCGAATCGGATACTACGCCGGCGACGGCGCCCGCAAGGTCGTCGCCGGTATGCGGCCTACCGCGGCGCTCCCGCAGGCCCAGCCAGCCTGCATCAACGACAGAGCGCCAACCGGCCTGATCGACTGCGGCAACTGGAGTGTGTCGGCCTCGTGGACTGTCCCTGAGCACGCGGTGTCTGGCTTGTATATCGCGCACCTGGTCCGCGACGACACCGGCGGCGGCAGCCTCATACCGTTCGTGGTCCGAAATGATGCGAGCCATTCGGGCATTCTGTTCCAGACCGATGACGAGACCTGGGAGGCGTACAACACCTACGGCGGCAACAGCCTGTACCAGTGCACAGTCAACTGCCCACCGGGCAGCCCTGAGGAATACAAAGGCGCCGACAAGGTGTCATACAACCGGCCGTTTCATTCGGGCGCGGATGACAACGGCGCTAGCTGGTTCATGTACGCCGAGTACCCGATGGTCCGTTTCCTAGAGGCCAACGGGTATGACGTGAGTTATACCAGCGGCCTCGACGTTGCCACCAGAGGCTCGCTCCTGCTCAACCACAAGATCTTCATGTCAGTCGGCCACGATGAGTACTGGTCCGCGAGCCAGCGGGCGAACGTCCAGGCAGCTCTCGCCGCCGGTGTCAATCTGGCGTTCTTTAGCGGGAACGAGGTATTCTGGAAGACCAGGTGGGAGGCCAGCATTGCCCAACCGAGAACTGCCAATCGCACGCTGGTGACGTACAAAGAGACTCACTACGACGCTCCCACCGATCCGCAGGATCCGCCGACCTGGACGGGCACATGGGCGGATCCGCGGTTCAGCCCGCCAGCGGATGGCGGCCAGCCGCAAAACGCACTCACCGGTCAGTTGTTCGACGTCAACTCCGGCACGACCGACATTCGGGTGCCAGCTCAGTACAGCCGCCTGCGGTTCTGGCGCAACACCGCCGTGGCTACCTTGCAGCCGGGGCAGAGCCTCACCCTCGGATCGGGGATCGGCACACTCGGCTATGAGTGGGACGTGGATGCGGACAACGGCTTCCGGCCGCCTGGGCTGATGGACCTGTCATCGACGACTGACCCGTCCGCGCAGGTCTTTACCGATTACGGCAGCCAGATTACGACGGCAACCGCGACCCATCACCTGACGCTGTACCGCGCTCCTAGCGGCGCCCTTGTGTTCGGCGCCGGGACAGTGCAATGGTCCTGGGGCCTGGACAGCGCGAACCCGTCCGGCAAGACCGACCCCACGATGCAGCAGGCTACGGTGAACCTGCTCGCCGATATGGGGACTCAGCCCGCGACACTCATCTCCGGGCTCACCGCTGCCACGGCGTCAACCGACACAACGCCACCGACATCCACGATTACCTCGCCGGCACCAGGCGCCAGTCTGCCGGACGGCTCGGCCGTCACGGTGACCGGCACCGCGACCGATACAGACGGAGGCGTGGTCGCCGGCGTCGAGGTCTCCACTGACAGCGGCACGACATGGCATCCCGTTAGTGCCATGTCCGCTGCCAGCACTTCCGTGACCTGGAGCTACACATGGGTCGCTGACAGGTATCCGACGACGAGGATCGAGTCTCGGGCCGTCGATGACAGCGGCAACCTGGAGACCCCGCCAGACATCATCACGGTCAACGTGAATTGCCCGTGCTCGATCTGGGGAACCGCCACGACGCCCGGCGGGATCGACTCGAGCGATACGGCCGCCGTCGAAGTAGGCGTAAAGTTCACCACGGACACGTTCGGGTTCGCTACCGGCGCGCGCTTCTATAAGGCCAGCACGAACACCGGCACGCACATCGGGAACCTATGGACGGCCAGCGGTCAGCTGCTCGCGAGCGCTAACTTCACCGGCGAATCGGCGTCCGGATGGCAGCAGGTGAATTTCGCGCAGCCCGTGCTGCTCAACCCGAACACGACTTACATCGTCTCTTATTTTGCGCCCAATGGGCATTTTTCGCTAGATGAAAAATACTTCTATGCAATTCCGCCATTCGATGCCACCGGAATGAGCGTCACAGATAGCCCGCCACTGCATGCAGTAATAGATAGCAACGGCGGCAGCAATGGAGTGTATACGTACGACTCGGTGAGCTCCTTCCCGAACCATAGCGTTGATGCCGAGAACTACTGGGTAGACGTTGCCTTCTCACCGGTCGGGCCGCCCGGCCAGGCTGGCAGCGTGAGCGCCACCGCTGGTGATGCGTCCGCAAGCGTCAGCTGGGCTGCTCCGTCTTCTGGCGGGCCAGTGACGACGTACACCATCACGCCCTACATCGGCCCGGCCGCCCAGTCCCCGACAACAGTCACCGGATCGCCCGCGCCGACGTCGGCCATCGTGACAGGGCTGACCAACGGCACCGCGTACACGTTCACGGTGACCGGATCTAACCCGAACGGTTCCAGTCCGCCGTCTACGGCATCCAATGCCGTCACGCCTTCGGCGAGCGCACCTTTGGTCCTGAACGGCGGCTTCGAAAACGGGCTGACATCATGGACGCCTGGCGGCGCGACGCGACCGACAGCCATTAGCGCGCCTGTGCACTCCGGTGCCGGCGCCGCCCTGCTCGGCACCGCTCAGCCGGCTGTGGAACCGCTCGGCGAAAGCGATCTCGCTCAGACGATCACAGTGCCGGCCACGGGCACGACGACGCTCAGCTTCTGGTACCGGCCGTCCACGGCAGACCAGCTGTGCTCGGGCGCCGCTTGCCAGTATGACTGGCAGGAGGCGCAGATCCGGAACACCAGCGGCACGACTCTGGCCAGCGTCTTCAAGAGCAACTCCAACTCGCAAACCTGGACCCAGGTCACCTACAACCTGACGCCGTATGCCGGCCAGAACGTGGTGCTCTGGTTCAACGTCCACCAGGACGGCTCGAGCCCGCCGGACGACACCTGGATGTACCTCGACGATGTGTCGGTGACCAACTCGCAGCCGCCGGCACCCAGGTCGAACGGTCGTGTCGTAAACGCTCAGCATCCTGACAAAATGATTCCCTACCACGGCGCGTAATCGCCCCTATGCGCGCCAGCTGACGTGAGCAGCCTCCCCGACCGAGCTGGCTAGTCACGTTGTCGGACACGCATGACACTGAGCCGCCGTTAGAGGTGCCGGTGTCGCTGGCTCCGGGGGTACTCAATCGTGGACGGGGTGCCACCAGATGACGGTGGCGTCGTCGCGGATCTTGCGGCGGGGCCAGCGGGCGCCGTCTGGGTCGGAGTCCTCGGCGGCGCGGACCTGGCGAATGAGCGCGGCCGGACCGTGGTCGCGGATGACGGCGATCGACGCCGGCCAGGTCAGCAGACTGTACCGGTCGGTGATGCGGGCGGCGCCGTCGCTGAGCAGGGCGATGCCACGCAGCCCGGCGAGAGGCAGGGTGCCGGTGCTGGCCTGACGGGCGGCGTCCGGATCGGCGCGGGCGGCCGGATGGGTGTCGGTGATGACGACCGGCGGGCGGCTGCCGCCGTAGTCGGCGGCGATGGTGGAGTCGGACAAGGCGAGGTAATCGATGCCGGTCGCGGTCGCGCGGACGGCGGTGACGGTGGCGGCCGGGGTGCGCGGGCAGCCCAGGTCACAGGTGTGCTCGTGCCGGGCGCGGATCTCGCTGATCGCGCCGGCCAGGGCGTCGCCGAGCAGGACATGCGGCTCGGTGGTGATCGCTGTCAGGAGGGTGGCACCGAGCGCCTGGGTGTACCAGGCGACGCCGTGAACACAGCCGGTGTCGGCGTCGCGGGGGACCGTGGTCGCGCCGTCCAGGAGCACGGCCGTGGCGGCCGTGATGGCGGCGAAGTCCTCGTTGGGCCAGCCGGGCGTGCCGGGATCGGTCGCTAGCGCTGCCTGGATCAATGTTCGGTCCGTGGTAAGTCCCGGAGAACGGGCCGTCGGTGGCCTGGCCCCACAGCGCCTGTTGTCGGTGGCACAGCCGCCCGAGATAGGCCACGTCCTGAGTCGCCCGCCAAGCCTGTTCCCTCCCGCTGATGCCGAAAGTCTAGGACCCTAGACAACGCGGGGCCGAAGCCACTCGCGGTTTCCGGGCTGACCGCCGTGATCCGCTGTTAGCTATCGACGGTCATGTACTCGCGGTACGTGTGCGACGACTGCACGGACCGGCTGCGACGACCGCGCAGCAGACGCCGGACGTTGCAACCTGTGCTCTGCCCACGAGGAGTCAGCCTCAAGCTCCTTCCCGCTATCATGGGATATCACCGGGAGGTGAGTATGACCGATGTGCTGATCCGCGACGTGCCCGATGACGTGATTGCGGCCATAGACGCCCACGCGGGGCGGCTCGGGCTCTCCCGCAGCGAGTACCTGCGCCGCCGGCTAGCCCAGGACGCCGCGACGGCTGGCTCCCCTGTCAGCGCGCAGGATCTGGCCCGGTTCGCCGAAGTATTCAGTGACCTAGCAGACCCGGACGTCATGTCACGGGCCTGGCAGTGACCACCTGGCTGATCGACAAGTCGGCACTCGTGCGCCTTGCCGTACGCCCGGACGCCGACGAGTGGGCTAGGCGGATCGAACGCGGTGTCGTCCGGATCACCACCGTCACGCGCCAGGAGGTCGGCTACTCGGCCCGGTCCAGGACAGGCCTGCGAGCGGGACTCCGAAAGCCGCCGCTCTCAGCCATGCCAGTGGAGCACCTCACCCCGGCGATCGAGGACCGGGCAGCCGAAATCCTGACCCTGCTAGCCGACCGCGGCCAGCACCGCGCCCCGTCGATACCCGATCTGATCATCGCGGCAACCGCTGAACTCGCCGGGATCTTCTAACCTTGAACATGTGAGCGAGATTGCGGCACCGGACTCAGGCGGCCCCGAAGCTGGCGTACCTCAGGGTGGCCGATGACATCGCGGGCCGGATCACCTCGGGTGAGCTGGCACCCGGCACCCGGCTGCGCTCAGAACGGGATCTCGCCGAGCACTACGGCGTGGCGTTCCACACCGTCAGGCGGGCAATGGGCATCCTGCGCGAGCGTGGCCTGATCGTCAGCGTCCACGGCCGGGGCACGTTCGTCGCCGAGCCTTAACCAGTCGGCTGCGGCTTGCCCGTCACCTGGTCGTAGTGGTTAGTTGCGCGCTGGGCTGCCGCTGACGCGCCGTACTTGCTGCTCATCGCCGGGCCGGTCCAGCCTGCCAGCGCGACCAGTGGCACAACTTTGTCGGGAACACGCGGCGGCTGTATCCCGGTCATGATCGACGCCATGCCGCGTTCTTCGGTCCGGAACCGCGTGCACGGCCTGCGGCTCTCAGCCACAGGTCGCACGAGCTGATAGCAGCGGCGAGGGATAAGTCCCAGCGAAAGCAGCCGGTCTAGCTAGGCGATCCTGCGACACTCACGGCCGCCCCCGCGAAGACCTGCAGTCCTACGAGAGCGCCGATGGGGTCCGGCTTGTGCCGGGAGGGGGCCCAGCGGCCAGCCGCTCACGCACCTGCCGCATCCGCTCCGCAATGTGATGCGGCATCTCCCACCGAGTCTCCAGCCACCATGTGCAGCCCGCATCTGCCCAGAGCGCCGCGCCGGCAGCGGCAGCTACCCGGTCATCGGCGGGCGTCTCACCCTCAGCTATCACATCGAAATCCGCCCTGGCGCCGTGTTCGGTCAGCCATGCCCGCAGCGCGCGGGCATCATCCGGATCGCCTTCCCGGTCGTCTGGCTGATACTGCGGGATCACTCCGTCGCAGCGCAGGACCCGGCGCATCGACTTGGGCCTGGGCCACACGCCAACGATCCAGATCGGGATGCGCTCCTGGACGGGCTGGGCTACCTGGGTCAGATCGTCACGCCCGCACTCGTACTGGTAGTGGCGGCCGTGGAAGCTCTGCCCGCCATCCCAGAGGCCACGGATCAGGTCGATCCCCTCGTCGAGCCGCTCCGCCCGGTCGTGCAGGTCAATGACCTCCGCGGTCAGCGGGAGATCTGTTGTTACCGCGCCCATACCGACGGCGAGGATGGCTCGCCCGCCGGAGATCTGATCAAGGGTCGCGACCTGGCTTGCGACTTTCCATGGCCGCCGCCACGGGAGCGGGGTCAGCATCGTACCGAGCCGGACCCTCGTAGTCCGGGCCGCGATAGCCGCCAGCATGGTCCACGCGTCTACGCCGTAGGCTGCTTCCCACACGAACACGCCGTCCCACCCGGCCTGCTCGGCCAGGACAGCCTGCTCAAGCTGCTCGATTGCGGTTCCACCCGGAAGGACCACGCCGTAACGCACGCCTGCCTCCGCCATGCTGAATGTGAAGCCCGTCTCCTCGCGGGCGTCTTGAGCCCTTGCAGCCTACCGGTAGGTTCAGAGAAATGCCTCATGCTCGGAAGCAAGCTGGTGAGAGGGGCTGCATGACGATCACCGTCGAGGAGAGCCGCATCCGCAGCCTGTTCGAACGGGTTGAGGCTGTCGAGTAGGTGGCCAGATCTCTCGCCGATGAGGGCACCATCCGGGCCCGTCATCGCGGCCAGGCTGCTCGACCCCAGCGAGAAGGCTCAAGGACGCGTGCTCCGCCCGAGGACGCCCGGAAGCCGCTAAAAGATCGGCATGGTCCGCCTTCGCGGTCAGTCTGCAATGGCAGGGCAGACATCATGCGCCCAGTCCACGTCACCGCGGCGGCGGGCGTCCTGGCCCGGTTCGATCAGGTGACCGCAGCTCTTGCATGTTCTCCCTGCAGCGTGAGCAGCGTGATCTTCCCCTGTATCCCGGTCGCGTTCGTTGTAGTCTGCGTGCGCAAGTGACTTACTCTCCGCCCCGATCAGACCCTGCTGGGGCATATCGCCATAAACCATTTGCACTCCCGTTAGCTGAGCCACGAAGCCGCAACGTGGCCTGATGCCATCAGCATGTCACCGTTCCCGGAACCGGCATAGCGCTCGTTCCTCTGCGACCGACGTCCCTCGCCCCTTGTTCGGGGAGCTGCTGGTCCCATGCAAAGCTGGGGAAAGCAGTTAACTGACGAGAGTCCAGCAACTCCGCCGCGCTAGTGACCTAGTCAGCGTCGCCCTTGAGGAGCAAACGCTTTCTGCCGCGGCTTTCCAATTCGCCTTGAGGCTTCCACGGATAACCTGGCTCGGCCTTCAAGGCTGGCTAGAGTGGCGACAGGATTCCACAGTGACTGCTGCCGCCCACCGGGCAAATGGCGCATTGAATCCTATTATCATTCGCGGCGCCGACGAGGTCGGGCTGATCACCCGCCCGGCGCGGCCACCGACGGGCCAAAGCTGGCCGAGCACGGGCTCGACGCCAGCACCGCCTTCGAGCACTCCGGCAGGCTCAGGCCAGTGGAATGCCGGGTCGTCGTCGCCAGCCTGGGCCGCCACGCCGTCCGGGCGATCACAGTGTCCGGGTTCCCGGCCGTGTCGTAGCTGGTAGTGGTGACGTCCCCGTTGTCGGCCGCCGACGATGTCACCACTGCGGGCCGGCGCTGTCCGACGCCGTTGAACGGGCTTTCAGGCCACTTTCTGACCCCACGGCAGGTGAGGGTGATCACCGTCTGGTCAGCGTGATCGCGGCCACGGCACCGGCCGCCTGATTCGCGACATACAGCACTCGGCTGGCGGCTGCCACCGCCAGGGCCGATGGGTCGCCTGACGACGCCGGACCGACCCGGATCGGGGGCAGCGGCCTGCCCGTCGCGACGACGATTGGCGTGATGGTGCCGTCGTCGCCGCATGCGGCGTACAGCATGCGGCCATCCGGCGCCATGGCGAGCGCGCGAGGGCCGCCGTCGACGGGGATCGCAGGGCCACGCACACCGGTGGCGATATCGATTGGCACCACGTAATGCCCGCCGGGGAAATACGGGTTCTTATCGCCGTTGATCGCCACGTACAGCGTGCGACCGTCAGGCGTGATGGCCAGGGCGACCGGGGCGTGGCCCACCACGATCGGGGTGCCGGGCTTGCCGGTGGCGACGTCGATCGGCGTTATCGTGTTCGCGAGGTAGGAGGCAACGTACAGGGTCCGGCCATCCGGGGTGATCGCCAGCGCGTCGGGCAGTCTGCCGACGTTGATGGGCCGGCCCGGCCTGCCGGTGGCGACCGACACCGGGGTCACGGCGTGGCCGCCGGCTGCGATGTACAGCGTGCGGCTGTCGGGCGTCACCGCCAGCGCGTCCGGGTACTGGCCGACCCGGATCGGCGGACCCGGCCTGCCGGTCGCGACGCTGATCGGCGTGACCGACCCGTCATTGGCCCCGACGTAGAGCATCTTCCCGTCCGCTCCCGAACCGGTTGCCGACGCTCCGCTGCTGATTCCAGCAAGCCAGCATCCCGACCGGCGTACCGCAAATCCGAACGGCAGATGCCACAGCCGAACAGTTCGCGACGGCGACAGCTCCGGCCCGTCCTTTTCGCAGGCGCCAGATCCGCACGAGCGGACACCGGGCCAAGGCTCCGCGCAGCCGATCGCGCAGCGACGCCGCAGGCGGCCTTGGGGCGGCGGCTGGGAGT
>OCZU010002695.1_pt1 | contig 11299 bp, 13 predicted proteins | sample 1539001 | NCBI WGS metagenome assembly OCZU01 (sample SAMEA3539306, study PRJEB22396) | soil metagenome | biome: tundra; feature: field; material: soil | place: USA | collected 2010-05 | depth 0.15 m
TCAGGTTGACGGCGAGCACGCCGCGGGCGCGCAGCCAGCTGCGGGTGCGCTCGGCTATCTCGTCGTTCTTGGCCAGCACCTTCTGCTGCAGGATGACCGTCCGCTCATTGTCAGCGGGGCCCTGGATGTGGATATGGCCGGGATCGTGCTGGCCGTGCTCGTGGCCGTGCTCGTGGTCATGGCCTGGCTCATGGCCGTGCTCGTGCGAGCTGACGTGCTCTCGGTTGCCTGCGTGGCCGTGATCATGAGCAGCCGGGAGCAGCTGCAGTACCGCGCCCCCGGAGCACCCGCATGTCGCGCACATGGTCAGGCCACCAGGACCGATGTGATCTTGAGGTCCTGCCCGTTGAGCACCGAGATGTCGGCGCTGCCGCACGGGCAGAGCAGGATCGGGCCGTCCGGTTCGAACTCGCTGCCGCACACCCGGCATTTGCAGCGGCCGGCCGGCTCGGTGATCTCCAGGCGGGCGCCCTGCAGGTCGGTTCCCTCAGTGACCAGGTCGAAGCAGAACCGGACGGAGTCGGCTACCACGCCGGACAGCGCGCCGATTTCCAGCCGCACGCAGGTAATCTTGCTGCCCGGCAGTCGGCCGGTGACGGCGTCAACGACGCCCTCGGTAATCGCCAGCTCGTGCACGATACTGCTCTCCCTCAGCTCAGCAGATCCGCGGCAGCGGATCGCCGACCAGGAGGTCGACGATGCGGGTCCCGCCGAACGCGGTCTTCAGCAAGACGATTCCAACGGGGTCATCGGCCACGTGCCCGATGATCGCCGCCTGCTCGCCCAGCGGATGCGCGCGCATCGCGGCGAGCGCGCGGTCGGCCTCGGCGCCATCGACGACGGCGACGAGGCGCCCTTCGCAGGCCACGTACATGGGGTCGATGCCGAGCAGCTCAGAAGCGCCGCGCACCTCGGGGCGCACCGGGATGGCGTCCTCGTTGACGACCACGCAGACGCCGGCGTCGGTAGCCACCTCGTTCAGGATGGTGGCCACCCCGCCGCGGGTCGCGTCGCGCATGGCGCGGACTCCCGGCGTCGCCGCCAGCAGGTCGGCGACGAGCCCGTTCAGCGGCGCCGTGTCCGAGATCACGTCGGCCTCGATGTCGAGCTCGCCGCGGGCGAGCATGATCGTGATGCCATGATCGCCGATCGGCCCTGACACGATCACCGCGTCGCCCGGCCTGGCCCGGGCAACGCCCAGGGTCATGTTGTGCTCGACGATGCCCAGCCCGGCGGTGTTGATATAGCAGCCGTCGGCCTTGCCCTTCTCCACCACCTTGGTGTCGCCAGTGACCACCTGAACGCCGGCCGCCGCGGCGGCGTCGTGCATGGAGGCGACGATCCTGCGCAGGTCATCGACCTCGAAGCCCTCTTCGAGGATGAAGCCGGCCGACAGGTAGAGCGGAACCGCGCCGGATACGGCAAGATCGTTAACCGTTCCGTTGACGGCCAGGTCACCGATGTTCCCGCCGGGGAAGAACAGCGGCGAGACAACGTAGGAGTCAGTGGTCAGCGCCACCCGCGAGCCGTTGAAGTGCAGCTGGGCCGCGTCCTCCAGCGGTTCGAGCAGCGGGTTGCGGAAGGCGTCCAGGAAGACTGCCTCGACCAGCGTCCTCGTCGCCTTGCCGCCGGCCCCGTGGGACATCGTGATCCGCTGTTCCTTGACCCGGGGCCGGCTGCGGCGGGCGCGATCGATGCGCTCGAGCACCTGCTCCTCGCGGACCGTGCCCGGCAGCGGCTGCGGGGATCCCTTGGTGCGCCCGTCGTGCGGGTTGGGCAGCAGCTCGCCCTGCCTGGCCAGCTCGTCATGCTCGCGAAGGGCCTCGGCGACCCAGCCGGAGCTGTGGGTCTCGCTCGCGCTGTCGGTCTCGCTCGCGTGGCTGGCCGTCATGACCTGCTCACTTCCTTTACCCGCTGACGGCTGAGCCGCCCGAAGTTGTAGTACGCGGCGCAGGCACCTTCCGGCGACACCATGCAGGTGCCGATCGGAGTCTCCGGCGTGCAGGCGGTGCCGAACACCTTGCATTCCCACGGCTTGAGCACGCCCTTGAGCACCTCGCCGCACTGGCATGCCTTGGGATCGGCCACCCGCACGCCGGGCACGTCGAACAGCAGCTCGGCATCGAAGCGGGCGTAGTCCGCGCGCATCCGCAGCGCGGAATGCGAGATGAAGCCCAGCCCGCGCCACTCGAAATACGGGCGCAGTTCCATGGTCTGGCCGATCGCCTTGAGGGCCACGACGTTGCCGTCCCACGGCACCACCCGGGTGTACTGGTTCTCCACCAGGGACCGGCCCTCGGACAGCTGCAGCATCAGCATGTAGATGGACTGCAGGATGTCCAGCGGCTCGAACCCTGCCACCACCACCGGCTTGCCGTAGTCCCGCGCGATGAATTCATACGGCCGGCAGCCGATCACGGTGGACACGTGACCAGGGCCGATGAAGCCATCGAGCCGCAGGTCGGGGGAGTCGAGTATCGCCTTGATGGCCGGGACGATCGTGACGTGGTTGCAGAAGATGGAGAAGTTCTCCAGCCCCTCGGCAGCCGCGCGCAGCACCGTCATGGCCGTGGACGGGGCGGTGGTCTCGAACCCGATCGCCATGAACACGACCCGCTTGTCCGGGTTCTGCCGGGCGATCTTCAGCGAGTCCAGCGGTGAGTACACCATCCGGATGTCGGTGCCCTGGGCCTTGGCGTCGAAGAACGAGCCCTTGCTGCCCGGGACCCGCATCATGTCGCCGAAGGACGTCATGATCACGTCCGGGTTCGCGGCCAGGTGCATGGCGTCATCGACCCGGCCCATCGGGATCACGCACACCGGGCAGCCCGGGCCGTGCACCAGCTCGACCGACTCGGGCAGGTAGTCCTCGAGCCCGTGCTTGTAGATCGTGTGGGTGTGCCCGCCGCACACCTCCATGAACTTGTAGTGACGTCCCGGCTCGCACAGCTCGGCGATCTTCGCGGACAGCGCGTGAGCCTGGTCGGCGTTGCGGAATTCATCGACGAATTTCATGCCAGGCCCTCCTACTCGATCATCGATTCCTGCAGGGCGGCGAGTTCTTCCTCGTACGCCTGCCCGATCCCCTCCAGGAATTCCAGCGCGGCGGCTGCCTCGTCCTCGTCGATCTTCGACAGTGCGAAGCCGACGTGGATGAGCACCCACTCACCGGGCTTGGGCGGATCGTCGGCGAGCAGTCCGATGTTGATGACGCGCCGGACCCCGCTCACGTCGACCTTGGCCAGGTCGGGCTGACCGGAGACGAACTCGATCACCTCGCCGGGTATACCGAGACACATATGTCCACCCCTTCGTGGCTCATCGAGAACCGTCGTTGCCAGCGCGCTGGCCGTCACTGACCTCACGCTCGTCGTCATGGACCGGGTGCTGCTCACCGGCGTCGGATCCGGCCGCGGCGATCAGGTCCTTGACGACCCGCACCGCCTCGCCGACCGCCGCGGTAACTACCGGGGACAGGCCTATTCCGTAGTCGACGCTGACCGGCTCGCAGCCCACGAGCAGCACCTTGCCGGCGTCGGCGCCGAGCATGTCAAGTACGCCGAAGACCACGTCGGGCTGCATGCCGTGCGCGTCGAAGAGCTGGCTGCCCGCGGGCGAGTCAGCCGTCTCGGCCGGACGGGTGTGCTCAAGCTCGATCACGTAGATCGTGCCGGGCTCGTCGCCGCGGGAGGTGGCGTCGATGAGGATCGTGGTCTCGTACCCGTTGGCCAGGTCATAGGCCAGGTGCATGCCGCTGATCCCGTAGTCGGCGAGCCTGACCCAATCGGGGAGGTCCTCGGTGGCCAGCCGCCGCGCGACCTCGACTCCGAATCCGTCGTCACCCAGGAAGATATTGCCGACCCCGGCGACCAGCATGCGGCTCGTCACCGGATCACCTGCTGCCCGTCCAGGGCGGCGAGCGTGAGCTCCCACAGGATGTTGTAGACGGTGGTCTGCGCCTCCTGGATGCGGTGCACCGACGATGACGGCGCCACGAAGAGGTAATCGATGCTGTCGAGCTCGGCCATCTTGCCGCCCTCGTAGCCGGAGAAACCGATGGTCAGCATTCCCCGGCGGATCGCCTCGTCGAAGCCACGCAGCAGGTTGCCTGAGTTGCCGCTGGTGGACAGGCCGACCGCGATGTCATCCTTGCGGCCGAACGCGGCAATCTGCCGGGCGAAGACCACGTCCACGCCGATGTCATTGCAGAGCGCGGTGAGGACAGCGGGATCACTAGCCAGGCAGTACGCAGCCAGCGGCGCGCTGCCGCCGCCGGGGTGCAGGTAAAGCGTGGCCAGTTGCTGGGCGTCCGTTGCGCTGCCGCCGTTGCCGAAGGGGAGCAGGCGCCCGCCTGCGGCGAACCGGCGGGCGCATTCCTGCGCGCATTCGGCCAGCCGGGCGCCGTCGCGGGCGCAGATCAGCTGGCGCAGCTCCATGATCTCGGCTGCCTTGGCAACGGTGGACCTGCGCACCTCCTCCAGCACGGCAGGCAGATCACTGGTGCTGGCATACAGGAACGGGTAAAGCGACTCGACCGTCCCCTGGCCAGCCTCGCTTTCCTGCTTCGTCATGCCGGTCAGCCCCCCACGACCGCGATGGCTTCCCTGGCGTGCACCAGGATGGTGTCGCCGACTCCTGCGCTGACCAGGGCGATGCTCACTTCTTCGGTGCCCGCGCCGGTGTCCACGACGGCCATGTCATCCGCGAGCAGTCGCACGACGGTGACGGTCACCGCGGTATCGGAGCAGGTGATGCAGACGTCATCGTGGCACTCGGGAATCGCGGGCTGGCGGCCCGGCGTGCTCCCGGCCGTCGCGCGGTCATCCCTTAAGCCGGTCACGCGACCACCCCCGGGGCAAGGATGCCGGGCTGCTCAAAGAACACGTGCACGAGTTCCCAGAGCACGTGATACGCGGTGACGTGCATCTCCTTGACGATCCTGGGATCGCCGGACCTGGCGGCCAGCAGGTGATCCACGGCCGGGCTGGCCGCGATCGCGCCGTCCTCGCCGCCCACCAGCCCGATCGTCAGCAGCCCGAGTTCACGGGCAGCGGCCAGCCCGGACAGGACGCTGGGGCAGTTGCCGTCGGCGGAGATGCCGAGCGCGATGTCGGCAGGCTCGGCCAGGACGCGGATCTGGTGGGCGAAGATCTCGGCCATGCCCTGGCTGGCTGCCACCCCGGTCACCGTGGCGATATCCGAGGTCAGCGAGATCGCGGGCAGCGCGCGCTTTCCGACGATGACCGGATGGACGAACTCGACGGCCACGTGCTGCGCGTCGGTGCTGGCCCCGCCAGTGCCGAAGACCACGAGCTTCCCGCCGCGGTGGAAGCGGATCGCCATGTCGTGGCAGGCAGCCGCCACCGCACTGGCCTGATCGGCGAAGTCCTGCATCGGTGCGGCCCTGCGCTCGAACAAGGCGGTGACCGCATTGCCGCCCGCTCCCGCGGGCGCGGCGGCCGCTGCCGGGGCACGGTCTTCCGGCGATGTCATGCCGGCGCCGCCGCGGAATCCGACAGGTCGATGTCGGCCTCGATGCCCACCGCGTCGCGTACCTTCAGCGCCCCGAGGAAGGCGGAGTACGGCTTGATCCCGTAGTCGGACTGCAGTACCGAGCCGGTGACGCGATAGCGGTCCTGGCCGGCCGGGCTGACGCTGAGCCTGATCGGGCCCGCGACGCCGGTGAGCGTGAATGTCCCGCTGACCGTCCCGCCTCCGTTGCCGTCCGGCTCGAACGCGGTCGCGGTGAAGACGGCCTCCGGATTGCGGTCGGTTGCCAGCAGCTTGCGCGCCGTCCCGCTGATGTCGCGCCGGTCCCGGTCGGTGAGCGGCTTGATGCCGCCGGTCCCCTCGCGCACGATCAGGGCACCCATATCGATGCGTACCTCGAGCGCTGACGCCGCGGCGTCAGCGCCGATCGTCAGCTCGCCCGACCAGCGGGATGCCTCGATCGTCAGGTCATGACCAGCCTGGGCAGCCATTCCGTCGCGGGATGTCTTTATGACGATCCGGCTACGGTCCGTGCCGAGCTGGTGGCGCCCCGCTTGAACTGCCATGGCAGAACCGTAGGACACATGTGGGGGGGCGTCCAGTGGTCTGGCCAGACAGGTTTGACTATTTACCGACGCAGGCGGCATTGGTGACACGACAGGACCTCCGGCTAGGGAAGCGGGACCTCGCCGAACACTTCCTGGATCCGCCGCAAGTCCCGCATCCGCGGCTCGGTCGCACCGCCGACCCAGCGACTGACGGTCTTCACCGACACGCCGAGTTGCCGCGCGGCGGCTTCCTGGGTCAGGCCCTCCCGGCGTAGCGCGCTCGACATCCACTCCGCGAAGGTCCTCGGCTGGCCGGTCCCGCCGAGCTGCACTGCCTCCAGGGCAGTTCCGCCCGGCCGGACCGCATCCTGAGCTGCGCCGACGCCGGCGTTTCCGGGTGGCAGGGAGATGGCAGGCCGGCCCGGCCCGGCCTGGACCGGCGGGGCCTGCTGGAAGGGCGCGGCGATCGGCATCTCCGAATGGAGCACGTCAACCTCGACGTGCTCAGGGAAGATGCGGAATGCCACCTGGATGCACCCGGTGGGCCCGGCAGCATCGAGCAGGGCGCGGAAAACCGTCTCGCCGACCTCGCGGGTGCCTTCCTCGGTCAGTGGCGACTCGGCCAGGCAACGCCGGACGAAGTCCCTGATATCGGGAATCGAAGACGGGCGCGCGGGGAAAATCTGGGAAAGAACGACGACCGGCATAACCTCGATCGAGTCCCCCTCGGGACCGTACAAGGGTTCAGCCACCGGATCTCTCCCTCAGGCAAGCCCCAGCGCAGTGCGGCTGGGCACATGCCAGGGTACGTCCAACAGGAAGAATCAGGAACCCTCAACGGGTAAGAACTCGTTGGCCCTAGGTCATGAAGGTCCTGACGTTACGGACACATGCGTCGCCAGATCTGCCACTAGCCTAGCAAGGGCCGCTGATCAGACAGTTGTGTCCTGCAAACTGTCCGTTCTCTCTTGTAGCCGGATCGTCGCAGGTCTAACATGACGTCGTCTGCGCATCACCAAAGGCGAGGTACGTGCCCATCTTTTCTGCAGCAGTCGCGAGGTCAACTGAGGCCGGGGGGCCATCGGGCAGCAAGCGCTGCCCGGCCGCCGGCCCGTTTACGCGGCGCGGCGCCTGGGCCGTCAGCTCGGCGCTCTGCCGCTTGCAGGCCGGCAGTACCTGGTATCCAGCCGATCCAGAAGCGAGGAGGTGGCCTCCTCATGGCCACTGACACACAGGCAACCGAAACATCGCAGGCTGAAGCTGAGGAGCCCGTGGTCCACATCCTATGGATGAACGGGGGGCTGGGCTGCGACGGGGACTCAGTTGCCCTGACCGCGGCCACCCAGCCCAGTATCGAGGAGATCGCGCTGGGCGCCCTGCCAGGGCTGCCCAAGGTCGCCGTGCACTGGCCGCTGATCGACTTCGAGTGCGGCCCCGAGCAGGGCGCCGACAACTTCATCGAGTGGTGGCACAAGGCCGACCGGGGTGAGCTCGATCCCTTCGTGCTCGTGGTCGAGGGATCGATCCCGAACGAGGCGATCAAGGAGGAAGGCTACTGGTGCGGTTTCGGCAACAATCCCGCGACCGGCCAGCCGATGACGACCAACGAGTGGCTGGACCGGCTCGCGCCCAAGGCGACCGCGATCCTGGCTGCCGGGACCTGCGCCACCTACGGCGGCATCCACGCGATGGCCGGGAACCCGACCGGCGCGATGGGCGTCCCTGACTATCTCGGCTGGGACTGGCGGTCGAAGGCAGGCCTGCCCATCGTCTGCGTGCCCGGTTGCCCGACTCACCCGGACAACCTCTCGGAGACCATCCTGTACCTGCTCTACCAGGTTGCCGGACAGGCGCCGATGATCCCGCTGGATGAGGCGCTGCGGCCGACCTGGCTGTTCGGGGCCACCGTGCACGAGGGATGCGACCGGGCGGGCTACTACGAGCAGGGTGACTTCGCCACGGAGTACGGCTCTCCCAAGTGCCTGGTCAAGCTCGGCTGCTGGGGGCCCGTGGTCAAGTGCAATGTCCCCAAGCGCGGCTGGATCAACGGCGTCGGCGGCTGCCCGAACGTGGGCGGGATCTGCATCGCCTGCACGATGCCTGGCTTCCCGGACAAGTTCATGCCCTTCATGGACGAGCCGCCGGGGTCCAAGGTTTCCACGACAGCGAGCAGCCTTTACGGAACGGTCATCAAGACGCTCCGCGGCTTCACCGCCAAGACCCTTGACGACGAGCCCAAGTGGCGCGTGAAGGGCAACGAACTGCTGACGGGCTACAAGAAGACCTGGTGACATCGGCCGGCGCCGGCTTTCCGCGAAGCTGCCACGCCCAGGAACAGGGAGAGGGATGAACGATGACGACGGTCGATGACTCCGGCGTAGTGGAGATGAACTGGGACCCGATCACGAGGATCGTGGGCAGCCTGGGCATCTACACCAAGATCGACTTCAAGCAGAAGCAGGTCGTCGAGTGCCACAGCACATCGTCGATTTTCCGCGGCTACAGCATCTTCATGAAGGGCAAGGACCCGCGGGACGCGCACTTCATCACCAGCCGCATCTGCGGCATCTGCGGTGACAACCACGCGACCTGCTCCGTCTACGCGCAGAACATGGCCTACGGGGTGCGCCCGCCGCCCCTCGCCGAGTGGATCATCAACCTGGGCGAGTCCGCCGAGTACATGTTCGACCACAACATCTTCCAGGAGAACCTGGTCGGGGTCGACTTCTGCGCGAGGATGGTCGGCGAGACCAACCCGAGCGTGCTCGAGCTGGCCAACCGCACCGAGTGCGCGCACGCCGCCGAGCACGGCTACCGCTACATCGGCGACATCATGCGCTCGCTGAACCCGCTGGAAGGCGAGTTCTACCGCGAGGCGCTGCAGGTCAGCCGGTCCACCCGGGAGATGTTCTGCCTCATGGAGGGGCGCCACGTGCACCCCTCCACGCTGTACCCGGGCGGCGTCGGCACGACGGCGACGGTGCAGCTCTTCACCGACTACCTGACCCGGCTGATGCGCTACGTCGAGTTCATGAAGCGCGTCGTGCCGATGCACAACGACCTGTTCGACTTCTTCTACGAGGCGCTCCCGGGCTACGAGGAAGTCGGCAGGCGCCGCGCCGACATGGTCTGCTGGGGCGCACTCAACGACCCGGATCACTGCGACTTCAAGTACGAGAACATGACCAACTGGGGCCGGAAGATGTTCGTCAGCCCCGGCGTCATCCGGGACGGCGAGCTGATCACCAACGACCTGGTGGAGATCAACCTCGGGATCCGGATCCTGCTCGGCAGCTCGTTCTACGAGGACTGGGAAGACCAGGAGATGTTCGTGACCCGCGACGCCCTGGGCAACCCGGTGGACCGGCGGCACCCCTGGAACCAGCACACGATCCCGCGGCCCGGTAAGCGCAACTTCGAGGACAAGTACAGCTGGGTCATGTCGCCGCGCTGGTTCGACGGCAAGGATCACCTGGCCGCGGACACTGGCGGCGGGCCGCTGCCCCGGCTCTGGGCCACCGCGCTGGGCGGCCTGGTGGACATCGGCTATATCAAGTCCACCGGGCACAGCGTGCAGATCAACCTGCCGCGCACCATGAGCAAGCCCGCGGTCAGCTTCGAGTGGACGATCCCGCGTGACAAGGACGGCCGGCCGCTGTCCAACGCCATCGAGCGGGACCGGGCGCGTACCTACTTCCAGGCGTACGCCGCCGCTGCGGCGCTGTACTTCGTGGAGAAGGCCCTTGCCGAGATCAGGGCCGGGCGCACGAAGACCTGGGAGCCGTTCAACGTGCCGGATGAGGCGTTCAGCGTCGGCTTCACCGAGGCCGTCCGCGGCGTGCTCTCCCACCACATGGTGATTCGCGGCGGGAAGATCGCGAACTACCATCCGTACCCGCCGACCCCGTGGAACGCGAGCGTGCGGGACAGCTTCGGGACGCCGGGACCCTACGAGGACGCGGTGCAGAACACGCCGATCTTCGAGGAGAATCCGCCGGACAAGTTCAAGGGCATCGACATCATGCGGGCGGTCCGGAGTTTCGACCCGTGCCTGCCCTGCGGCGTGCACATGTCCCTTGGCAACGGCAAGGTGCTGAACAAGGTGCATACGCCGATGTCGGTTGTGCTGGCGACCTAGTCACACTGGAGGGGTCCGGGTCCCTGCGCGGGCCCGGACCGATCCAGGTCCCCCCCGCCCGCCAGCTGGCGCCGGGCGGGCTGCGATGGCCGCTGGCAGACGGAGGCGAAACGGATGACCGGCGTTCAGGAAGTCGGGACACGGGTGGAGGAACTACTCGCCGCGCTACAGACCACCGCAGGCGGGAAGGCTGCCGCAGCCGCGGATGAGCTAGTCGGGCTACTGGTCGGCCTGTACGGTGACGGCCTCACCCGTATCGTGACCCTGCTCGGCGAGCAGGGCGACGCGGGCCTGGCGGCTTTGACCAAGCTCGCCGAGGACCCGCTGGTCGAGAGCCTCATGCTGCTGCACGGGCTGCATCCGCTGGACGTCGATGCGCGGATCCAGCGCGCACTCGACGAGGTCCGGCCCTACCTGGGGTCGCACGCGGGCGGGGTGGAGTACCTCGGCGTGTTCGATGGCGTGGCGAAGCTGCGGCTGGAGGGCAGCTGTAACGGCTGCCCGTCCTCCACGGTCACCGTCCAGCTGGCGATCCAGGGCGCGGTCGAAGCAGCCGCGCCCGAGGTGACCCAGGTCCTGGTGGAGGGCATGACCGAGCCGGCGCCGCCTGGTCCCAAGCTGCTGCAAATCGGCACGCGCCCGCCGACGGAAGGAACTGGGCCCGCCCCCACGGAGGGGAGTGGCGGGACCGACGCAGGTAGCGAAGTTGGCTGGGTCACCCTTCCGAACATCGGGCCGCCGAGTTCCCGGCCGGTCACCGCCATGGCCGACGGCACCTCCGTGCTGGTCTGCTCGGTCCGCGGAACGCTGTACGCGTACCGCGACGCCTGTGGCGCATGCGGCTCCTCGCTCGCCGACGGAGCGCTGGAGCGTGAGCAGCTGACCTGCCCAGGCTGCGCGGCGCGCTACGACGTGCGGATGGCAGGCAAGTGCCTCGACGATCCGGCCGTGCATCTCGACCCGCTGCCGCTGCTCACCGATAGCCGCGGCGTCCGGGTGGCGCTGCCGCAGGCGGTCCGCACGTGACCGGCAACGTCGGACTCCGCCGGTTCGTCCCCGGTGCCGCGGCCGCGCCCCCCGCTCCGGCCGCGGTACCGGGCACGCCGGCCGAGCCGGGCACCCT
>OCZU010002696.1_pt1 | contig 11293 bp, 13 predicted proteins | sample 1539001 | NCBI WGS metagenome assembly OCZU01 (sample SAMEA3539306, study PRJEB22396) | soil metagenome | biome: tundra; feature: field; material: soil | place: USA | collected 2010-05 | depth 0.15 m
TCCCCAGGAGGGCCGTCATGCTGCCATCGATCGAAGTACGCCCGTTCCGTCGCAGTGACCGGGATCAGCTCACTCAGCTGGTAAATACGCACGCCGCAGCCGTCGTCCCCGGCATGGGAACATCAGTTAGCGCCGTCCTCAGCGCGCTGGAGCGGCAGCCAGGTGAATTCATCACCGATCCATGGGTGAGCGAGCGGGTAACGCTGGTCGCCGAGCAGCGGGACCGGGTCGCTGCCGCCGCTCATCTGCTCCGGTACTTCGCCGACGAGCGCGCCGGGCAGGCAGCTCGTGGCGTCGGCGCGATCGAATGGTTCCTGTTCTGGCCAGAGGCTCCGGCTGGGAACCCCTGCTGGCCGGACGCTACGCAGGCAGCGGACGCGCTGATGGCGGCCTGTATCCGGCAGCTGGAGGACTGGGGCGTCACCCGCCAGGAGGCAAACGGGGAGCTGCCCGTGCGCGGTGTATACGGAGTGCCCGAGCAGTGGCCGCACATCCGCGCGATGTACGAGCGGGCGGGCTTCACCCACACCGGGCACACCGAGATCGTTTACCTGGCCAGGATCGAGGACCTGCTCCGCCCGGCGCAGCCGCCTATGGCCGGGCTGTCAGCCAGCCGGTCGGCAGGGATGAACGGAACCCGCCTGTCGGCCCTGCTCGGGCCGGACGTGATCGGCTACATCGAGGTCGAGACATTCGAAGCAGGAGAACGGCTGCAACGGCACGGCGGGTGCGCCGATGTCGGCAACCTGCGCGTGGCCGAGCAGCACCGCCGCCAGGGCGTCGGGACCTGGCTGCTCGGGCAGGCGGCCGAATGGCTGCGGCTGGCGCAGGTGGAGCGGCTCCTGGACTACGCCTGGCTGGCGGGCCAGGACCCGACGGGCCAGGACTATGCGGACTACCGCGCGTTCCTTCCCGCGGTCGGCTTCCGTGAGCTCACCCGGACCAAGCTCGGCTGGAGCCGGGCGGGGCATCAGCGCTGAGCCAGCGCGTCAGCGACGACATCCCAGCAGAACGAGCCGGGCGCCAGGTGCCACTGTGCGATCATCCCGTGCAGTGAGGCGGTGATGAACCGGGCCCGCATATCGGGGTCGGTTCGGCCGCATGCTCATCGAGGCGGGCGCTGATCCTAACGCGGTCGTCACGAAGGGGCGGCAAACGAGACGCCCCCTTCACTGGGCGGCCAGCAGCGACGACGCCGACGTGGCCGACGCCCTGATCAGCGGTGGCGCTGACACCGGCGTGCCGGGAGGGTCGATCGGCACGCCGTTGGCTAACGCGATCGGCTACGGCTGCTGGCGCGTAGCCCGGCTGCTCGTCCAGCGAGGCGCCCGGGTCGAGGGGCTGTGGCAGGCCGCGGCATTTGGGCATGATGCCACTCGTCGAGGAGTTTCTCGCCCGCACCCCGGCTGCGACACCGGGTGACATCAACGAGGCCTTCTGGCAAGCGTGCCACGGTGGCCAGCGCCGGGTTGCCGAGTACCTCCTGGGTCAGGGAGCCAATCTGGCCCGGACTCCTGATTACAGCGATCAGACGCCAGCTGAGGTCGCCGCCGATTTGGACACGCGCCGAGAGAATCTGATCACCTGGCTAGGCGGTTGTGCTGCCGCAACGGCGGAAAAGGCGAGCTAGCCCAAGCCAACGAGTATCAGCCGCACACCGCGGACCTGCCGCTTGACGGGGCGTCGCGCGATTCAGTGGCATGGTCGCCGGGCCGCCAGTTTCGGTCAGGAGGCCAGCGCGTCGGCGACGGCATCCCAGCAGAACGAGCCGGGCGCCAGGTGCCACTGCGCCATCATCCCGTGCAGTGCGGCGGTGATGAGCCGGGCTCGCATATCGGGGTCGGTTCCGGCGGGCCACTGCCCGGCTGCGATGCCCGCGCGGATCAGCGCGGCGAGTTGCCCTCGGGCGCGGGTCTCGTTGTCTTGCACCGCCGCGGCGATAGCGGGCTGGTAGGCGGCCAGGGTGCGTGCCTCCATCAGCACCCGGCAGGTCCGCGGGTCATCAATGATGTGCGCTCCGACGGCCGTGACCAGGATGTGCAGGACTCGCCGGGGCGAACGGCGGTCGTGATCAGGCAGGCTCTCGACGGCGGCGTCAATCCGCGCGTTGAGCGCGCAGTCCCACTGTTCGTGCAGCGCGATATACAGCGCCTCCTTGCCAGGAAAGTACAGGTAGGGAGTGCCTTTGGATACCCCGGCCTCGGTGGCGACATCGGCCATCGTGGTGGCGTAGTAGCCGGTGCGAGCGAAGCAGGCCAGTGCCGCGGCGAGGATCTGGCCGCGTCGCGCGGTTCGCTCGTCTGCGGCGAGCCTGGGCATCCGATCGTCCTACCGCAGCGCCCGGCGGCCGGTCCTGGCTGCCACCGCCCGCTCCAGGCCGTAGCCCAGGATGCAGATCGCGATCGCGGCCCGGCTCTCGCCGGTCACGCGGTACCAGGACAGCGCTGACCCGGGCGCCAGCGCGGCAAAGCCCAGCAGCGCGGCAGCCGCCCAGCCAGGTCCGGTGACTGCGCAATGTATCTCCCGGCAGTGCCGGAAGTTCAGCAGGCAGTAGCCGCCCAGGAAGGCCAGGTAGCCGCTCGCCAGGGCCAGCCCGCCCCTGCCCCCGATGGCGCCCGCCGCAGCGAACGCCGCAGCGGCTATCGCAATCCCCCAGCACCCGCGGACCACTGGATGGACCAGCCGCAAGTAGCGTTCCGTCCCGCCTGCGCGTTGCTCAAGCTGATGTGCTTGCATTTGCCTGCTTCCATAATGACTGACCGGTCAGTCATTATGGAAGCTCAAGACTCGCCCGCTGTCAAACCAGCTGATCCGCCTCTGGCTGCGGGTCGGTCAGGATGCGGCAGATGTCGTCGCCTGCGCACGCGGCCGGGGTGGTGCTGGCTGCGCGGCGGGACAGCTCCCGCAGGGCCGTCCGCGCGATTTCGAGCTGGGCCAGTTGCTGCTCGATCTGGTCCAGGTGGCCGGAGATCAGGGCTGTCACATGAGAGCACGGCGGGTGCCCGCTGTCGCGGATGGCCAGGATGCCGCGGATGTCGGCGAGGGTCAGGCCGCAGGTTCGCGCGGTGCGGATGAAGGCCAGTCGCCGGACGGCCTCGGGCGGGTAGTCCCGGTAGCCGGAGGAGGTGCGCGGCGGGGGCGCCAGCAGGCCGGCGTGTTCGTAGAAGCGGATGGTCTTGGCAGTAGTGGCCGCGGTCGCGCCCAGCTCGCCGATGCGCATGCCGTCCAGGATAGGTCTTGACCTTCCAGTCAGATGGAAGGTCTACAGTGGCGAACAGCTCGGGGATGGGAGAGGTGATCGGGTGGAGCTGATAGTGCTGAGCGTGCGAGGATGCCCGAGCGCCGGAGAGTTCACGCAGCGGCTCTCGGTCGCGCTAGCAGGCCAGGCCGGCGTTGTCGTCCGCTACCGGGTCGTCGCCGACGAGCGGGAGGCTGCGGACGCGGGGATGCGCGGCTCGCCCACGCTGCTGATCGACGGTGCTGACCCGTTCGAGGGATCGGACCGGCTCCCCGGACTGTCGTGCCGGCTCTACCGCGACGCGGCCGGGCAGGCCAGCAGGGCGCCGTCGGTTCAGGCGCTGCGCCGTGTGCTCGCCGAGGCGAGCCGTGGCTGAGCCGGGGGACTCGCTGGCCGAGCTGGCGCAAGCCGATGTTCTCGGCCTGGACGACAGCGGCGGGATCCGGATGGCTTATCCGTTCTCCTCGATCCCGACTCCGCACATAGTCGCGATCGCGGCTGGTCCGCGGGTATATGCGATGTGCGCGATCGACGCGCTGGGCATCCCGCCCATGCTCGGCGCCGACGCGGTGATCTCCTCCGCCGACCCGGTCTCCGGCACGCCGGTGACCGTCGTCTTCCGCGATGGCCGCGCGAGCTGGAGCCCGGACAGCGCGGTCGTCTTCGTCGGCCGGCGTAACGGCAACGGGACAGCGGAGCTGGTCAGCTGCGGCTGCCTGAACTTCTTCTCCAGCACAGCCTCGGCTGCGCTGTGGGCAGGCAGGTCACCCGAGGTCACTGGCAGCGTCCTGGACCAGGCCCCGGCCGAGGCGCTCGGCGCAGAGATCTTCGGCTCGCTCCTGAGCGGCGGCATCTGACCGCTGCGGCTGGCACTGGCCGACCAGGATTGCGGGTCAGCAGGGCGGAGGGCCTGCAGAAGATGAGGAACCAGACGAGTCGGCCGGCCAACGCTGACCGGAACTGCCGCGATCGGCCGTTGATGCGCGGCACCTGGCCGAGCGCCCTCATCGGGGGCGGCGGGCAGACGGATTTGGCTGCCTGCCCGCCGCTGCTCACCCGAGCTGCTAGAGGCGGCAGGACAGGTCGGAGCATGCGCAGCATGCGGTGCCGCCGACGATGTCTTCCAGCTCAGCGTCGCTGACCTGCGCCGGGCCTGGCTTGCCCGGCTCGATGGCGGCTGCGGTGGTGGTCCTGGCCATAGTGTTCACCTCCTTTCCAGGGTGCTGTCGGGTTGCGGGATCGCCGCCGCGGTCGCGCCCGGATGCGCAGCTCGCCCGTCGGCGGACGTAGTGTCGCTGTGGCCGTTCAGCTGTGCGGCTACTAGCGCGGCGTATCGGCCGCCGCAGGCGACCAGATCGGCGTGGGCCCCGCTTTCGGCGAGCAGGCCGTCGTGCAGGACGAGGATGAGGTCAGCGTCGCGAATGGTGCTGAGCCGGTGGGCGATCAGGATCTGGGTGCAGGCCAGCGTCGACAGGTTGCGGTGGATCACGGCTTCGGTGACTGCGTCCAGATGGCTGGTTGCCTCGTCGAGCAGCAGCAGCGCGGGCTGGCGGATCAGAGCACGGGCGATGGCCACGCGCTGGCGCTGGCCGCCGGACAGCCCGCCGCCGCGTTCGGCCAGCCGGGTGGCGTAGCCCTGCGGCAGAGCAGCGATGTCGGAGTCCAGGGCGGCCAGCCGGGCAGCGCGCTCGATGTCCTCTGCTGTCATGCGCGGGTCGTGGAACGCGATGTTGTCGCCGATGGTTCCGGAGAAGATGAACGGGTCCTGCAGGACGGTGCCGATCTGGGCGCGCACGCTGCGCGGGTCAACGGTTGCCAGGTCGGCGCCGTCGAGGCTGATGCAGCCGGTGGTGGGCTGGTAGAGGCCGAGGATCAGCAGCGCCAGCGTGGTCTTGCCAGCGCCGGAGGCGCCGACGATCGCGACCCGGGTGCCCGGGTCGATGGTCACGGTGATGTCGCGCAGCACCGGCGGGCTGTAGAGGTCGTAGCGGAAGCTGACCTCTCGCAGCTCAACACGTCCGCCCAGGGATGGCCGCACGTCCGCAGTCGCGCCGGCGGCCGGACCGGGATGCTCGGGCGGGGCATCCAGGATGTCGGCGAGCCGATGGAGCTGTGCCCCGGCCAGCTGCAGCCGCTGGCCGTTGGCGGCTAGCGTCGACAGCGGCAGCACGATCATGGCCCCGAGCCAGGTCAGCGCGATGGCGGCGCCTAGCGACAGGTCGCCAGCGAGAACGCGGGTCGCGGCCAGCCAGAGGACGGCCAGCGGTGTCAGCGTCCGCAGCGCGGCGGAGACGGCGTCGACGAGCGCGGTCAGCTGGCTGCGGCGCAAGATGGCGCGCATCCACTGCAGGAACAGCCGCGACCACTGGCTCAGAGCGCGGTCTTCGGCGGCTGATGCCTTCAAGGTGGTGATGCCTTCGACCGCTTCGGTCAGGTACCCGTAAGCCTGGGCCTGGGCACTGAGCTCGGCGGACATCCGGTCGCGGGCGAGCGGCAGGGTGATGGCCAGCAGCGCGGCCTGCGCGCCGATGACGACGAGCGCGACCAGGGCGATGGTGAGGTTGGCGACGGCCATGACAGCCAGGTACAGGGCGATCATCAGCAGGTCCAGGATCGCCGTGAGGGTCTGCGCGGTCAGCAGCTCCCGCAGTGTTGCGACGCTGCTGACACGCAGGAGTATGTCGCCGGTGCTGCGGCGCTGGAAGTAGCCGAGCGGCAGCCGCAGCAGGTGCGCCCAGGTGCTGACCATCACCTGGGTGTCCAGGCGTCCTTGCAGGTAGACGATCAGCGCGGCGCGCAGGTAACTGGCGATCAGCTGAGCGGCGACGATGCTGGCGATGCCCAGGCCGAGCAAGGTGAGCGCGGAGCTGGCCTTGCCCGGGATGATCTTGTCGATGACGACCCAGGCCAGGGCTGGCAGGGCGAGTCCGAGCAGCTGGACGATGGCGGTGACGCTGAGCAGCTGCGCGAGCGGGAGCCTGGTGCCCGGCATGCGGGTCACGGCGCCGACGTAGCGGCGCCAGAACGGCGAGCTGGATGGCGGACGCTGCCGGAAGCCGGGGCCGGGATAGGCGGTGAGCAGCACCTGGCCGACTTCGGCGTGGAACTGCTCGGCGGTGAGGCGGCGCCGGCCGCGGCCTGCGTCGAGCACGTGGACCCGGGCGCGGCGGGCGCGTTCGACGACAACGAAGTGGTCGCTGCCCCAGTGGGCGATGGCCGGCAGCGGAATGTCGCGCAGGATGCCCGGGCCGGGCCGGTGCGCCGTGACGGTCAGGCCGATGCCACGGGCAGCCCGGGCGACGGCGGCGGCGCTGGCGCCGTCGCGTCCAGTCGCGCACGCGTCCCTGGCCTCGCGCAGCGACAGATGGTGGCCGTGGAAGCCGGCGATCATGGCCAGGCAGGCTGCCGCGCATTCGACGTCGCTGCCTTGCAGGATCAGCGGGACCCGTCTGTGCCTCATCACAGGCTCCGGGCGAGGGCCGCGAGCAGCACACCGGTGCCGACCGCGAGCACCGCCAGGGCGATCCACAGCAAGCGCAGGAATACCGGCCGGATGGCGCCCGGGAACAGCTGAGCTTCGTGCTCGTGCAGGGCGCGCTGGCCCTCGCCACCGAGCAAGCCTGGCGGGGTCACGACACGCCGGCCGGCTGGGACCTTTGGGCTGGCCACTGCGGCGCCGGCAGAAGAGTCAAGATGCCGTCGTCGAGGACCAGCTCCGCGGGGAGGCGGTGACTGAGGAACCTGGTCGGCGCGGCGGTCAGGCCGTACGCTCCCGCGGTCGGGAAGGCCAGGACGTCGCCGATGCTCAGGGCTGGCAGGTCGGCGGCGTAGGCAAGAACGTCCCAGGGCAGGCACAGGCACCCGAGGACGGCGGTGGGGGTGGCGCCGCCGCGGGCCGGCCCGAGCAGGAGCGGGGGTCTTGCGCTGCGGGCGATGTCGAGACCGCACAGGTCCGGGCGGTGGTGGATGCCGCCGTCCACGACGACGGCGGGTCCGTCGCCGAAGGTCTGGTGGTGGACCACCCGGGTCAGGTACCAGCCGGCGTCGGCCACGAGGTAGCGGCCCAGCTCCAGAACTAGCTGCGCGTTCGGCGTGCGTGCTCCGATGGCGCGCAAGGCGGCGGCCGCCGGCGCGAGGTCTAGGTCGTCGTCGTCGGTGTAGGGGACGCCGAAGCCGCCGCCGACGTTCAGGATGCGCGGGTCGGCATCGAGCAGCTTCGCGGCCCGCATCGTCAGGTCGACGGCGTCCCGGAGCTGCCGGGCTGCCTGCGCCTTGTCGAGGATCTGCGAGCCGCCGTAGACGTGGTAGCCCACGCAGTCGGCGCTGCGGCCCAGAAAGGCCTGGCACCTGCCCAGGTGCTCGATCGGGATGCCGAACCGCGGCTGCGCTCCCTCGCACATGTCCCCGGCCGGCGGGTAGTCCGGGCGCAGCCGGAGCAGCACGCGCCGGGTCGCGCCTTGCTGTGTTGCTAGCTGGGCGAGTTCGCTGACCGAGTCAACCGAGATCAGCAGCTCGGGCAGCTCGCTGATCAGCTGCCGCAGGCCCGGGTCCTTGTACGGCCCGCTGACCATGATCCGGGCTGGCGGGAACCCCGCGTCCAGGGCAGCGGTGAGTTCTCCGGCGGAGGACACCTCCGCCCCCAGCCCGGCGCTGGCGATCACCGCGCACACGGCCGGGGCGGGGTTGGCTTTGACCGAGTACCTGACCTCGACGCCTGGTGGCAGCGCCCGCGCCAGCTGCCGGATCCGGGCCCGGACACGGGTCAGGTCATAGACGTAGGCGGGGGTGCCGTGTCGGGCTGCTGCTTGCGCGAGCGCTTCAGCAGGCGCAGGCGGTGTCGGCGCAGCCGGCATCTGTGGCCTCCTTGCCTGCCGTGACCTGACCGACGAAGTCCAGCGCGCAGCTGTACACCTTCGAGGCCGCCACGGCCTGCGGCGGGTCCGGCGTGAAGCCGAACCGGCGCAGCAGCGCTGACCCGAGCGGCAGCCGCGGATCGGTCTCCGAGACCGCCGTCACGGCCCCGAGCCGGGCGAACGCGGCTAGCTGAGCGGCCATCAGCGCTGACCCGAGCCCGGCACGACGCAGCTCAGGGACCACCCCGAAGCAGCACACCGATGCGGTATCGCCATCGACGAACCCGAGCATCACGCCCTGGCCACGAAGGTAGACCCCGGCCAGCTCGCCTCGCTGCTGCTCCCAGCCGACCGTGCATTCCGCTTCGCGCAACGCGTCTACGGCAGGCAGCTCGCCGAACATGATGTCGGCTACGTGGGAGACGGCGAGTTGCCGGGCGTCCGCGGGCGGCAGGTCGGCGAAGGACAGCACCGGCAGGCTGCCTGGCGCAGCGCACTGGGCATCGTCGGCCCGCAGCGGACGGGTCCAGCGCTGGCAGTCCACCGGGGCCAGCTCCACCGAGATGCTCGCCGACGCCCACGCCAGGGCGTCCTCCACCTCTTCGTGGGTCGCAGCTGACGCGCCGATGAAACCCACCGGGTAGCAGGCCTGCTCCGGGAACCGGACGATGACGTCGCCCGGGCTGCCTGCCTCGATGACGTCGCTGATGCCCGGCACTCGGCGGGCCCGGTCGGCGCCGCTGATCCGGACCAGGCGTCCTTCGCCGGGCACCGGCAGCATCAGCGCCGCCGCGACCGGCCTGCCGGGGTCTGGGGCAGGCAGCTCGACCGGGTCGCCCATGGCCAGGCGGAGCAGCAGCGGGTGGATGTCGGTGCCCAGGCAGTTGCGGAACACCCGGGCGCACGCCCCGCCGAGCAGCCGCCCGGCGACTTCCAGGACATAAAGTCCGTCATCGCTGATCCGGATCTCGCAGTGCGCTGGCCCGTGCCGCAGGCCCAGCGCGACGGCGGCCTTGATCGCCAGAGCTTCAGCTTCGGCTTGCACACTGGATGGAAGGCGGGAGGGGGTCAGGTAGATCGTCTCTTCGAAGAACGGCCCGGTCAGCGGCCGGGGTTTCTCGAAGACGGTGGTCACCTGCGGGCGGCCCCGGTCGAGCAGCAGCTCGACGGAGATCTCCGAGCCAGGCAGGTAGCGTTCGACAAGCTGCATCCGGTTGGGCCGGCCGCCGTTGTCCAGGCCGTAGTCACGGACGATCCGGCGCAGCCGCCGGTATGCCGTGCGCAGCCCGGCTTCGTCGTCGGCGCGCATGACGCCCTGGCTCGCGCCGCCCCGGCACGGCTTGACCACCACCGGGTAGCCGATCCGCTCAGCGAACGCGACCGCATCATCCTCGCCATCGGTGACCATGTACCGCGCGGTGGCCACACCAGCTGCGTCGAACCGCTGCTTCATGGTGGGCTTGTCGACCGCAGCGACCGCCGCGTCCGGCGGATGTCCGGGCAGGCCGAGGTCCGCGGCGATCCTGGCGGCCAGCACGCTGGCACCGTCCTCGTAACAGACCACCGCGTGGATGGGCTGCTCGGCATGGTGCTTGCGGGCCAGCTCCACGGCATCATCGGGCCGGTCCAGCTGGGCGATCTCCACCCGGTCCATCAGGTCGGCGTCGTCGCAGCAGGCCGGTGGCACCGGAGTGAACACCAGAGAGCGGCAGCCGAGCTCCCGCGCGGCCCGCAGCGGATCGGACGGGACGCAGGTGCGCGCACCGAGCAGGAACAGGATCTGACGGTCCACGACAGACCTCCGAAAGCGGCCGTTAACGGTGGCTGGTCAAGCCGAAGGCCTCGGCTTGCACGCTGACTACGGTGGCGAGGCTGGCCAGGCCGGCGTGGTCCGCGGAGTAGTACGTCCATTTGCCGCGCTGCTGGCGGTGCAGCAGGCCGGCGTCCACGAGTTGCTTGAGGTGATGGCTAACGGTCGACTGAGCCCAGCCCGTCACCGAGACCAGATCGCACACGCAGACCGGGAAGCCACTGCGGACCAGCATGTTCATCAGCTGGATCCGGCGCGGGTGGCCCATCGCGGCGAACCGCGCGGCGGTGCGGGTGGCCTCCTGGGTGGAGATCGGGGCCGACAGCGACGCGCAGCGCGACACCTCAGCCGAATCGACGACCAGCTCTAGCCTCGTGTCGCTGATCATCGCCCGCCATCCTGATCGAAGTTCGCTGCTCGGATATTGATCCACAGTTATCGATTTGACGATAACTCGCCATTCCGGTTCCGGCAAGAGCCGTTCGCGGCCCCCCCGGCGCCGACTGACCACGCAGGCCGGCCCGCGCCGGGGGGCGCCATCAGCCGATGGAGGCTTTGTGCGCCGAGTAGAACGACCGCATGACGGCGTTGGACTCGACCGTTCCGGCCAGGGATGCCACGAAGCCGTCCAGCGCGCTGCCCGGGACGGCCGCGAGGTTCAGGTCGTCGCCGATCTCGGTGAAGGTGCGCATGCCGGCGCAGCCGAGCGACATGCCCGGCTGGCCATTGCGGAGCGCCAGCGGCAGGGCGGCGCAGCCGGGCCGGCCGGAGACGTCCATCGGGGCGGCCGTCCAGGCCGCACGTCCGGCGGCCTCGCTGTACAGCATGGCCTGGGCCACGTTCACCCACAGCACCACCAGGTCAGGAGCCAGCGGAAAGTCGCTCAGCGGCCCGTAGAGGATCCCGGCTGAGCGCCGGGCGACAGTGGGGATCTTGGCGGCCTCCTCCATGCTCAGGTACTGCGCGTCGCACATCGACTGCACCAGCCCGCCGAGCTGCTCGTTCACCGCCGGCGGCAGCTCGAAGCCCATCACCATCGACCCGACCGGGCAGTTGAAGTGCTGCTCGGCGGCCGCATAGAACGTGCGCTGCTCGGCCAGACGCCAGAACGTGCAGGCCGACGGCACCGGCGTGCTGGCCTGCTCGACGCCGTCCGGCGGCTGGTCGACGAAGGCCAGGGCGATCGGCGGGTGCTGCAGGGACAGCAGAGCGGACAGCCGCTGTGCGGTGGTCGCGTGATCCATCGGGTGATCCTCCTCGGGTGACAGGACATGACACGGCGGTTCGGTTACACGAGCGGGGCAAGCTGCGACTCGGTCGGCTCCGCGCAGCAGTACCAGGGTTCGCTGAGCTGCGGCGCCGGCGGCAGGACCGGCCGCGCGCCGCTCACCC
>OCZU010002697.1_pt1 | contig 11292 bp, 11 predicted proteins | sample 1539001 | NCBI WGS metagenome assembly OCZU01 (sample SAMEA3539306, study PRJEB22396) | soil metagenome | biome: tundra; feature: field; material: soil | place: USA | collected 2010-05 | depth 0.15 m
TCTGTGGCCGAGCTGCACCGGTCCCGTCCGCTGCACACCGGAGTCCCCTTCCACCGGACCAGGCGCCTCGAAAGGCGCGCTGCGCCTGTTTACGCAGAGCCTGGCGCTGGAACTCGCCCGCGACGGGATCCGGGTCAACGGCGTCGCGCCGGCCTTCGTCGAGTCCGCGATGGGCCGGCGAGCACCGCGAGCGCGGGGGCCGCCTATCTCGCTCCCGGCCGTGGCAAGATGCTGACGTGCGGACCCATGTCGCGTTGCTGCGCGCCATCAACCTCGCCGGACGCAACAGGGTGGCGATGGCGGACCTGCGGCAGATGGCCACCTCTCTGGGTCATACCGAGGTGGCCACCTACATCCAGAGCGGAAACGTGGTCTTCACCACCACGCAAACGGACACCGGCAAGCTCGCCGAAACCCTGGAGCAGGAGATCGGCCGCCGCCTCGACGTCCGGCCCGGCGTCGTCGTGCTATCCCGCGACCAGCTCGCCGAGGTGATCGCCGATAACCCGTACCCGCAGGCAGCCGATCCTCGCTGCCTGCACGCGGTGTTCCGCCGCCAGGATCTGAGCCAGGCGGAGATCGCGGCGGTCGCCGCCGCGCGCCAGCGAGCCAGGGTCAAGGGCAGCCGGGACGAAGTCACCGTGGTGCGGCGAACCTTGTTCCTGTACACCCCAGACGGCATGGGCCGCAGCGAGCTGGCCACGCAGCTAGCCCGGTCTACGGCCGCCACAGGAACCGGCACGGCCGGGACCGCCCGCAACTGGGCCACGGTGACCAGGCTCCTGGCCCTACTTGACGACTAAGCGGTCTCGCCCGTAAGTTCGTCGGGTTTCTGGCCCAGGCAGTGGGTCGTTCAGGTAGAGGCCGCAGGCGGTGTCGAGGGCGTCTTGGCAGGTGCCGATGGGGAGGCCGGTGAAGAAGACCGATTCGTCGTAGTCGTCGTGGCTCCTGGCTGGACCAGGCAGAAATCTACTTCTCCGTCGTCCAGCGCAAAGTCCTCAACCCCAGCGACTTCACCGACCTGGACCAGATCCGCGACTGCCTCGGTCCGGCTTGCGGCCCGGTCCTCTTCGAGGTTGTTCAGCGCCATGCCTCGCCGTGCCGGTCACCGGTCTCCCGGAAGATGGCGGCCGCGTCCTGGTGCGCGCTGATCGCCTTCTCAAGTTCGGCACCCCTTCGCCGAGCCCCAGGCAACCTTTGCGGCCTGTCGTTCGTACTTGGATGCCGGCAGGATGGGAGGTACGCATGCCGGGGGAACCACCGCACGTGGCCGAGATGGAGAGCTTTCTTGCCGAGCGCGGCGAGAAGCTGCTGCGCACAGCGATATTCCTAACCAGAAGCCGGAACACCGGCGAGGATCTGCTGCAAGCCGCGCTCGAACGGCTGTTCAGGAACTGGCGCAAGATCCACGGTGACCCGGAGGGTTACCTGCGGCGCATCGACCTCCGGGATCAGCTTGTGCGGCTGCTGCTCCAGCTGCCGCCGCGGCAGCGCACCGCGATCGTGCTCGGCCACATCGCGTGGCCTGCACCGGCTCCGCGAACTCAGCGGGACGGAACCGTTCGGCCGATTGTTTAATCAGGGATACATCCTGGCGGACGCCTTTACCGATGCGCGCGGCAGGTACGTTCCGGCCGCCGAGGTGACGCACCAGCCGGACGGCTGGACGTACCACGGCCAGCCGGTGACCAGGCGAGCCGGGAAGATGGGCAAGAGCCTGAAGAACGGCATCAGCCCGGATGACATGTGTGACGCCTACGGTGCGGACACGCTGCGGCTGTACGAAATGGCGATGGGCCCGCTGGACGGTGAGCGTCCGTGGCGCACCGATGACATCGTCGGCATGCACCGTTTCCTGCAGCGCCTGATCGTAGACGAGACGACGGGGGAGATCAGGGTCACCGCGGACACTCCCGCCGCCGAGCCGCTGGATACCGCCACCGCCCGCCTGCTGCACCGGACCATGGCCGCGGTCCGGGAGGACTTCGCCGCGCTGCGGTTCAACACCGCGATCGCCCAGCTCATCACGCTGACCACGCACGCGTCCCGGCTGGCCGGCCTGCCCCGCGCCCTGGCCGAGCCGCTGGTCCTGATGGTGGCGCCGCTGGCGCCGCACGTCGCCGAGGAGTTGTGGCTGCGGCTCGGGCATTCCTCGTCCCTGGCCTACGAGCCGTTCCCGTGGCCTGACGCGGCCCTGGCCGCCGACGACATCATCACACTGCCGGTCCAGGTCAACGGCAAGGTCCGCTTCACCATCGAGGTCCCGGCCCAGGCCAGCCAGGACGAGATCGCCGCCCTGCTGTCCAGCCATCCCGGCTACCCCCACGAAGACGTGGCCCGCCTGGTCATCGTCCCCGGCAAGATCGTCAACGTGGTCCTGTGGTGAGCAAGGCCGTCTTAGACGGTGCCGAACCAGGTTTCCGCCAGCGACTCCAGCGTCTGTTCCGGCGGGACGGGCAGGATCCTGAGGTACCAGGGGAGGTGGCTGTAGACGTGCAGGAGCAGCTGCGCCAGCAGTTCCCTGGGGTCGTAGCTGCGTCCGTAGGCGGCCATGATCCGGCCGAGCAGGCGGGCGTCGCCCCGGGAGGTGAAGACGCCGACGCTGGCAAACTCGTAGCCGCGGTCGCCGATCATGGCGGGTTCGAAGTCCAGGACGCCGCTGAGCGTCCAGCGGCCTGGGTCCACGACGAGATGCTCGCGCATGATCTCGGTGTGGAGCAGGGCGAGGTCCGGCTGGCCGGGCAGCGGAACCGAGTCGAGGAACTCCGGGATCTGCTCGAGCCATGCCTCGCCGAGCCTGACCTGGCGCTGCCGCTCCACCGCGGTCGCACGCTGTTCAACCAGGAACGCGGCCCAGTTCTCCGGTCCGATCAAGCCGGTCAGCGGCCCGGGGTCCAGCGCGTGCAGCCCGGCCAGCAGGCCGCCGACCTCGTCCGCGATGCGGTCCTGGGCATTGAGCGGAACCTCCGGCCACGTCTTGGCCAGGTCCTCACCGGGGAGCTGCGACATGAGGATGAAGCGCCAGCCGTTCTCGTACTCGCCGTGGGCGTGCAGCTCCGGGGTGGCGACCGGCAATCTGCCCTGAAGGAATTCCAGCACGCGCGTCTCTGCGGCGCCGTTGTACCCAGGCAGCGCCGGGTACAGCTTGATGACGTGCTGGTCGCCTACCGCGTAAACGGGCGATGAGCCAGCGGGATAACGGCGTAGTTCGCGCCCGGCCAGGCCATGCCGTGCGGCCAGGTCCGCCGCCGCGGGCCGCAGGATCGTCTCGTCGCCGACCACGGCACTCAGTTCTTCATCGGTATGAACGGCAGGCAGCATGCACAGCTCCTAAGGGTGCTGGGTCCCAGGCCGCTGACCGCCCGGTGCCGACGGCTGCTCGCCGCCGAGCAGCACGCGGGTGAGCTGGTTGCGGCTTTCCATCAGCTGGTCAAGCGCGGTCCCAAGGTGCGCGTCCGTCACCTGGATCGGTACAGCCGGATCAGCAGGTGCCGCAGCGGCTTGTCCTCGGTCCGCGCGGTTTCCACCACCCGGTTCAGCAGCCGCCGCGCCAGACGTCCGACATCGGCCAGCTCCGCTGGCCGCCCCGTATACGGCACATTAAAAAGCCTACGAGGCCTGGCAATCAATTTTCGTGGCCGGGTCGGCCAGCCTGATGACCCGGCCACGCCCCTCGATAAGCGCGCGTCCCCGCCTCGGATGAACCCTAGGAAGCCCTGGACCGCCGATCGTGCGTCCTTGGCCGCTTGCCGGGCGAAGGCGCCGGCCAGCGTGGCCGGGATGTTGACCGGCCCCGGCGGAGCGTCTTCGCCAGGACTTTCTTCGACCACCCGCGTGCCCGGCGGAAGGTCAGGTGAGAAGTCGCCGAGCTCACCGGGGTTGGCGGTGATGTCCCGGAGCTCGTACCGCGCCACGGCCTGGGGGCCCAGGTGCGAGATCCAGCGCAGCAGGAAGCCAAGCTCGGCGTCCACGACCACCTCGTCCGGCCAGGACATACCCCGCCAGCGTGGGTCATCAGAGGAGACGGCGAGACGGTAGCCGCGGCGTCCCTCGATCACGGTCTCGGTCCCGCCGGTCAGCTGGGATTCCAGCAGCCAGGACGCGTCGAACATGTCCGCGATCTCTCTCGGCGGCGGTGCCGCGGTCCTGACGGTCACTTCGTCGTCGAAGATATTCCAGCACCGCTGCCCGTCGCAGACAGTCGACGTGGGGCCGGGCTGTCTCGGGCTGACGACGGTGTCGATCCGGTACCTGTCCGGACCGCCAATGCGCAAGCGGGACACCGTGTGGTCGGCAGGCATCCGCCGGCCCGCCGTGTCCACGAGAGAGCCCAGCCCGCCAAACCCCGCTTGGCGGACCCGGTCCGGGACCTGCGAGAGCATCGCGGCGAAGTCGCGCCACTGATGCATCTGACCGGCGAGGCCCCGGGCGGAAGGCTCTCGTCCTCCGGCATCGCCGCCTCGGGCTCTTCCCGCGTCGCCTGCCCGAAGGGGTCAGGCGGCGAGGACCTGATCAGCGCGCCCAGACCGCCTGCGGCCAGCCCCGTCGCGAGCTTGGTCACCTCCCCGCCAAGACCACCCGGGGATACGCTCCGTCCATTCTTCTCGGCGGCCTCCCAGCCCGACGGCGGCGCGAACTGCGCATCGTCACTCGCCTCGGCGGGGTTGAAGCTCACGTCCACAACCTCGGTCAGTTTCAGCGGCTTGCCCTCGAATATCTCCTCGTGGCGCAGCAAGATGCCCAGCTCGGCGTCCACGATGACGTCAACCCGGTCCAGCGGCTGATGCCACCGCGCCGCGCCATCCCTGGTGCTCCGCCGCGGCGTCGCCGACACCCGCAGCGCCTCTCGCCCGCAGGCCGTCACCGGTCCGAGGATCTCCAGCGTGAAGCCGGTGAGCAGCCATGACGGCCGCAGCAGCGTCCGCAGCGGCGGCCTGGGGTCTCCGCTCAGCTCGGCCATCCAGCCACGGTCGTCTTTGAGCTCTTGCCAGCTCCGGTCTCCGTCGCAGCCGCGGATAAAGCCGTCCTCCTGATGCCGGTAGCGGCGGCCCGGCGCGACCAGCAGCGTAGACCGGCTCGACTCCGCCCCCGGCACGCCCGTCTCAGATCGCAGCGCGGCCAGGTCATGGTCGACGACGCTGCTCACCTCGGCGGCCAGGCTCAGCCGCGTCCAGTCCGCGCGGTACAGCAAGGTCACCAGATCGGGCGTGTCGGTCAACCCCCCATCTTTCCTCCCGAACGATCCGTAGCTCACCCGCACCGCCCAGATCGGCGCATGAAAGACTCGAAGGCGAGATGTGTACCGTAGTGGTCAGCCTGGCGCCGGAAGACCAGGTGCCGTTGCTGCTGCTCGGGGTCCGCGACGAGTTCACCGGCCGCCGGTGGCAGCCGCCGGCCCGGCACTGGCCTGGGTCGCCGCTGATCGGCGGCCAGGACGAGCAGGCCGGCGGGACCTGGCTCGCGGTCCACCCTGACCTGCCGCGCGTCGCCTGCATCCTGAACGGCCGGGGTGAATTCGCCCCGCCCAGCCGTCGCAGGTCCCGGGGGGAGCTCCCGCTGCGCGGGGCCGCCGAGGGCGCGCAGGTCCTGCGTAAACTCCATGACGACCCCGACGCCCTGGCCCGCTACGACCCGTTCTACCTGGTGTGCGCGGACCCGGCCGAGGTGCTGCTGCTGAGCTGGGACGGCCGGCAGGCCGGGCTCAGCGAACTCGGCCCCGCCACCCACGTGCTGACCAACGCCGGCCACATGTACCCGCCCGCCCCGACCGCCCCCGGCGCAACGATCCCCGAGGACCCGAAGGCCACTCGGTTCGGCCCGAAGTTCGCCGCGCACCGGCCCTCCGGCGACCCGGCCGCCCCTCTCGAGGACGCCTGGGGCGACTGGCTCACCCTCGCCGCCGCCGACAACCCCGACAACCCCGACGGCCCGCCCAGCGCCGAACCAGGTGCGATCATCGTCCGCCTGGAACTGCCCGACGGCCGGGTGTGGGGGAGCACGTCGGTCAGCCTGGTCGCCCTGGCCGCGGACGGCCGCCTGCGCTACGATTTCCAGCCCGTCCCCGCCGACCCTGCCACCTGGTACCCAGTTAACCTCGGCTAACTAACTCAGAAGAACTCGAAGTACTCGCGCATCTCCCAGTCGCTGACATCCTGCCCGTCCATCATCGGCACCCGCGCCAGCGCGTCCTCGTACCGCCCGATCTCGTAACGCTTCATCATCACCAGGTACTCGATCAGCGAGTCACCGAACGCCTTGCGGTAAAACCCGTCCGCGTCCAGCGCGTCCACCGCCGCCGCCAGCGACATCGGCAGCGCGGGCGCCTTGACGGCGTACGGGTCGGCCGAGACGGCCGGCGGCGGCTCCAGGCCCCGCCGGATCCCGTCCAGGCCCGCCGCGATGTTCGACGCCAGATAGAGGTAGGGGTTCGCCGCGGGCTCGCCGACCCGCATCTCCACGTGCGAGCTGGTGTCGCCCGCTGAGCCCTGGACCCGCACCAGCGCGCCGCGGTTCTCCACCGCCCAGCACACCCGGTCCGGCGCGAAGGAGTAGGGCCGGAACCGCTTGTACCCGTTGACCGTCGGGACCCCGAACACGGTCATCGGCACCGCGTGCTCGAGCAGCCCGGCGACGTACTGCTGGCCAAGCTCGGACAGCGGCCCGTCCGCGCTGGCGAACGCGTTCGAGCCGCCCGGCCGGGACAGCAGGGACTGGTGCAGGTGCCAGCCGGAGGAGAAGAAGTTCGGCAGCGCAGGCCGGCACATGAACGTGGCCAGCAGCCCGCGCCGCTGGCACACCTGCTTGACCGCCGAACGGAACAGCACGGCGGCGTCGGCGGCGGCCAGCCCGGCTATGGGTGCGAAGCTGAACTCCAGCTGGCCCGGCCCCCACTCGTCCTCCATGGACCGCGGCAGCAGGCCGATCGCGTCCAGCGCGTCGCGCAGCGCCTCCAGCGTGTCGCCCATGCCGTCCAGCCGCACCTCGGACAGGAACTGGTAGCCGCGCTCGAACACGCTGACCGGCGGCGGCTCCGGCGTGAAGCCGGCGTTCTCCGGGCTCAGCTCCTCCGGTGCGCGGTTGACGATGTAGTACTCGATCTCGATCCCGGCCAGGAAGTCATATCCCGCCTCGCCGAGCGAGGCGAGCTGGCGGCGGAGCAGGCCCCGGCCGTCAAGCGGCATCGGCTGGCCGTTGCCGAAGTAGACGTCACACAGCATCCAGCCGGTGCGGTCCGCCCACGGCAGCACCCGGAAGGTGGCCGGATCGGGCACCACCACTACGTCGGGAAACCCGGTGAACTCCTCGATGCCGAAACCGCCGCCGCGGGCGAACGCGGGTACGAACACCTGGTTACCGGTGTCCAGGCTGTAGATAGCGCCGGAGAAGTCGAGGCCGTCGGACAGCGCCGCGATGGCGGCTTCTGGGGACAGCATCTTGCCGCGCGGCACGCCGTGCTGGTCGACGACCGCGAGCCGGACCGTCCGCAGGCCAAGCTCGCCGATCCGGGCCGCGACCTCCTGCGCCGCGGCCTGCCGCGCCGGGTCAGCCAGGTCGTACCGGGCCACGAAGCCCGGCTGCCCGACACCAGAAATATCAGGGCTCATCGCGCTCACCCTAGGTGCGGCGGCAGGCCGATCGCCGGGAAGATCCGCTCCGTGTCCAGGAACCACGTCAGCCGGCTGAGCCGCCCGCCCGATACCTCATGCACCTGCAGCGCCCAGGGCGAATGCCCGCCGTCCGGGTCCGGCTTGTACTGGCCCCACGCCGGGACCCCGTTGACCTGTCCCGCGGGCACCAGGATCGAGTCCCGGCACAGGCTCGGCGACGGCTCAAGCATCCAGCGGCAGACGTTCGCGCCGCCCCTGATCCACATGGCGTACGGCGGCATCGTCATCAGCGCGTCGTCGTGCAGCAGCGTCACCAGCTGCTCCATGTCGTAACGCTGGAACGCGTCGACGTACTTGGCCAGCAGGTCCGCCTGGTCCGCGTCCACCGTGGAGGCGCGCTGCTCCTCGGGCAGCGCGGCCAGCGTGGCCCGGGCCCGCTGCAGCGCGCTGTTGACGGCGGCCACGCTGGTACCCAGGGTGGTGGCGGCCTCGGCCGCAGGCATCCGCAGCACCTCGCACAGGATCAGCGTGGCCCGCTGCCTGGCCGGAAGGTGCTGCAGAGCGGTCACGAACGCCAGCCTGATCGTGTCGCGCGCCACCGCGATGTCGGCCGGGTCGCCGTGCTCGGGCACGACCCTGGCGTCCGCGATCGGGGAGATCCAGATGTCGTCCGGGTGCCAGTCCCCGAGCAGGGCCTCGACCGGGGGTGAGGCCGGTCCCAGGTCGATCGGCAGCGCCCGGCGCTGGCGGCCGCGCAGCATGTCCAGGCAGATGTTGGTGGCGATCCGGTACAGCCAGGACCGCACGCTCGAGCGTCCTTCGAACCCGTCCGCCGCGCGCCAGGCGCGCAGCATCGTCTCCTGCACGGCGTCGTCGGCTTCGAAGCCCGAGCCCAGCATGCGGTAGCAATAGCCGGTCAGTTCCCGGCGGTACTGCTCAAGCGTGTCCGGGGTTATCTCGGCGGGTGCGGTCGGAATCATAGTTCCACACCCTACGTCGGCCCCCTGACATTTTGCCGGGGCATTTGCCGGGGCATTTCGGCGCGGTATTTCAGGCCGGCTCCATGCCGTATCTGCTCATCAGCTCGCGTTCAGCCTCTTGCGGCGGCGGTTGACCGGAGGACCAGAGCCGGTGCAGTTCCTCGAAATAGGCATCCATGGCCGGAGCGTGCAGGACGAGCAGCCGGGCCGGCTCGGCGCCCCGGTTGCCGAACGTATGGCCCGCCCCCCGCGGGACCAGCAGGAAATCGCCGGCCCCGCCGGTCAGCTCGGCTCCGTCCAGCTCGAACGTGATCGTCCCGGCCAGCACGAAGAAGGCCTCGGAGCAGTTCACGTGCCGGTGCGCAGGGGGAGTGCGGGCTCCCGGCGGCACGGTCCGCTCCATCAGCGAGAAATCCCCTCCGGTCTGCGCGGCGACGGCCTTGAACGCCATCACGTTCCCGCGCGCGGTCAGCAGATGCCCCTGTCCTGATGGCACGACATCGTTCATGGTGCCTATTCTGCCTAGATGACCGACCTGCTGGTTCTGCCTAGATGACCGACCTGCTGGCGGACGCGGTAGCCGAGCTGTACGAGGCCGACCCGGACCGTTTCACCGAGCGCCGCCAGGAACTCGTGACCAGCGCCCGCGAGGCGGCCCAGGCCGCCGTGGCCAAGCAGATCGCCGGGCTGCGCAAGCCGACCCGTTCGGCCTGGGTGGTCAATCGCCTGGTCCGTGCCGATCCGCAGGTCGCGTCCCGGTTGGCGGCGCTGGCCGCCGAGCTCCGCGCCGAGCCGTCCATGGACGGCACCAGGATCCGCGAGCTGACCGCGGCCCGCGGCCGTCTGGTCGACGAGCTCACCCGGCAGGCCCTGCAGGTGTCGGACCTGCCCGCACCGCCCGCGGCGCTGCGCGAAGAGGTGACCGCCACCCTCGACGCCGCGATCGCCGACCCGGAGGTGGCCGCGAACCTGGGCACCCTGGTGCGCGCCGCACACTGGGCCGGCTTCGGCCTGGCCCCAGTAGCCGCGCTCCCAGACGCCGCCGCCTCACCGCCCCCGCCGTCTTCCACACACGCCCAGACTTCCCCTCCGGCCCACCGTGCCCCGGCCACCTCCTCAGCCACAGCAACCGCCCGGACCCCGAAGACCGAGAAACCCCCGCCCCCCGCGCCGGCTGAGGCCGCGGCCGAGCGCGACCGCCGTCGCCAGGAGAAGCTCCATCTGGCCGAACGGTCCGTGGCTGAAGCCGGCCAGGCCGCTGACTCCGCCAACGCGGCCGAACAGGACCTGGAGCACACGGTCCGCCAGCTGGAAGCCGAGCTCGCTGACGCCCGTCAGCGGCTCGCCGACGCGAGACGGCAGTCCTACCGGGCCGAGTCCAGGCAGCGCCGGGCGAACGCCGAACTCGGCCGGCTCCGCGAGTAAACCTTCCGGTCAGCCAGCGTCTCTTAATACACGTGATAACGCTGAGCCGGTGTGATGGTGTCGAAGGAACGGTGGAGGTGTCGCCCGTGGAGGGTCGTCCGTCTGAGCCGGACGGGTTCCGTGACTTCGTCGAGGCGCGATCGAACGCGTTGCTGCGGTCGGGCTGGCTGCTGACCGGTGACTGGCCGAGCGCCGAGGATCTCGTGCAGACCGCGCTGGCGGCGGCCTGGCCGCGGTGGGACAGCTTGACCAGGCAGGATGCACCCGAACTTTACGTGCGGAAGATCATGGTGAACACGTACCTGCGGTGGCGCCGACGGCGCTGGAACGGTGAGGTGGCGACCGGGCGGCTGCCCGAGCTGCAGGCCTACGGCGACGTGTTCGCCCAGGTTGATGCCCGTCAGGCGCTGATCGCGGCGCTGGACCGGTTGCCGGCCAGGCAGCGCGCCGTGGTGGTGCTGCGCTACTTCGCCGACCAGACCGAGTCGCAGACCGCGGCGGCGATGGGCTGCTCGGTCGGCACGGTGAAATCTCATGCGTCCAAGGCGCTGGCCCGGCTCAGGGACGCGCCGGGGCTGGCGGAGCTGATGGCTGGAGGTGTGGCGTCGTGAACACCGAAGAACGGCAGCTGGCGGAGATGCTGCGCCGCGTCGCCCCTGAGCCGCCCCGCCGGGTGACGGTCGAGGATGTCGCGTTCCGGCTGGCTAATCAGGCCGCCGGGACCGGGCACCGCCGCCACCGCGAGCCCCGCGCCCAGCGCGGCTCCTGGGGCCGGGGCTGGGCACCGGTCCTGGCCGCGGCCGGCGTCATCGTGGTGGCCGGCGCCAGCGCCGGCATCGCGACCACGTTGACGTCGCACCGTGCGGCGTCGTCCGCCGGCGGCGCGTCGCCCACGGCGTCGGCCTCCACATCGGCCTCTTCCCCGGCCCCGTCGCAACTGCCCACGTCGCCGGAGCCGAGCTGGCCGCCGGAGCGCGTGGCCAACGGGACGTGGGGCGCCGAGCTGATCAACCGTGACACGTTCGCGCAGGACTCGCTGACCTCCGGTGACGGCTCGCTGTACGCCATCGATGCCGGTGCCGGTGCCGGCACCGACGGCGACCTGGCCAGGATCGATCCGGCCAACGGAAACGTCCTGGCTTCGGTCCCTTACGGCGCGCCGGTCCCCGGTGCGCCGGTGGTCAGCGGAAACACGGTCTGGGCGCTGTCGGAGTACGCCGGCACCAGCGTGGTGCTGCGCGGCTACGACGCCAGGACGCTGGCCCAGGTCGCGTCGGTCA
>OCZU010002699.1_pt1 | contig 11285 bp, 5 predicted proteins | sample 1539001 | NCBI WGS metagenome assembly OCZU01 (sample SAMEA3539306, study PRJEB22396) | soil metagenome | biome: tundra; feature: field; material: soil | place: USA | collected 2010-05 | depth 0.15 m
GTCCAAAAATGCAATCTTCAAGTCAGATTGTTTTGGGCAAACACCCGGCTGGCTCGAGTCTACAAATTGCAGGCGGTTTGAGCACGGCCACGTTTCAAGGTTCATTTCAAGCAGACGGGGAATGGCGGGCAAACTCATCCGGAGGATAAAAATCATGAAATTCAAAATTTCAATGCTCAGGTGTGCTTTGATTTTAATTCTCTGCCTGACCGCGCCGGGTGCCGCCCGCGCGGGCTTTACAACGGATACTGATCTGACCATCGGCAAGAGCACGAGCCTGACCAGCGCCTTGGTCGGCAACACGGTGGTGTTCACCATCGGAATCACGAACCTGGGTCTCAACACCGCCAACAACATCACCGGCAGCGACGTCGTGCCAAGCGGATTTTCGATTTTCGCGTGGAACAGTTCCGGTTCGCCTTCCGCCCCGGTTTACAATCCGACCAATGGCCTCTGGACGCTGGCCTCGATCGCGCCCGGCGTCGCCGCCTCCCTGATCATTTCCACGATCGCGACCAACGCCGGCATATATACCAACACGGCACTCATCACCGGCGCGAGCATTCCCGACCCGAACACGAACAACAACGCGGCGAGCGTGGTGGTGACTTTGGCAACCCAGCCGGCTGATTTGAAGGTGACGAAGACGGCGGGTCTTTACGAAGGCGGGACTGCCAGCCAATTTCAGGTGGGCGATTCAGTGACGTTCACCATCACCATCAGCAATCTCGGGCCGGGCATACCGTTTAACATCACGGGCAGCGATGTGGTGCCGGCGGGGTTTTCGGTTTCCGGATGGTCAAGTTCAGGGCCGGGTTCGGCGCCGGATTACAATCCGGGCACGGGCGTCTGGACACTCGGCTCGTTGTACCCCGGCAATTCGGCGGTCCTGCTCATTTTCGCCACGGCGACCAGCGGCGGGACATTTACAAACACTGTCTCTATTACCGGCGCCAGCGTTTCGGATCCGAATCCAGCCAACAACTCCTCCGGCGTGGTCGTCACAGTGGCGCAACCGCGAGTGGATTTGCAGGTCACCAAGACCGTTGGTACCAATTCTGTTTTCGTCGGCGGCCTGGTTCCCTTCACCATCACCATTACCAACCTTGGGCCCAACTCCGCCTCCAACATCACCGTGTTGGAAGTGTTGCCACCAGGCCTGAGCTTTAGCAGCGCCGGCGTTCCGGGCATCACCAGTTTCAACCCGAACAATGGTGTCTGGACCATCCCATCATTGGCCGTTGGCAACGGATTTGCCCTTGCGCTCTCGGCACTGGCCACCAATGCCGGCACGTTCACCAATAACGCTTCGCTGACCGGTTCGACTCCGCCGGACACCAACGCCGCGAACAACTCGGCGAGCGCCGTGGTGACGGCGACCGTGCAGTTGCTGCCAGCCGATTTGAAAATCGCGAAGACAGCCAATCCCACCAACCTTCTCACCGGCCAGCAGGTGGTTTTCACGGTCTCGCTCCAAAACCTCGGCCCGAACAATGTCACCAACAGCATCGTCGTCACGGATTGTCTGCCGCCGGGATTCCAGTACGTGACCGACAGCACCGTGGGTGGAGGCGGCATTGGAACCTATAGTCCGGGAACCTGCGCGTGGACGCTGGTCGGCCTGGGGAACACCGCCACGGTTTTCCTTAACATCACCGCTCTTGCCACCAACACAGGCGCCTTTACCAACACGGCGACGGTGGCCGTGCCGCAAGGCTACACCGACCCCAACCTGACCAACAATACCGCCTCGGCGGTTGTCATCGTGACCAACCGTGTGGCCGACTTGGCGGTCACGAAAACCGTCTTTACGAATTCGCTCCCGGTTTTCAGCACCTTTGCCTTTAATTTCTTCCTAACCGTCACCAACCTCGGTCCGGACACCGTTTCGAATCTCACGCTCACCGACCTGTTGCCCGCCGGATTGTCCTTCGGCGGAGCCATTAACAGCCCCGGAAGTTCCTACACCGCTTCCAACGGACTCTGGTCTTTCAGCGTCCCGCTGGCCGCTGGCCAGGGAGCGACCATGACGCTCGTGACCGCCGCACCCCAAATCCCGGGCACGTTTACCAACACCCTCAAGGTGAACGTTCCATCCACGGTGACGGATCCAAACACGAATAATAATTCCGCCAGCGTGGTTGTGAAAGTCCTGCCCGTGTATCGCATTCTGGGCTACGTGGCCAATTGTTCCTCGAATGGCGTTCCCCTGGCGAACGTCACCGTCAGGCTTTCCGGCGCGGCCAACCAGACCACCACCACGTTCGGCATCGGCAACGGCAATTATAGCTTCGACACCGTCTCCAACGGCGTTTATACCGTCACCCCTTCGCAACCCGGCAATGTCTTCACGCCGGCCAGCGCTGTCGTTACGGTCAGCAATGCCTGGGTGACTGTGCCCGCGTTCGTCGGTTCCATCGGTCTGATCTATGGCCAGGTTTCTTACTTCGGCAACCCGGTGACCAATCATCCCGTCACGCTCGCCGGCGGAGTAGTCCTGCCCAGACCCGGACCGCCACGGACTAACACCATGGTGCTGACTGATGCCAACGGCTATTACATTTTCACCAACATCCCGGCGGGCAACTACACTGTGACCGCCGTGGCCACCAATGGTTACCGCTTCAACCCGACCAACGCTGCGATCACACTCGACGCAACGAACTGCGCCGCGTTTACCAATTTCGTCGCCGTGAACCGCCGGGGCGTTCAACTCGTGGCGCTGGAAGTCGTGCAGGTCATTCAAGACTGGAGCAATAGCGTAAGGCTCATTCAAAGCAAGGAAACGTATGTGCGCTCACATTTGCAACTCACCAACAACAATCCGGTTCTCCTGCAAGGCGCGCGATTGTACGGAACTGGCTCGGGCGGCCCGCTGGCTGGATCACCGCTCTCCCCGTTGAACGCCGGCGGCGCGCTGCTGGTGCGGACCACCAATGCCGCCGATCGCCCGATTCGCGGCAACCTGGCCAACAGTCTGAATTTCCGGCTGCCCGCTGACTGGCTTTCCGGCGCGATCTCCCTGCGGTTTGAATGCACCAATAACATTACGGTTGTTCCCACCAATGTGGTTCCACCCAACAGCACCGTGCCGGCAACGTTCGTCCCATCGTCTATCCTCCAGGTCAAGTTCGTCGGCTACAACTGGACCAATGCCGGGGTTTATCAACGGCTCGATCTGCCCGCGTTCGCTGATCTGCCGCGACGGTTGCTTTCCATTTATCCGGTGCCGGACGCAACCCTGGCGAAGTTGATCAACGTGCCGCCGACCATTCTCCCCGTCCCAACCACCATTCCTCCCGCCATCGCCGCCACTGAAGGGCCGGGCGACTGGGCATTGTTGAACGCAAACGCCAGATTGAATGCGCAGAAATTTCTCGATGGTTTGATCAGCCGCATATTTGGCGGAGGCCGTTGGATTTACTACGGATCGCTGGCTTGGCCCTCTCCCGACACGCTCGGCTGGGCGGGAGCTTTCGTCACCAGCAGCAACACGATTGGAACGACCTCGTTTGTTTCCTCGGGTTTCGTTAATCCGACTTTCTATCCCATGCCGAACGGAGTTGGCCGCCACGTCTCCAACCACGAGATCGGACACAACCTTGGCCGGCCGCACGACATTTATAGCGTCACTGGCCGCGGCGTGTGCAATGAAGGTGGCGGCACGGTGTTCTATCCACTGTTCCAGCCGGTGTCCGGCGGGGCGATCAAACCGACGCTCGGCCCGATGACCAATGGAGTCAATTCACTGATCTACGGTTTGGACACGCTCACCCTCAAATCGGCCCCGGCGCAAAATCCGGTGGTGGATCCGAATGTTTTCTTCGACCTGATGAGTTACTGCCGGGTCGGGCCGTTGGATCGGTGGATTTCCAAGTTCACTTACAACGCAATGTTCGACGCGATCACCAACAGCTTCGCCGCAGCCCCGCCGCCGGGCGGCCCGCCCGGCCCGGCCCTGCGTTGGCAATTGTTCCGCGGCTTTTTGGACGGTGGCGCGGAAACCGGCGGCTTGCTGCCGGTCTTGACCGTGACCACAACAAATGTTCCGCCGACTCCGCCTGCGGGTGATTATTTCATACAGCTTTATGACGCGAACACAAACCTCGTGACAGAAATTCCGTTCGATCCCGACGCCTACATCATTGACGAAGATTCGCCGACGACAACGTCCGTGGCGCAATTCCTGGTGCCTGTAATCGAAGATCCGTCCGTCCGCCAGGTCGTGCTCTGGCATGCCACCACCATGCTCGCGAAGAAAGTGGCTTCGGCGAATGCGCCGGTCGTGTCGGCGATCACCCTGTCCGATACGAACGGCGCTACCTTCACTGGATCGGGGCTGCTGGTCATCAACTGGCTCGGCAGTGACACCGATGGTGACGCCCTCACCTACACCGTGCAATACAGTGCCGATTCCGGTGCGACGTGGGAAACCATGCTGGTTGACTGGCCGTACGCAAGCTGCGTTCTGGACAGCGCTTATCTCACGGCTACAACCCACGGCCAAATCCGCGTGGTCGCCAGCGATGGCTTCAACAACTCCGCCGACGCCGGCAGCAGCACTTTCACCGTCGTAGGACATCGTCCGGCCGTATCCATCAACGCACCCTTGAACGGTTCAATCTTTATCGGAGACCAGGAAATCTTCCTGGACGCCTTCGCCAACGATCCGCAGGACGGCCTGCTCGACGGTGCCAGTGTCACATGGACTTCCAGCCTCGACGGCACGTTGGCAAGCGGCGCGGTTCTTAACTTCGAAGCAACCACCTTAACTGAAGGCACTCATGATGTCATGGTGACGGCAACCGATAGCCTCGGTCTCACCAACAGCGCGTCCGTGCGGATTTACGTGCTGCGCAATCCTCCGCCGCAGCTCGATATCCAGCTTGTCGGAAACGCGATCGCAATCTCCTGGCCTTCGAGCGTGACCAACTACGCGCTGGAATCAACCCTCAACCTGCTGCCAGCCAGTTGGACCGCAGTGACCAACGTGCCCGCAGCAGCGGACGCCCAACAAACCGTCACCTTGAACGTCTCGGCTTCGAGCAGATTCTTCCGGCTCCGCATGACGCCTTGACCGGAACGAAGGTTGACTCGGTTTCTCTGGTGATCGGATGTTGAAGTCTGGATGTTTTCATTTGTCACCTCCAGAGGTTCGAGGTTTTCGAGCCGTTGCTTTGACTCCGCGTTCTCCGCGAACAAGATTTCCCCCGAGGTTTTTCATGGCGCCGAACGCGCACGATAGAAGCGTTGAGGATAGTTTGCCGCCTGCGGGTCGTTGAATTGGAACCGGCCGGGCGCGAGTTCCGTGACGACGCCGAGGGCCGTCCAGTCGAATAGCAACGTCGCCGTCTGATAATAACGCGCGGTGGCCAGCGGACCGTTGGTGACGAACGAGGCGGCCCTGGCCGGTTCAGTGGCCGACAAAGTCAGGCTCAGACCAAGCCGGCAGCGCGGGCGGGCGCCGAAAAAATCCGGCCGAAATCAATCCGCCCCGGCCAGAACCATGTCACGCGTGTAATAAAGAATCCGTCCGCAATTCGGGCAGGTGACAAGTTCCGACTGCCCCTGGCAGGTCACCAAAATCTGCGCCGGCAAACGCATGTGGCAGCCATTACAAACGCCATGCTGCACACCGACGACCACGTTGTCGCCCTTGTTTCTCACCAGCCGGTCGTAGCGACCGCGCGTGCTTTCGTCCACCGCCGACGCGAGTTCTTCGCGGCTGGCTTCCAGGCCGGCCAGTTCCTTTTCCAGATTTTCTTCACGGCTGGAAAGCTGGCCCGCTTGCTCCTCCAGGAGTTTTTTTGCTGCGTGCGCGAGCTTGGTTGCGTTGGCGACTTCCTTTTGCACCGCTTCGGTCTGTTCCATCAATTCAATTTCCTGGTCCTCGATTTTGACGATGGCTTCCTTGCACATCTCGATTTCGTGGGCCAGCGCGCGATACTCCTCGTTCTTGCGCGTCTGCAGCTGCTGGTTCGCGTATTTCTCGATCAACTGCTTCTTGGCCCCCACTTCCAGTTCCAAATCCTTGCGGCGCGATTCAATCGTCTTACCCTTCAGCTTGGCCGCTTCCAAACCGCTCTGGGCGCCTGAGGCCTTGGCCTGGAGCATCTGGCGTTGGGGTTCGATCTGATCCAGTTCGGCCTGGACGCGGCGGATTTGTTTGTCGCGGTCTTGGAGAATCAACAGTTTTTCAATCGTCTCAAACATTTATTTCCCAGTCTTTCAGATTCACTGAACAAAAAAAGTTTATCCATCCGCTGCGCGCAAGTCAATGCGTGGAAAAATAAAGCCGACGCTGATTGGGGTTCGCAACACGGAATGTTTTCACACGGAATGTTTTCTTGGCGTTGCGCGCAAATCGGGCCTAAAGTCCGTCAATGGCCGGCGCGTCCCGACGCGCCAAACAAATTATGAAGACACAACCGTTTACTTTGCTGCTCTGGCTTGCCGCTGCCTGGGTGGTTTCAATCCCCGCAATCACCACGGCCAGCCCCGAACTTGACCTGGCCCGCCAACTCAACCGCGCGTTCATCGAAGTCGCCGAAAAAGCTTCGCCCGCCGTGGTCGTGGTCAACGTCGTGGAAAAACCGGGGGCATCGAGCCCGGATTGGTTCGATGACGAAACCGATGCTTCGCCGAACCACAAACTGCGCCCGCAAAAATCCGAGAAAATTTTCGGCCAAGGTTCCGGCGTCATCATCCGCAACGACGGTTACATCATCACCAACAACCACGTCGTCGAGGACGCCGAGAAAATCGAAATCAAAATGCGCGACGGGCGGACGTTTCCCGCCGAGATTCGCGGCCGCGACGCCGCCTCCGATCTCGCCGTCCTCAAAATCAAGGCGCGCGATCTGCCCGTCGCCAGGCTCGCCGATTCATCCAGGACGCGTGTCGGCGAATTTGCCATCGCCATCGGCGCGCCGTTCAGCCTGGATTACAGCGTCACCTTCGGCCACGTCAGCGCCAAGGGCCGTTCGAACATCGTGCCCGATTGGGAAGACGGCGGTGCGATGGACCAGGATTTCATCCAGACCGACGCCAACATCAATCCCGGTAACAGCGGCGGGCCGCTGCTCAACATTGACAGCGAAGTCATCGGCATCAACACACTCATTCGCGGACTGCACACGGGCATCGGCTTCGCCATTCCAAGCAATCTCGCCAGGGAGATTTCCGACAAGCTCATCGCCGACGGAAAAATTACCCGACCGTGGCTGGGCGTCAAAATTCATTCCGTCGCCGACGACCCGGACTTTCACGAACTCATGCCGGACGTGGACAGCGGCGTCATCGTTCAGTCCATTTCGCCCGGCGGCCCGGCGGCAAAATCCGGCCTGCGGCCCGCCGACGTCATCACCGCGATTGACGGAAAATCCGTGGGCAACTCACAACAGATTCGCGACGAAGTGCGCCGCAAAACCATCGGCCAGCTTGTGACGCTGGACGTTTTGCGCGCCGGCAAAGCGATCCAACTCAAACTCAAGACGGAACCGGAACTGGACGTCGCCGCGACCACGAACGAATCATTCACCGCCGAATCCGCCGCCGCCGCGAATCTGGGCCTGACCGTGCATCCCGTCACCCGCCAGCTCACGGATCATTTCGGCGTGAACATGACCGAAGGCGTCATCGTCGTGGCCGTGGACAAAAACGGCCCCGCCGCCCAAAACGAAATCAAGCCCGGCGACATCATCACGTCCGTCAATCAGCAGCCGGTGGCGAATCCCAAACAATTCCACGACGCGCTCAAGAAAGCCGATTTGAAAAAAGGCGTGCTGCTCAACCTCACCAACCGCGACGAATCGTGGTTTGAAATTCTCCACGACAGCGGCGATTGATTCGTTCTGGTGGCGGGAGCGATAAATCGCATGGCGCTCATCTTCCTGCTCAAAGGCATGGTCATCGGGTTCGCCATCGCGGCCCCCGTTGGACCCATTGGCGTGCTCTGCATCCGACGCTCGCTGGCAGAAGGACAACACATGGGTTTGGCCACCGGCTTGGGCGCGGCGACCGCCGACGCCGCCTATGGTAGTGTGGCGAGTTTCGGCCTAACGGCGGTTTCAAGCTTTCTCATCGGCCAAAGATTTTGGCTCGGGCTTTTGGGCGGTTTGTTCCTTTGCTACCTCGGCGTCCGCACTTTCCTCAGCCCACCGGCAGAGCGGCCGGCGGAGATTCGCAGTGGCGGGCTGCTCTCCGCGTACTTATCCACGTTGATCCTCACCCTCGCCAATCCGATGACCATCCTGTCTTTCCTGGCGGTGTTTGCCGGTTTTGGGTTGGGGACATCGCCCGACTATCTGGCAGCGAGCGCATTGGTCGCGGGTGTGTTCATTGGCTCGGCTCTCTGGTGGCTGTTGCTCAGCAGCGGGGTCGCGATCTTCCGGTCGCGAGTCGGGTTCAGATGGATGCAGGTGGCGAACCGGTTGTCGGGTGGTCTCATCTTTGCGTTCGGGCTTTACTCACTCGCAACATTGTTGTTCAGATGATCCACGCGAAGCAGCTCAGAGAGCCGCACACTTTCCCGTCCAATGCATCATCCGTATTTCAACCCCAATTCCGCGCTTGACCGCTGGTTTGAAAGGGATTATACCCCGTGCAGGCATTTCAACTTCAACCCATGCGACTATGACTCTGACAAAACGAGACTTGGTGACGCGTATCAGCAACGAAACCGGACTCGTCCAGCAGCAGGTTCTGGACATCGTCCAAAAAACGCTCGACTACATCGCCGAAGCACTCGCCAAGGGCGACAAGGTCGAACTCCGCAACTTCGGTGTGTTTGAAGTCAAAGTGCGCAAGGCGCGCGTCGGGCGGAATCCCAACGCGCCGGAAACCGACGTGCCGATTCCCGCGCGTTCCGTGGTCAAATTCAAATCCGGCAAGGAAATGCGGGCCGAAGTCTTGAAGCTGGGTTCAAAGCCGCCGCCGGCTTGATCGGCCAGAGTGATTTTTCGAGAAGGCGCCGCCGGGTCCAGGCCGCGCTTTTTCTTTGCCGTCAAATTTTTTCGGGCTTCACCACCGCCACAACCAGCGCATCCGGTCGGAGGTATTTCTGCGCGACCGCCTTGACGCGATCAAGCGTGACCGCTTCGTAGAGGGCGTCTTCGCGATCAATGTTGCCGAAACCGAGGCCGTATATTTCGTCGAGCGCCGTGGTCAGCGCCAGGCCGCCCAAATCCTGGCGGGAGATTTTTTTCTGGCCGATGATTTTCGCCTTGGCGCGCTTGAGTTCAGCTTCCGTCAACCCTTCCGTGCGCAGCAACTCAGCTTCACGGAGCAATTCCTTTTCAACGAGGTCCACTTGTTCCGGCATCGTGCCGCAATAAAACGAAAAGTATCCGGGGGCGAGCCCGGGGAAATGTTGCGCGCCGACATAGTAAGCCAGGCCAAGCTGTTCGCGGACGCGCAGGAACAAGCGCGAGCCGAGGTCGCTGCAGGTTTCCTGCAAAAGATCGAGCGCGTAACGATCTGCGTCGTACAACGTCGTGCCGCGAAAACCGATGACGATCACAGCTTGTTTCTTGTCGCGCGTTTCCGTTACCCTGTTGGATGCTGGAGGTTGAATGTTGAATGTTGAATGTTGAATGTTCGCAGCCTGTCCCGCTTTCCAATTCGCGAACGCCTTCTCCACGGCGGCTTTGACTTCCGCCGTTTTGACATCGCCGAAAATTGCAAGCACGCAATTGTTAGGCACGGTCAGCCGCTGGTGCATGGCCTTGAGGTCAGCCACTTCAATTTTCTGAACACTTTCCTCGGTGCCGTTGACATCCAGACCGTAGCTGGAGCTTCCAAAAAGCCCGCGGCGCATGGCGTTGCTGGCGCTCCGGAGCAAATTATCCTTCTGCGCGGCGATGTTCGCGAGTTGGACTTCGCGCTCGCGTTCCAGCGCCTCGGCGGGAAACGTAGGATTCAGCAAAACATCGGCGACGAGTTCGAGTCCGATCGTAAAATCGTCGCTCAACACTTCCGCGTTCACGCCGTAACTGTTGTTGCCGCCGTAGCTGTCAATGTGTCCGCCAACGGACTCAACCTCGCGCGCGATGTCCTCCGCGCTGCGTTTCGCCGTGCCTTTAAGCAGCAGTTTGCCGGTCAACTGGGTGACGCCGTTGTTCCCGGGATTTTCCGCGAGCACGCCGCCTTGAAACACCGCGCGAAATTCCACGAACGGCAGGCGATGACTTTCCTTCACCAACAGTCGCAACCCGTTCGGCAGTTCAAATTTCTGGATCGCGTGATCCGTGTTTTCCTCGGTGACGGCGGAAGCTTTCGGCACGGTTCCAGCCGGCAACAGCGCGTAAAGCGTACGATTTTCCGTCGTGAGATATTCACGGGCGACACGCTGCAAATCCGTGGGCGTGACGCGCTTGACGGCTTCAAGATAGCGCGCGGAAAAATTCAAATCGTTCGCCGCGAGCCAGCTTCCGCCTAAATCCTGCGCCTGGCCCGTCATGGTTTTGCGCGACGAGAGCAGGCCGGAGATGAATTGTTTCTCGGCCTTGAGGAGTTCGCTGGCGGACACCGGCGAGGATTTCATTTTCTCAACTTCGGCGAGCAAGGCATCGCGCGCGGAGGTGAATTTGTCCGCGTCCACCACGGCGCTCATGCCGAACAAACCCGCGCTGCCGGGGCTGTAAGTCCACGCGTCCGCTTGATGCACCACACCCTGCTTCTCGCGCACCTCCTGGTACAGCCGCGAACTCCTCCCGCTGCCCAGCAACACGGCAAGCACGTCGAGGATCGGCACGTCGGGATGGCGAACCTCAGGAATGTGCCAGCTCATATGCACGTGACCGAGTTCGATCGGCGCTTCCTCCATGATTTCACGAGCCGCCGTCTGCTTGGGTTCCTCCGGCAGCACGTTCGGCGGCATCGGTTTTGCCTTGGATTTTTCGTACGCGGCTCGGATTTGAGCAACCACTTCTTCATTTTTCACGTCGCCGGCGACGACGTAGAACACATTGTTGGGCGCGTATTTTTCGTGGTAGTAGCCGCGAATGTCGTCGGGCTTCAGTTCATTGAAAATGTCCGGGTAACCGATGATCGTAAAGCGATACGGACTTTTCGTGTAAGCGGTTTCAAACAGCCGGCGACCGGAACGGCGGCCGGGATCGTCGTGGCCCATGTCCATCTCGCGGCGGATCACGTCCATCTCCTTTGCAAGTTCGTCGGGTGGCAGCGTGGCGTGCTGCATGATGTCGCACAGAATATCAATCGCCGTGCGCGCGCCGGTGTTCGGCACGTCAATGTGATAGACCGTGCGGTCGAAGCTCGTGTAG
>OCZU010002703.1_pt1 | contig 11279 bp, 7 predicted proteins | sample 1539001 | NCBI WGS metagenome assembly OCZU01 (sample SAMEA3539306, study PRJEB22396) | soil metagenome | biome: tundra; feature: field; material: soil | place: USA | collected 2010-05 | depth 0.15 m
GGGCCGGCCCGTCCGCCGGAGCGGTGGCGGGCGGCTGCTGCCTGGTCATGGCGGCGGCCGCCATGACCCGCTCCTTCAGGTCCGGCGGCGGGGTCACCGCGCTGGCGGTGGCCAGCCTCGCGGTGGCCTCGCGCAGGCTGGCGATCTCCTGTGCGCACTCCTCGCACCGGGCCAGGTGCCGCTCGAACCGGGTCCGGTCCGGCGCGGAGATCGCGTCCATCGCGTACGCGCCGGCCAGGGTGTGCGGTTCGCGGCGGCGTGTCAGGGGAACAGGCAGCTTCAGCCGCGGCGGCTTCATCAGGTCACCCCCAGACAATCCCGCAGCCGGATCAGCGCGTCCCGCATCCTGGTCTTGATCGTCCCCGTCGGCACGCCGAGCAGCCCGGCGACCTGGCCGTAGGTGTAGCCGCCGTAGTAGGCCAAGGTGACCGACTCGCGCTGCAGCTCGGTGAGCGAACCCAGGCAGCGCCGGACGCGCTCGCGCTCGAAGTTCGACTCGACGGCCTCGGCCACCTCGTCGTAGGGAATGTCGGACGTGGCCACCCGGCGCTCGCGTTCTGCTTCCTTCTGCACGGACCTGACCCGGTCCACGGCCCGGCGGTGCGCCAGCGTCATCACCCAGGCCGTCGCGCTGCCTCGCTCGGCGTCGAACTTCGACGCGTTCCGCCAGATTTCCAGCAGGACGTCCTGGGTGACCTCCTCGGACTGGGCTGGATCACGGATCACCCGCCGGACGATGCCGAACACCGACGAGGCGATCTGCTCGTACACGGCGTCGAAGGCCGCCGTGTCACCGCGCGCCACCAGCCCGATCTGCACGTCGAGGCCGACGGGGTCCGGGGGGATGGCTTCCTCCCGGACGCGGGGGGTCCCGGGGGGCTTAGGGGTTCGTCCGCCCGGACTAGCAGTGGTCACGACTGATATTCGTAGCAGGAACCGCTAGGGTTTGGCGCCCAGGGACAATCCTGGGCGTCCCGGCCGCGAATAATCGGCGCGACCGGCAAACCCACGCCGCGCCCGCACCGAATAAAGGACATGAAGATGATCGCGAGCGGAACGGGTCGCGGGGATCGGCGGCGGGAGAGGCTGGGTGCTGTCGCCGGCCTGCTGGCGGGGGGCGCCGCGCTGGGCGTCGGGCAGTTCGTGGCCGGCCTTACCGGCGCCGACGGATCACCCGTGGTCGCGGTCGGCCAGCTGCAGATCGACTTCACGCCGCCGTGGCTGAAGAACTTCGCTATCACCAACTTTGGTTCGAACGACAAGCAGGTCCTGATCGGCGGCATCCTCGTGGTGCTCGCGATCTTCGCCGCCATGATCGGGGCGGCGGCTACCCGCCGGCTGTCCTACGGCATGGCCGGGCTGGCGGTGTTCGCGGTCATCGGGCTGACCGCCGCCGCTACCCGTCCCACCGCGAGCTTCACCAGCTTGCTGCCGACCCTGGGCGCGACGGCGGCGGCGGCGGCCGTCATGCGCATCCTCATCCCGCTGGCCAGCCCGGCCGCGGTCCGGAGCGATCCGAGCACCTGGACGACGACCCCGTGGCTGGGCGGCTCGCACAGCGCGGGCCCTTCGGATGCCTCCGGCCTGCCCGCCGTGCCCGACCTGCCCGCCGTGCCGGACCGGCCGGCCGCGTCTGGGGAGACTGAGGAGCCTGTGGAGGCCGAGGGGGCGGACGGCTCGGTGGAGGAGGCCGGACCGCGGCGCAGGAGCTTCCTGACCGCCAGCGCGGCGACTGCGGGCATCGCGGCCGGGGCCGGGCTGGCGGGGCGCCTGCTGGCCGAGCGGGGCAGCGTGGCGAGCGCGCAGAAGGCTCTGCGCATCCCCAAGCCGACGGTGACCCCGGCGGCACTGCCGGCCGAGGTGAACCTGAATGTGCCGGGCATTTCCCCGTTCATCACGTCCAACGCGAATTTCTACCGCGTAGACACCGCGATCGTCTTGCCGCAGGTCGATCCCGCCAGCTGGCAGCTCCGGATCCACGGCATGGTCGAACGGGAGATCACGATCAGCTTCGACGAGCTGATCAAGCGCCCGCTGATCGAGGACTACGTGACCTTGTGCTGCGTGTCGGAGCCGATCGGCGGCCCGTACATCGGCAACGCCCTCTGGCTGGGTACCAAGCTGTCCAGCCTGCTCCGCGAGGCCGGGATCCGGGCCGGGGCGGACCAGCTGATGTGCACGTCGGTGGACGGGTTTACCTCAGGCACTCCGGTCCAGACCGTCATGGACGGCCGGGATGCCCTGCTCGCGGTGGCGATGAACGGCACGGCGCTGCCGGTCGCGCACGGCTTTCCGGCCCGGATGGTCGTACCCGGCCTGTACGGGTACGTGTCGGCGACCAAGTGGGTGACGGACATCAACGTGACCACGTTCGCGGGGAACTACGCCTACTGGGCTCAGCGCGGCTGGTCCCAGCAGGCGCCGATCAAGACCGAATGCCGCATCGACGTGCCGAGCGGCTCGAACCAGGTCCCGGCGGGCCGCACGGCGATCGCCGGGGTGGCCTGGGCCCAGCACAAGGGCATCGACGCGGTCCACGTCCGCGTCGACCGCGGACCGTGGCAGCAGGCCACGCTGGCCGTCGTCCCCGGCATCGACACCTGGCGGCAATGGGTGTGGGAATGGGACGCTCCCAGCGGGAACCACCTGATCGAGGCGCGGGCGACCGACGCGACCGGTTACACGCAGACTCACCTGGACGCCCCGCCGGAGCCGAACGGCGCCAGCGGTTACCCGATGGTGCAGGTGGCGGTGGCCTGAGAGTTAGCTGGCCCGGAGCGGGCGCAGGGCCTGCGCCCAGCGGGACAGCTCGCCGAGCATGGCGGTGGCGGCGGCCTCCATGATCTCGTTCGGCTTGAGCCGCCCGTCCTCGTCGAGCTTCTCACCGACGAACGGGATGTTCACCGAGTCGGTGACCGGCACGACCTTGAGCGCGGACAGGACCTGCTTGAGCATCTGGGCGGCCCGGGTGCCGGCCGCGACGCCGCCGTAGCTGACGATGCCGGCCGGCTTGTTCAGCCATTCGGCGTGCAGGTAGTCGATGGCGTTCTTGGTCGCGGCGTTGAACCCGTAGTTGTACTCGGGGATCACGAAAACGAACCCGTCGGACCGGTCGACGATCTCGCTCCAGTCCCGGGTGTGCTGGTGAACGTACTGACGCAGCCGGGGATGATCCGGCTCGTCGAAGATCGGCAGGTTCAGCACGGCCAGGTCGGCCACCTCGACCTCGAAGTCCCCTTGCGCCCTGGCCCGGTCGATGATCCAGTCGGCGACGGCCGATCCCACCCGGCCCGGCCGGGTACTTCCGATGATGACCTGCAGGACCGGCTTGGTCACGACATGTACCTCTCAGCTGGTTTGGCTGCCGCTTGAGCGTTTCGCGCGGCCGTAAGGGGTTAAGTCTGTGATGAGACGCGCCGCTCGAAGCGGGACGCGCTGTTCAACATAAGGCGAGCCATGACAATTCCGATGAGCAGTGATGAACCTGGATCTGAACCGGAGGTCCAGCGCCGGGTAGACGCCAGGACCCTGTGGTCCGGCGGGGCAGCGACCGCGGTCGTCGCGGCGCTGATCGCGCTGGTCGGCATCCTGGTATGCCGGTGGCTCTTCACGATCCCGATCCTGGCCCCGCAGCGGGAGGGTGCCTGGGGTAACGCGTCCACGGTGGGATACGTGTTCGCGGCCGCCGCCGTCGCCCTGTTCGCGACGGCGATCATGCACCTGCTGCTGCTCTCCACACCGCGGCCGCGGATGTTCTTCAACTGGATCATCGGGCTGGGCACGGTCATCGCGGTGGTGTTCCCGTTCAGCACCACGGCTCCGGTGTCCCAGAAGGCCGCCACCACGCTGGTCAACCTGGTGCTCGGTATCGCCATCGGGTCGCTGATCAGCGGGGTCTCGACGCGTGCGCTGCGACGCCGGGTGGTCGGGCGGCGTTACACCGAGCCCACCTACCCGCCGTCGCGGACGCCGGGTGACGGGTACAACTGACCCCTCGCCTGATCGCGCACCGCCCTGTCCTGGCCGCCCGTTCGATGGTTAGTCTGGGAAATGAAACGGCGGCACGGGCTGTTAACGTCTTCGCGAAGACGAGCGGCGAGGTGGGGCGGTTTTGCGGTGGCTACGGCGACTAGCTGAGTACTGCTGGCGGCACCGGCGAAGCGTGCTGATCTCGCTCGGCGGGGCCCTGGTGGCGACGGTGGCCACCGCGGCGATACCCCTGCTGCAGCGACAGATCATCGACCACGTGATCGTGACCCACCAGCAGTCGATCTGGCCGCTGGCTGCCCTGCTCTTGGTCGCGGCCGGCGTCAACTTCGGCGGCATCTACCTGCGGCGCTACTACGGCGGGCGGCTTTCTCTTGACGTCCAGCACGAGATGCGGACCGAGCTCTTTGCCGCCCTGTCCCGGCTGGACGGCGCGCGCCAGGACGAGATCTATACCGGGCAGCTGGTCGGCCGGTCCATCTCGGACCTGAACATGGTGCAGAGCATCCTGTCCATGGTGCCGATCACGCTCGGCAACCTCGCGCTGTTCATCTTGTCGATCGGCATCATGGTGGTGCTGTCCCCCGTCCTCACCATCGTGACCGTGGCGGTGGCACCGGCGCTTTGGCTGATCGCGCTCGCGTCCCGGCGCAGGCTGTTCCCCGCGAGCTGGCATGCGCAGCAGCAGTCTGGTGACGTGGCCGGCATCGTCGACGAGTCCATCGGCGGGGTGCGGGTGGTCAAGGGCTTCGGGCAGGAGGAGCAGGAGCAGGAGCGGCTGGAAGAGGCGAGCTCGGGGCTGTTCGGGTCCCGGCTGCGGATGATCCGGCTGACGGCCAGGTACAACCCCGCGCTCACCGCCATCCCGTCCCTGGGCATGGTCGGCGTGCTCGCGCTCGGCGGCTGGCTCGCCATTCACGGTTCCCTGTCGCTCGGCACGTTCCTGGCGTTCTCGGCTTACCTGGCGCAGATGAGCGGTCCGGTCCGGACGCTCACCATGATGGTTACCATCGGCCAGGAAGCCCGGGCCAGCGTGGTCCGCGTGTTCGACATCATCGACTCGCATCCGGCCATTGCCGACAAGCCCGGCGCGATCGAGCTGCCGCCCACGGCGACGGGTATCAGCTTCGATCACGTCCACTTCGGCTACCTGCCCGCCGAGCCGGTGCTGCGCGACCTGTCGCTGCGGGTCGAACCGGGCGAGACGGTCGCCGTGGTCGGCGCCTCCGGGTCAGGCAAGTCCACCCTCGCGCTGCTGCTGCCCCGCTTCTACGATCCGCAGAGCGGTTCGGTCCGCATCGGCGGGTACGACGTGGCGGACGTGACCGAGGACTCGCTGCGCGCCGCCATCGGCCTGGTCATGGAGGACAGCTTCCTGTTCTCCGCCACGGTGGGGGCCAACATCGCCTACGGCCGGCCCGACGCCACCCAGGAACAGATCGTCGCCGCGGCCCAGGCGGCGCAGGCGGATGAATTCATCGTCAGGCTGCCCAAGGGCTACGACACCATGGTCGGCGAGCAGGGACTCACGCTCTCCGGCGGGCAACGACAGCGAGTGGCCCTGGCCCGGGCGCTGGTGACCGACCCCCGGCTGCTGCTGCTCGACGACGCGACCTCGGCCATCGACCCGCGGCTGGAGGCAGAGATCCACGCCGCGCTGCGTGAGGTGATGCGGGGGCGGACCACGCTGATCATCGCGCACCGCCGGTCGACGCTGAACCTGGCCGACCGGATCGTCGTGCTGGATCAGGGCCGGGTCGCCGACACCGGCACCCACGAGGAGCTGACCGAGCGCTGCCCGCTGTACCGGCAGCTCATCATCGGCCCGGACGAAGAGCCGGCCACCGGACCCGGGCCAGCAACCGGGCTTGCGCCGAGGGCCGGGCTCGATGCCAAGGCTCCGTTGATCCGGCCGCGGTTGATCCGGCCGCGGGCGGGCCACAGGGTGGAAGACGTACTCGGCCGTCTCGGCGGGGCGGGCGGCCGGGGCGCCATGGGGCGCAGCCGCGGGGCCGGCCCGGGCAACATCACCGGGACCTTCGCCAGCCTGCCACCTTCGCCCGCACTGCTCGCCCAGGTCGGTGAGCTACCGCCGGCCAAGGACGTGCCGGACGTGGAGCTAGGCCCGGCGCGGGCCGCGGACCGGCAGTTCTCGCTGCGCCGGCTGCTGCGGCCGCTGGCGGTCGCGCTGATCATCGGGCTGGTCCTGGATGGCCTGGACGCGGTCGCCGGACTGGCGCTGCCCGCGCTGGTCAGGAACGGCATCGACAACGGGGTGGAGACCAAGTTCTTCCACGCGATCGGTGTCGTCTCGCTGATCGGGCTGGCTATCGTGCTGGCCGACTGGGTGATCAACATCGCCGAGACGATGGTGGTCGGACGTACCGGCGAGCGGCTGCTGTTTACCCTGCGGGTCAAGCTCTTCGCCCAGCTGCAGCGCCTCGGCCTGGACTTCTACGAACGCGAGCAGTCCGGCCGGATCATGACCAGGATGACCACCGACGTGGACGCGCTGTCCTCGTTCCTGCAGACCGGGCTGATCACCATGGTCAGCTCGGTGCTCACCTTCTTCGGCGTGCTCGCCGCGCTGCTCATCATCAACCTCGAGCTCGGCCTCGCGGTGCTGTGCATCTTCCCGGTGCTGGTGGTAGCGACGCTGGTGTTCAGGAAGAAGTCGGCGAAGGCGTACGGCGAAGCGCGGGAAAAGGTCGCCGCCGTCAACGCCGACTTCGCCGAGAACGTGGCCGGGCTGCGGGTGACGCAGTCGTTCCGCCGTGAGCCGGTCAACCGGGACCGGTTCGCCGCGCTCAGCGACGCGTTCCGGGTGTCCCGGCTGCGCGCCCAGCGCTACATCGCGATCTACTTCCCGTTCGTGCAGACCCTGTCCACCGCCGCGGGCGCGATCGTCCTGGTCCTAGCCACCAGCGAGATGCGCAACGGCACGCTCAAGGCGGGCGCGCTGATCGCCTACCTGCTCTACATCGACCTTTTCTTCTCCCCGGTCCAGCAGCTTTCCCAGGTCTTCGACGGCTACCAGCAGGCCATGGTCGGGCTCCGCCGGATCACCGACCTGCTCCGGCTCGGCACCTCCACGCCGCCGGCCAGCCAGCCGGTCACAGCGGGCCGGCTGCGCGGCCGCATCGAGCTGCGCGACGTGGACTTCAGCTACACCAGCACCGACGCCAACGCGCTGGCCGGCGTCAGCCTGACCATCGAGCCCGGCGAGACCGTCGCCCTGGTCGGCCAGACCGGCGCCGGTAAGTCCACGCTGGTCAAGCTCATCGCCCGCTTCTACGACGTGACCAGCGGAACGGTCCTGGTCGACGGCGTAGACGTCCGGGCCTACGATCTGGCCAGCTACCGGCACCGGCTCGGCGTCGTCCCGCAAGAGTCGTACCTGTTCGCGGGGACGGTCAGGGACTCGATCGCGTACGCCAGGCCGGACGCCAGCGACGCCGACGTGGAGGCCGCGGCGCGGGCGACCGGCGCGCACGACATGATCATGGGGCTGTCCGGCGGTTACGATCACGAGATCTCCGAGCGCGGCCGCAACCTGTCCGCAGGCCAGCGCCAGCTCATCGCGCTGGCCCGGGCGCAGCTGGCTGACCCCGCCATCTTGCTGCTCGACGAGGCCACCGCCGCGCTCGACCTGGCCGCCGAGGCGGCGGTGAACCACGCCATCAGCGAGCTGACCGCGGCGCGCACCACCATCGTGGTCGCGCACCGCCTGACCACCGCCGCCCGCGCGGACCGCATCGTAGTCCTGGACCAAGGCGGCATCGCCGAGGCCGGGACCCACGCCGAACTGCTCGCCGCCGACGGCACTTACGCCGCCCTGTGGGCTGCCTTCACCGGCGAATCCGAGCTCGTCGCCTAAGTCTCCATCCACGCCGTAGACAGGGGTCATCCGGGCGCGACCGGGTGGAGCGGAAAGTAGCGATCGATCATGGCGATGAACTGGTGAATATCGAACGGCTTCGGGACGGACTCAGCGGCTCCGTTGGCGAGCATGTGAGCTATGAGCTCGTCTGAGTCGCTGCTGAGGACCACCACGGGGATCGCCGCAGTGGCCGGCCTGGAGACGAGCTCTCGCAGGATTTCGCTGCCCGTCGCGTCGGGGAGGCGATTGTCGAGCAGGATGAGGTCCGGCCGCTTGTCGATGGCGGCCTGGACGCCGTCACGGCCGTTCGTGGCCACGTGCAGCTCGATTTGAGGGCGGCGCTTGAGCAGCGCTTTAACCAGGCTGATGTTGTCATCGTTATCCTCGATATAGAGTATGGCGCTCATGCTGGCGTGATCCGGCTAACCGGCTGCGCCCGCTGGCCCCGGCCTTTGGCGACGGCGCAGGTGTCGAGCAGCTCGCCGAGCTCGGCGAGCTCGATGGGCTTGGTGAGGTAGGCGAACGCACCGCCGGCGAGCAGGCGGTGGATGACGCCGCGGGAGGCGTCGGCGGAAAGGACGACCACGGGAATGGCGGCGGTGGCCGGTTCGGCTTTGAGTTCGTTGAGTACCGCCTCTCCGTGCAGGTCGGGCAGGTGCAGGTCGAGCAGGATGATGTCAGGGAGGTCCCGGGCGGCGCGCTCGATGCCTGCCCGGCCAGATGCCTCGGACCTGAGCCTGACGTCCGGCCTGCCCTGCACGAACCGGGATACCACCTCGACGTTCGCCGGGTTGTCCTCGATGTAGAGAATGCTGATGCTGACTCCGGCCGGGGCTTGCGGCCTGGCCGCCAGTCCCGACGACGCGGGGCTGGGGATCGGGACGAGCACCGGGTCCTGGGCGCGCGGGAGGCTGACGGTGAAGGCCGCTCCCTGACCGAGCACGCTCGATGCGGTCAGCCGACCGTGCATGGCCTCGGTGAGGGCTCTGGCCAGGGGCAGGCCGATCCCGGTGCCCTCGATCTCCGTCCGTTCGGCACCGAGGCGCTCGAACGGGACGAAAATGCGCTCGAGGTCGTCTGGCGACAGACCCGGTCCGGTGTCGGAGACCACGACGATGACCTGGTCGGTGCCCTCTTCCTGGCAGGAGAGGGTGATGATACCGTCCCGGTGGTTGTACTTGACGGCATTGGAGATCAGGTTGACCAGCACCTGGGAGAGCCGCTGCCGGTCGGCACGGACCGCCAAGGCCGGCTGCGCGCAGTGCCTGATGATCCGGATCGAGCGCTCGGCTGCGATCGGAGCCATGAGCTCACCGGACTCCTCGATGACCGGGCAGACCAAGACTGGCTCGAGAGACAGGCTCAGGTCACTCGACTCGATCCGGGCGATGTCGATGAGCTCGTTGATGAGCGCGAGCAGATGGCGCCCGGCACCGAGTATTCGCTCGACGCCGTCTCTGTCTTCCTCGCTGAGTTCGGACATCTGGAGGAGCTGCGCGAAGCCGAGGACGGAGTTCAGCGGGGTCCGCAGCTCGTGGCTCGTGCTCGACAGGAACGAGTTCTTCGCCCGGTTGGCCTTCATGGCCGCATCCCTGGCCGCCGTCAGCTCAGCAGCCCGGCTGGCCAGCAGCGCTTCGGCCCTGAGGTGCGACTCGGCGACGCGGCCGATTTCGTCACCCGCGTAATGAATCGGCTCGAGCGGCAGTCCATCGCCCAGCCGACCCGCGTTGTCCGCGTTCATGCCGACCCGGCGGGCGATGCTAGAGGTGAACAGGGCGATACCGGCCATCCCGGCGAGCAGCCCAACCACCAGGCCGGCGATGTCGAGCAGCTCAGTCTTCGTCTGCAGCGTGATGATATTAGTGTCCTGGACGGCGACCAGGGCTGTGGGACCGGCGGTGAGATCGGCGACCTGGCGGCGCAGCAGGTCCATGGTCGCCTTCTCGTTCTCCAGCGCCCGAATGAGGCTCTCCGCTGAGATACCCGGGCTGACAGCGGATTTTAGCTGCGCTAGCTGGAACAGCACCTTGCCCGTGGTAGCGTCCACCGCCCGCTGCTGGCGGCCGGCCCCTGCTATGACGGCTGCTTCCCGCAACGCTTTGCGCTCGGCGCCGATCCGCGTCAGCGTGACAGTGTAAGGGGCGAGGAAGAGCGGGTAGCGGGTCGCGGCGTAGCCGCGGATACCCGTTTCCGCGTTCGCCGCGTCGGCGAGAACCTGGCTGGCCGCGGCAGCCAGGCTACGGGCGTTGGTGCTGATGTCGCGTTCATGGCTTTCATTGTGCTGGAGCAGCAGGTTCGCCGAGGTGAGGCCCATCAGGGCGATCAGCGGCACCGCGACCACGATCATGCCCTTCGTCCGCAGGGACTGGTTAAGCCACCATTGCCGGAGCCCGTGGGCCTGGTCCGCCCCCGGCGGCGCTGACCTCGCCTCGCGTGATCTCATCGCCCCCCCAGGTATCACTTAATGTAGTCTTCTCATCACTATATGTCACAACAGTCGGGGTGCGGGTCGTTGCGGCCCCTTGGTGCGGAGAGGGTGGTGGGGGAAGCACCACGGGCCGTTCGGGATAATGCTCGGGGGTGAGGCGATGTACCGGTTCCTTTACCGGGTGGTGCTGCGGCGGGTACCGGCCGAGGCGGCGCACCGGGGCGGGTTCGGGCTGATCCGGGTGTTCGGGGCGGTGACGGCGGTGCCGGGGGTGGCGTCGGTGCTCGGGCGGTGGCTCGGGCCGCGCGATCCGGTGCTGCGGGTGCGGGCGCTCGGGCTGGAGTTTCCCGGGCCGGTCGGGCTGGCGGCCGGGTTCGACAAGGACGCACGGGCGGTGCCCGGGCTGGGGGCGCTCGGGTTCGGGTTCTTGGAGGTCGGCACGGTGACCGCGCGGGCCCAGCCGGGCAACGACCGGCCGCGGATGTTCCGGCTGACGGCGGACCGGGCGCTGGTGAACCGGATGGGGTTCAACAACGAGGGGGCGGCGGCCGCTGCGGCGCGGCTGCGCGGCCGCAGGGGCGGGGTGATCGTCGGGGTCAACATCGGCAAGACCAAGGTGGTGCCGGAGCATGGGGCGGCCGCCGACTACGCGGCCAGCGCGCGGGCGGTGGCCGGGGTCGCCGACTACGTGGTGGTCAACGTCAGCTCGCCGAACACGCCAGGACTGCGCGACCTGCAGGCGGTCGGGCGGCTTGCGCCGATACTGGTGGCGGTGCGGGAGGCGCTGGACGCCGCCGTCCCCGGACGGCGCGTGCCGCTGCTGGTGAAGATCGCGCCCGACCTCGCCGACACCGACGTGGACGCGGTCGCGGACCTGGCGCTCGAGCTCGGGCTGGACGGGATCATCGCGACCAACACGACCATCTCCCGGGCCAGGCTGGCCAGCTCGCCGGCCGAGGTGGCGGCCGCGGGCGCGGGCGGCCT
>OCZU010002705.1_pt1 | contig 11279 bp, 7 predicted proteins | sample 1539001 | NCBI WGS metagenome assembly OCZU01 (sample SAMEA3539306, study PRJEB22396) | soil metagenome | biome: tundra; feature: field; material: soil | place: USA | collected 2010-05 | depth 0.15 m
AGGATTAGACAAGCGGAAGAACACCGGCGGATTGGCCGGATTTATCGTGACCGGGTACGGACTGACCGTGCCGCTACCCGTGCTGCTCCAGTTGGAGCCAATCCCTGCATGATTTGTTTGAGCTTGAACACTGTAACCTGGAAATGTGGTGCTGTCCCAGGACAAGGTCAGGCTCCCGCCGCTTCTCGACAGAGTCAGGCTTGGGGCACCCAGGATGGTGCCGGTGATGGCAATGGATCCGCTCGTAAGCAGATTGTCAACCCAGCTCAAACCATTTGGCAGGTTCGGAAAAGTTTCCGACGCGAAGCCGCCGCCAAATCCATTCAGACAAGTGAAGAAAGTATAGCTGGTGCCTGAGGCGGTTGAAGCACCCGAGTTGGTGACATTTAGATTGCCGTTGTAATATAACGCGGTCCCGGCCACCGCCTGCAGAACAATCTGGTTGGTGTTGGCAAGGTCAAATACCAGGGTTCCGTTAAATATTGGCGTGTTCGTGGTGAGGGTGATGGTGGTGCCGATTTCATAGGTTCCGTTGACTACCATGGTTGGTATTGTAATCGCATTACTACCGGCGATGGTGCCCGTGCCGTTAAAATTGATTGATCCATAACCAGTACCATATATGAACCCATTATTCGTAAGATTTCCGCCGACATTCCAATTTGTCCCGTCTTCCAAATTCCAACCACCAACTATTGCCGTACCGAATTTAGCGACCAACCAATTATTGGCATTGGTGATGAACATGCTACTAGCGGGAATCATTACGTTACCTCCGAGGTAGTTGGAACCTTCAGCGGCGTCCTGATCCAATAGAATACCCGCACAAGTAGTGCTGCCCATTACGACAGTGTTACTATGAGAGCAGTCCCAAGCGCAATTTGTCGCAATGGTCAGGTTGCCGAGGACGGTTATATTATCTCCGCATTCCACGTAGACACCCGTATAAATATTAGTCTGGTCAGGCGGAATGTTCGTTCCAATCACACTAAAATTCCCTTTAATGGTCATAGGTGTGGAAGGATAACCATCTTGAGGTCCGTTGTAAAAATTGCCCCACCCACCGAATACGAGATTATAGAAATCGGTGCGCGTGGCCCAGTAAGCGTTACCCAGGTAAATGACGGTGCAATTCGTGGCGGTGGCAATCAAATATCCCAGGCTTTGTGTTCCATAGCCTTCGTTCTTGCCATATACGGTTAGCGTGGAACCCGGCGCCATGGTTACCGTGCCGTTTATGAGGGTTCCAAGAAGGAAGCTGTCAAGAAATTCACAGACCGCATTGGTAACATCCACCGTAATAACTATATTATCATTTACTTCAACAATGGTGTTAGTTCCCGGCGCTAGTATATTTGTAACTCCGTTCGCCCAAGGCGATGTGGCTGAGTTGGTGTCAGACCAGTTGCCGCTTCGAATAGGAGCCCAATAAGAAGGTTGCGCCTGGCTGATCGAAGCAAAAAGCAAGCTGGAAAGGATGGCAATGGCTGCAAGAATATTTTTTGTTTTCATGGTCAGTTTTTGGGATTGTCTAATTGAAATCACTTGGTCAAGCAATAGTGCCCGGAATCAGCTTCAAAGGTGTTTAATTATGAATTTAACATACTGTGAATGACTCCTCAATGACAGTCGCATAAAATGGTGACAAGTAACCGGCGTACAACTGATTATTTTGTTCAGGCTACAAATAATAAAAAACTCCGCAACGGTCGCGACCGCTGCGGAGTTACTGTTGAAAGCAAACCGCCCTCAGCTGACGCTAACACGGCGGCGGGCGATCACGAGTCCCGCGAAGCCCAAGGCCAAGCCAGCCAACGCCAGCGTGGAAGGTTCAGGTGCCGGCACCAATTCAATGCTGTTGATGGTCATGCTAAACCCATCCGGCAATGTAGTCGGATCCATGCTCATCTGGAAGAAAGTTACCGAATTTCCAGCGGCAATGTCGGCCTTGGTTTTTGCATCCAGAGGCACGGTTTCCGTGACCACGCCGTTGTTGTATACATAACCTGCATCTGAATTCGCAATGCCCTGGCCACTGGGAAACCCATAAGCGAGATTGTAGCCATCATACCCGCCGTATCTCTCCAAGTTGGTCGTGGTATAGAGCAAAGGCTGTAACCCATACCAAGTCCAAGCGTTTCCGCCCGTATAATCCGCCCCGGAAGTTCCGGGAGCCGGGGAATTAATCGTATAGGTCATGATAACAAAGGCGTCGGCCGGATTGAAAACCTGCTGTAAGCCTACCGGAATGTCCCATTCACCCCAACTGTAGCCGGTGCCGGTAAGAGAAATGCCGTTCGCCCCGGTCGAATTCCCAAAGACCCCGCCTCCCATGGTGACGTTATCCAAAGTGGGATCTCCGGTGACGTATTGGGCCTGCGTTGAGCCGGCAATTAGCATGCCACCCGCCACTGACAGCGCGGTCGCAAAACATTTTGTAAGTTGTTTCATAAGTCTTTCTGTTTGATTTAGTTAATGTTTAAGGTTTCACCGACAAAAATCAAGTTGTGACGAACTGGCTTTCCCTGCACCCCGAAACCCCTGCCAAGCGCGGTAACACTTGATGAATTTCAGAACATGATTTTCATTGGTTGTTTTAACGGATACGCGTTGAATCTAGCGATTTTCCGGCTTTCACGGTAGTCGCATGAATTGGCGACATGGCATTTCGGCATGGCCTTGGCCTTGCATCCCACCCCTTCCGCCAATCTAACTGCTTCTGCCGGATGCAGTTTCCTTCGCCACCCAATCCAGCCATTCGCTCAACACAATCAACGTCCACAGCGCCCGCGCATGATCGGATTGACGCCGGCAATGTTCGGAAAACAATTCCAAGGCGGCCGGGGTGCGGACGCCGATCTGCCCCAACCGCTGGTTGGCCAAGGCCGCCGCCGCCCACTCGCGCAACGGCCCGCGCAGCCAGCGGCCAATCGGCACCGACAACCCGCGCTTGCGGCGATGGACAATGGACTTCGGCAAATAACGCACGGCGTAGTGTTTCAGGAAAATCTTGGTGGAAAAATTCTGCACCCGGTCGGCAACCGGCAGGCTGGCGGCAAAGGCCATCACCGATTCATCGAGAAACGGCGCACGCAGTTCGAGCGCAGAAGTCATGCTCGCGCGGTCGGCCTTGGTGAGCAGGCCGTCAGCAAGAAAACTTTCCAGGTCCCAACGTTGCACCCGATCCAGCAGGAGCCCGCTGCCAGCATCGTCGGCACGCGAAGACGCCAGGGGAATTCCCAGCCGCTGCAAAATCGGCGGCGTGATGTTCGACATCCACAGTTCGTGGCGCGTCATGCCGCCCAAATCGGCGCCTTGGACGAAACGCTTGAGCAGAAAGGAAACGGTCATTTTTTTATCGCTGACCGGCAGCGACTCGACAATGCGCCGGAGGGCGTTTCGCAACCACGCGGGAAGATCGGCAAACCGTTCCGCGATGTCCGCGCCGATGTAAGTCGGGTAGCCGCCGAACAGTTCATCCGCGCCCTCGCCCACCAGTGCCATCGGCACATCCTGGGCGGCACGGCGTGCGAGCAACGCCGTGGGCAGCCACGCCGGATCGGCAAGTGGTTCACCCCCGGTTTTGATCAGCAGCGACAACGCTCCGGGAATATCCTCGGGCCGCACCCAGACCGGCACCGGTTCAAGTTTCAGTGAAGTAGCCACGGTTTCGGCAAAATCCCCTTCGTCGAACGACTCCACCTCGAAGCGCAAGGTATAAGCCTTCAACGGTCGTTCGGGATGCAACGACCGCGTGACCGCCGAGATCAGCGACGAATCCAAGCCGCCGCTCAGGAACAGGCCGAAGTCAACGTCCACATCGCTTTGCCGCCGGACCGCGTCGCGGAAAATTCTGTCAAACCCATCGAGCGACGGTTTTTGCTTGGCCGTCTCGACATTGTTCCAGCGCCAGTAGGTCGAGTGCCGGAGGCCGCGCGCGTCAATCTGCACGATGCCGCCGGGCGGGACTTTTTGAATGTTGGCAAACGGCGAGGCTGGCGAGGCGAACAGTCCGAATCGCAGGTAGCGCTGCAAGGCGGCGTGGTCAAACGTCACCGGCAATTTGCACTCGGAAACGAGGCTGGCGATCTCCGTGGCGAAAATGATATTGTCGGTGGTTTGCGTGTAGAATAGCGGACGTTCACCCGCGCGGTCGCGCACCAAGGTGAGCCGGCGCTCGCGCGGATCCCAGACGGCGATGGCAAAGGCACCGACCAGTTTTTCGGCGAACGCTTCGCCCAGCTCCAGATACATTCCCGGAATCACCGCCACGTCCGTCGCCGGTCGCACCGGCCGGCCACGCTCGGCCAGCCAGCGGCGCAATTCCTTGTGGTTGTCAATTTCCCCGTTGCAAACCGCGACCACGCCGCTGGCCGCGTCCACCATCGGCTGACGGCCATCATCGCCGCCACGAATCGCCAGGCGTGTCGCGCCCAGCACGGCGGATTCGGAAGCGTTCAGGCCGACGTCATCCGGGCCGCGATGTGACAGCGCCTGCAACATCGCGTTGACGCGGAGCCGGACGGATTCCGGTTGCCGTTCGCCAGAAATACTTACGATGCCGCAAATCCCGCACATACGAAAATTTTATGGAGCCTTTAAAAGCACGCCGATATAGGGTGGCGTCAGTGGTTGAATATCGGTTGCTTGAACCCCGGCGATTGCTTCCAGCCTTGACCGGTTTTTTTCGCGCGTGATCAGATAGACCTCCTGGTTCCGCTGTGAAATCCATTGGTCAAAATTCGTGACCGGCACCAGGTTCGTCGGCCATTGGAGATCATTTTGCAAGCGGAACAGTATGTAATTGCTCGCGCTCGTTATCTCCTTGCCCTCCTTGGTAAACAGCGTGGCCGTGCGGTTCAGATAAAATGGCAGCCCGCTTGGGAAACATTCCAGAAAGACCAACCTGGTTTCGGGCGGCAACGCCGGGATTTTTTGCGACATCTGGCGGGAGGAATTGATGTTGAAGATGACTTCGATGGCACCGAGATTCGTGGTGAACCACAGTAGTGAAAACAGCGCGAAGCAGACAAAAACGAGACCGGCATCGCGGCGAAAATACGCGAGCAACCCCAGCACCGCGAACACCGAGAGCAGAACCACGGGCGTGGTGAAATGGCGGCCCAACGCTTCGGCGTCGGCAGCCGTAAGATCCATTGGCCCCGCGAGCGATTTCATCTTGGTGGACAGCACCGCCGCCGCAATCGCCGCCGCACTGCACAAGACCGCCAGCGTAATCGCTGCGCGGCAAACGCTGCGCGCGGCTTTGCCATCAGGATTCGCCATCGCCCGCTCGAAGAATCTGGCCACCAAAATTCCGCTGGCCACCGTCGCGGTCAAAATGTAGCCCGGCAGTTTTGATTTCGAGAGCGAGAAGAAAATCACCACCACCACCGCCCAGACGAGGCATAGCCGGTCGGCCGATGACATGGATGATTTGCGCTTCCACGCCGCCACGCCGGCTTCGGGCAGGATAAAACTCCACGGCAGGAAAAGCCCCGCGACAATCAACGCGTAAAAATAAAACGGTTGCGAGCGATGAAATGTTGTGGTTGTGAACCGGTGAAACGATTCCTCGATGAGGCCGTAATAGGGGAAGTCCGGATGTTGCAACGAAAGCCCGATGAACCAAGGCAACGTCACACCGAAAAATGCCAGCAGATTTAACGGCGCAAAAAATCGTTTCCACACACCGCGCCGTCCCTCGATGCGCTGGAACACAAACAGCACCAGGCCGGGAATGAGAAAACCCACCGGCCCTTTCACCAGCGTCGCCAAACCCGCCGCCAGCGCGCCGACCAGATACCAGTTGCGCCGGGATTTGCCGTCACATTCTTCGGCACGATACCCGGCGAAAATCGCCGCCGATACAAAGAACGCCAGCGTCATGTCGAAGATGATTGTCCGCGAAAAAACCACATACAGCGGCATCGTTGCGATGATGATGACCGCCATGACCGCGCAGCGCATGCCATACACGCGCCGGCAAAATCCATACGCCAGCACCAAAGTTGCCAGTCCGAACACCGCCGAAGGTAGGCGCGCCGCCGTTTCGTTGTTGCCGAACGCCGCCAACGAAAGGGCGACGGCCTTGAAGTAAAAGGCCGGCTTGTCCAGATAGGCGATGCCGTTGTAACTGGGCGACAGCCACGCGCCCGATTCCTTCATTTCGCGGGCGACCTCGGCATTTCGGCCTTCGTCCGGCTGGAGCAGTGGCAGGCTGCCCAGCCGGAAAAAGAGTGCAAACCAGACCACGGCCAAAGCAAATAAGACCCACGCAGTTTGTGTTTGCGGAACCAAAAATGAGCGACGCGATTCGATGCAAACATTTTGCCAAGGTCACTTCGCAACGCAAGCTCATCCGATGTTTGACAGTGGTATGAAATGGAGCGCCGAGCATCGCTCGGCCTGGAAAATTTACGAGATCAAGCCGAGCGATGCTCGGCGCTCCATTCAAACAGAACCAAACCACCATCTGAAGTTTTAACACACTTATCCCAAAGCCCAATTCGACAAAATTGCTCTGCCTGATAACATTTCATTGCGAAGATAAAATGGAAACACCGCGACCCATAACAACCGACGCTTCAAATAATTCCGCCACGACGGAACTTTTGGTTGACGGCATGACCTGTCAGAATTGCGCGCGCCACGTCACCGAAGCGATTCAAAGCGCACCCGGCGTCCGCAGTGCCTCGGTTTCACTTGAAAACAATCACGCTTCGGTGCGCTGGAATCCCGAAGCGCCCAAGAACATTGCCGCCGTCATCGCCGGCATCCAAAACGCCGGCTATGAAGCGAAGGAATTCCAAACCGGAGCCGGTGGCCGTTCCGCGTCACAGCACGGCGACTGGCAGATAAATCTCTGGCTTGGCCTCGCCGTCACCGTCGCGTTGATGATCGGCGAATGGGTTTTCGGTCTCGCGATGACGCCATGGTTTCAGTGGCTCGCGTTTGTGCTGGCCGGGGTCGTGCAGATTTTCTGCGGTGCGCAATTTTATCGCGGTGCCTGGCGGCAACTCAAGATCGGCAGCTCCAACATGGACACGCTTGTCGCCCTCGGCTCGACGACGGCGTTTGGTTACAGCACCTGGGCGTTGTTGAGCGGCGCGGGCGGACACATTTACTTCATGGAAGCTGCCGCCATCATTTCGCTCATCAGCACCGGCCACTGGCTCGAAGCGCGGGTCAGCGACAAGGCGGGCGGCGCGTTGAAATCATTGTTAAATCTCGTACCGCAGACGGCGCGGAGAATTTCCCCTCACGCTGACCCTCTCCGCGAAGGAGAGGGAACAGCCGCCACGGAGCCTCGTCAATTTATGGCATCCGGTTCCAACCCGGCGCTGGAACGCATTCCCCCTCTCCCGCCGGGAGCGGGCCGGGGTGAGGGGAGCTTTGAACTCAAAACCCTAAATTTTCCCCAATCCACAATCCGCAATCCGCAATCCGCAATTGAAACCGAGGTTCCGGTTGCCGAATTAAAAATCAACGACCGCATCGCGCTGCGCCCCGGCGACCGCGTGCCGGTGGACGGCGTGGTGCTCGAAGGCGAATCCGCCGTGGACGAGGCCATGCTCACCGGCGAATCTGTTCCCGCCGACAAAAAATCCGGCGGCGAACTGTTTGCCGGCACAGTGAACTTGAACGGCCGCCTCGTCATGCGCGTGGCCGCCACCGGCGAAAGCACCGCGCTCGCGCACATCATCGCCGCCGTGCAACGCGCGCAGACCAGCCGCGCCGACATCCAGCGCCTCGGCGACCGCATCAGCAACGTCTTTGTGCCCATCGTCGTCACCATCGCCGTTGCCGCCGGCCTATGGTGGGGACTCGCGCCGGAGTCGGCGAAAAAAATTCACGATTTGCTGGCGCCGTTTCTATGGCCCGCACATCTGCCGGGCGGCACGGCCACGTCGTTCATTATTGCCGCTGCGATTTTGATTGTCGCGTGCCCGTGCGCGATGGGTTTGGCAACGCCGGCCGCCATCATGGCCAGCGCCAACACCGCCGCGCGCCGGGGAATTTTGATCCGTGACGGCGTGGCGCTGGAAAAAGCGGGGAACGTCACGGCGGTGATCTTTGACAAGACGGGAACGCTCACGGTTGGAAAACCGACGGTTGCTGCGATGGCCGTTGTTCCCCCTGACCCTCTCGCCGGAGGAGAGGGAACAGCCAGTGGTCACAACCTTTCTTCGAATGATCTTCCCGCCAACCCAGCCGCAGGTTTGCAAGTGAGACTGGATACGATTCTCCCTCTCCCCACGGGAGAGGGCCGGAGTGAGGGGAACGCAGTCGCCCAAATCGCCGCTGTGCTGGCGCGCAACTCCACCCATCCCATCAGTCAGGCGATTGCTAAAATTTCGGCAGAGAAAATTGAATTAACGGATTGGAAAGAAATTCGCGGCGTTGGCGTTGAGGCTAAATTACACAAGGCTTTCTCCGTCGCCCCGCCCAAACGGGGAGAGGGCCGGAGTGAGGGGTTTGTTAAGTCAGAACCATCGGCCTCCTCACCCCAGCCCTCTCCTCCTTTTGGGGATGCGCGGGCGCAGATCGTGCGTCTCGGTTCATTGAACTGGCTCAAGGAATCCGGCGTGGATTTGGCGGCGGGAGAAAAATTCATCGCCGAATGGTCGGGGCAAGGCGCGACGATTGTTGGGCTGGCGTTCGATAAGACTTTGCTTGGCCTGTTCGCCGTGCGTGACGCGGTAAAAGCGAATGCGAAACAAGTCGTCGAAAAACTCCAGCAACAGGGATTGAAAATCTATCTGCTTACCGGCGACAATTCTCTGACTGCCGCAAGCATCGCGAAGCAGGTCGGCATCACGGCGGAAAATGTTTTTGCGGAGGTGCGGCCGGAGCAGAAGGCGGCGTTCGTAAAAAAACTTCAGGCGGCGGGCGAACGCGTGGCGTTTGTGGGCGACGGCATCAACGACGCGCCCGCGCTCGCGCAGGCCGACCTCGGCATCGCCGTGAGCCGGGCGAGCGATGTGGCGCGCGAGGCGGCGGACATCATCCTGCTGAAATCGGAAATCGAAGCCGTGCCGGAGGCGCTCGGCCTGGCGCGGGCGACGTTGCGGACGATCAAACAGAATCTGTTTTGGGCGTTTTTTTACAACGCGCTCGGCGTGCCGCTGGCGGCGATGGGCTTCATCAGCCCGATTTTCTGCGCCGCAGCGATGGGCGTGTCCGACTTGATCGTGATCGGCAACGCGCTGCGGCTGCTGCGCTGGCGAAAATGAAAAGCGACCACGCCAAAATATTTCTGACTGCCGAGTGGCGATACTTGGCGATGCTTAATTATCAGATTGAACCCGCCGTTCTCGCTTCGCTTGTTCCGCACGGGACAGAGCTTGATTCTTTCGGCGGCCAAACATTTGTAAGTGTTGTTGCATTTTTGTTTCTGGACACGCGCGTCGGCGGGATTCCGATCCCGTTCCACAGAAATTTTGAAGAGGTCAATTTGCGGTTTTATGTCCGGTGGAAAACTGATGACGGCTGGCGGCGCGGAGTGGTTTTCATCAAGGAACTCGTCCCCCGAAAAGCCATTGCCTTCGTCGCCAGAAAGTTTTACAACGAAAATTACATTGCGCTGCCGATGTCGCACCGGATTGAAAGGGTTCAGGACGAAGTCAAATCAGTTTCGTATTCCTGGTGGTTAAACGGTCGAGAAAATTTTTTGAAGCTTGATGTTCAAGGGCCAGCGCAGCCGCTGGTGGATGGTTCGATTCAGGAATTCATCACCGAACATTATTGGGGCTACTCACGGCAACGCGACGGCTCGACGATGGAGTATCGCGTAGAGCATCCGCGCTGGCAGGTCTGGGAAGCGCAAAATGTTGATTTTGATTGTTGCGTTGCCGATTTGTCTGGCGAAAAATTCGGACAGTTTCTAAATCAGCCTCCGGCTTCCGCTTTTCTCGCAGACGGATCAGAAATCAAAGTTGGCAAGGGCAACAAATTGACAACATGAAACAGACCAAAACCAATCCGGCCGGCTGGATTCTCTACGATGATTCATGCGGGTTTTGCCGACGCTGGGTTCCCTTTTGGGAGAGAACGCTTCAGAAAAGAGGATTTGAGATTGCTCCGTTGCAGGCTGATTGGGTCAGAGCGAAATTACAGTTGAGGGGAAATGATTTGTTGCAGGATTTGCGTCTGTTGCTCCCGAACGGAGAGACAATTCAAGGCGCGGATACTTATCGCTACGCGATGAAACGAATCTGGTGGGCATATCCGATTTATCTTTTTTCCATCGCATCGCTCGGCAGAAATATATTCAACTGGAGCTATCGGAAGTTCGCCACGCACCGTTACCAGATTTCACAAGCCTGCAAAATCCCGGGCAAAACTGCCGATTGAGTTCAGCAACGCCGCTCGACAAAACTTTTTCCCCGCGCCATTCTGCCGCAATGGCATTTGAATCGGAATCGCCGCTCGACGCGCTCTGGAAGGAATACGCCCGGGCGTTTCAAGGTTGGGACGACCTCACGCTCGCGCGTTGGCTCGCGCAGACGCTCGGCCAGCTCGAAGGCCGCGCGTGGCGGCTTTCGCATCCGCTCGTCGGCGCCTACCGGCTGGGGGCGCAGCTTGCGCATGACCGGCAGATCTGGTTCAAGCGGCTGGCCACGCCGCCGGCGGCTTACGCGGAATCGCCATGCTGCCGCGCGCCGTTCCTGCCGTTGCTCACGCGCGACGTGCGTGAGTCGGGCCTGATCTGCCAGCATTGCAGCGAAACGCTCGTGCCCTTCGAGGAGATTCCCGCCGAGGCCCGCGCCGAGGTCGGGGCGTGGGCGCAGCAATACGAACCCGTCCATGCCGTCGCGCATTGGGACGACCGCCAGCGGCGCGGCGCGGGCGATTACGACGCGGCTTTCGAGAACGCGGCGGAATCGGCGGAACAACTTCTCGCGCGGGTGGGCCGCGAACTTACGCTCAAGCTCCTGCAAATTTATCCAACCATCGTCTGGGAAGATCAGGATGAATGTCTGGAAGTCCGGCCGGAGGATGTGCCCGTTTGATTTAAGATTGTGGATTTACGATTGACGATTTGGTTCGCAATTCAACGCCAGCTCGTAAATCGTATATGGCAATTCGTAAATAAAGATGAAATGGATTTTCAAATGGCTGGTGCGGCTGTTCATTCTGGCCGTCGTGCTGGTCGTCATTTTCTTCCTGTCGCTGGACACGATCCTGCGGCTGATCATGGAAAATCGTATCCGCGCGCAGACGGGCATGGGCGCGGAAATCGGAAAATTCACGCTCGGCCTTGCCGAACCGACCAT
>OCZU010002706.1_pt1 | contig 11272 bp, 10 predicted proteins | sample 1539001 | NCBI WGS metagenome assembly OCZU01 (sample SAMEA3539306, study PRJEB22396) | soil metagenome | biome: tundra; feature: field; material: soil | place: USA | collected 2010-05 | depth 0.15 m
AGTGGATCGTGCCCGTCGGCGGGAACAACACTTTGTGGATGGCCTCGGGCCGGAACTCGGGTGCGATGCCCAGGCTTGCGGCGTGTTCTTCCAGGCGGCGGTAGCGCTCCTGCCACAGCTGCGACTGCGGCTTGCCGTCACTGGGTTTGGAATCAGGCGCTTGCCAACGGGGATCGGCGAGCCCCGGTCCCCACCAGTCGGTGTTCGAGTGATACTCCTTCCACAGCAGCCAGATCTTGCGGGAGTGATCGGTGAGCAGGTTCTCGCGCGGGAAGCCCACGGCAACTGCGAAGCGCTCTGCGCCTTCACCCACCAGCATAACGTGGCCGGTCTGCTCCATCACTGCCTTCGAAACGAGCGAGACGTTCTTGATGTTGCGCACGCCTCCGACGGAGCCGGCGCGGCGCGTGGGTCCGTGCATGCAGCAGGCGTCGAGCTCGACCACACCTTCTTCGTTGGGAATGCCGCCAAGGCCGACGCTGGTATCGTTGGGATCGTCCTCTGGTCCCTTGACTACCTTCATCGCAGCGTCGAGCGTGTCGCCGCCGCTTTTCAGGAACAAGAATGCGTCCTCGAGATAGTTGAACCCGTTGTTGGCGCAGACGATGATGGGGTGCTTGTAGGATCCCGCTTGCGCCTCGTGTTCTTGCGAGCTAGCATTTGGCATCGAGTCTTCCCCTTGGGCTCGAGATCCTACTCCAGCGGCGACTGCTCCTAAGATCGACGTCTTCACAAAATCACGGCGCGAGAAAGTCATGAGTTCCTCCTGCTTGTACGAAACCGGGAAGGATATCACGCGACCGCGCGATGTTTCATGCTGTGCAGTTTTGGTGGGTTCTGCCCTGTGAATTTCGCTCGCAGGAAGTTTTTTCGCATCGCAGTTGGTGGGATTACTTGGTTCGCTTGTGCGGCTCCGATTCGGGAAATGGAGTATCCCCCTCCCCCTGGTCCATTGGAATCATCAGCGCAGCGCGAAATTATGGGAAGATCTTAGGGGCACAATCACTTGCGGGCAAAATCTTGCGTTCAAAGGACTTAGGCCCTGCGTTAGCCGGGTCGATCTACCGCCTCCGCCGCAAGCAGGATCGGCTAGTTTGATGCGGGGGGCGCAAGGTGGGATATCACAATGGGTCTGATGACCGCTGACCGCGCGAAGAAAAACGCTTGGTTGACATTGCCTCCCAATGCACGTAGACTTGTGCTGCACACAATTGCGTGCTTCATATGAAGACCAATGTCACCCTCAAACTGGACGCCGATCTGCTGCGCGAGGTCCGGGTACTGGCGGCCGAAGAAGATACCTCGATCAGCGCCATGCTTGCGGCACGTCTGGAACAGATTGTGCGCGAGCGCAAGACTTACGATCGTGCGCGCAAGCGCGCCCTGGCAAGGCTGCGCGAAGGAATGGATCTGCGGTGGACGCCCGCTCGCTCCCGCGACGAGCTTCATGAACGATAACTGATAAAGGCTCGCACGATGGCCGATAAGTATTTCGTTGACACCAACGTTCTGATCTACGCTCATGACCGGTCCACAGGAATCAAACATGAGCGTGCCCGCCAGCTTATCGAGAGCTTGTGGATGAGCGGGCAGGGTGTGTTGAGCACGCAAGTCCTGCAGGAGCTTTGCGTAAACCTTCGCCGCAAGGTTGCTCGCCCGCTGGCGGTGGACGAAATCCGCCGGCTGATCCACGACTATCTGAGTTGGGAGATTGTGGTCAACACTCCCGATGCCGTGATCCAGGCTCTGGAGATCGAAGTGCGATACAGGACTTCCTTTTGGGATGCCCTCATCCTGCAAGCAGCAGAGCAATCAGGTGCTACGATTCTCTATTCAGAGGATCTGGCGGCGAAGCAGAATTACGGGACGGTTCGGGTGGTTAATCCGCTGCTTGGGTAAACCTTTGGGCAGCCGGTGGAGTCGATCGTTTCGCGAGGATAAAATGGAAACCTCGGCGGCTGGAAGCCGTGCCCTTTCAAAACTGAGTCGCGGTGAGAATCAACCGCTGGCCAGCCCCTTGTAGCGGCCCAGTTGTCCGGCTCGGCGGCTTCGGGATTGATTCGCCACGCCGTCGGTGATGGAGCGGACATTGCTAGTGCTGTTCTGCTCGGAGCGGAAGCGCAACAGTGCGGCGATGTTTCCGACCCTGTCGAACTCGGGATCGTCCTTTACGTAGAACAGTTCGATGTCGTGGCGGATCACCCAGGGCAAGATTGCTTCCCCTACATCCAACACTTCACGAGTTTCCTGCCCGCAAATTGGACAGAAGCTCACCAGGTGGGCGTCGAGGTGGCCGCAGCCGGCGCATTCGACGGCCTGGGCGTGGTAGTTTTGGCCGACGAGCAAGGTTTGCACTTCGCCTAGCTCCAGTGAGTGCAGCACGCGCCGCAATCCCGTGACTCCGCGCGCATTGCTGCGGGCCTGGCTGATGGTCTCGCAAACCGCTTCTCGGCAGCGTTTCTCCTGCGCATCCGCGAAAATTCGTTCGGCCTGCGAACGGATTTCCTCGCGGCTCACGTGAGCCACCTCAGCGGGAAACCGCCCCAGCAACTTCTGGGACGAATAGGGATGCAGTTGCAGTTCGAACTGCGGCCAATGAGTGTCCTGGCAGCCGACGATCCACTTCTCAAACATGCCTTTTTCCAAGGCGTCTTTTAGAGATTCGGCGACGGCCTTGAAATGCTGACGCACCTCGTCGGCAACGCGGCGCTGCACGTGGCCTCGTTCGTAGCCAGCGGAGCCGTCGTTGCGCTCACGGGGGGCCTGTGGAGGAAAGAATCCTTCCCGTTCGGTCAGTTCGCCCAGGCGCAAATCGAAAAGGCGGGCCCGATGACGATCCACCAGCACGATTCCGAGGCTGGAAAATGCTCCCAGCAATTGGGCCAGGGGTGTGAGGTGGAAATGACGATTCACCAGAAGCTGCGTGCCGCTCAGTTGCGCCGGCAGATCATACTCGCGCCAGAAGCCTTGCGCACCGCAGGCGAAGACCGCCTTGGCGCGCGCGCCGTTGCCGCGCAACTCCTGCGACAGGCGCACGATGCGGTCAAGATCGGCGCGGGCCGACTCGGACTTGTCTTTACTATTACCATTGCCTCTGCTCTCCAACTGGCGCAACGCCTCCTTAGCCAGGTCCTTGGTGAGGATCGCTTCTTCCTTGTGCGCCTTGTTGCGAGGCGCCGTATGCTGAAAGTAGAAGCTGAGAGCGCAGGCTCCCGGATCTTCAAATTGTGCCAGTTCGTGGATCTGTTCACGAGTAATCATTCGCTCATCCCCAGTCCTTTTCAGTTAGAAGCGAGTCTATGCGGTGCCGGTGATCGGGAAGCGCCCCTTGAATTGCCGCACGAGCCGGGGCGATTGGCGCAGGTGATCGCGAGCGGCAGAGATGGAATTCAACACACGGTCCGGCGGAGCACCGGTGATCGCGGAGATTTCATCGATGCCGAAGCCTTCGATCGCGTGCAGGATGAAAGCCTCGCGCTCGGCTGGACTGACGTCATACAGAGCGGAGGCGATGAGGCGCACCATCTCATCGGATCCCACGATCTGCTCGGGCGTGGACACGCGGCCATCCGCGATGATGGTTTCTTCGGTGATGGCTTCGTCGGGCTGATGGAACTGCAGTTCAGCCTCGTCACTGGCCTTGACGTTCTGCTTGCGGGCTGAATCTTCAAGGTGGACGGCACCGCCGTTGGTCCCGTCGGGACGGGAAAGCTCATCCAGCGCATGCATGGCCAGGCGATAGAGCCAGGGTTCGAGCGCCAGGCGTTCCGGTTTTTCCTGGCCATCGCCGAGCGCGGCAGCGATGGTCTCGTCTATTACCTCCTCCTTGCTGACGGAGTCGGGTGCGACCAAATCAGAGGCTTCGCGGAAATAGATTTCGCGTTCCACAAAGCGCTCCAGGCGCGAGAGATTCACGTTGACGTAAGAGCGGACGTCCTCGGCGGAAACCGTTGCCGGAAACACAGCGGCCAGCGTCTGTTCGAAGGGCACGGAGAAATGACGCCGCGCCGATGCTTCATTCTGTCGCCGCGGCCACTTGTGCGAGGAGCGCAGTAGTTCCTTGTGTTTGTTGACCTGTTGCAGCAGATCCTCGAAGGCATTCTTCACCGCGGCAGCTGCGGTTGAGGCTTTGGTTTGGACTGCCATCTGGCCAGAAGGCAGGCGCAGGTTGAGCGAGACGCTGGTGCCCTCGCGCGCGGAAATCTCCTCGACGATGCCTTTCAGGTGAATGAGTTCGGGGCGGAAGACCTGGAGGCGTTTCCGCAGTTTTTCGACCTGATGCTGGATGTCTTTTTCTACGGCGGGAGTTCTATGAAGTCGATAACTGACGTGGACGTTCATGAGCACCTCAAGCTTGCCAACGAAGACGCGCAAACCAGTGCTTTCTACGGGGATTGTACACCCGGTCCGGGGATGGCAACGTTAGAGATTTCTTACGGCCATTATTTACAGCCGGTCGCAGTGCCAGATATGATCCGTGAACCATGACCTGGCCACAATTGCTGCTTGTCGCCTCGCTGACCGCGGTTGCCTGCGCTCAGGTTCCTGCGTCAAAGGAAGTCGAGGCTGCCTATCCCGACGCGCATGCGCTCTACCTGGATATCCATCAGAATCCAGAGCTTTCTGCGCACGAAACGCAAACGGCGGCGAAGTTGGCAGGCCGGTTGCGGAGCCTCGGCTATGACGTGACGGAACACGTTGGCGGCACCGGAGTGGTTGCTATCCTGAAGAACGGCGCCGGCCCGACCGTCATGCTTCGCACGGAACTCGACGCGCTGCCCGTGGAAGAGAAGACTGGGCTTCCTTACGCGAGTAAGGTTCACGCTAAAGATGACGCCGGACGCGATGTTCCGGTTATGCACGCGTGCGGACATGATCTGCATATGGCTTCGATTGTGGGCACGGCCACGATCATGGCCAAGAGCAAAGACACCTGGCACGGGACGCTAATGCTGATTGGCCAGCCGGCTGAGGAAACGATTGGCGGAGCCAAGGGTATGATCGACGACGGCCTGCTGACGCGCTTTCCCAGGCCGGACGTGGCCTTGGCGCTGCACGTGGGCAACGAACTTCCCGCGGGGATGGTAGGGATTACTCCGGGGGTCTACAACACGAACGCGGATTCGGTGCGGATTACGATCTATGGCAAGGGTGGGCACGGTTCCGCGCCCCACACCACGATCGATCCAATTGTGATTGCTGCCCGAACGATTCTGGCGTTGCAGACCATTGCTTCGCGGGAAGTGAAGCCGGGCGTGATGGCGGTGGTTACGGTGGGCTACATTCAAGCCGGCAACAAGAACAACATCATTCCGGACCAGGCTGAGTTGGGGCTCACGGTGCGCACGAACAACTCGGAAGTGCGCAAACAGGTGCTTGCGGCCATCGCGCGGATCACCAAGGCCGAAGCCGAAGCCGCTGGCGCGCTGCGCCCGCCTTTGGTTGATCACTATGAAGGCACGGACCTGGTGTACAACGATCCCGCGCTGGTGCAACGGCTCAAGGGGCCGCTGGAAGGGGCGTTGGGCAAGGCCAACGTCGTGGTGGAAGAGCCGATCACGGCGTCGGAGGATTTTTCTTATTTCGTAGAGCAGGGCATTCCTGGATTTTACTTCAGCCTGGGCGGAGCCGACCCGGAGAAACTCGCGCAGGCCAAGGCGACGGGAACGCGGCTGCCGTCGAATCATTCTCCTCTGTTCGCGCCGGATGTGGATCCGGCGTTGCACACCGGGATCGCAGCGGAAGTGGCGGTGCTGCGGAATCTGCTGAAGTGATCGGCTGGGGTTCAGCAAGAGGGGTCAACCACGCAATGCTTCCCAATCCTCTTCGTCGTTAGCCGGGGACACAAGGTCGCCAAGAATTTCCACCGTGTTCTTCGATTAACGGCGCTTTAGAGCTTCGAGCTCTTCCAGGGTTCTTGGCCAGTCGGAGCCCAGGAGACGAGACAAACTTCGGTCGGCAAGAACCTTGCCCCTGGTCTGGCAGCGCGCGCAGTAGTTCGTTTCTTTATCGGCATAACGAATCCGCAACACTTTGTCGCCACATCTTGGACACGGTTCGCCGTAGCGGCCATGAACGGCCATACCCTCGCGAAAGGCGGTGACCTTCTCGGGGAAGACGGCGTGCGCTTCGGCGCGGAGCCGGTCTATCCAGAACTCGAGCGTGTGCCGGGTGGCAGCGAATAGTCTCTCCCATTCGGGCGGCTTGAGTTTTTGGGTGAGGGTGAGCGGGGACAGTTGCGCAGCGTGCAATATTTCGTCCGAATACGCATTACCGACGCCGCTCAACAGTCGCGGATCGGTAAGCGCCCGCTTGAGCGTGTGGTTTTCGGCAGTGAGTGCCGCACGAAATGAATCGAGATCGCTGGAGAAGACGTCGATGCCTCCAGCATCGAAGGAACGCAAACTTTCCTCACCGAGCACGACGTGCAACGACGCGCGGCGCTTGGAGCCAGCCTCGGTAAGAACCAGGGAACCGTTGGGGAAGTCGAACGCCGCCAGAGTCTGGTGCCCGGCCAGCTTTGCCTCCGCCGCCCGCCAGTGCAACCGGCCAGCGATCATCAAGTGAAGGACCAGCCAAAGATCATTCTCTACGCCAATTGCGATGCGCTTGCCCAGCCGCCGCAATTCGCGGACAACGCGACCTTCCACGTCCGCAAGGGGCGGTTGCGCGGTTCGCAGGAGAAAGGCGCTCGCGAGACGTACCCGCTCGAGAGGGTGACCGACGATGCGTGGTTCGAGCGCGCCGATATAGGCAGCGATATCTGGCAATTCTGGCATGCGTATAGCTTGCACGTGGAAACCGCGATTTAGCAACGCGGTGGCGGCGGCAGCAGTCGAGCTTCGCGCGACGGACAGCCGAGGGCGGCTGTCCCCACATAAGCATCTCCGGCAATCTAGGAGCTGATCTGCCCTAGAATCGCCCGTGCTTCCGCTGCTGGATCGGGAGCTTCCGTGATGGGACGGCCTACAACGATGTAGCTTGCTCCAGCTGCAATCGCTTCTGCCGGAGTGGCGACGCGGGCTTGATCCCCATGACTGGAGCCGGCGGGGCGGACGCCGGGGGTCACGATGGCGAAGTTGTGTCCCAGTTCGGCGCGCACGGCGGCGGTCTCGCGGGCGGAGGTGACGATACCCTTACATCCGCTGTTTAGGGCCAGCGCGGCCAGGCCCAGGACTTCCTCCCGCACCGTTCCCCGGAATCCGACTTTTTCCAGTTCATCCTGGTCGAGGCTGGTGAGCACTGTGACTCCCAGCAGGAGCAGAGCTGGGTTGTTGGCGCGGGCCGCGTCCACGGCGGCGCGGAGCATCTTGCTACTGCCCGCGGCGTGCACGGTCAGCATGCTTACGCCGAGCTGCGCGGCCTCATGCACCGCTGCGGCCACGGTGGTGGGAATGTCGTGATACTTAAGGTCGAGAAAAACGCGCCGTCCCGAGGCTACGAGATCCCGCACCAGTTGCGGGCCTTCGGCGGTGTAGAGCTGCATGCCGACTTTGTAGGTCAAGGCCGAATCGCCGACGGCCGCTACGATCTTCTGTGCGGCCGCCGCCGTGGAGACGTCCAAGGCAACGATCAGCTTCTCGCGCACATCACTTTGGCGAGAAGCGGAAGGGATGCGGTGGGGAAGAGCGGCTTGCATCCCTAGCAGTATAGAATCTCTACTGGAGTTCCGCCATGGGATGGTTGTAGGCCACGGTCTGATAGACCTGCCGGTGCTGGGTCCGGGGCTTAACCAGATCCAGGCGGACCTTCTGCAAGCCGAGATTTTCGAATTGCAGCACCTGGGCGGCACCGTAGGATAGGTCGATAATGCGGCCGGGGACGATCGGACCGCGGTCATTCACTTTGACCACGACGGTTCGTCCGTTGCGCAGGTTTGTGACTCGGACATAGGTTCCCAAGGGAAGCGTCGGATGCGCTGCGGTCATGTCGTACATGTCGAAATCTTCGCCGCTGGCGGTTGGTTTACCGACGAAATAGTCGCCGTACCAGGAGGCTGTCCCAATTTGATACGGTTGGTTCTTGCCGGTCTGTTTGCGAACTTCGGGGTTGGCTTGAACTGCCCTAGTTGGGGCTGAACTGGCCTCCGAGTTGTTCGGGCCCTGAGCCGCTCCCAGGCCGACGATCAATAAAGCGATCATCAGTCCATGAGCTATACGTAAACGCATTCAGTTCTCCTCGCATACTCAAAGTCGTCCTAGCTAGGTTTTCGGTTAAGGTTCAGTAATCGTATGGGGCCGAGAGGGGCTTGTCAATCCGAAAGTGCTAGGCCTATGGTGACGTGCTAGTTATCGATATCACACGTAACTTGTTGTTAATCATGAGTAATCGACTTCATCTCGCTAGAAACAATGATCTTATATATGTATTATATAGTAAATACCGAGCAGGCTGCATGTTGGGGATAATTTTCATCCCCAATGGATTCAGCAGCTTACGAGGAATTGAGTCTAAGTTGTTTATCGTGAGGGTTTTAGGTACAAGATTACATGCGGCGTAAGTCATTTTTCTTCGACTATCATGGCTGAGAAACCACCTGTAGTGCTGACTATCGCCGGTTTTGACCCCTCGTCCGGGGCGGGGGTCACGGCCGATATTAAGACGATCGCGGCCCACGGCTGCTATGCCGTGGCCTGCATCACAGCCATGACCGTGCAGTCGACCGCCGGCGTTCGCCGGGTGGAAGCCGTCGATCCGGCCCTGGTGACCGAAACCTTGGAGGAGCTTGCCTCCGACGTCCCGATTTCAGCCGTACACATCGGGATGCTCGGCACTGCGAAGGTGGTCAAGGCGGTGGTGGAGTTCCTAGGCAAGCGCGCAGGTAAGGCCAAGTTACCCAATGTGGTGCTGGATCCAATCCTCAAGTCATCCTCCGGTGCGGATCTGCTGGATGTGCCCGGAACCAGACTGCTGATCGAGAAACTCATCCCTATCGCCGATGTAATTACGCCGAACGTGGACGAGGCCGCCCGGCTCACTGGCTTGAAGGTGACCGACCTCGATGAAATGCGAGCCGCAGCCGCAAAGCTCCATGCTATGGGTTCGGCCGCCGTAGTGATCACCGGCGGGCATCTGGAAAAAGCAACCGATCTGCTGAGCTTCTCGACAAAGCGTGGAGTCGAGGAGGAAGTTTTCATGGCGGAAAGGCAGCGCTCGAATTCCACTCACGGCACGGGCTGCGCCTTCGCCACTGCCATGTCCTGCCACCTGGCTCTCGATCGCGGAGTAGCCGAAGCCGCCTTGCTGGCCAAAACCTATGTGACCGCGGCGATTGCCGCCGGCCATCCCCTGGGACGCGGAACCGGGCCGGTTCATCATCTGTATCGCATGCACCAGCAGCGGCGTGCGGTGGGCACGGGAAGTGAATCGTAGAGTTGTTTCATCGCGGAACGAACTCGCATCCCTCGCTCTGATCGGGATGACAGATGAGTTCTAGCGGACAGGTAGTGTGGCAGGGCTGGGATCGGGCCTAGTCGCCGTGGGCGTTCTTCAGCAAAATTCCGGCAACAAACGACGCAGTAGCGGCCAGCAGCCATTCTATCCGCCACATCTGGACAGCCTGGAACTCCGCTAGATTCGACGCCTTGTAGAAAAGGGTGACGCCGATGACTCCGGCCACGCAGCCCAAGCCGATCATGAAGGCGATCAGCGCCGCTGTCGGCAGACCCACCCAGCGCTTGATCTCGTGGAAGTGCAGGTAGTGCAGCCAGTCGGGGAAGGAAACCTTTCGCCAAGCTGCAGCCACGAAACCTGACCAGTCTTGTACTCTCGCCATGCTCCGAGCCCACAGAGTATCGACTACCTCGGCATCTATGCCCAACCCCGCCATTACGGGACGCCGCATCCCACAGGTATAGCAAAACCTGGCGCCGATCATGAACTCAGTGCCACAATCAGCGCAGGCCTCAGCCATCCTCTGGGCCGCAGATGGGAGCACTGGTTCCGCAGCCGGCTCAAGCACGGTGGGAGACCGCCAAAAATCCTGGTGCGCGTCTTGAACAACTTCAGCCATACAGAGAAACGCCTGGTGTCAGCAACGCATGCGGACAACCAAAGCCCACTTTCCACTAAGGTGTTTTCAAGTCAAATACTTGCAACTTTCCCACATGGACCCTTCAGGTCGCTCCGCGCAATTATTACGCGCAGACCCGTAAAGATGCCGCAGTTACCGTGGTTTTGTGGATATGTTTTTCTATTTGCAACTGGGCAAATTATAGGGCGCCTCTGAATACCTAGCAAATTGTTGGGTGTTGCCCGATGACACCTTTGGTTCCTCCCGTGCTGCGGCAAGACTTCAGCTAGACTAAAACTTAAGGACTAACGGTTCGGGATGCAGTCGAGTCTGATACTGGTGAAACGGTTGGTACACAGGAACGCGCTGTACTGCGCCTTCATCTGCCTGTTGTTCCCTCAGGCAATAGCTCAAACCCACGCTGTAGCGGGAAGCAATCCCTCTGGGGCCATGACTGCCTCTCCGGAGCGCGATCCGCTGCTCGATGTCGCGTTCGAACACTTCTACAACCTGGAGTACGACCGCTCGATCCAGGAGTTCGAAAGGGTGCTGGATCGCCGGCCGAGCGACCCCTCCGCAATCAATCATCTGCTGACCGCGATTCTGATGCGCGAGCTTTATCGCATGGGAACGATGAACTCCGGCGAGTATGCCAACGACAGCTTCGTGGGCGATGCGCATCGGACCGCCGATCCCAAGGTGAAGGAACGGATCAAACAATTAGTGGAGCGTGCCGAGAGCCTGGAAGAGCAGCAACTCAAGGCGAATCCCAACAATGTCGACGCCATCTATGCCCGTGGCGTGACCCGGGCGCAGTTCGCGCTGTACACCGCGCTGGTGGAGCGAGCGTGGTTTTCAGCCCTGCGCAACGCCGTGGGCGCGCGTCACGACCACGAACGGGTTCTGGAACTCGATCCCCATTACGTGGATGCGAAGCTGGTGGTGGGCACGCACAACTACGTGTTGGGCAGCCTGCCGTGGAGCGTGAAGGTTGCAGTGGCGCTGGTGGGGCTGAGCGGAACCAAGGAAAAGGGCCTGCAATATCTCCGCGAGGTCGCCGACAGCAACGGAGAGAATAGCGTCGACGCCCGGGTTGTGCTGAGCCTGTTCCTGCGGCGCGAGCGCCGCTATGACGAGGCGCGTGCCCTCATGCACGATCTGGCGGCGCATTATCCCAGGAATTATCTGTTCCCGCTGGAGGAAGCTAATCTGCTGCGTGCCGGCGGCAATGCGCAGGAGGCCGCGGCTGCTTATCGCAAA
>OCZU010002708.1_pt1 | contig 11269 bp, 9 predicted proteins | sample 1539001 | NCBI WGS metagenome assembly OCZU01 (sample SAMEA3539306, study PRJEB22396) | soil metagenome | biome: tundra; feature: field; material: soil | place: USA | collected 2010-05 | depth 0.15 m
ATTTTGGTTTACCGCTGCGACCCACGGGACCCCGGGAAACGCGCTGTGGCCCTCGAGGTTCTGCGCGAGGGTGAGACGTCCGGGGAGTTGCGCATCCCGCACCAGGCGCTAGTTGAGTTTGTGAATTCGGTTACGCGATCGCGTGGCCGGGAAGCGCCATTAATGAAACTTGAGGATGCAACGCGCCAAGCGGAGTTGTTCATGGCCGAGTTCCCCGTGCTCTACCCGAATGAATCGGTCTTCCGCATGGCGCTGCTGGGCAAAGCGGCGTACGGACTGCCTTGGTATGACGCCCATCTTTGGGCCTACGCCGAGCATTACGGACTACGCGAAGTTCTTTCGGAAGACTTCGAACATGGCCGCTTGTATGGCACCGTGCGGATAAGAAATCCATTTGTGGAGCGGGGGCTGACGTAGCCTGAGAAGGTGAAGAAGCCACAGTCCAGCGTCGGCTTGTTTTCCAATCCGCAGCAGCGGCGGTTCCGCAGAAGCCTGCTCGCCTGGTATGACCGGCACCGGCGCGATCTGCCCTGGCGCGCCACCCGCGATCCCTATCGCGTATGGCTTTCCGAGATCATGTTGCAGCAGACGCGAGTGGCGGCGGTGATCGAGCACTACCAGGAATTTCTGCGGCTCTTTCCCACAATCGACAAGCTGGCGGCGGCCCGCGAGGCGAGCGTGCTGGCGGCTTGGAGCGGCCTTGGCTACTACCGTCGGGCGCGCAGGCTGCACGCAGCGGCGAAGATCATAGTGCGAGAGCATGGCGAAAAATTCCCGCCGACCGCAGAAGGATTGCAGGCGTTGCCGGGGATCGGACGCTACACGGCGGCGGCCATTGCCAGCATCGCATTTGACGAGCCGGTTGCCGTGGTCGACGGCAACGTCGAGCGCGTTCTCCAGCGAGTAGCGGGGAAGCGCCTCGCCGGCGAACCGTTGTGGCAAGCCGCCAACCATCTGCTCGATGCCAAGCGGCCGGGCGACTTCAATCAGGCGATGATGGAATTGGGCGCGACGGTTTGCACGCCACGGACGCCAGGGTGTTTGACGTGTCCGGTGATCGAGCTGTGCGCCACACGCGGAGTATTAGCCGCGACAGTCAAGCCGGTGCGACAGAAGAAACGCGAGATTCACTATGCACTGAATTGCCTTAATGGTGAAGTGTTTCTGGTGCAGCGGGCGCGCGATGCGTCGCTCATGCCGGGCATGTGGGAACTGCCAGAGCTGGCAAGCAGGAATGGTGCAAGCCCATCGTTCACGCTGCGGCATTCCATCACCGCTACGGACTACACGGTGCGGGTTTGGCAGAATGCCGCACCTTCTGGGGTTGATGGGAAATGGATTCCGATGGAGCGGCTGGGAAAGGTGGCGCTCACCGGCCTGGCAGGAAAGATTCTGCGAAAAGCGGGGATGCTTGACTGACAACCAGTGCCGTTCGCCCGCCGATGTTCCCCATCGTCTAAAATGAGGGGACATCAGAGTGAAGGGTTGCGCTATTGCTCCGAAACATCCTGAGGCGAGGACTGGGGAGGACGACCGATGGGGGCACTAACTGCGGGCACGAAGGCGCCCGAGTTTGAACTGAAAGCAATGGATGGCAGGCGCTTTGTGCTGGGCGAAGAGCTGTCGCGAGGCCCGGTTGTGCTGGCGTTTTTCAAAGTATCGTGCCCGACGTGCCAGTATGCGTTTCCATTCTTGGAGCGGCTGGAGCGAGCGTATGGGCATAAGGGTGTCAGGATCATCGGCGTCTCGCAGAACGATCCTCGGGACACTGCCACGTTCACCAAAGAGTTTGGCGTAACGTTTCCGGTGTTGCTCGACGATAGGGGAACGTACTCCGTGTCCAACGCCTACAGGCTGACCAACGTTCCCACCGTCTTCTGGATCGCGCAGGATGGCGAGATCGAGGTTTCCAGTGTCGGTTGGGTGAAATCTGATTTCACAGAGATCAATCGCAAGATGGCTGAAGCGGGAAACATTGTGCCAGCCGCGCTGTTCAAGCCGGGAGAAGATGTGCGGGATTTCCGCGCTGGTTGAGGTTCGAAGAATTGATCCCGCGGTCGCGGGAACAGAACTCGACACGCCGAGGGCACAGAGACGCAGGTACAAGGAGCGGTTTGTCCGAAGGCCCCTGGGAACGATTGACCTATCGTGCAGGTGGTTACTCGCCACTCCCTTACAACTAAACGCTTCTTGTCCGTTACAATTCCTTCAGTCTCTACAACAGGCATTTCTGGCTATAAGTATTCTTGCGCTCATACGCCGCTTCGGCGGGGGGAGAAGACTGATCTATGCAAGCAGTCCGACGAAGAAGTGTTCTTGTCAGCATGGTCGCCGCTCTGAGCCTGCTGATGTGGGTGGAAGGAGGCGCGGCGCCTGCTCCCGCACCGGCCGCAGCCAAGCGCGAGGCTGTCTCCGTGCGCCTGCCGAGCGCGGCATTCGCGGCCATGCAGACCATCAATCCCGACCACATTCGCTGGCATGTCCGTTATCTCTCGCATGACCTTCTGGAGGGCCGCGGAACCGGGCAGCGCGGCGGCGACATCGCTGCCGAATACATCGCCACGCAGTTTGCGGAATATGGCTTGAAGCCCGCCGGCGACAACGGGTCATACCTGCAAAAGGTGCCGCTGGTGGGGATCACGGCGCTCCCGGAAACGCAGTTTTCGCTCGTGCCGAAGCAAGGCGCGGCGATGAATCTGAAGCCGCTCGATGAGTATGTCGCCTACGATCAGACCCAGCAGGCGCAGTCCGATGTGGACGCCGAGGTCGTTTACGTGGGCTACGGCATCGAAGCTCCGGAATATAACTGGGACGACTACAAGGACGTGGACGTCAGCGGCAAAGTGCTGCTGATGCTGGTGAACGAGCCGCCGTCGGACGATCCAAAGTTTTTCAAGGGCAAGGCCCTGACCTATTACGGTCGCTGGACTTACAAATTCGAGGAAGCAGCGCGCAAGGGCGCCGTGGGTGTGATTCTGATTCACCGCGAAGACATGGCGAGTTATCCATGGCAAGTGGTGCGAAGCTCGAATTCGGGCGAGAAATCGTATTTGAAGCTGGAAGGTCCGGTGCTGAAAGTTGCCTCGTGGGTGCAGCTTGATGTGGCACAGAAGCTGGCCGCGGCGTCGGGCATGGATCTGGAAAAGATGATGACCAATGCCCGCAGCCGCGACTTTCGTCCCGTGATGCTGGCGGCAAAGCTGAAGGCGCACATGGTGAGTAATGTGCGGCACTTCGAGTCGAATAACGTGCTTGCGACACTGCCCGGCTCTGACCGCAAGCTGAAAGACGAGGCGGTGATTTACACCGCGCATTACGATCATTTGGGCATCCGTCCCGACATGTCGGGCGACAATATTTATAACGGCGCGGCCGACAATGCGACGGGCTGCGGCATTCTCCTTGAGTTGGCGCGTGCGTTCAGTGTCGCCAAAGACCGGCCCGCGCGCTCGCTGATTTTTGCCGCAGTCACCGGAGAGGAACAGGGACTTTTGGGGTCGGAGTATCTGGGCAAGCATCCCCCGGTTCCCGCAGGGAAGATTGCACTCGATTTGAATTTCGACGGTGTGCAACCCCTTGGAGCACCGGAAGAAGTAGAGGTCTCAGGGGCAGAGCGGACGACGTTCTATCCGTGGGTGCAGGCGACGGCGAAGGAATTCCGGCTGGCGATCCGTCCAGACGCGCACCCCGAGGCCGGATACTTCTACCGTTCCGATCATTTCAGTCTGGCGCGGGTTGGGATCCCATCGTTCTCGATCAACGAAGGGATGAAGTTCAAAGGCCACGACGAGGCATGGGGTCTGGCGCAGGACAAGGAATACACGGAGAAACATTACCACCAGCCGAGCGATGAGTACCATCCGGAGATGGATTTCGTCGGAGATGCGGCAATGGCGCGGTTTGGATTTGCCCTGGGCTGGGAAGCGGCGAGCTTTACGAAGCTCATTGGCTGGCAGAAGGGCGATGAGTTCGAGGCGGCGCGAGCAAAAAGCCAGTAGCCAGGACCGAGCACTCGATACTCGGCACATGTTCGCGTCTAGTTCGTATTTGCAAAACGGCTTAGTAGTACGGGCTTGATGATTGCCGTCCACACGGCGTAACCATCGGCATTCATATGCAAACCGTCCCAGCGGAACAGTTCGCGGCGCGGCTTACCCTGCGCGTCGAGCATGGCGGGGGCAACGTCGATGAACTGGACTCGGGGTTGGGTCCGAACGTACGCCGCAATCAGCTCATTCGTTTTCTTAAACTTCTTCCAGTTACCCCACCGCAGGATCGAAGGCTTGATCGATATGTAATAGATCCAAGTCTCTGGCAGTTGAGCGTGAATGATCTCCACAAACTCCGTAAAGTCCCTGAACACCTGTTCTGGAGTCTTTGACCAAGGCCCGGAAAGATCGTTGTCCCCGGCATAGAGGACGACGGCACGAGGCCGATAAGGAAGGACGATTCTGGACGCATATTCGTTGACTTGAGCGATCTGCGAAGGAGCTCGCTCGGCAAGGAGGGAAAGCTCTTCACCATCACCGGCAAGCTGGATTACCAGGCCTGCGACAAAACCGTTTGCTACCAGCCAACGTCGGTGCCGGTGAAATGGCAATTACAAGTCTATCCGCTGGATCGGAGCAGAGCGCCAGTGGAGATTCGACATAAATAGTCCGCCAACTTCACTCTGCGGGACAAGGCGCCCCTGCCGCCTGCCACTGCTTTACTTTCGCCGTGAACTCATCGTGAGCAATCGGAGCCGGCGTACGGCCCTCGCCCGGATTCCAGGCCCACATCACCAGCTTATCTTCCGTAAGGTGCTCGACCAGTTGATCGAGGCTCCGGCTTCTGTTTTGTTTGGGATCCTTGATCGATTCACAAAGTTGAGCGTCGGTTAGTCCCTGCCAAATCATCGGAGTGCTCGGAGGAGGCAAGCGCCAGCCCGGAGCGCCCGGCGGCAGGTGTGCACCAGCAAGATTGTGGTCCTGATGGCAGGTATTGCATTTTTCCGAAGTTACCCCAAAGCCGGCTGTGCCGCGGCGCACGTTCATGGTGTGCGGATGTCCGTCATCGCCCTGCCGCGGATAATCTCCCTGCGAATGACAATTCATGCAGCGCGGGTGCCGTAACACCGGGGCGAACGCGTTGAACAAAGCTCCGTCGTCGCTGGTGGTGGCGGCGGCAGCTTTGACGGTGGACGGTTCCGCCGCAGCTGCCGAATGAGCGAACCACAGCGCTCCGGCGATGCCCGTTACAAGGAGGATCGCCAGAGAAAAACGATTTGTGGCGTTCACGCGCTTCATACAGCCTCCGTCATGCGGATGGGCAACCGGCGGATTCGTTTCCCGGTCGCGGCGAAAATAGCATTTGCGATCGCCGGAGCAGCGCACGGAACACCAGGCTCTCCGATTCCGCCGGACTTCTCATTGTTCTCGACAATATGAGTTTCAATCTCCGGGCACTCATTCATCCTCATCACCGGGAAAGTGTGAAAGTTGGTCTGCTGCAAGCGGCCATTGTCAAAGGTCAGCTCCTGGAAGAGCGCCGCGGATGCCCCGAAGATTGCGCCGCCTTCGGTTTGCGCAGCAATAATGCCGGGGTTAACGTACTGTCCGCAGTCGATGGCGCACACCATGCGATGGACGCGAACCTTGCCCTCCGTAACTGAGACCTCGGCTACATGCGCCGAGTAGCTGCCAAAAGCAAAGTGCACGGCGATGCCGCGGCCCATGCCCTTCGGCAGAGGCTTGTCCCATCCCGCTTTCTGCGCGGCAAGATCGAGCACGCCAAGATGCCGAAGCTGCTTCTGCAGCAGCGCGCGCCGGAACTGGTAGGGATCTTTTTGCGCCAGCGCGGCAAGTTCGTCCACAAAACATTCGACGGCGAAGGCGGTGTGCGAGTGTCCCACGGAACGCAGCCATTGTACCGGCACACCGATTTCCGCCTGATGCGATTCGACCGTCACGTTCGGGATGGCATAGGGAAGATCGTCGATGCCCTCGACGGACGCCGGGTCATAGGGTTTCCCTCCCATCATGGCTTCGAAGGGTGTCCCCGCCATGATGGATTGCCCAACCGTACGCGATCTCCAACTTACTGCATTGCCGCTGGCATCGACCCCGCCTTCGATTGCATGCAAGAACGCCGGACGGTACCAGCCGCCCGCCATGTCATCTTCGCGTGTCCAAATCACTTTGACGGGCGCGCCTGCGGCTTTGGCGACGTGAACCGCTTCCACCACAAAGTCGGATTGCGGATTCGCCCGGCGACCGAAGCCGCCGCCCAGGAAAGTGGTGTGGAGTTGGACTTTTTCAGGCGGCAGCCCGGCAATCCTCGCCGCATTCGCGCGATCGACGGTCTGGAACTGCGATCCCGTCCAGACCTCGCACGAATCGGCGCGCAAATCCACCGTGCAGTTCAGCGGCTCCATCATCAGGTGCGAGAGGTAGGGAACTTCGTAAACCGCCTCGGTCTTCTTCGATGCGTTCGCCAGCGCGGCGGCGGCATCCCCGTCTTTTCGGACACTCGATCCCGGCGACTTGGCCCGCTCGCGGAAGTCCTGCATCATTTTGCCGGTGTCGAAGTCCCGCATCTTGCCTTCGTCCCACTCGACGTGAAGAGAATCTCTCGCAACCTTGGCCTGCCAGAAAGTATCCGCGATGATCGCGATGCCGGCGGGAACGGCGACGATCTTTCGTAATCCTGGCAGCGAACGGGCACGGGAATCGTCGAAGCTCTTCATCTTCGCTCCGAAGATAGGGGGCCGGGCGATGACGGCCGTCAACATGCCCGGCAGCTTCACGTCGATGCCGAATTCGGCCTTGCCGTTCAACTTCTCGCGGGTGTCGAGCCGCTTGATGGGTTTGCCGATCAGTTTGAATGTCTTGGGGTCTTTCAGTTGGACCTGGGCGGGCGGCGTCAGCTTCGCGGCCGCCGCCGCGAGATGCCCATACGTCAGCCGATTGGATCCATTCAGAACCGCTCCTGATTCCGTGCGGCACACCGTCGCATCCACGTTCCATTGCTGCGCTGCCGCGGCCACCAGCATGGCGCGAGCCGCGGCGCCGGCCTGGCGGAATTGGTCCAGGCCCGACCACACGCTCGAACTTCCCCCCGTCATCTGCATGCCGAACGCCGGATGGTTATACTTGGGATCGACGGGGGCTGATTCGTAATCAACCTTGGTCCAATCGGCATCGAGTTCCTCAGCCAGCAGCATGGGCAACGAGGTGTAGACGCCTTGACCCATCTCCGAGTGGTTCACGATCACCGTGACCCGCTCATCGGTTCCGATCCGGACGAAAGCGTTGGGCATAAACGTTTTGCCGGAGGATGGCTGGGCGGAGGCCAACATGCCGATTCCCGGAAAGTGAAAGCCGATCAGCAATCTACCGCTCGCCGCTACCGAAACCTTCAGGAAATCACGCCGCTGCATCGCCGTGCGTGTCCGGCTGATCATTGGGCACCGGCGTTGGCCGCCATCTCGGCAGCGCGGTGGATTGCTCTTCGAATTCGTGGATAGGTCCCACAACGACAGATGTTACCGGTCATGGCCTGGTCAATATCCTCATCGGTAGGACTTGGTTTCTCGCGCAGCAGCACCGCCGCACTCATCAGTTGTCCCGATTGGCAGTAGCCACATTGGGGAACGTCCTCTTCCAGCCACGCGCGTTGCAGCGGACTATTCAGGTCGGGCGAGAGCCCCTCGATTGTCGTGACCGCTTTCCCAGTCGCCCGTGAGACGGGAGCGACACATGAGCGCACTGCCTCTCCATTGATGTGCACGGTGCACGCACCGCATTGCGCCATGCCGCAACCGTATTTTGTTCCTGTGAGGCCAAGCTGCTCGCGGATGACCCAAAGCAGTGGAGTAGTGGGATCAACGTCGAGATCGACGCGTTTGCCGTTGACGGAGAAGCCGATCATTGTAGTTCTCCTGGTTGTCTGTGTGTCTAGCCGCTGAACAAGACTGTTACAGCGCCCTCGATTTTACTCCGTGGCGGATACCAAATCTGGGCTGCCCGTGAAACCTCCACCCTGAGCCAAACCGAAACCGAAGGTCTGGGGCGCCGCTCAACCACGTAACCTAGGTAACTTTAGCCGCCGCGCTACGCGTGCTAGCCTCGATATGTACATGTGTATTCAGCAACTTCCAAGAATTCTGAGCGATTAACGAATGCCTCGATTTCCCATCTTCCGACTGGGCGGAGCGCCCGAGAAGCCGGCGCTACCGGAGATGATTGCCGGTGCGCCCTCGTTAACACTCGAAGGGCTCGCGGTCGGGGTCGATAATCTGCGTCACGATGTGGCGCTCAGCCCGTGTTTCGTGGAAATGGCGCGGGCTCAGGTGATGCGGCTGATCGCGCGCCATGGCGAGTTGGAAGGACTGCTGGCGGCGGAGTCTCCTCACCGAACCCAGGGACCGTCGTGGATGAGAAACGCCGTAGGAGGGTCAACTCGCAACCCAGGGGAGAGATCCGACTGGAAGCCGCTGTTGGCCGAACTGCACCTGGCTGCACTGAATCGCGCCAAGAAAGAAGAAAAGATTTCCGTCGACCTGCTGGCGCGGCTGGCCTTGACCAAGTTTCTGCGCACCGAGATGAACCTGCAGTTCGCGCAAGTGCTGGAGCGCTGCCGCGTTCTGCTCAAGAGTTACGAAGGCATCCGCCAGGGCAAAGGGGTGGAGTATCGCGAGCGCGTGGCCGCCTTCCAGGTGCGGAAGAAGATCATCCTTCGCAAGACCGGGCAGGATCTGTTCGAGACCCTGCGCGAGATCGAAAAGGAGACTCTGGCGCGCACCCGGCGGTCGTTGTTTGGAGATGCGAGGTTTGGAGATGCGAAGCCTGGCGAGTCGAGAGTTGGCGAATCGAAGACTGCAGAGTCGGGAAGCGCGGGCCTCGGTAGCTACGGCCTGTTCGTAAACCGCCTGGCGTTTTCCGAGGATGGCCGCGACGACTACCTGTGCGCCGAACATTACGTCATGCTGGGCAACTGGGATCGCGATCCCGATCGCTACCCACGGTTGCAGGATGTCGTGTGGGGTTTCATGCGCTCGCTCTACGGTGCGGAGACGACGACCGAAACCATTGATTCCTGGCTGTGCGCCCCCGAAAATGCTCGTGCCCTGGTGGGTACAGGGACACCCGATGAATCCTCGGCGGAAGGTGTGGCCCAGCAGGAGCGGCTGGCCAAGTGGGTGCGTCTGCTCGAAGACGAGCAGGTGATGGAGTGTGTGATCGCTTCTTACCACACGGTGCCGCTGCTCAGCGAGTACGCTCCGCGAATCAATCCGCAACAGTTGAAGAATGCCCTTATCTCGCGTCCCGAGTGCGACCGCGTGGAACGCATGATTCAGGAGCACGGAAAACTTTCGTCCGCCAGCCTCTATGCGGCCGTAGGCAAGGTTGCAGGATGCCGCGGTGCAGAGCGCGCCAAGGTGGCGGCCCGATTTCTGCAGGATTTTTCTCACTATCATCGCGATCTGCGGCGGCTTGAAACGCTGAATGCGGCGCTCGACTCCGTAAACCTGGTAAGTACCGAGAAGCTGCGCGAGCTTTCCCGGATGAACGGCACGCTCTACGAATTCTTTCTACCCGAGGAGCAGCAGCAGCCGGAGGAAGATCGGGTCTTGCGGCACGTGGTGCTCAAGGCCGACGTGCGCGATTCCACTCGCCTTACTCGCACCTTGATGGAGAAGGGACTCAACCCAGCATCCTACTTCAGCCTGAACTTTTACGATCCGGTGAACAAGCTGCTCGGCAAGTACGGAGCGCAAAAAGTCTTTCTCGAGGGCGATGCCATCATCCTCGCGATCCTCGAGCGCGAAGGCGAGCCCGGACTGGCCGTGAGCCGGGCGTGCGTGCTGGCCCGGGAGATCATCGAGATTGTGCGGGGCTATAACGAACTGATGCAACGCTCGGGCATGCCGGGGCTGGAGTTGGGCGTAGGCATCACGCTGCAGGAATCCGCGCCGCTGTATCTGATGGATGGCGAGCATCAGATCATGATTTCCGAGGCTCTGAACGAAAGCGACCGCCTCTCTTCCTGCAATAAGCGTGCCCGCAAGGTAATGGAGTCACAGGCTGGACCGTTCCACGTCTATGTGTTCCAGGCGGGGAGTGCGGACGAAGCGGCGAATCCGGAAGACTCCATCCTGAGCTTTAATCTTGGCGGCATCCGTATGAACGAAGCCGCGTTCCGCAAGCTGGAGCAGGAAATTTCTCTGTTGCCGCTGGCGGTGAAGCTGCCGCCTTCGATCGCCTCCTCGGACAAGGGAGAGTATCGGCTATCCAGCGCCACTGTCCCCGTCGACCGCGACATCTTTCGCAAGATTGTGGTGCGCACGAGTCGGGTGCCACGAATCAATGTTGAGGATTTCTCGGTCCAGGGCTGGACCGACCGCAACTATTACGAAGTCTGCACCGACCCCGCAATCTACGCCGCGCTGGAAAAGAAAAAAAGCGCGAAGGCGTAATTCAAGCGGACTCTGAACCGGGGCCTGGCAGTCTTGCTTCTCGCGTTCCCGCTCCTTCTCCTGGACGCGCGGAAGGTACACCTTGAATGAGCTCCCCTTGCCGGGCTCGCTGTGGACCGAGATCGATCCACTGCTCTGCTTTACGATGCCGTACACCGTGGCCAGGCCCAAACCCGTTCCCTTGCCCATTTCTTTCGTCGAAAAAAAAGGATCAAAGATTTGTGCCTGGACGGCCGGGCTCATACCGACCCCAATGTCACTAACTGCCAACATCACACAGGGGCCGGATGGGGCGTCTGCTGCTTTAGGGACAGTGCTGCCATTCAATTCGACATTCAGCGTCTCGACGACCAGTTTACCGCCCTGGGGCATGGCATCGCGGGCGTTGACCGCGAGATTCATGATGACCTGTTCCACTTGTCCGCGATCCGCGCTGACCCGACCCAACCCGGGATCGAGGGAGAGAATGGTCTCGATATCCTCGCCGAGCAGATGCGGCAACATCTTCCAGAGATCATTGATCACGGTATTCAGGTTCAGGACGGAAGGGCTCAAAACCTGTTGGCGGCTGAATGCCAACATCTGCTTCGTCAGCGCCGAGCTCCGATCGGTGGCGTTTCGGATCTGTCGCAGGTAGCGATCGATCTTCTGCGGGTGTCCGCCGCTTTCTAAATGCGCATTGCCAACCAGAGAGGTGAAGGTTTAATCTAACTCGGTAACCGAGAGGAGACCGCTTGAGTAAGCCTTCGGACCTTGTTCAGGGGACTCTGGACATGCTGATCCTGAAAATACTGGCGTTGGAGCCGCTCA
>OCZU010002709.1_pt1 | contig 11267 bp, 12 predicted proteins | sample 1539001 | NCBI WGS metagenome assembly OCZU01 (sample SAMEA3539306, study PRJEB22396) | soil metagenome | biome: tundra; feature: field; material: soil | place: USA | collected 2010-05 | depth 0.15 m
CCACCGGCTACAAGCGCGCCGTCGCCATTGCCAGGGCGGTTGCCGCCCAACCGCAATGTATTCTCTACGACGAGCCCACCACCATGGTGGACCCGATCATGTCGAACCACCTCAGCGACATGATGTTGCGTCTGAAGCGCCAATTGAAGCTCACCTCGGTAGTGGTGACGCACGATCTGGACCTGATGTACAAAGTCGCGGACCGCGTGGTTTTTCTCTACGAAGGCGGCGTGATTTTCTTCGGACCTACCGCGGACCTGGTGAAGTCGGACCACCCCCATATTCAGGAGTTCCTGGCCTTGGACCGAGTGGAGTAGAGGGCTCGCTTTGCTCGCGGAGTTAGGGGTTGGGGGCTCGCTGCGCTCACCGGGGGGCACGCTCGCTGCGCTCACCGGGGGGCACGCTCGCTGCGCTCGCCGCGCTCGCCGGGGGGACTTGACACCGCTGCTCCCGCGGCTCTATTATATCCGTAACGGATGTATTGATGACGAAAACACAATCGCCTCAAGATCTGCTCCCGCTCACGCCGCCGGTGTTTCATATCCTGCTGGCCTTGACGGACGAGGAAAGGCACGGGTACGGCATCATGCAGGATGTCGCCCGGCAGACCGATGACGCTCTGCAACTCGGGCCTGGCACGCTCTATGGCTGCTTGAAACGGATGCTGACCGCCGGATTGGTGGAAGAGTCCGACGAGCGTCCCGACCCCGAGCTCGACGACCAGCGCCGCCGCTATTACCGGATGACCGGCCTGGGACAAAGTGTCGTCCGGGCCGAAGCGCAACGCCTTGCGAACGCGGTCCTCGCTGCCAGGTCCAAGCGGCTGCTCGACCGCAACAGGCCCAGTCTGGCCGGAGGCAAAGCCTGATGTCCAACCCCTCTTTGGTCCGCTGGTGCTGTCAGATTTACTCGGTCCTGCTGTATGCCTATCCCCGCCAGTTCCGCCTCCAGTACGGCGGTGAAATGCAGCAGGTCTTCCGCGACCGATGCAGCTACCTGGTACGAACACAAGGCCGCCTGCGATTGCTCCGCTTTGCCGTCCACAGCGGGATCGACTGGCTGACTACCACGCTTCGCGAAGGAGTCGACGCGCTGCGCACGGCCGCTCCGGAGGTTGGCAGGCGAAAGCGCCTGCCCCACATTGGAGAAGCCTCAGAGGTAGGCGGCACCGCCTGCCCCACCTTCTGGGCAGCCGTCCGGAAGCCGTCGCCGCGCGGTTTTGTCGCCGAATGGGCGATGACGATCCTGGTGTATCTCTTCGCCACTACGACCTTGGTGCAGGCTTACGTCGTCCCCACCGGCTCCATGGAGGGCAATCTCCGCATCGGCGATCACATGCTGGTGGATCGCCTGATCTACGCCGATCCAGGAACTGTGGGCCGCCACCTGCTGCCTTACCGCGATGTCGCGCGCGGTGACATTGTCGCGTTCCTCTATCCCGAAGACATCCGGCAAACCTACGTCAAGCGTGTGATCGGCCTGCCCGGCGACCGCATTCGCATGGTGGATAAACATGTCGTGCGCAATGGGCGCCTGCTCCTGGAACCTTACACGCGCCACATCGCGGGTTCGACAGACTCTTATCGCGACGAATTCCCCACCACGCCGGATGCTTTCACCACGCCGCGCGGCCACGATATGTTTCTGCATCACGTCCGCGATGGCGAGGTGGTGGTGCCGCCTGGCTTTCTTTTCATGATGGGGGACAACCGGGAGAATTCGGCCGACAGCCGCTACTGGGGATTCGTGCCGCGCGAGTACGTGGTGGGCAAGCCGCTGATCGTCTACTGGTCGTTCGATGCTCCAACTGATGCCTTGGAGGAATGGTCCGTGTCACACGTTCTGGACGTGGCGCTGCACTTTTTCACCAAGACACGGTGGGAGCGCACGTTCCTGGTGCCGCGGTCCCAGGCGGCACAGGAAGTAGGTGCCCGATGAAGTCGCCGATGAAGCCGCGTGGAATAGACCGATCGCCTCGTTCGTCGCGGTCTGTGCCGGCCGCGGCGTTGGCCGCCGCATTCGGTTGGCTGGTGCCCGGAGGCGGCTATCTCCTGATGGGGCGCAGGCGGCAATTCGCGCTGTTCCTCCTGCTGATTTCGACCGCATTCGGCGCCGGGATGGTTCTTCACGGCGGCAATCTGTGGCCGCAGCCCGACGAACTCCAGGGACTGGACGGATTTTCCACCTTGCTGGCCCAGGCTGGCGCCCTGGTGAAAGCACTGGCGGGCGGTCCGTATCTGTTGGCCCGGATCTTCGATTATTCCGAGGGCTTCCTCCAGGGACGCCTGCACGAGTACGGCACGATCTTACTGGTAATGGCGGGGCTCCTCAACCTGCTGGCCCTCGCGGATGCGTGGGAACTGCGAAAGTGGGACAGGCGCTTTCGCCTGTCTGGCTCCCAACCCTGCGAGAAGGCGGAACAACACTAATGTCGCATCTCACTTACACTCTGCTGATGGCCCTGCTGGTCTCGGGCGCCGCGGCCGCACCTGGCAACCGGAGCGGGCGCGAACGGGTCTACGTCGCAACTTATATGTTTCTCACCTGCATGGTGAGCATCTTCGCAGGCGGCTGGTTCATGCACCTGGTGCACGGATGATCGCCCTATAGCGGGACGACGGGCCACCGTGTTGGTTCGGCGGTGTCTAATGGATTTTTGGGACGGCCGGGTCAATGCCGATCGTGACATTTCCCGTAGCCGCCCATTCCGTGCCCCGGGCCAGCGAGGCGGCGAAGATCACGCTCTTCATGGCCTCGGGATCGTGCCCCAGAGCCGTTACGAACACGCGGCCCTTGCCGTAGTTCACGGTCCACAGCATGGGCTGATTCAGCCCTTTGCCTGGAGTCGGCTGCTTCTCGTTGGGCTTGTAGAGGGAATGGTCGTCCCAGGCGGTCGCGAGCACGTGAAAGGCGCCGTCCGGCTGCCACTTCAGGTTGGCGTACAACTCATCGTTGGGTTGCGGGTAAGCGGACTTCAAGCCGCGCGTGATGGGGTGATCCTGGTCCGTGATCTCCACCTGGAAATCGTGCCGCGCCGAGTGGTGCCCATAATTGGGCCGCCAGTTTCCGCCGCACATCTTCTCGAATTCCGTCCACCCCTCGAATGCAGCCGTGGAGAAGTGGTACACCACCAACCCTTTGCCGCCTCGAACGTAATTCAATAGCGCGTTGTCGCCGCGTTCGCCCCAGCGAAGGTCCTGCTGCTTCTTCTCGTAGTAGTTCAAGATGACGGCGTCGTATGGCGCGAGCGTTTCCGGGCCGGCGCCGCGGAATTCTTCGACGACCCGCACCTCGAACCGGCCGCTTGCTTCCAGGACATCGCGCAGCACCGGCGTAGTCGCGCGCCAGTCATGTCCGTTCTGACCGGTGACGATCAGAACTTGCAGCTTCGCCTTGGGCGCCTGGGCAGGTGCCGGCGATATGGTTCCCAGCAGGAACGCACAGAGTATCAGGCTTTTCAAAGGGCCTCCTTCAGCCACTGAGATTGTAGCGCGCGGCGTTTGCCGCCGGAGGTAGACTGAGCCTAGGGTCTATGATCTATGAGTGGGACCGCGCAAAGGCCAAGGGCAACTCGCGGAAGCACGGCGTATCCTTCGAGGATGCGTCAACGGTCTTCCTCGATCCTTATGGCGTGGACCTATCCCGATCCCGATCACTCCGGCGACGAGGACCGCGAGATTACAATCGGCTATTCCACCGCACATGTGGCCTTGTTCGTGTCGCACTGCCAACGAGGGAATCGTGTCCGAATCATCAGCGCCCGAGAGGCGACAAGACGAGAGCGTGAACAGTATGAAGAAGGCATCGGTGAAGGGCTTAGATGACGATTTGCGGCCAGAATACGACCTGTCGCAGTTAAAGGGAGGAGTCCGCGGCAAATATTACCGGCAGGCAATCGCCAGCACCAACCTGGTCTTGATTGAGCCGGAGCTTGCGAAGGTATTTCCAGATGCGGAGTCGGTGAATCGGGCGCTGCGCCTCTTGGTGGATACTGCGGAGGCGGCCGCTGGTGCAGTGCCCCGTGGGGTGCCGGACAAGCATTCGAAGCGACCCGTGGGCAAAAGAGGCAGCTCCACTGGCAAACGGTAGGGTCCTCACCCCCGCGTCAGCGCCGCCAGTTCGTTCGTCCGCCTGACCAATTCGCCGCGGTCCATCGTGCGGTAGGGGTCGGGGAGCAGGCTTTTGCTGGTGCACTCCAGCACCGCATAGAGCGTCTGTAGTTCGATCTCGGTAGGGTACGACGGCGGGATGAAGTCCTCGATGGCGGCTTTGAGATCGTCTTCGCTGAGCACCGTGCTATTCTCCAGCGCGCTCTTCATCCGGGCGCGGATCAGGATGGCTTCCACGTCGGCCCCGGAGAGGCCGGCGGAGTTCTTCAGGAAAAACTGCTCCGCCTCGGGCGACGCGATCTGCATGCCGCTCTTCTTTTGCATGGCGCGTAACATGGCCAGGCGTTCGTCGTCGGTGTGCGGGTAGAAGAGCGCGATGTGCTCCTCCGCGCGGCCCTGGCGCTTCAAGTCTACCGGAAGCAGGTCGGGGCGGCAGGTCAGCAGGAACCAAACCACTTTCCCGCGGAGCTCGGTGTTGCCCATGAACTGAGCGATCTGCGCGAAGACCCGGCTGGAGACGCCGCTATCGCCCGATGCCGACCGGTTGCCCAGTTGCGCGTCGGCTTCGTCCACGATCACGGCGATCGGGCTCATGGCCTTCAACAGGTTCAGAATCCGTTCGAGATTCCCCTCGGTGACGCCCTGCCACATACTGCGGAAGTTCTTCAGGGTGACCGCGGGGATGCCGATTTCGCCCGCGAAGCAGGTGGTCAGGAACGTCTTGCCCGTTCCCACCGGGCCGCAGATCACGTAGCCCATGGGGACCACGTCGGTCCGGCCGGCGCGGATGGCGCGGGCTGCATCGTACAGCTTCTTCTTGGCCGCTTCGAGCCCCGCCACCATCGAGAGGTCGAAGCGGCTCTGCACGAATTCCAGGAGGCCGCCGGACTCGGCTTCGATCAGGTCCTTCTTCCGCTTCACCAGAGACTTCATGGTGAGCGGCCGCTGATTCTCCACGGCATCCGAAATGATGCCCTGCAGGTGGACGCGCTTGAGTCCGGCGGTCAGGGTGGCGAGGGCCTCGGGGGTGACATCGGAACCGGCGGGCAGCGGGCGTGCCGCCACTTGCACGCGAATGAAATCGAGCCGCTCCTCTTCCCCCGGAAGAGGGACCTGGATGGCTGCCACGCCGGGGTTCTGCACCAATCCCAAATTGAGCTCGATGAGGTTTTCGGCGATCAGGCAGAAGGTCACGTCGGCTTGCAGGAAGATCGGGTTTTGCGCCCACCGTTTCAAGATCACGAGCGAGTTGCGGTCCTCGGCGGGCATCCCCGAACTGTCGCTGGCGGGCACGATCGTTTCGGCGAAATCGATCACCACGGCGATCTTCTTGTTGTCGGTCAATCGCAGGCGCAGGTAGTTGTCCAGGATGTTCAACACCCCGTCGGGGTTGCGTGGCAATCCTTTTGAAAAGCTGGTGCCGTGAAAACTGTCATAGCCGGACAAGGCCCGCTCGAAATCGGCTTTCATTTCCGGTTGGCCGAAGCTGAGGCCGCCGCCGCGGTCGTAGAACAGCACCAGGTCGCGGCCCCCGAAGAGCGCCTCTCGCAGAAAGCGCTGCAAGGGGAGAAATTCTACCGAGGTGGGGCGCTTCCAAGGCGCCAGGTCGCGCACGTTGCCGTGCAGGACGAACATCGAGGTGACGCCCGAGTAGTACTTCTCGGAGAGTTCGCGCGCCCAGGCCGGCAGCGCTTCAAGTGGAGTGGAGGTGGTGGGCATGGTCAATGGTACAGGTCAGCTCCGCGTGCGGGTGCGCGATTCCGGCCCCTGCTCGAACTCCGGAGTGGCCAGTGGCGATATGTCGAAGATCGATTCCACTTCGCGCACCGTCTCTTCGGTCTGTTCCACGTCTTTGACCAGGTTGTCCAGATGATCGCTGATCTGCTGCGGATCGTGCATGGTGACGGACTGGTCGCGGATCAACTGCAAGACGTCTTCGATGGCAGCGCATTGCGCGTCGATCACCTGGCAGTTCTCGTGTACCTTGTCGTACTTCTCGGAACGCTTTTTCAGGATTTCAATGCGCTTGCGGTTGATCTCCTGCACTTTGAGCGGGTCGGAATTCAGGTTCTTCTCCAACTGCGCGCACTCTTTCTTGATCTGGTCGGGATTGGTGACGCGCAGGTATTCGCGATGCTGGAAAGCCGAATTGAGCAGCCGTATGTAGGATTGCGACAGCCCTTCCAGCTTGGACTCCATCTGATCGACGAACATCTGGGAGGTGGAGGTGAGACGCGTATAGTTCTGGCGGATGCCGCGGCAGATGGTATCCAGGTTGCCGTAGCGCGCGCGCATCTCCGGCGGCAGCTCGTAGAACAACGCGCTGAGGCTCTTCTCGCGCTGGCGCTTTTCCTCGTCGAACTTCCAGGAGCGGACCAGGCGCTGGAACCGGCTGTTGGTGGGAACGGTGCTCAGGTACATCAGTTCCAGGCCCGCGCCCAGCAGCAATGGCAGAGCACTGCCCGATACCACGGCAAAGGCCACGGCTCCCACCAGGGCGATCTTGTTGTACTGCCAATGGAAAGCCTCTTTCAGGTAATTGAGGCCGCCGTCTTTGTCCCCCGCCATTTACACGCTCACTCGGACCTGGCCCTGGCCGGGCGCGCGGCGCAAACAGGCGAGCACATGCTGCTGCAAATCCCGAAACTCGCTTCTCTGCTTCACCGAAGGGTCGCGCGGACGGCCAAAGGGCACCGGAACATCCTCAATAATTGTACCGGGTCGGGAGCAGAGTACGAAAATGCGGTCGGCCAGGTAGAGCGCCTCGTCCACATCGTGGGTCACGAACAGGATGGTGCTGGCGGACTCGTCCCAGATTTTGAGCAGCAGCTCCTGCATGTCGCTGCGGGTCTGCGCATCGAGGGCTCCGAACGGCTCGTCCATGAGGATCACGCCGGGCCGGAGCGCCAGCGTGCGCGCTATCGCGACGCGCTGCTGCATGCCGCCGGAGAGCGTATCGGGGTAGGATTTCTCAAAGCCGGAGAGTCCCACCTGCTGGATCAGTTTCGCGACTGTCTGATCGCGCTCCGCCTGGGCGACGCCGTTGATCTTGAGGCCGTACCCGACGTTCTGTTCGATTGTCAGCCACGGGAAGGAAGTGTACTTTTGGAAGACCATGCCACGGTCGCGGCCGGGCCGGCTCACGGGTTTGCCTTTGACTAAGACCTCGCCAGTATCCGGGTGGTCGAGGCCGGCGATCAGGCGGAGGATGGTCGATTTGCCACAGCCGGAGGGGCCCAGGAGGACGCGAAATTCGCCGATATCGCGGCCATCGGGTGTGAATTGGTCCTCGACGTCGAAATTGATGTCGTGGATGGCCTGGATGCGCTCGCCCGTGGGAGACATGAAGCTCCGCGAGACGTTGCGCAGGGAGATGCGGGTTTTGGGATCAGGCATGGGGGGAAGCCTCCGTCGAGTTGGCAGGCGGAAGCGCCTGCCCCACGGAGACGCAACAACGTGGGGCAGGCGCTTCCGCCTGCCAACCGATCTCTTCACGAGTGCCCGCGCCACAATTATTTCGCATGGGCGTGGGCCTTGGAGGTGGCAGCGGCGACGGCCGATTGATTGACTTGCGATACCACCCGGCGCCACGGGAACAACCAGCGTTCCATCAGGGTCAGCATGTAACGGAACAGAAATGCCGCGATGCCAATCGCGATGATGCCGGCATATACCCGATCGAAGTCGAGAACCTTACGCGCCGCTTCCACCATGTATCCCACGCCTTTGCGCGCATTCACGATTTCCGCCAGAATCACGTAGGTCCAGCCCAAGTCGTAGAGAATGCGAAACGACCCGAATATGGAAGGAAAAGACGCCCGGAACATCAGCCACAAAACCTGGCGCCGATTTGCCCCTAATGTGAACGCCGTCTCAATCAGGGCGTTGTCCACGCGGTTGGCCTCTTCCACCACTACCGCCAGCAGGTAGAAGAACATGCCGAACCACAGGAAGGCAACCTTACTCTTCTCGTCAATGCCCAACAGTCCGATGAATGCCGGCATGAAAGCTGTGATGGGCATCGACCGCATGGGTTCCGCGACCGGGTTCACCAGATCGTGCAGCCACTTGAAGCCGCCCATGAGCAGACCCAGGGGAATCGCCACGATCGCGGCCCAGAAGAAGGCCTGCGCGATGCGCCACCAGCTCTGAAAGACGTTGGCGGCCAGATCGTATTCCGTCCATAGGCGAAAGAACGCCCCCACCACGCCGATCGGCTGCGGGACGGAGAACGGGGGCAAGAGTTTCCACTGGGGAAGCGTCACCAGGTACCAGGCGACGATCACGAACGCCCAGCTTGCGATCGCCAGGATCACGCGCGTGCGCTTGGAATTGTCCCTGCGGATTTCGAACAGGTGTTGGAGGTTCACGATTTAGCCGGGTTGGGGTAAACCTTGATATCGGTGCGCCGATTCTTCTCGCGGCCTTCCGGCGTGTCGTTGCTCTCCACCGGCTGATCGGGACCGTTGCCAATCGTACGCATTCGTTCCGGCGGGAAGTGGTACTTCTCGACCAGGTAGCTCTTCACCGCCTCGGCGCGCTGTTTGGAGAGGCCCATGTTGAGTTCCCGCGATCCGGAGGAATCGGTGTTCCCGGCGATGTCTACGACCGTGTTTTCGTAGGCCCGCATGAAACCGCCGATTTCATCGACCACGGCGCGGGAGTCCAGCCCCATCTTGGCGGAATTCGCATCGAAGTAGATCGCGCGGCGCTGGGTGGCAATGGGAACCGCGCTCTTGGGCGGCTCCTTGTAGGTGATGGGAGCTTCGGTGGAAGTGCTGGAGAACTTGCCGTTCAACGCCGCGATATACCGCCGGTCCACGCTCGCTTCGGCGTCGCTGACGTGCTTGATGAGACGCAACTCCCGGTACATTTCCCCCGCCATTTTGAAGATATTGGCGTAATCGGAGTCTGAGCCGGGTGTCCCGAAGAACGCCTGATTGTCGGAATAGTCCGCCAGCTTGACACCTTGCAGCATGGTCTTCGCCACATCCTCGGGAATGTTGAAGTCCTTGATGGTGCCGATGAGGGTGTAGGCGCGCGCCGGCTTGTCCTGAATGAACTGTACGCCTTCGAGCCAGCCCTGAATGAACTTGATTACGGTCTGCGGCGATTCCGCCGCGAAGCGATCGCTCACCACCAGCACGTCGGCGATCAGCTTGTTCGCGACGCGGGTGTCGTAGATCTTCTTGGAGCCGGCGCGCTTGGTGACTGCGTCGCTCATATCCGGATCCCAGGCCACCGCGGCGTCCACCTTTTGTTGGGCGAACAGGGTGGCGGGCTCAATGCCATCCTTTGTGTGGACCGCCTTGTTGAAGATCTCGTTGCGCTGTTCGGTGGACAGGCCGGATTCTTTAAGGCCGTTCCACAGCAGGAAATGCGACGGCGTGTAAGGGGCGAAAGCGACCGTCTTCCCGGCCAGGTCTTCGATGCTGTTGACACCCTGCCGTCCGATGACGCCATCGGCGCCGCGCGACCAGTCCACCATGTAGATGGCGCGCGCGTTCACGCCCTTATCCTGGAACTGCCCGAAGTCCTTGGCCCACACGTCGGCGGTGGTCAGCATGAGGTCCACGTTGTTGGTGGCCAATGCCGCCGAACCCTCCGTCCAGTCGTCGATGATCTTGAAGCTGACCTTCAGCCCCTTTTCGGCGTAGATGGACCCGGCAACGGTGTCCAGCCCCCCGTTGGCTACCAGGCCGCCGACGCAGCCCACCCAGATGTTCACGCGGACGCGGACATCGTTCGATCCTTTAACGGAGGCCAGCAGGGGTTGGGTCGGATCCACTTTGGCGTCCGATTGCCCCCCTCTTGGCGATTTCGAACCAAGACTGCCGAGGTCGAGATAGCCATACTTGTTCAGGCCGACTGCGATCAAGCCTAAACCCATGACGAAAATCAGGATCTTACCGCCCTTTTCGATTTTAACGGCCATGACTGTTTATCCAGTAGCGCCGGTGGTCTTGCCACCGGCGTCTCTTTCACTACAAAACAACCGGCGGCAAGACCGCCGGCGCTGCAAAAAAGCAACGGGCGCTAATAATTACGTAGTCTTCTGGGCTTCCGTTCCACCGATGGTTTTTTGCGGGGGCCCGGGGGACGGCGCGGGCGAGATCAGACCCATCTCCGCCTTGAACTGTTTGACCAGTTCATTGGCCTGCATCTGCTGGGCCTCTTCCTCAATCTTGATCTTCTGCTGGTCCACATTGCCCAACGCAAGTTCCATGCGGGCCTCGTTGATCGCGGTCTGCTCCTCGATTTTGTGGACCATCTCGTCGTGCGTGGCGCTGATGCCGGCGACTTCGAACGATTCCATGGAGTCGGCCACCTTCTTTTGCCATTGGGCGCGGCGGTAATCGCGGATGGCGTTCAAGGCCTCCTGCGTCTTGCGCTCCTTCTCGATCATGAAGGTTTTCTTGACGGCCATGGCCTTGTCGAAAGCGGCATGAGCGGTCTGGAGTTGGCCTTGATTGCGTGCCAGTCCCCCGCGGGCCTGCTCCAACTGCATGGCGAAACTGCCGGCCAGATCGTCCCGGCCACCCTGGATGGACGCCTTCACCTTGGCGGTAAGGTCGCTGACCTGGGCCTTGTAGCGCGCTTCCTCCTTCTCCAGGAGGGTGGCGTTGGCTTTGACCATGGCGATACTCTCGTTCATCCGCGGCACCTGGTCGTTCATGTCACGGATATTCTGCTCCAGAATCAGCTCTGGATTTTCACCGACGGAGATGAAGAATCCGACGAATGAACGGACCATGCGAGACAGACGTCTCCACATACAGAAAGCTCCCTTTCCGCGGCTACTTCTGAGAAGCGGTAGATGGGGCCGGCGCAGCCGCGGAGCCGCCGGTTGTGATGGGGTTCACCGTAACGAAATAGGATACGGCTTCGGAGATCTTTTGTTCCTCTTCCTGCTTTTTCAGACGCCAGCCATAGAACCGCTCTTTCTCCTTGGCGACGGCATCGTTATTGGCCTGAATGCGGGCCCGGTACTCGGCGGTGACACGGTCCATCTCGACCTGGATCTGCTGATTTTCCTGCGACTTGCGGGCTTCCAGCTCGGCCGCGGCCTTCTCCTGGACGCGTTCGAAAGTATCGAGAGCGCGGTCGCGCCGGACGGCGTCCTGGATGACATCCTCGAGTGGCGCGCCGGCCGCCTCC
>OCZU010002710.1_pt1 | contig 11261 bp, 9 predicted proteins | sample 1539001 | NCBI WGS metagenome assembly OCZU01 (sample SAMEA3539306, study PRJEB22396) | soil metagenome | biome: tundra; feature: field; material: soil | place: USA | collected 2010-05 | depth 0.15 m
GGCCGGAGCGGTGGCGGCGGCTGTGCTGGCCTACCTTGCCGTGCACGGCCGCCCGCACGCCGGGCACATCTGGCCGCTGGTCGCCAGCTATCTGGCGCTGGCACTGCCGCTGGGCCTGCTGCACCGCCTGTCCCGCACGGACCGGCTGACGGCGGCCGGCGCCGCGCTGGCCGCCCGATCTGGCCGATTGCCGGACGCTGATCGGCCAGATGGCGCGCGCCGTCCTGAATCTGGCTGGTCAGCGGTAACGGGCGGCTGGCGGCTGGTCGGGGACGAGGCGTGGCTGCTGAACCTCAGCCGCACGGTCGTCGTGCGCGTCGGCGCCGACGTCGCAAGGTGACCCTCAGCCGCAAGCGCGATCGCGGCGGCCGCGACCCAGCCGCGATCATCAGGCTCGCGGCAGTGGTCGCCGCCAGGCTGGCCGACCGCCGTTAATCGTCCGCCGCGCGGCGTCAGTTGCGCGCCGGTTCGGCTCCTTCCGGCCCGGACGTCGCGGACGGGCGGAATCTGAGCCGGCCGCGGTCGATGACCACGGTCCCGTCCTCGGTGGCGGTCTGGAACAGCGCCGCCTCGCCGTCGTCAGCGGGCAGCCAGATGGAGACCACCAGCGACTCGCCAGGCAGCACCGGATGGCTGAATCGCCCGGACATGGCCAGGAACCGAGCCGGATCCGAGCCGCACAGCGCGTGCAGCAAGGCCCGCCCGGTCACCCCGTAGGTGCACAGGCCATGCAAGATCGGCCTGCTGAACCCGCCTCGGGCGGCGAACGCGGGATCGGCGTGCAGCGGGTTCCGGTCGCCGGACAGCCGGTACAGCAGCGCCTGCTCCGGCCGGGTCTGCTGCACGACCCGGTGATCGGGCGCCCGGTCGGGGCGCTCCCAGGCCTCGCTGCCGCCACGATCGCCGCCGAAGCCGCCTTCGCCCCGGATGAAGACGGCGCTCCGCGACGTCACCAGCGGCGCACCGGTCGTCGCGTCCACTGCCGTGTTTTCGGTAACGGCAAGCGCTCCTGACCCTTTGTCATAGATGCCGGTCACGGCGCTGACAGTTCGCACCGTCCCTTGCACCGGCAGCGGTCTATGCAGCTCGAAGGACTGCTCGGCGTGGACCAGGAGCGCCCGGTCGAAGCTGCCTAGCCGCGGGCCGGACCGGACCTGGGCGATCAGGACGGCGAAGGTCGGCAGCACCTGCTGCCGGATGCCGCCCGAGTTCTCGGTGGTGAACTCGAGCTCGGCCAGCGGGTCGCCCAGGCCAGCCCCGACCCCGAGCGCGTACAGCAGCGCGTCCGTCCCGGTCCAGGACCGCTCCTGCGGCTCGCCAGGTACCCCGATCACGCTCCGGTCAAGTGCCAACGCAACCTCCGTTCAGCTTCCGCCCAGCCACCGGCCCATCCGGGCCGTGACCCCGTCCGCGCCGCCACTTAGCACGGATTGGGGTACCACAAAAGGTATTAATAGGACGTCAAAATGACTGCAATCCGTGCTAAGTCGGATCGAGGTCACCTGGAGGGTCGTCGAGATCACGTGGAGGGTCACAGGCCGATTCGGGTCGCTAGGTGTTCGCGATGGTAGTTGCCGTCGCCTAGGAACAGCTCGCTGGACTTGGCCCGCTTGAAGTACAGGTGGGCGTCGTGCTCCCAGGTGAAGCCGATGCCGCCGTGGATCTGGATGTTCTCGGCGGCGACGTGGAAATACACCTCGGAGGCAAGGGCTTTGACCAGCGCGGCGACCACGGGCACCTCTTCGGAGTCCTCGGCCACGGCGGCCGCGGCATAGCCGACGGCGGAGCGCAGCGACTCGACCTCAAGCAGCAGGTCGGCACACCGGTGCTTGATCGCCTGGAAGCTGCCGATCGGCCGGCCGAACTGATGCCGGACCTTGGCATAGCTCACTGCCATGTCCAGCGCTCGCTGGGCTCCGCCCAGTTGCTCAGCTGCCAGCGCGATCGCGGCGACGTCGAGGGTCCGGTTGAGCACCGCCGCGGCCTCGCCAGGCACGCCGACTAGCCGCCCGGCGGCCGACGCGAACTCGCACCTGGCCAGCTTCCTGGTCTGGTCCAGCGTCGGCAGCGCCGTGCGTTGCACGCCCGCGGTGGCCGGGTCCACGGCGAACAGGCTGAGCCCGGCATCGGTCCGCGCCACCGCGAGGATCAGGCTGGCCGTATGCCCGTCCAGCACGAAGCTCTTGTGCCCGTCGAGCACCCAGCCGTGCGCCGTACTGGTGGCGGCCAGCCGGATCGCCTCCGGCGTCCAGGCGCCGTCATCCTCGGTGAAAGCCAGCGTCGCGATCGTGTCGCCGGAGGCGATCGCTGGCAGCAGGTCGCGCCGGGCATCGTCGTCTGAGCTGGCCAGCAGCGCTGTCGCTGCCAGCACCGCGCTGGCCAGGTACGGTCCGCCGTACAGCGCGGCGCCGAGCTCTTCGAGGATGATCGCCTGCTCGGCGAACGAAAAGCCGGCCCCACCATAATCCGCGCCGATCGCGATGCCCTGCAGGCCGAGCTGGGCGCCTGCCTGGCGCCAGAGGATCTCGTCGATCCCGTCGTCAATTTCCATCAGCTCGCGTACCCGGGACAGGGGCGCTCGGTCCGCCAGGAACCGTCGTACTGAGTCGCGCAGCTCCTGCTGCTCGGCGCTGACCGCGAGCTTCATGGTCGGTGCTCCGTTCCTGCCGGTTCGGTTGATGCTGGTTCGGTTCGTGCTGGCTCGGTGATGACCAGGACGTCGAGCGCCTCGATCTGGTCGCCATTGACCCACAGCGGGTTGATCTCAAGCGCTCGCAGGGCGCCGCCCAGCGACATGGCCGCCTCGCCGAGCGCCGCGACGATGCGGGCCAGCGCGCCGATATCCGCCGGGCGGGTGCCGCGGGAGCCGTTCAGCAGCGGCAGGCCGCGCAGCTCGCCGAGCATCCGGCGCACCTCGGCCGGGTCCACTGGCAGCAGGCGCAGGCTGGTGTCACCCAGCACCTCCACCCAGACGCCGCCCAGGCCGACAGCCAGCACGGGACCGAAGGCGGGGTCCATAGTCACTCCGGCGAGCAGTTCCACCCCGCCGGTGCGCATCGGGGCTACCAGCACCCCGTCGATGCCATCGCCGATGCCGGCCCCGCCTGCGGCGGCTTGGCCTGCGGATAGGACGCGCGCGTAGGCGGTGCGGACGTCGGCATCGGTGCGCAGGTGCAGGGCTACGCCGCCGATGTCCGACTTGTGGGTGATCTGCGCCGAGCAGATCTTCAGCGCCACCGGGTACCCGTGCCGCCTGGCGGCCGCGACCGCCTGGTCGGCCGATCGCACTAGCTCGCCCGGCACTACCGGCACGCCGCACGCGGTGAGCAGCTCGCGCGCCGCCAGCTCGGGCCAGGGCCCGCTGACGGGCACCGGACGGATGGCGACCGGCGGGCCCGGCTCGGGCCTGGGCAGGTCCCTGACCTCCAGCCAGTTCAGCGCGTTGGCCAGCGCCTGCACGCCCAGATCGATGCCGCCGAGCAGCTGGATGTTGTTGCGGGCCAGCAGATCCCGGCCGTACTCGGCGATGTCGGTGCAGACGGCGGCGACCGGGATCACCGGGATGGGCGCAGAAGCGATCCGGCGGCCGAGCCAGGCCAGCCGCTCGGTAAGCAGGTTCGCTGCCGTCTCATCCGGCGGGCGGGCATCGGGCAGCGTGATCCCGGCGAAGAGCACGAAGTCCAGCCCGGGATCTGCCACCGCGACATCCAGCGCGTGGTCGATCGCGATGAGCGCGGAGGTCCGCTGGTTGGCCAGGAAGTAGCCGGTGGAGTCGAGCGGGTTGCGCACCACGGCGAACGGCGGCAGCTGCGGGCTGATCTGCGCCGAGGTCTGCGGCGTGAACGGCGGGATCTGGATGCCCAGCGGGCCTGCCCGGTCAGCGATCAGGTCACATGCTCCGCCGGACGTCGTCAGCACGCCCATCCGGCGACCGCGCGGCCACCGGTGGTAGCCGAGCAGCGCCGCCGTGCACAGCAGCTCCTCGATGCTGGTCACCCGGATCACGTTGAGCTGGCGGAGCGCCGCGTCCACGACCGCGTCATCGCCAGCAACGGATCCCGTGTGCGCCAGCGCGGCCTGTCTGCCAGCCGGACTCGATCCGACCTTCAGCGCGACGATCGGCTTGCCGGCCGATGTGGCCCGCTCCGCGGCCTCGCCGAATCTGGCCGGATCGCCGATTTCCTCCAGGAATAGGCAGATCACCCGGGTGTTCTCATCCTGAACCAGGTACTCCAGCATGTCGGCGGTGCTGACCATCGCCTCGTTGCCCATCGTGGCGACAGTGCTCACGCCGATGGCACGAGCCCGGGCGAAGCTCAGCACGACGCTGGCCAGCGCTCCGCTCTGCATGGCGATTCCGACGGGTCCGGTCAGCAGGGGCAACGGAACGGTCAGCGCGAATGGACCGGCGCGCGCAGGCCCGTTAAGAAAACCAAGGCAGTTAGGTCCGAGCACGGTGATCCCGCCTGCTGCCGCGCACGCCACCATCGCGTCCTCGCGGGCGCGGCCCGCGTCGCCGACCTCGCGGTAGCCGGAGGCAAGCACGATCGCGCCGCGCACGCCGGCCGCGCCCGCGTCCTGCAGGACGCTGTTGACCGCGGTCGTGGGCGCCAGGATGAACGCCAGGTCGACCGGCTCGGGCAGGTCGCGCAAACTGGGCACGGCCGGCCTGCCGAACACCGTCTGATGGGCTGGATGCACCGGGATCAGCGGACCGGAGAACCCGGTGGCGGCGCAGCTGGCGACGATGAAGCGCGCCCAGCCCGAGGTGTCGGAGGCGCCGACGACGGCGATGCTGCGCGGCGCGAAGAACTCGCTGAGCCGCTCCGGCGTGACTAGCGGGCGGACCAGCTCCCCGTCAGCTGTCCGCACGAGCCGTGGTTCCGCCGGGTTCGCCTGCGGTTGCCGGCCCGGTTGCGGCTACCGGTCCGCTTGCGGTTGCCGGTCTGCCTGCGGTGGCCGGCGCGGTCGCGGTTGCCGGTCCGCCGGGGAGGCGCGGCTCTTTCGGCAAGCCAAGGGCGCGCTCGCTGATGATGTTGCGCTGGATCTCGCTGGTGCCTGAGTAGATGGTCCCGGCCCGGCTGCTGAGGAAGACGTTCTGCCAGGAGGTCGTCGGGTATCCAGGGCCCTCGGGCCGGATCAGCGCATCAGCGCCGACGATGTCGATCGCGATCTCGCCCAGCCGCTTGTGGTACTCGCTCCAGAAGAGCTTCGCGACCGACGCCTCCGGGCCGGGCGGCCGGCCCTCGGCGACCTGAGCCAGAGCGCGGAGCCCGCTGAAGCGCATCAGCTGGACGCCGGTGTAAGCCCGGGCGAGCTGCTGGCGGACCAGCGGATCGGTGATCCTGCCGTACTTACGCGCGGTGTCGACCAGCTCCCAGAACTCGCGCTCGAAGCCCAGATGCTGAACGGTCGCCTGACCACCCCGTTCGTGTCCGAGCGTGGTCATGGCCACTCGCCAGCCGTTGTTCAGGCCGCCGATCACGTTGAACAGCGGGACCCGGACTCCGTCCAGGAAGTCCTCGCAGAATTCCGAGGCGCCGGACATCTGCCGGACCGGCCGGTACTCGACGCCAGGCCCGGTGAACGGGATGAGCACGTAGGACAGCCCAGCGTGCTTAGGCGCAGCCGGGTCGCTCCGGCACAGCGCGAACATCATCGTCGCCCTGGCCGCGCCGGAGGTCCACACCTTCTGACCGGTGACGATCACCTCGTCGCCGTCCAGCTCCGCCCGGGTCTGGACGCCGGCCAGGTCAGAGCCGTACTCAGGCTCGGAGAATCCCTGGCAGTAGATGTCCGCGCCGGTGATGATGCGCGGCAGGAAATGCGCCCGCTGCTCGGCCGTGCCGTGCACGATCACCGACGGGCCGACCAGGCTCTCGCCCATGCCGCGCCGCACCCGCGGCAGGCCGGCCCGGTGAAACTCCTCATTCAGGACGGCAACCTGGACGGCGTCCATGCCCTGGCCGCCGAACTCTTCCGGCCACTGCGGGCAGATCAGCCGGGCCGCGGCGAGCTTGGCCTCCCATTCGACGTGGGCGGGATGGGTAGCGGCTGCGGCCAGCTCGGCGCCGCGGTAGCCGCCGACGGTGACGGCCATATTCCAGTCGGCCAGTCCGGCGAGGGCGTCCGGCGCCTCCGCCGTGATCCATTCCCGCAGCTGGATGCGGAATCGATCGATCTCCGGGCCGAGGTCCAGATCCATGCGAGCCTCCCTGGCTGGCGACCGCGACTGGAGCAATCTTAGAATCCAGTTCTAAGTTCGATCACATCCCGGCGAGCGTGCTGTTGTCAAGGATCGGGTAATGCCCCGGCGTCGTGCGGAGCGGCGGCCGGGGCGTCATGCGCCGTGGCGGCTGGGGTCTCATTCGCGGTGGGGGCCGGTTTCCACGGGCCGTCGGCCATGGTCCGCCTGGCGTACTCGATGACAGCGTCGATGATCTCGTTGGCCTGGCGGCGGGACCTGGCAGCGGCAACCTCGCGCGCCCCCTCGCCGATCAGCGACGTCAGGATCGCCGCGTACAGCCTGTCCAAAGAGGTGTCGGACAGCCGGAGCAGCGCATCGTTCTGGCTGATCCAGGCGTGCCCGCGGCGCCGCCGCTCGGTGTCGAATCCGGGCGGGCCGTCACCGGAGACAAACAGCATCGCCAGGTCCCGGCGATGCCAGCTGCCCTCAAGGAACGCGCGCGCGCCGACCGAGAACAGCGTCGCCGGATCGATCACTCCCGCCTGGCGGGCTGCGGTTACTGCCTGGCTCGCTGCCGTCTCATGGGCCACCTGGTGTTCCTGCCACAGGGCGAGAAAGAGTTCGCTCTTGCCGCCGAAGTGGTGGTAGAGGCTGCCTACGCTCGACCCGGCACGCTCGACCACGTCCGCGATGCTGGCATTGGCGAAACCCTGCTCGGCGAATACCTCGCGGGCGGCGTCGAGCAGCGCACGCTGCGTCTGCGCCGTGCGGCTCCATTGCCAGGCTCCGCCGACCGACCTGCTCCCGGTCGTCGTGGCGGGGCCCGGGGTCTGGTTCAGCTCCTTCGCCACGGCACTCACCAGTCCGTTCTCGCGTGCTCTGGCTCGTTCGGCGCGCCCCGGTCAGCTCTGGCTCGCGATTCCTATCGTGCCACCTCGTCCCAGATATGCCCGACGAAGGCATCGGGACGGATGGTGGCGCTGCCTGCTCTCTCCAGCGGCTCTCTCACCGACGGCGGTCAAGATCATGGGTTGTTTTCCGAATCCAGCGGGGAACTGCCCATGATCACTGGCTACGCCGGGCTAAGTCGGCCGCGAGCAGGTGACCGACGTGGGACGGGCGCTCCCGATTGCCAGTCTTGACACCGGGAGTCCTAGCCTAGAAGGTAATTCCAGAAGTCCATTCTAGTAATTCGAGTTGGCAGCGGGTGGGGCGGGCAGCGGACGTGGGGGCTCGTAGCGGGAGGTGAGGCCGGAATGGGACGTCTCGACGGGAGGGTTGCGATCGTGACCGGCGCGGGGCGCGGCATCGGCCGGTCGGTGGCCGCATTGCTGGCGCGGCAGGGCGCGTCGGTCGTGGTCAACGATGTCGGCGCCGCGCTTGACGGGTCCGGCAGCGATGCCGGGCCTGCCCAGCAGGTGGTCGATGAGATCGGCGCTGCAGGTGGCCATGCCGTCGCCAGCGACGCCGATATTTCCGACCACGGCGCCGCGGCGGATCTGGTGGGGACCGCGATCAGCGCGTTCGGCCGGCTCGACGTGCTGGTCAACGTGGCCGGGATTCTGCGGGACCGGATGGTGTTCAACATGACCGAGCAAGAGTGGGACGACGTGATCCGGGTCCACCTCAAGGGCACGTTCAATACCACCAAGTTCGCTGCGGCGCACTGGCGGTCGCTGCGGGAGCCGTCAGCTCAGAACCGCATCATCAACTTCACCTCGGTCTCCGGCCTGCACGGCGCCCCCGGCCAGCCGAACTATGCGGCTGCGAAGATGGGAATCGTCGGGCTGACCTACTCTTCGGCGCGTTCGCTGGCCGGGTACGGAGTCACCGTGAACGCGATCTCGCCGGGAGCGGCGACCCGGATGACCGACTCGGTCCCGGCTGAGCGGCGGCGAGCCAGGGCACAGGAGTGGTCGCCAGACAATGTCGCGCCGGTCGTCGGCTACCTGGCCAGCGAGCGGTCCGGCTGGATCACCGGGCGCGTCCTGCACGCGTCCGGCTATGAGGTCGCGCTCTACAGCAACCCCGAGCCGCTGATCCGGCTGATCGGAACCGGGCCATGGGACCCCGATGACCTGGCCGACCAGGTCGAGCGCTCGTTCGGGCCGCTGCTGCACCGGGCGGGGTGAGCGTCGTGCCGGATAAGGCGGTGCCGGTGCCGACGCCGGAGACGCAGCCGTTCTGGGATGGGTGCGCCGCCGGTGAGCTGCGGATTCAGCGGTGCGTGGATTGCGCGAAGCCGTATTTTTACCCGCGGCCGGTCTGCCCGTCGTGCGGCTCGGTCGCGGTGGAGTGGTTCACCGCGAGCGGTCGCGCGACCCTGTACTCCTATGTGATCAACCACCGGCCAGCTCCTGGGTTCGAGCCGGACGGGCCGTACGCGATCGCGGTCGTCCAGCTGGAGGAGGGACCCCGGATGATGACCAACCTGACCGGCATCCCGAATACGCCGGACGATCTGGTTCTGGATATGCCGCTGCGGGTTACCTTCTGCCAGCGCGGTGACGTGTTCCTGCCCGTATTCGCCCCGGCAGATCCGGAGAGCCGGTGAGCCGGGGCGCGGGGGTCATCATCGCCGGCGCTGCCGAGACCGACCAGATCGGGAAGCTGCCCGTGATGTCGGCGCTCGGGCTGCACGTGCAGGCGGCGCTGAACGCGGTCGCCGACGCCGGACTGACGCTGAAGGACATCGACGGGATCGCGACTGTCACCGCGCCCGGGCCTGTCCAGGTAGCGCACTCGCTCGGCATCGTGCCGCGCTGGATCGACGGCACCGGGGTCGGCGGCACGTCGTTTCTGCTGCACGTCAGGCACGCCGTGGCGGCGATCAGGGCCGGCTACGCCAGCACGGTGCTGGTGACCCACGGCGAGTCAGGCCGGTCCCGGGTGGGCGCCACCCGGTTCCCGGCAGCTCCGTCCTCGCCGTCCGGCCAGTTCGAGGCGCCGTTCGGCACCGTGGGTCCGACGACCACCTTCACCATTCCCGCGCTCCGGTACATGAAGGAGACCGGGCTGACCCACGAGCAGCTGGCCTATGTCGCGGTGGCGCAGCGGCGCTGGGCGGCGATGAACCCGCGCGCGGCGTACCGGGATCCGATCAGCATCGACGATGTGCTGGCCTCGCGGCTGGTTGCCTATCCCTTCCACCTGCTCGAATGCTGCCTGGTCACCGACGGCGGCGGGGCGCTGATAGTCACGTCAGCGGACCGGGCGGCCGACTTCCCCCGGCCTGCCACCTATGTGCTAGGCACCGGTGAGTCCGCCGAGACGCCGCTGATCTCGCAGCTGGCCGACTTCACCGAGTCGCTGGCGTTCCGCCTGGCCGGACAGGACGCTTTCGCCGAGGCTGGCATCACGGTGGCGGACGTCGGCCACCTGATGATCTACGATGCGTTCGCGCATGTGCCGATCTATGGCCTGGAGGCGCTGGGCTTCGTCGCCAAGGGCGAGGCCGGCGCGTTCATCGCCGAGGGCAACACCGAGCCGGGCGGGTCGCTCCCGCTGAACACCAACGGCGGCGGGCTCTCCTACACGCACACCGGGATGTACGGCATGTTCGCCATCCTGGAGGCGGTCCGGCAGCTGCGCGGCGAGGCAGCCGCCCAGGTCGCCGGACCCGAGATCAGCGTGGTGCTCGGCAACGGCGGCATGTTCGCCACGTCGGGCGTGCTCGTGCTCGGCAGCCAGCCCCGCTGAGCCCGCGTCAAGGACTCTCGCCGGCCTGATATTCACACCGAACTCACACGCAACCGGCGCGATGCTCCCATGCCGGGGGTCGATGATGTTGCCATGCCGGGATGGATGCGACGTGCTCGGCGGTATCTAGGCTTATGTCGCTATCGAGAAGGAGACGTAGAGCTATGCGCAGTATTCGGACCGCAGCTGCGGGCCTGATCCTGACGGTAGGCCTGTCGGTCGCGTCTATCGGCCTGACCGGGGTGGCAAGCGCCGCCTCACCTCAGCCGGGGCCGCGCCCGGTCAAGGGGTACCATACCTGGCAAGCCGCGCAGAAGGCGGCCGGCTTCCAGCTGCTGAAGCCGACCAACCTGAATGGCCTGAAGCGGCGCGGCGACATCATAGTCGCCAGTTGCTTGCGCCAGCGCCGCCCAGCGGCCGTAAAGAATCGCCAGGTCATCGCCCTGTATAGCGCGAACAGGCAGTCGCTGGGCGACCTGATCGCCTTCAGGCAGGGCGCCAGGGCTCATATGCCCTGCCCCGGGCCGCTGGGCCCGCCCAGGGGCAGGATCATCGCGCGGCTGCGTATAGACGGCGCTATCGCGACGCTCAGCCGGGCGCGTATCCACGTCTGCGTCCAGAGGGGCAGCGGCAAGCCGAAATGCGTGATTGGCACGGTTCTGCAGCTTCGCTGGAACAAGAACGGGCATTTCTATCAGGTCACCGGGTTTCGTGAGCACCTGGTGCTGATCATCAGGCTCGCCCGGAGCCTGGTCGCGGTCAAGTAGCGCCTGGTCAGGACACCGGCGGGCGGGCCGACGTGGCCCAGTCGCCGGTGTCGCCGGTCAGCTCGGCAGCATCGGCAGCGGCCATCGCGCCGACGATGCCAGCGCGATGGCGCGGGAGGTCAGCGCGAGCGAGATGGCGGCGCGACCGGCGACCCGCGTTCACATGAAACTCACAGCCAAGCCACAGACAACGCTGACCATGACATGGTCCGATGACCGTGACGGCAAGGGAGCGATGGCGATGGCTGAACCGGCGGCGGACCTGCCTGCTGACCATGGCAGGCTCCTGGTGGTTGACGACGAGCCGTTCCTGCGGGACGCGGTCGCCGCCTCGCTCCGGTTCCTCGGCTTCGAGGTGACCACTGCGGAGACCGGCTCAGATGCGCTGCGGATGGCCCGGGACCACCCGTTCCATCTGGTGGTCTTGGACGTGATGCTGCCGGATACCGACGGCTTCGACGTCGTCCGCAACCTGCGCCGGGACGGCTGCCGGGTTCCGGTGATCTTCCTGACTGCCAGGGACACCCAGGCCGACAAGGTGGCCGGGCTTACTCTCGGCGGCGACGACTACATGACCAAGCCGTTCGGGCTGGAGGAGCTGGCGGCCA
>OCZU010002711.1_pt1 | contig 11260 bp, 7 predicted proteins | sample 1539001 | NCBI WGS metagenome assembly OCZU01 (sample SAMEA3539306, study PRJEB22396) | soil metagenome | biome: tundra; feature: field; material: soil | place: USA | collected 2010-05 | depth 0.15 m
CCCGATGGCTCAACGGCCAACTGGCGCCGTTCCGGATATCGGTCAGACTCCGCACAGTGGTCCGGGCTGCCCGCTGATCATCCGGTCGGGAACGTCATCGTCGGCCTGACGCCTACCTGACCGCCGACCGCTACATTCCCCGGAATTATCACTACGATTTCCCGGTTCACCGGATTTCAGCGGCTTCTGCCCAGATCCCTTGCCCGACAATGAACGTTGGCTGACAGTTAATGCACAGCACCAGTGACGAATAGGCTCCGGGGGGACCAGCACGACTATCATCGAGGCCGGCGGACTACCGAGGTTAGCGACATGGACCCGCTGCGGGAACCGCCGGGTCAGCTCGGTGCCAGGCTGCAGGCAGGAAGGCACATTTCGTGAAACGAACCGCTGCGGCTAACTGCGGAAGGTCCGCTTGAGCCGCGACGGCCCGGTCACTGCGCCGGGCTGCATGCACGACGCCACACCGTATCCGCTGGCCAGGCGAGCTGGCATGCAGAACCTGGCGTCGGGATTGCCATTCGGCACAGCCGCGGGTCACCCGGCTGTTCCACGATACTTACAACGGCCTGGTCCTGGCGGCGTCGCTTGACGACGGCATGACTCGCTACAGCGATGTCCGCGGCACTGCCGAGTTCAGGGAGGTGATCGCCAGCGAGCATCGGCGGAACTTCGGCCTGCCGGTCACGAGCAGGAACGTTCTCGTCACACCAGGATCGCAGGCCATCTTCTCTTCGGCCGGCCTACGCCGAGCGGCACGGCTTCGCCAGGGAAGCCCTGACCAGCGCACTCCGAGCGCCGGCCACGTCGCTAGATGCTGCGCTGGTCACGCTGAGCACAGTGATCAACCACCGCCGGGCCGCCAGCCAGGGCGACGGCCAATTGTGCGCATCCTGAGAAGCCAGCGAAAGTGGGTCGAAATGCCAATTACCGCCGCCTAGCGTGAACTTCGAACTGCTAGAAGCTAGTATTGGCCGCCAATCTCCTGTTGCATCAGTCAAGTGAGTTGCGAACTGTGAACACGATCCCTGTTCCCGAGCAACGGCCGCCATGCGACGACCAACTCGCCAGCACGCCTCCGGCCGTTCCTAGAGCCATCTCGCCGGACGCCCGTGAAGTTTCGCCGGTCGTCTTGCAGCCCGTCTTCCGCGACTTCTCCATCGACGACTTCACCGACACCTCGACCTGGGAGCGCCTTGAGCCCATCCTCGACCGTAGCGGCGGGTGCTACGGTCTCTATGGCCCGCGAGGATCCGGTAAGACATGGCTCATGCAAAGAGCAATTCATCAGGCGGACAATACCGGCGGCCTTGGGCTCAGATATCCATGTCCGCGCAGATACGACTCGAATGCATTCTTGTCCACTTTGTCGGCCAATCTGGCATACGAAATTGAGCATCGTTTTGCGGCGAATAGCTGGCGCGCGGCCGTGCTGCGGAACGGCGCACGATTCTTGCTCGGCCTATTAGTGATTCCCGTTACTGTCGGCGTCATTACTTACTTGTTCCGCGAACCAGTTCTCGCTCATACCCGCTCCGCCGCCCAGGTGGCCGCCGCAACCCTGCCCGACTGGCTCTGGGCTCTTGTCGCCGTGGCACTCGCTCTGCTGATTCTTCTCTATTCGATTAGATTTATAGAAGAAAAATCACCGATTGGGTCCTTGGTCCGTGAGGCGGCTAACTTGAGTGAGCGTATTCGCTACTCGACCGCTCTCAAGCTAGGCACAGAGATCAATGTCAGCGGCAGCAAAGCTTTGGCCGCCGCATTCAGTCGGTCACGCGAGAAGTCTCTGGACGAACGACCTACTACGGTCGCATCACTTGTTCATGACTTCCGCAGCTTCGCCAAGCTGATCGCCGAGACACTACACGGGGACCTCGTCATTGGAATCGATGAACTTGACAAGGTCGAAAATATCGCCGCTGTGCGCACTCTGCTGCGCGACATCAAGGGAATATTCGAAGATAGCGGTGCCCGTTTTCTCGTGTCTATCAGCGAAGCGGCAGCGACTGCACTGCAACTGGGACCACTGAAAGCGGACGATCAAAATGAATTTGGCAGCTCGTTTTATACGGTCATCGAATTGCCGCCGCTGGATCCGGCCGGTGCCGTCAAGCTGCTGAACGACAGAGGCCTGGTCAATTCTGCTCGACTGGCCAGGGCGCTTTGTGTGCTTTCAGGCGGAAGCCGACGTGAACTGATTCGCATGGCTGACTTCTGCGTCTTTCACTCGAATCGCCGGATGCAGGCTCCTGATGAACGAGCCATAGTAGCGCTGCTGGAAAGAGAGTCTTACGGGCTACTCAGCGAGATAATTACAAGCATCGCGAGCGGTGACTACGTAAACGTAGAAGAGGATCCAAAATACAATGCCTGGACAGCGCTGCCACGTGATAAATTTAGCTCGACTAGCGACTTCGTACGCCTGGGCTTGGGCGCTATCCGTGAATTCTGGACACCGCTCTGGTCGGGCCGTCAATGGACGGCCAAGCAGGAGCCCTGGCGACGACTGCTGGTGCGGCTCTACGTCGCGGCGAGGCTGCTCGGTGCCCATGGTCAGCCCGTCATGGACGATTATCTCATTGATCCTGATCCCGATCATAAGCATTCCAACCCACTAATTGATCTGAGAGAAGTTCTGCTGATGGCGACCAAAGACGCCGGCGTGGCTCTGCAGATGCTGACATCGTTGTTCAACGAAGATCTGCAAGGACCGTACCGGCGGTCGCATTCGAGGTCGCAGCACTGATGACAACGACTGCTTCTGGATTCACGTGCTGGCCAACACAGACTCGCTGCCTGCGCGGCGTCGCTACTATGACGGCGCGGCGCATATCTAGTCTGTTGCGGAAGTGATTTCAACGTGACATGCGGCGCCGGGCACACTGCGGGCTCCGCGCATGCGGAGTGGCCTGCGACGCTCGACGTCGAAGACTCAATGGCGCGGGGCTGGCGGCCAACTCCATTTCGGCAGTTCATCCTCAAGCTACATAGCCGATGCAACCTAGCCTGCCACTACTGCTATGTCTACGAGCTTGCTGACCAGACCTGGCGAACGCGGCCGGGGGTCATGTCAGCGGCGCTTGTCAGCGTCGCCGCTCAGCGCATCGCCGATCACGCTCGCGCGCACCGTCTCACTTCCGTTCGCGTCATCTTCCATGGCGGAGAGCCCTTGCTTGCCGGCCCGGAGTCGGTGGTCGACGCCGCACGCAAGGTTCGCGCAGCCGTCGACGCACGTGTCGGGGTCGACTGCTGGGTCCAGACCAACGGCACGCTCCTTGATGGCGCCTCTTTGGATGCGCTAGAGCACATTGGCATCCGGCTCGGCGTTAGCCTCGACGGCGACTTGGCTGCCCACGACCGGAGTCGGAGGTACGCGAACGGGCGCGGCAGTTATCACGCGGTCGCTGAGGCATTGCTCCAGCTCATGAAGCGGCCTAACATCTACAGCGGCCTGCTCTGCGTCGTCGATCTTCGCGCCGACCCGATCGCCACCTACGAGGCAATGCTCGAATTCACGCCACCAGTCATCGACTTCCTGCTGCCGCACGGCAACTGGTCGTCACCGCCACCTGGCCGGCCCGATTCCGGCGCAACCCCCTACGCCGAATGGCTGATCGCAGTATTCGACCGCTGGTATGGCACCGCGTCGCGGGAGACAGGAGTCCGGCTGTTCGACGAGATCATTCACTTGCTGCTCGGCGGTAAGTCGGCGACCGAAGCGGTCGGCCTTACGCCGACCAGCTTGGTGGTAGTCGAGACCGACGGCAGTATCGAGCAGTCCGATTCCCTGAAGTCCGCGTACCACGGTGCCGCTGCTACCGGCCTGCATATCGCCCGGGACTCGTTTGACGCCGCCTTGGGGCTCCCCCAGGTCGCGGCGACGCAACTCGGCTTGGATGCATTGAGCGCCGACTGCCTCCGCTGCCCGCTGCATCAAGTCTGCGGGGCCGGCCTCTACGCGCATCGTTACCTGGCGGGCAGCGGATTCCGCAACCGATCTGTCTACTGCCAGGATCTGTACGCACTGATCACGCACATCAGGAGCCATCTAGTCGGCGACCTGCGCGCGCGCCGGCGGCCGTAGTCAGAACGTGGCGACTAGCTCGATCCCCAGATCCAGCCGCCGACCTGCCACGACGTCCTCGACCTCGGGATGATCGGTGCCAAGGACGCGAATCAGCCGCCCGACGGTGTCGGCCGTGAGTTCGGCCGCGCGCTCGCCCTGCCCAATGGCCTTCAGGTCAAGAGCAAGGTTCGCCGCCGACGCGAGTGTGTCCGGATGATCGGCACCGAGTATCTCCACCAGATCTGTCAGCGCCTCGTCACCTCGCCGCACGGCATGCTCAACGTCTCCGAGATCGGCCAGAGTCGACGCTAGGTCCACCATGCAGACTAGAGAGTGATGGTGTCGGCCAAGTCGGCTCTTCAGACCCGCCGCAGCGCTTTCGAGCAAGCTTCTTGCCGCCTGGTCATCACCCAGGCGGCGCTGGGTGATGGCCAAGTTCACGCTACAGCCAAGTGTATATGGGTGATCCGCGCCAAAGACATCGCGATACCGGCTGCATGTGTCTTCGAGAAGCTTAAAGGCTGTCTCCAAATCGCCCGCGAGCCGCTGCGAGTTACCTAGACTGACCGCTGCCGCCAGTGTCCTTGGATGATCGGAGTTGCGGTACGCCCGCTGGTATCGGCCATGTGTCTCGTCGGCTAGCGTCAGCGCATCAGCCACTGCACCAGTCGCCCGGCGGGCCATCGACAAGTCGACGGCCTGCTCCAGAACCCAGGGATGGCTCTCCGGCAGAATGTCATCCTGTACCAGCCTGCGGAATCCTTCGTACGCTTGCTCCGCGATCTCTCGTGCCCTCTGATACTGCCCCTCGGCCAGCATCGTGCGGCCCAGCGCGCCCAGTGTAAAAAGTACCCTCGGATGGTCATCGCGGCCGTAGACAGCGCGCTTCTCCGCGTAGATGTCCTCCTGCAGTTTCCTGGCGGCCGTGTACCTACCGTTGAGTTCAAGATCTTCAGCGTAGTTGTTCATCGCCGCGAACGTCCGCGGATGATCGCTACCGAATACAGTCTTGTGATGCGTCAGCGAGGATGCTGTGAGCTGCAGTGACTGCGCGAACTCGCCTCGCGCCCACAGGTCGATACACCGGCAGTTCAGCAGAATCAGCGTTTCTTCGTGATCTTCTCCTAGCGCGGCGCGCATCCGCTCGAGGGTCGTGGTGTCGAGTTCATAGGCAGCTTCATACCGGGCGAGAGCCTGCAATATCTGGATCTTCAACCGGGTCATCACAAGGATGTACGTGTCGTTCGGGCCGGAATCCTGGGCCCAGGTGGTCAACGCTTTCTCGGCCGACGAAAGGGCGCCAGCGTAGTCTCCGGTGTTAAGGAGATAGCGAACTATATTCTGAGCCAGACGACGCACCACCGGTGTACGGCAAGTGACTACCTCAGATGGCCCGACATGGGCCAGGAGGTCCGCATACTTAGGCCAATTCTCGATCTCGTCTGGATTGCCTGGATCGGCAGCAGAGAGAAGCATGTGCACCTCGTGCCTTAGTCCGAACTGAGTTTCCTGGTTCAGGTCATCACGAATCACTCGCTGGATGATCCTGTGCACTTCAAGAGTACGACGATGGTTGTCGATCTTGGCGAGCGCGTACCGGCCGATCGCACGAATTGTCTTTCCGAGCAAGATCGGGTCACTCAGGGTGGCCTGCAACGGAGAGTCCAGCACGTATCTGCCGCGTTCAAGCAACTCCAGCGGGATCGCGGCGGGACCGAAAAATGCACAGCACCGGAGCAGGTCCATCGCTTCGGGTGTCGTCGTACGCAGCCGGGTCATCGATAGACTCCAGGCAGCGGCGACAGGCAGTGGGTAGTCCGAAGGAGCCGGACCTTCTGACAGGATTCGGCTACCTGCCTCCGAGAGCAGTCTTATATAGACGTCAACTCGCATCGCCGTTTCTATCAACCACGCCGCGGCCTGCTCCAGGCCAAGCGGCAGGTCGCCGAATTCCTCGGCTAGCCGGTTCGCATACTCGTCAGCGATTCCTTCAATGCGCCGCGTCAGGAACTGCATGCTCTCATCGCGAGTAAATACGTCAACTTCAAGCGCGTCCACCACCTGCGCCCAGCCGCGATTGCGCGAGGTGACGATGATATCTCCCGAACCGGCCGGAATAAGATCGCGAATTAAATCCGGCTGGTCCGCGTTGTCGAACACAAGCAGCCAGCGCGCATACGGCTGGCCGCGCCTCAGCGCGTCGGAGACCGCTGATATCGCGTCCTCCGTGCGGCCTTGGGCAAGGTCCGTTATACCCAGACGAGGAGCCAGGGCGGCAATGGACGAGCGAGCCAGGGCGACTTGATCCGCGGGAACCCACCAGACAACGTCATACTGATCGGCATATCGGTAGGCATATTCGATGGCCAGTTGCGTCTTCCCGACACCACCGAGACCATGCAGGGCATGCGCGAGGCCGCCAAGAGGATGCGGCACGAGGGCAGTGGTACTTGCAGCGACACGCTGCCGCAGCTCACCAAGGATCTCGGTGCGTCCTGTGAAATTTCGGTTGCGCTGCGGGACGTTCCCCCAGACTTTCGGTACCGCCATCGCAGCGGGCCCAGAACTTACGGAGGTCACCTCAGCTCCTCCCCTTGCACCAAAGACATCGTCAGTGCATCCCAGTCTCAGTAGAGAACATCATCGTACCCACACCTCGACGGACGCTGCCAGGCACCGCCGCTCTCCGATATTGGGTGACAGTACCCGCACGTCGTCCACGCTAACGACAGTTACGTGCGCTGGGCGGCTTCCCTAACAATGTGGCCACGAACGTAAAGATCATTTTCCTGCATCGATCACGCGTCCGGCGCCCTGAAACTACTGGTTTGACCAGCGCGAACGCATAAAGAATGGTGCTGCGGCCCACACCAGCTACAGCTAGCACACAGCAGCTGCAGGTAATCTTCTAGCAACGTCATGATTCAAGCCTCTGGTGTCGCCGCCAATATTGAGTCACGATAGAGACCTCCAATGTACCACGTTGTTTTGATTGGGGGATAAAAGGTGATCGGTGATGATCCATGATGTTCTATCGCGATTGTCCACTAGAAGCTGTTATACGCAGCTTCGCGTGTAGTCCAGTTGACTGGCTCGTTGTGGTGGGGAGGCAGCAGGATGGACGACGGTCTCAGCGACAGTGCAGCGCTCGACGCGACCGCATTATCCGCGCTTGACCTGGCAGCGCTTGGCGACTCGGCCCTCGGCTGTGCAGTACGCCGGGTGCTAGCCCTCGACCCTGCCGGACGGGGGCTGAGTGCGGCAGACCCCATCGCTGCTCACGACAGCCACGTCTGATGGTGTCGGCACCCGGCGGCAAGCGCTTATGGCAGTATGGTCGCTCTGCGCTGGGCTGAAGAATAAGGTGATTTGAATGCTATTGACTTTAAATACTTCTTTTGCAGACATAGCGAAGTTTTTGTGGCATCCCGGGGCATTCGACAAGACAGCGCGCCCTCGCGTCGACGTGGACGCTGCGAACGGCCGTTCAAAGGCGTTCGAGAACCTGAGGTGGCACTAGAAGTGGCGTCCGGAATAGGTCCAATGAGCGGCGATAGCAGCGAACCTTACGTAGGACGGCGCGTCTTCGATGTCGACGACCAGGATATCTTTTTCGGCCGGGACCGCGAGTGCAAGGAACTCAAGGCACTCCTTGCCATGCACCCGCTCGTCGTTCTGCATGGGCCAGCGGGCTGCGGCAAGACCTCGCTGCTCCAGGCAGGTCTTGCGCCTGCGCTCACCGATGACGCCGATGCGCTGCTGCTTGGACGCGTCTCGCACGGATCGCCGTTCCCGGAGGCCGCGCTTCCCGATCACAATCCGTATACGCTCGCCGTGCTCTCCTCATGGTCGCCTGCCGAGCCTCGCGTGAGCCTCTGCCAGTTGTCCCTTACCGAATTCCTCAGTCAACGGGCGCTTGCCAGCAGTTGGACCGGCAGTTCGTCGCCGGTCTTCGCGACTATCGACCAGCTTGAGTGGATCTTCTCTGACAACCGCGATCTGCGGCAGCAAGATGAGTTCTTCGAAGACCTGGCCCTGGCGATACGATCAATTCCCCGGCTGAGGGTCATTTTGTCGATTCGAACCGACTCCCTGACCGAACTGGCGACGCACCAGCACCTTCTCGCCGTCAGCGACCAGGCTTTCCTTCCGATGCACGCGCTCGGCCGCGATGCGGCCATCAAGGCTATCATGTGCCCGATGGCGAGAGCCGGGTTCCAGGTGGCGGCTGGCCTAGCCGCGGACATCGTGGACGAGTTGCTCACGACCCTCCCGCCTGACCGTGCGGGCAGCATGGGCCCCTTGGTCACTGACGGTGTCGAGCCCGTCCAGCTCCAGGTGGTGTGCGCAGATCTCTACCGTGCCGCACCGGCCCAGGTGTCAGCTATAACGAACGATTTCGTGGACGTCCACGAACTGGCCGAACGGGCACTGGCCGGCTTCTGCGCAGATGTTCTCTTTGAGGTCGCCGCTGCCCACGAGGTAAGCGTTTCCGCGCTGGGCGACTGGCTCAAGCGGACATTCGTCACTTCGCGGGCCACGCGCAAGTCTGTCCAGGAGACGTTGCCTTTCACCGCTGGCATGCCGCACTCAATCATCCGTGGATTGCAGAGGCGGCACCTGCTTACCGCGGTGAACTCCGGCACACGGTGGTGCGCACTTGCGAGCGATCGCTTGGTCGCCGTCGTCCGACAGCTCAATAGCCGATCGCCAGTCGATAGTGCTCCTGATATAGATGCCGCCAGCCATCTGCAGATCGCAATCGCTACCCTGGTCGAAGGGGAGCACGGACTGGCCCAGAAGCATGCCTGGCACGCTCTCAAGGCCGCCGATGGGCGCGATCTGCGGCTTCAGGGTGACGCATGCTTGCTGCTGGGTAACATCGCGTTCGAACGTGGCCAGTTCGACCTGGCTGAGCAGCATTACCAGCAAGCCGCCGAACTCAGTGAGCGCCTCCGGGACCAGCCTGCCGTGGGCAGGCTGCTTGGCGCTATCGGCCGGATTCACGCCAAGCAGGGGCATCACATGGCGGCGCTTGAGGACTTGCAGTCGGCTGTCACGCGCTTGCCCGGCGATCTGACGCTGCAGACAGAGCTGGCGAAGGCGCTGTGGCGGGTCGGGCAGTCACAAGCCGCCACGGCGGTCTTCGGAACTGTTCTCACCATTGAGCCCGAATTCGCCGAGGCTCTGGCCGGGCGAGCGCAAGTCCGCGCCGAGAACGGAAGCGCTGCCTCTGCCCTAGACGATCTGCGGACGCTGCGGCGGCTCCGGCCGAGTATGGGCCAGCAGCCCGAGGTCAGGTCGGCGTATGCGCTGGCGCTTGCACGGGCGGGTCGGCCGGAGACAGCAATGCAGGAGGCAGACGCAGCGCTTGCGTCCGCGCCCGATAACGGCCTGATCTTCCTGCGCGCAGCGAGGGTGGCCAGCGCAAGCGGAGCTCCCGAACGTGCAACCGCATTGCTCCGCCGCGCCGCGGCAGCTAGCGATCCTGCATTGTCCTCCGAGCAGCTCAGCGAGGCACGCCGGCTGCTGGACTCGGCGGGCAAGCCGGACCTGTGAGCCAGCTGACCACCGGCCAGCCAGTTAGCATGCAGGCATGAACGTCATCTTCGTCGAACCGTTTTTCCCGGCCGCGCAGCGGCACTTCGTCCGCGGGCTCGCGGAGGTCGGCGCGACGGTGATCGGGATCGGCGAAACCGCGGCCGAGTACCTGGACGAGGAACTGAGGGGCTGGCTGCACCACTACGAGCAGGTGTCCTCGGTCACCGACGTCGAGGCGATGACGCGCGCGGTCCGCTCGGTCCAGGACAAGCTGTGGGTGGACCGGATCGAGGCGACGATCGAGGCGCACACGATGCCGACCGCGCACGTGCGGGAGGCCTGCGCAATTCCGGGCACGTCGGTACGGACAGCGTGGCTATGCCGGGACAAGCCCTCGATGAAGCAGGTGCTGCGCGAGGCCGGGATACCGACAGCCGCCTCGATAGCGGCCGCGAGCGCGGCTGAGGTACTCACTTTCGCCGAGCAGACCGGCTTCCCGCTGATCCTCAAGCCGCGCAGCGGGGCCGGCGCGCTGGATACGGTCCGTGCCGACACCGCCGCCGAGCTCACCAGCGCGATGGAGCTATTTGGCGGTCAGGGCGCCGAGTCGATCGCGGTCGAGGAGTTCGTCGAAGGTCACGAGGGTTTCTACGACACCATCGCGGTGAACGGCAGGGTCGCGCTGGATTTCGCGTCGCACTACTTCCCGAACGTGCTTGAGGCGATGCGGGCCAGGTGGATATCGCCGGAGTTCATCTCGACCAACCGGATCGACACGGTGCCCGACTACGCCGAGGTACGCGAGATGGGGCAGCGCGTGATCGGCGCGCTCGGGATCGGAACGTCGGCGACGCACATGGAGTGGTTCTTCGGCCCGAAAGGCCTGAAGTTCTCCGAGATCGGCTGCCGCCCGCCTGGCGTCGGAGCCTGGGATCTCTACTCGGCCGGCAACGACATCGACGTGTACCGCGAGTGGGCGATGGCAATCGTGGCGCAGGAGATAGCAGCGGCACCGTCGCGGCGTTATGCCAGCGGGATCGTCGCGCTGCGCCCGGATCGAGACGGTCAGATCACCGGGTACTCGGGTACGGAGGAACTGCAGCAGCATGGTCAGTGGGTGATCGACGCGCACCTGCCATCGCCGGGCACGCCGACCCAGCCGGTGGAGGCCGGATACATGGCCAATGCCTACGTTCGGATGCGCCATCCCGACTACGACGAGCTGCGAACGATGCTCGACGCAGTCGGGCGCACGCTGCACGTCTACGCCACGTGAGGGTGATCCTGCTCGGGCCGCAGCGAAGGCCGACGCTCGGCGCGGTCATGACGTCACTGGATCCGGGCGGGCCGATCGCTACGATCACGGCCGGCTGGCAGGAGCGCGAGCCTGCCGACTCCGAGCTGAGCGAGCTGCTGGGCGGCAGGGACGTGAACCTGTCGCTGTACCAGCGCTGGCTGGACGTGCAAGATCGTGACCCGAACTTCGCGGCGGCACAGCGCGACCTGCAGGGGCTGCTCGACGAGGCACAGGACATCTATCTGCTGCGCCTGGACCATGCGCTTGCGGCGGTCTACGCCATCGCCCGCCGCAGCCGCCACCTGCAGCACCGGGCCGACGGCCGCCAAGCCAACGCCCGGCACGCCGACACC
>OCZU010002713.1_pt1 | contig 11257 bp, 15 predicted proteins | sample 1539001 | NCBI WGS metagenome assembly OCZU01 (sample SAMEA3539306, study PRJEB22396) | soil metagenome | biome: tundra; feature: field; material: soil | place: USA | collected 2010-05 | depth 0.15 m
CCGTTCCCCGACGGCGCGTTCGACGACGTCATAGCGTCCCTGGTACTGCACTACCTGGAAGACTGGGGGCCGGCGCTAGCCGAGCTGCGGCGCGTGCTGACGACCGGCGGCCGGCTCATCGTGGCCGTCGACCATCCCTTTGCCATCCACGGCATCCAGCGCCTGGCCGGGCGCAGGACCGACTATTTCGCGACCTACAACTGGACCGAAGAGTGGACCATGGGCGGCCAGACCGCCCCGATGAGCTTCTGGAACCGGCCGCTGCACGCGATGACCGACGCCTTCACCGCGGCTGGCTTTCGGATCTCCGTCATCAGCGAGCCACAGCCCGTGCCGGCCGCCCGCGATCTGTTCCCCGACGACTTCGCGACCAAGCCGAGCTTCCTGTGCTTCCTGTTCTTCGTCCTGCACGCCGACTAACTGCCGCGGCGATGCGACACCGTCGTAGCTTGGCACCCAAGACTGACACCAACGAGCACAGCGACGAGCGGAGCGACACGGACTCCGCGAAGCACTTTGCCCAGGTGGCAGACGCTCCGGGACAGTCTGGGCGTGTCTTACAAGCAAGGGATCACGGCCACCCGGGTCGCTGTCTGCGTCGGTCGACGATGCGGGCCATTAGCCCGGTGAACAGGGGCCAGTCGCGGTCACTCGCGGGCGGCTAGATGCGCAGGTCAGCAGGCATGACGAGCCTGGATCCGTAGTAGTCCCAAGCTGACAGTGCGAGTTTGATTCTCGTCACCGCTCCACGATTGAGGCCCAGGTCACAGTGTTTCCCTGGCATGACCGGCGATCTCGCGGAAGTAGTTAGCTCCGCGTGAGGAACAGCACATGGCCGGCTTGGATCTTGGCTGTGTCGCCGAGCAGCGTGACGAGCGCAGCTGCAATCGCTGTCGGCAGCAGGTAGACCTGCATGAGGACTACGGCGAGCAGCGTTCCGAATACCCCTGGTATCAGCAGTGCGAGTCCGGAGAGAACCCCAGCGGCGGTCATGACGACTGTGAGCTGGTTCGCCGTGACTCTCGTACCGATCAGCGCCCGGGTCACGCGCAGAGTCCTTCCAGTCCGCGACTTGTGGCGGCAGATTGCCGACCATCTGCAAGGAAGGTGAAGAGATAGGGTGGGAGACGGGGTGCTGGTGTCGGATTTCACCCGCGTGGCGTCTCTCGTCCCCAGCAGCCCCGTTCGGGTGCTCGTACTAGCGCACGGCTTTCCGTGGCCGGATGGTTCAAGATCGGAAGACGATCTCGCCGAGTACGCACGGGCTGCCGTAAGGCGTTGGACGGCTTTCGCCGAAGCACATCATACGATAATTGTGGCGCCCGTATTCGGCGGACGCGATTTCGGCGGCTACCGGGAGATGCGCGGTCGAAGGATCAATCCCGACGAGTTCGTGAACGTTCTGGTGGACGAGATGGCGGGGGAGCATATCGCGCACTTCAGCGGGCGTTTCAGCCTCCACGGACATTCGGCTGGCGCACAGTTCGCGGCTCGCTATCTCGTCACGCACCCGGAGCGCCTGGAGGACGCCGTCCTCAGCGCACCGTCCGCCTTCCCGTTTCCTGATCCCGCCATCCCCTGGCCACATGGCATGGCCGCGGTCGTGCGGGGCGGCCCCGTCTTCCTTCCGTGCCCGGCTGCCTGGCTGGTGGCAGCTAGCGAGGTCGCTGTCAGTGTCCTAGTAGGGTCACGTGACACTGAGCCGCGCCCGGCCACGCCGGGGCAGCAAGGCTCGACGAGGGTTGAGCGGGCTATCGCGTGGGTCGATAGCATGCGCCGCCAGGCCGAGGCCCACGAGAGGGCACCCACGATCGGGTTCGTCGTGGCGGACGGACTAGACCACGACGAGGTGGCCATGGCGATTCCCGCTCAGGACATACTGGCCCGAAGCTGGGGGTGCTAGCTCCAGCCCCCGGTGACTGCGGATTAGGGATGGACCAGGGATTTTGCAGTTGATGCGGGAAGAGCCGGAGGCCGGGCCCTGGCGCGCCGAGTGGCTCACTGCGGTCGTGGAGACGGTGACCGGATCGGTTGTTGTGCATATCGATGACGTTGCCTGGTGGCATTCCCGTTTCGGCTGGGCCGACCTTCTCGTCTGGGGCATCCTGATGCCTGTACACCCAGGGGCAGGCGGTAGCTTTCCGTCCGCCGCGGTGGGTCGAGCGCGGCCGGAAAGGGCCCATCAAGGTTCCGGCCGGATGTCCCTTGCTTATCATCGAGGGGGTCGGTGCCGGGCGCAATGAGCTGTGACATCTGATCGACGCCCTGGTGTGGGTGCAGCCCGACGAGCGCGAGACTGAACGGTGCAACCTAATGGGTGGGCCAGCCAGGCGAGTCGCCGACCGTACGGTGCCACCGCGAGTGGATGGCTGAAGAGGTGCCGTTCATCGCGGCGCAGCGCACCTGGGAGCGCGCTGACATCGTCGTATCGGGTACTCCTGCAATCTCCGGTGATCCGCTCATTGACATCGTGGTCGTATCGCCTCCGGTCGAGACATGTCTGTCGGTCCCGCAGGGCATAATCGGGGGATGGACAGACCACAGATCGTATCGGCGAAGGAATGGCAGCAAGCCCGCGACGAGCTGCTCAACGCCGAGAAGGAAGCCACCCGCGGGCTGGACGCGCTCGCCGCGCGGCGGCGCCGACTCCCGATGGTTAAGTTCGACAACGGGTACGCGTTCGATACGCCGGCTGGCCCGAAAACTCTGATCGACCTGTTCGACGGCCGAGGACAGCTCGTCGTCTACCAGTTCATGGACAACGGGCCGGACGACTACTGCCCGGGCTGCACGGGCCTGACGAACAATGTCACAGACCTCGCCAGGCTGTCCGAGTCTGGGGTCGCCTGGGTGACCGTGTCGGATATGCCGCTCGCCCAGATCGAGGCGTACAAGACGCGGATGGGCTGGACGCTGCCGTTCGTGTCATCGCATGGCACGTCCTTCTCGGACGATTGTGGCGCTGGCGGCGCCTTCATGCTGAGCGTGTTCCTGCGCGACGGCGCCGACGTCTACCGGACGTATGTCACCACCGCCCGCGGCGTGGACCGGCTCCTCTTCACCAACAACATCCTCGACCTCACGCCCTACGGTCGGCAAGAGGACTGGGAGGACTCCCCGCCCGGCTGGCCGCAGCACCCCACATACGGATAGGTAAGGCCGCGTGGAATGCGACATTCCGGGTGGTTGCGCGGGGACGTGGTACCTCCCTGCCGAGGTGTCTTCAGGGGTCACTCTCTCTACCGGGCCATGATCTGAGCTTGGCTGCAGCCAAGCCGCCGCTGTGTTGATCTTCCGTCCCTTAGGCCGGCGCGAGCACGCCTGCCGAGCCAGCGACACGACCGGCTTCATGGAGGAGCAGCGGTGACCGAAGACAGACCCGTCGTCCCGGGCAGGCGCGGCTGGTGGCTGCCCGCGTGGGCCAGCCGGCGCGCCCTCGTGATAGTTGTGCTGCTGTTCGCCGCGGGCCTGCTGGCCATTGGCCTCGGCATCCGGTCTAGCGCGAGCGCGAACCAGACCGGCTACATCCCCATCTCTGGCGGCGTGAAGCTGGCTTATGACCTGACGCTGCCGGCCGCGTCCGGCCGGTTCCCGGTGGCCCTGGAATATGGCGACTACAGCGCGGGGGCGGATAACGGTGCCTCTAGCGCCGGGTCCGACGCAGGCCGTTTGCTGGCAGCGGGCTTCGCGGTGCTGAGCGTTAACGAGCCGGGTAGCGGCTGCTCGGGCGGGGTCAACGACATTGCGAACGTCAATGACTGGGTCGCGCCGGGGCGCAGGTGGTCGAGTGGGCGGCAGCCCAGCCGTGGAGTTCCGGGCATGTCGGGATGTCCGGCTCGTCGTGGACTGGCGTTACCCAGATCGGGGTTGCCAGCTTCCGGCCCAGGGGCCTAGACGCGATTACGCCGTTCCACATCGCGACCGACATCTACCGCGACGTCGCCTACCCGTGCGGGGTATACAACGCCAGGTTCATGAATTGGTACGCGGCGGATGTCGTCGAAGTGGACGCGCAGGCGGCAGGCGGAGTCAAACGCGACGTGTCGGTGCTGGGTTGCCAGTCCTGGCAAGACGGCCTGGTGTCGTCGCGGGCGACGGAGCTGTACTACGACACCTTCAACCGCGGGACAAGCTGGTTCATCGGATTGAACGGCCAGCATGGGAACTGCGAGTTCACGCGCCCCTCACGATGATGGTGAACTTTCTGCGGCACTACGTGGGGGGCGTGCACAACGGCTGGCAGAAGACCCCGCACATCGCGATTCTGCACGAGGTCAGCGCCACCGCTACGAGCCCACCGGCCCCAGCCTGGACCAGCACATATGACAGCTGGTCCCAGGTGATGAAGCCGGTGACCCTGTACTTCCAGGGGAGCGGGTCACTGGCCGCCAGCCTGGCCACCCGCACAACGACCGGGCAGTCGTCCTTCTCCGGGCCGACTCCCTCGCAGAGTGGATCGTGGGCCACGCCACCGAGACCGGATACCTCGGTCTCCTACACCACGCCGGCGCTCACGCGCGACGTGGACTTCTTCGGGCCGGGAAGCGTCAACCTATGGCTGTCCGTCGATGTGATCGCGCTGGTATGCACCGCCGTCGCACATCCTGCCTTTCCCCAGGGAGCCCAGGCGCTCGCGTTTCCGCTGGCGGCATTTCTCATCTGGCGTGTGTCGCGTGGAACCTCTCGGTCCTGCTCGTGCTCGCCATCTACGCGATCCAGATTGCGCTGCTCGTGAGCCCTGCGGTCTATCAGCGCACCCGTGACACGTCAGTCGGCCCGGCCGCAACGGCAACCGTAAAATCCAGGCCCCCGCTCTGGATGCTCCTGGCCGCGCTGCTCGCCGGCCTGGTGGTGACGCTCATGTACCTCGGGAGTATGGACTGGGCGGCAATACCAGGCTGCGGGCCAGCCGGAGCGGCGATTGCTCAGCTGCCGAGCAGGTGCTTCGCGCTCGCACAGGGCTATCCGCTACGGTTCCTGACCGCGTCTCAGGGCACTCCGGAAATCGATAAGGCTGCGCTGGTCAAGGACTGGGCGCAGTGGTCGCTGGTCAGTTTCTCGGTGTTCTACCTGCTGTGGCTCGTGCAGCGTCGGCCCGCACCGCTGCACGACCAGTCCTTCGTGGTCGAGGATCACGCTCGCGAAGTTCGCTATCGAGCAGCGCGAGGTCGTGCTCACCGTCGGACTGCCCACGCAGGACCTCATGCCAAGCCAGCTCCAAGACGGGCTCGACGCGCTCTCCTGCGACGCGTCGCAGCACCACCACGCGGCGATCGCCGCGCTCGCGTCAGACGTCCTCAGCGGCGGCTGAGCCCGCCTCCTCGTCCACGGGTCCACGCACCTGGGCCTGCTGGCTGGGGCGGCGCCGCATGATCCTGCGTCCGTCCATGTTCCACGAGCGCTTGCATCCTGTGCAGCCGAGAAGATCTCCGAACCGGGCCGAGGTCTTCCCTGATATCCCGACTGTGCCGCCGCAGATGCACTGATCTCCGTGTGCGACCCGGCGCGGTCTGGGGACGGATCTCCGCACAACTACCCGCCGTCTGGCGGTAGGGCGATTCTCATGGCGCACGAACATGACTGTTAGGACGGCGACGGCTCCCACCACGACAAGGACGGCGGTTATCACGTAACCCAATTGCGCCTCCTGCGGCGAGATGTACATCGACCGTACCGTGCGGCCGAGTTCTCGGGTAGCCGTCTTGACACCGTTACGGTGACCATTTCCGGCGCATGCGGGGAAATGCGGTACGACCGGTCGTGACATTGTGTAGTTCCAGTCCGGCAGAGCATGGACGTATCCCGCGATCGAGATGTATCTTGTCGCCATGGATCAGCTTGCCCGCGAGGACATCGCCGCAGCGGCGGCAGCGCACGACGAACTTGGCCGCGACTACGACGGCGCGGTCGCAGAGGGCCTGGTTGAGCGGATTGGCGCCGAGATTGACAAGCGAGTCGACGCCCGGTTCGGCGAGCGCGGCGGCAAGCTCACGCAGCGCGGCAGCGCTGGCCAACTGAGCCCGACGCCCCGGTCGTCGTGGGCAACGGTCGTGCTGGGACTCGGATCGATGGGAATCGGCATCGGGGCCAGCAACTCAGTGCTCAGCTCCAGCCAGAGCGTCTCGGCTAACGGCGCGATCGGGAACACGATCGGTGGCGCCCAGGTTGCGCTGGTCGCGATCATCTGGATCATCATCGGGGTCATCAACGTCGCATACGCCCGACGACGCTGAACGCCGCGCGCTACTTGCCGTAGAGGATCGCGAGGCCGGCCGCGCAGCCGGACGTTCACTGCCCGGCCGTCGGGCCCTGCCTGGCTGTCAGGCCGGCCCGGTCTCAGAGAGGGCAGTCATCAGCAGGAAGGCGTCGACGAGGCGCCACCAGTCCGCCTCGCTGGGATCGGAGCTCAGGAGACTGGCGACCGTCGCCAGGGCGTTGACGAGGTGCACGGAGAAGTCGCCGGAGTCACGTTCGAGCGTCTGGGCCATTACCTTCGCCGCACGCTGGAATCGGCGGGTGCGGCCTAGCCGGACCAGAGAGGCGGGTATTTCGGCTGCCGCATCCGGCGCGTTAGGGCTGCCGGCCTCTACCGGGTCGAGCGTGATGACGAGCCGCATACCGAGTGCGCTCGCGAGCTGGCTGAGCGCCGTGATAGTCGGGTTTCCCCGGCCGTTCTCCAGATTGGCAATGTAGGGCACGGACAGGCCCGCGTCCGCCGCGACCGAGGCCACCGTCCGCCCGGCGGCCGTGCGCAGCGTGCGCAACTGGTGGCCGAGTGCTGGATCCGGCACACTCCTCCTGTCCTGACAAGACATATATCCTAATAACTATTCTGTCAGAATAGTTAAGTAAGCGGTTGAGCGGACTCAGATCAGGCGGTCAGGCGGACATGATCCAGGTACTGCGGATACGCGACTTCCGTTTCCTATGGGGCGCCGGTCTTGTCAGCTCCATCGGGTCGTGGCTGCTGGTGCTGGCCGTTCCTGCCCACATTTTCCTCGTCACCAGGTCGCTGGCGGCGACCGGCCTCACGCTGGCCGCGGAGTACATGCCGCTGCTGCTGCTCGGGCCGGTTGCGGGCGCTCTCGCGGACCGCTGGGACAGGCGGCGCCTGATGATCGCGACTGACCTGTTCCGGGCCGGCGTCGTCGCCCTCATGCTGCTCGCCATCTCCCCGCGAAACTACTGGATATTTTATGCCGCGCTTGCTGCGGAGAGCTGCGGCACAGCGCTGTTCATGCCCGCGCTGCAGGCGCGAACTCCGGCCATTGTCGGCACCGGCGCGCTGCTGAGCAGGGCCAACGCGCTCAACGCAGTCGGCAACGGAGTTGTGCGGCTAATCGGCGGCCCGCTGGGCGGTGTGCTCCTGGCGGTCTACGGGATCAGGATACTGATCTGCGCTGACGCGGCGAGCTACCTTGCTTCCGCTGCGGCGATCGTGATGACCTCCCGGCGGACCAGCCCGCCTGCGAGGCAGGTCACGACGATCTGCCAGGTCGGCCGGGACCTGATCGAGGGCCTCCGCGGCATGTGGCATGAGCCGGTCGCACGCGCGCTGTTTCCCATCACGATCATGTTCCTGGCGGCCAACGCGTCGCTCGGCGCTGTGATCATCCCATTCGGGGTGCAGCGACTCGGTGGCAGTCAGCAGACCGGGCTCCTGTTCGCAGCGCTGGGTGCTGGCGTGCTCCTGGGGACGCCGGCACTCCCTGTCCTTCTTGACCGGCTGCAGCCCCGGTACCTGCTCCCAGCAAGCCTGACCGCTACGGCCATCGCCTACCTGCTGCTCTTCCACTCCGCCACGCTAGGCACCGCATTGGCCGCCGCGATTGCCGTCGGCATGTTCGGCTCGATGTCCCTGGTAGTCCCGAAAACCGCCGTGCAGCGAACGGTTCCCAACGCCATCCTCGGCCGGGTAAGCGCCGTCTTCCTCGCCGGGGAGGCCGCGGCGACGCTCATCGGGGCTGTCGTCGGCCCTGTCCTGGCACACGCCATGCAGCTAGCCGGCCTGGCTGCCATCGCCAGCACTACGACCCTTGCAGGAGCCGTCCTGGCCTACGCGCTGGTACCAGCGCGTCAGTGAACGCTCACGGCGACCGGCTCCGCATGACCGCGACGTCGATGTCCTCGTAGTGGCCCTCGTGGATGGTGTGCCACTCCAGTCGTTCGTAGAGGGCGCGGGCTCCCGACGCTCGCAGCGTATAGAGGTAGAGCGCGTCGTAGCCCAGCGAACTAGCCCATGCCTGACAATGTCGCAGCAGCAGCTCCCCGTAGCCGCGGCGACGCGCCGCCGGAGCTACATACAAGCCCTTCAGCCAGGGCGTCAGCCCGGCGGCGGGCTGGTATCCCCGCATGTCCTGCTCGACCAGGCACACGGCGCCGAGGGGCGCGCCGTCCGCCACCGCGACCAGCGTCCCGGGTATCTGGTCGGCTCCTGCCTGCAGTGCCAGGCCAGTCGTCCACGACTCCACCGAGCTGCCTGGATCAGTGTGGCCCCACTCCTGCCAGTGCCACTCCGCTACCACCGGGATGAACTCCGGCTGCTTATCCAGCGCTTGCACCACAACATCCATGGTTCTGGTCTCCATCTCAGCTGCCGTCTGGCCAGCCGCCACGGTGCAGCACCATCGGATAGTGCGGCAGCGCGCCGCCGGGGTCACGGGTGACGGCCGTGGCCTGCGTGACGTAGGGCCTGCGGGCCCGCCATCCGTCCGGGTACGGCTCCAGTCCAGCAGACATGCGCGGCCGCTGCCCGTCGGACGCCTCAAGGATGCCCTGCAGCGTTCCCCGGAGCGCGCGGATCGTGTCGGTGCCGAACCGTTCCTGCCAGCGCTCCTCGATGATGCCTAGGAGCCGCCGATACGCGTCCTGAGCCTGCTGCCCTTTCGCGGTGAGGCGGGCCAGCTTTGCCCGGCCGCCGGCCGGATCGGGCTCGACCACGGCGTAGCCGTGTCTGCGCAGGAAGCCGACTGAGGCGCTGATGGCCTCCTTGGACACGCCGGTCAGGCGCGGCAGGTCCCGGACGGCGACGCCCTTGTCATCCAGGATCCGGAGCGCATTGCCGCTGATCGCGAACGACAGGTCCGACTCCCGCTCGAACTCCAGGGTGAACGCGAGCAGCACCTGAGACAGGAGTACGGACAGGTCGAGCTCGGTGGCGACGCCATCGTGGCCAGCGGGTAGCGGTCGCCTGCCAGGCTTCGGGACCGGGGCGAGCATCCCGTTTCCGTAGGTAACCACCGGGAGATAACGGGGCAGTTCGACGTCGAACTGGCGGACTAGCGCATGCAGCGACGCCGTCAGCCTGCCGACCTCGTCTTCGCCGAACCTGGCCCACCAGCGTTCCTCGATCACCGCAGCCAGCGGTCGCCATACCTGCTGAGCCAGTCGGCCAGCGGCAGACGGGCGGATCAGCCAGTCGCGGCGGGGCGGCTCCGGCCGGCGGTCAGTCGGGTCCGGCTTGACGTCAACGTATCTCCACCTCTCCATGCCTCCCAGGTTCGTGATCCTGGTCAGGTCTTCTAGCTCGCGGACCGACGCACCTTCCTCGCCGAGGAACTGCATGAAGTTCGCCCACATCACGAGCGACACAAGCCACGGTCCGCAGCGCGAAGGTGCCTCCTGGTCAAGCGATGTCCGGTGCGGCATTCGGTGCTCAAATTCGTTATCGAATTCGATCGTGAACGCGATCAGTGCCTGGGAGAGCAGGGTCGGCAGGGGGAGACGATCAGCCACGGCACAGATAGTGCTAGTGATCGCCGTACCCAGTCAAGAACCGCTCGCAGCTAGCCGAACAGCGGGAGACGATCTGCCAGGGCTCCGATGGCAGCACGCTCGGCGGCCGTGACCGGGACCCGGCCGGTGCCCTTCAGCGCGTAGGCCCGATCGTCCCATTCGCCGGTGAGCGCCGTTCCGAGCAACCCATCGAGCACTCGCCGGACCAGCATGAGCGATGCCGCATCCGGGTCCGGGGCGGAAGGAAGGTTCGGTGCTAGGTCCAGATAGTGCACGGACGTCTCGATGGCCAGGGTGGCGATAAAGTCGGTCGGCCGCGATGTGGTCGCCCAGATCCAGCGCCGTACACGGGCACGCGCGGGCTGCCCGCCTAGCTGTTTCCGAGGTCTGCCGCCATTCCGCCGCCAGGTGGGCAGGGGAGTAGGCCGAGGCTGCGATCCGGACATGCCGGGTATGCCGGGCCGCGCTAGGGCTGCCCAGCGCGGCCGGGTGCCCGCTATCCGGCGACCACGGCAGCCAGTAGGTGATGTCGTCGACATCGGCGAGCGCGCTGGCTGGGCTGGCAAAGGTCACCAGGGCCATCCTGGCGTCGAGGATCAGGTGATAGAAGTCCACGGCACGGCGCTCTAGGTCGGGCACGAAGCGATCGTGTCACTCCGGCCCGGTCGGCCGCGCCACGGCCCGCTACTTGCTGGCCGCCGCCTGGCAAGTAGACCCGAAGGCGCATTCCGGCCAGCGGCGCGACAGCGCCTGGTTTACGCGGTTTGCCGGGTTCGCCTTGCCGGACCGATGCCAATGCGGACCGAATCGAACAGAGTGGGTGGGCCGCCGTATTCGCTGTTTGCGAGTGGGTGGCCCGTTGCATCTGCTGAAACTCCGGGCGGGAGCGAGCGGCGGCCCGCTTGGGTCAGCGATCCGAGCGCAGGTAGCAGGACATCGTGACTGACAACGTGACCGGCAGCGGGTCGGGGAGTCCCTCGATGCGACTGTCCATGGTCTCAGGATCGGCTTGCCATGCGCTAGGCCCCATCATGATCGCGGCCCTGATGTCAGCTCGGCTCAGCGGCACCACCCGTGAGATGTCACGCCTGAAAGCGCAGACCAGGTACGGATCCAGTGTCCGGGACAGCCGCCGCTCCTTCAGCGGGTCCACCGTCAGCAGGCCGCCAGCAGCGATCAGCTCGCGTAGGTGCAGCTGCGTGGGAGTGATGACCAGCAGCCTTCCTCCGGGGGCCAGAATCCGCCTGAACTCCGCGCCGTTCCTCGGTGCGAACACGTTGAGCACGACTGATGCCGATTGATCGGCCACGGGCAGTGCCCGCCACACGTCGCACACCACCGCGCCGATCCGCTGATGAGCGCGAGCCGCTCGGCGCAGGGCAAATTTCGAGGTATCCAGCGCTAGGCCGACGGAGCCCGGAAGCCGATCGAGCACGGCGGCCAGGTAGTAGCCAGTGCCGGCACCGACATCAGCCACGCAGATGCCGCCGCCCGCGCTGATGCCGCCGCCGCCCGCGCTGAT
>OCZU010002714.1_pt1 | contig 11256 bp, 8 predicted proteins | sample 1539001 | NCBI WGS metagenome assembly OCZU01 (sample SAMEA3539306, study PRJEB22396) | soil metagenome | biome: tundra; feature: field; material: soil | place: USA | collected 2010-05 | depth 0.15 m
ATGTGCGCTCTCGGCACGATCGTCGTGCATGCTGGCCCTGCCATCGACAAGCCCGTCTTCACCTGGACACTCGCGCACCGGGTCTCGGCGTGGGCACATGTCATGAAACGACTTACCAAGATCGGCAACGTATGGACGACCTGGGGAGCATGCGCTGCCGCGGCAGTCTGCCTGGCGGTGGCCGGCCGCAGGGACCGCTGGCTGCCCCCGGTCATATTCGGTGCGGCGATCGTCGTCGACCACTACCTGAAGCTCGCGATCGGCCATACTTTCCATCGCATCGGGCCGCCGACCAGCCCGCACGGCTCCTTCCCGTCCGGCGGCGTTGACCGCATCATCCTGTTTTACGGGCTCATCGCCTATCTGCTCTGGCGCGAGTTCAGCGGGCAGCGCCGTGCGGCGATCTGGGCGGGCACGGCCGTTGCCGCGCTTGCCTTCAACGAGGCGTACAGCCGGGGCTATCTGACTCTGCACTGGTTTACTGACATCCTGAGCGGGCTGTTCTACGGCACCTTGCTGCTGCTGCTGTTCATCGTCGCTATCCGCTTCGTCGTGGGTCCCGCCGAAATGCAGCCAGAACCGGAGCCGGTCCCGCTTTCCGGCCGGGCTGCCCGGACGGCGATACAGGAAGCGGATGCACCAGCATGAGCCATAGTCCAGTCCAGGCCACCGGAGCCGACCCTGGCGCCGGAACGGCCGCTGACGGCCGGGGGACATCCGCGCCGATCGTCATCTACATCGCGGGATCCGGCCGCTCCGGCAGCACGATCCTGGAGCGCACGCTGGGCGAGATGCCCGGTTTCGTGAATGTCGGCGAACTCATTGATCTCTTCTGGCGGGTCGCGCCGCGCAGTGAGCGTTGCGGCTGCGGCCAGGTCTTCGCCAGCTGCCCGTTCTGGACCGGGGTCGGCGCGCGAGCCTTCGGCGGCTGGGAGAGCGAGCACCTTGCGGCGGTCCACCGGCTGCAGAGCCGCGTCGCGCGGCAGCGCCACCTGCCGCGGCTCGTGGCAATGCCGCATAGTGGCCGCGATTTCCGTGCCAACGTCACCAGTTACGGCCGCCACTACGCCTCGCTCTACCAGGCGATCGCCGCTGAGGCAGGCGCTGACTACGTCGTGGACGCGAGTAAGCGGCCGGCCCAGGCACTTGCACTCGCTCGCTCCGGCATCGATGTGCGGGTTATTCACCTCGTCCGGGACGTGCGAGGAGTCGCCCACTCACTCAGTAAGCACGTGACCCGGCCGCATGCGGTAGCGGAGGCCGACGTCATGTCCCATCGCACTCCGGCGGGTGCGGCAGCCCGGTGGGTCGCCTGCCAGAGCGAGATCGCGCTACTCGGGCCATGCGGCTTGCCCGTAACGCAGATGCGCTACGAGGATTTCGTGGTTCAGCCCCGGCGCAGCACCGAGCAGGCACTCACCGAGCTCGGCCTGCCGCCCGGGCCCTCCGATCTCTCGCACATCGGCGACGGTCAGATCTTCCTGGGCCGGAGTCACGGGCTCTCCGGTAATCCGTCCCGGTTCCGCGAAGGCGCGGTGACGCTGCGGGCCGATGAGCTATGGCGCAGCCAGATGTCCGCCCGTGACCGCCGCATCGTCACGGCCATCGGCCTGCCGCACCTGCTCCCGCGACGGTCAGGGCCACCGGAAACTGGCCACCGCGCGGAGCATGCGCCGGCCACGCATGCTCCCGCCACCGAGGCGACCGAAACGACGCCAGTTCGCGCGCCCGCGAGCTGGCCGCTCGTCTCAGTGATCACTCCGACGCGCGGGCGGCCCGAGCTCCTGCGCGAGACAATCGCCTCGGTGGTCTCGCAGACCTATCCGGGACCCATCGAATGCATCGTGGTGCACGACCAGGAGCCGCCAGAGCCTGATCTGGCACGTCTTGGCACCGAGCTGCACAAGGTCCTGGTAACGACAAACGAGCACGCACCCGGCCTCGCCGGAGCCCGTAACACCGGCCTGGATCTCGCTGCCGGGGACTACATCGCGACCTGTGACGACGACGACACATGGCACCCGGCGAAGCTGCTGGCCCAGATCACCCGGCTGCTCGACGAGCCCGACCTGCTCGTGGTCGGTGCGGGCCTGCGGTTCCGGCTGCCCGGCGGCAAATTTGCTGACTGGCCTGGCCGGGCCGAGCGGATCAGCTATGACCTCCTGCTTCGTAACCGCGTGAAGGAACTGCATTCCTCCACGCTGGTGATGCGGCGGGACGCGTTTGCCAAGGCGGGGCGGTACGACGAGAAATTGCCGCGCGGATACGCGGAGGACTACGACTGGGTGCTGCGTGCCGGGCGAGTCGGCCACATCGGCATTGTCACCGAGCCGCTGGCCGATATCCGCAAGGAAGGCCAGTCGTGGTACCGGGAGAGCGCGCAGAACGCGGTGATAGCTCTCGAGTACATGCTGGTTAAGCATCCGGACATTAAGGCGTCACGGCGCGGGCACGCCCGCCTGCTCGGCCAGATCGCCTTTGCCCGCTCGACCCTGGGCGAGCGGCGGCAGGCGCTGCCCTACGCGATCAAGGCGCTCATCCGGTGGCCGGCGTCACCGCATCCGTATATCGCGCTCGCGCATATCGCGACTGGCATCGATCCCCAGCACTTTCGACGTGTGGCGCGGCGCTTCGGCCGCGGTATGGCATAGGAGGGCACATGCCGGACAAGATGGTCAACTTCCTTTACCTGGGACCTGGCAAGGCCGGTTCCACCTGGCTGCACGAAGTCCTGGTGCGTCATCCCGAGGTTTACCTGACCGAGGCAAAGGACCTGTATTTCTTCAGCCGTTACTACGACCGCGGCCCGGGGTGGTACGAGGCGCAATTCCAGAGCGCCCGGCCAGAACACAAGATCATCGGCGAGGTCTCCCCCGATTACCTTGCCTGCGCAGCGGCACCGGAGCGGATCCTCGCTTGCCTTGGCCCGGATGTCCGGCTCATGGTCACGCTGCGGGATCCGGTGTCGCGCGCGTTCTCCGCCTACCTGTATTTTCGCAAGCAAGGCATGGCAGCGCCAACTTTCCGGCAGACAGCCGAGACATTGCCGCAGCTAATCGATGAGGGGCGCTATGCCACGCAGTTGCGCAGATACGTGCACTACTTTGGCGACAAGTCGCTCCATATCGCTATCTTTGATGATCTCGAGGCGGATCCGCAGGCTTTTCTCGATGACGTCTCCGGCAAGCTGGGCATCGCTCCGCTGCGCGTCGATCCCAAGCTTCTTGAGGCCAGGCTGCCGGCCAGCAAGGCACGCTGGCTGCCGGCCGCGGCGCTCACCCAGCGCGGCGCCGACTGGGTCAGGCGCCATGATCATGCCGCGCTGGTCGGCCGCGTCAAGCGAATGGAGCTCGTGCAGCGTACGCTCTACAAGCCGCTGGGCGCCGACCGGCCCACGATCTCGGCAGCGGACATCTCGTTCGTCCGCGAGCAGCTCGAAGCTGAGGTAGCTGGCGTGGAAGAAGATTTCGGGCTCCCGCTGCGGAAGCTCTGGGGCTGGGAGTAATGGGGCTGGCAGTAATGGCCAGCGTGGCTCGGCGCCTGCTGTGCCCGGCGGCCGCGTCCGGCCAGGCCAACCGGCTACCCGACAAGGAGGCACCGTGACATCCGTGCGCAAGGCCGCACCCGAATCGCTGAAGCACGCCGGCCGCCGGGCTTACGTGCGGATGGCCACGGCGACTGCACCGCTGCGCATGGAGCCCGACTTCATCATGATCGGTGCCCAGCGGTGCGGTACGACCTCACTGTTCCGCGCGCTGATGGCCCACCCGCAGGTTGTGCGGCCGATCATGCACAAGGGGGTCAATTACTTTGACCTGAATTATGCACGCGGGATGAGCTGGTATCGCGGCCATTTCCCGATCGCGGAGATCGCACGGCGCAAAACCGCTCGCTACGGCTGTCCTGTCCTCTTCGAAGCAAGCGGCTATTACCTTTACCATCCCTTCGCGCTGGAAAGGGCCGCGCGTGATATGCCCTCGGTAAAGCTGGTGGCCATGCTGCGTGACCCGGTCGAGCGCGCCTTTTCTGCCTACAAGCATGAGCGCGCACGCGGATTCGAGCGGGAGAGCTTCGAGAAGGCACTCGAACTTGAGGACGAGCGGCTCGTCGGCGAGATCGACAGGATGCGCGATGACCTCTCCTACGAGAGCTTCTGCCACCGGCACCACTCCTACCGGCACCGCGGCCAGTACGCGGAACAGCTTGAGCGGATCCTCGGGCTGTTCCCCTCCGATCAGCTGCACATTGTCGAAAGCGAGGAGTTTTTCGACAAACCCGAGGATCAGTACGCGCGTCTCGTAACCTTCCTTGGCCTGCGGCCATTCCAGCCCGCGAGCTTTGATCGCTACAACGCGCGGCCAGGCGAGCCGATGGCGGCGGCGACCCGGAAAACGCTCGAGGAGCACTACGCCCCGCACGACGAACGGCTGGCCGGCCTGCTGGGCCGATCACCGCGCTGGGCCCGGTGAGCACCCGGATGCCCGGGCCGGCAGTCAAGGCGCCCGCCGACGGCGGGCGCAGCGCGTACCTCTGGACCGTGCTCCGGGACCTCTGGCCGCAGCCAGCGCACATCACGCGATATCGCTACGGCGCACGGGGTAACACGCCGGGGGCGACCGAGTTCCTTGTGCTGCCCAGCGAGGGCCGTGCCACGCTGCTGATCCCGGCTCATCCGCGGCGCGCCGCGGCCGGCGCATTGCGAAACTACAAGGCCTCCGGCGGCACGCGCGACCGGCTGCAGTTCCGCGCGCTTGCGCTGGCCGCGCGCACCGGCCTCACTGAGGTGCTGCCGCACCGGATCAGGATCGAGCCAGAGCTCGCCACGGGTACGGCGGATATCACCGGCTATCTTCGTGCCGCGCTCCGTCCCGACGTACTGGTCAGCCTGCATATCGGCCCGCCGCGGGCAAACCGTAAGCCTGTTTTGCAGGCACTCACGCCCGACGGTGAGATCGTCGGCTTCGTCAAGGTCGGGGTTGACGTCCTGACGCGCGAGCTTGTGCGCGCCGAAGCGTCGGCGCTTGCCTTCCTGGCGGATGCCCGGCTGACCCGGCTGCAGGCCCCCCTGCTCCTGCACCACGGGCAGTGGGGCGACCACGAGATCCTCGTGCAGCAGCCATTCTCCGCCTCGCGGCCGGCCAGGAACGGCGCGGAGCTGAGCGCGGCCATGAGCGAACTGGCCGGCATCCGGGGAATCCGCAGCCTGCCCGCGGCGCAGAGCCCGTACTGGCAGCGCCTGCGGTCGCGACTGCAGGCTCTTGCCCGGCGCGACCTCACCGGGCCGCTGCTGGCGGCGCTCGACGGGCTTGAGCCGATGGCGGCTGCCACCAGCCTGGCGTTCGGCTCCTGGCATGGCGACTGGACGCCGTGGAACATGACGATGTCACAGCACGGGCGGGCGCTCGTGTGGGACTGGGAGCGTTTCGAGACCGGCGTGCCCGTCGGCTACGACGCAGTCCATTATCACTTGAACGGCGCGATGGTCCGGGCCGGCATCCCTGCGGAGACCGCGGCCCAGGCCGTGCTGACCGAATCGCCGGGAATCCTCGCGCCATTCGGGATCGCCGCCGGGCCGGCCGGGCTCGTTGCGACGCTCTACCTCGTGGAAATCGCCACACGTTACCTGCACGACGGCCAGGCAGAGGCCGGTGCCCGGCTGGGCCGGATCGATACCTGGCTACTGCCCGCGGTCGTCCGGCATGCACGGCAGCTGAGTGAGTTCTCGCCGTGACCGGACGCTTCGCCGTGAGGCCTCGCTGTGACCGGACGGCCGCGGGCCGTTACTTCCCCGTCACCGGCAGGTCTCTCGGGTTGAAATAGCGCTCGTCGGCGACCGCGCGGAAAGCCTGCAGCGCGGCCGAGCCCTCGTCCAGCGCGTACGAGTAGCTGAGTTGCTGCTGCGACCCTGTCGGATCCGCGTCGAAGTAGACGATGGCCTTGACCTGCGGGTCACCCTGAACGGTTTCCGCCGCGCTGCGCAGCCACTGTGCCCGCTGCGGCGGCGTGTAGTTGCCGGGCACGCCGAACTCCCCGATCATGACGGGCTTAGCGTGGTGGGTCGCCCAGCCGAGGAACGGCTGCACGAGTTCAGCGAACGACTGGTTCTGGCCGAATCTGGGATATGCATCGGCGCAGACCCAGTCGACCTCGTTGTTACCCGGGTAGTAGGCCTGAGCGGTGCCGTCGGCGAATGCCGAGGCCGACGGGCACCATACCCACGCGACGTTGCCGACGTGCTCCTGGGCAAAGATGGACCGGATGTGATCCCACGCCGCGATGTAATCAGCCGGGGAGTGGACCTGGCCCTGGAGATTGGGGCGGTTCATCTCCCAGCGCCATTCAAGGAAGATCGGCTTGCCGGTGGCCTTGACGGCGCGGGCACGCTGCCGGATCCAGCTATCATCGGCCCCGGACGCGATCGCGCGGGTGTCCGTCCCGGCCCAGGAGACAAGCAGGATGCTGCCCTGGCGCATGAAGGCCAGGTCGCTGCTGGTAGGGAACGGCGCATGCCACGTGACGTAGGTGTGCACGACATCGAGCCTCCGGCCGATCTGCCGCTGCAGGCTGTCCACCGCGTCAACCTTGGACGGCTGGCTGAAAAACGCGGGCTGCACGAAGGCGCCGAAGTAGGCGCCTCGGGCCGGCAGCGCTGGTGCGGTCCTGGGATCAACGGTCGTGACCGGGGTGGGGATGGCCGTGAGTCCGAGGGAATTGCCGGTCCTGGTCCCGAACGGGTGGGCCAGCACGATCACGATGCCGGCCAGCACGGCCACGGCCGCCGCCGAGAGGCCCGCCGCGCGGGCCGGCCTGGTCATGGCTGCGTCACGACCAGGCCGGCCCCGCTCGCATCAGCTGTCACCATAGACGTCGGACTCTATACCCGGACTCGCGGAGGTGACGGTCACGACCGGGCCAGCGCATCAGGAGTACGGCAGGAAGCAGATACCGGAGTGACCCGACTTCTTAGCGCACTCGTTAGCGCCCTGGAGGTTGTCGCTGGCGATCCACAGGCCAGCACTGGTGATCAGCATGTCGTCAGCGCCGAGGCCGCGTGCCCTGGTCGGGTTAAACACCACGGCGCCGCCCGACGGAGAGAGCCCGACCATGCCCTGCGCAGAGATAGCGCCCGGCCCGGCGGCATCGCAGCCATTCGGGTTGTCTATCCAGCGCTCGTGCCCGCCAAAGTAGGCATCGTTGGTATCGGCTGCCGTGGAGTAAAACGAGTCGCAGCCGGTGTAGTTGATCCACTGGTGGCTCACGGACGCCTGCGTCGCCGGGAATGCCACCGCCGCGTCGCACAGCCCGGTGGCGGGGTTGGTCTCCCCGCTCAGCGGGTGGAAGCCAGTGGTGCCTATGTAGACGGTCTGGTCGTCCGGTGACCAGGATGCGGCCCGCACGTAGAAGGACTCGTCGATCACGCATCGCTGGTTGAACTCCGCCGAGGTCCATGGCGTCACCGTCGCGGACTTGCCGCCCAGGCTGAGCATGAAGATCTGCTGCCTGGCCTGGCCGCCGACCGAGAGGAAGGTGCCCTCAGCCAGGTCGAGCGTGCCCCCGTGGCTGATCTGCTGGTTGAAGACCTCGGTACCGCCACTGCCGTAAGTTCCGGAAATGTTCAGGTTGAGGTAGCCGTCATCTTTGCCGGTGCTGGGGCTCAGGCTGACGAAATACTTGTTCGTGCTGCCGTTGATCGTGGTGAAGAACCCGCCGGTGAGCAGGTGGCCGCCGCTGACCGCCAGCGTCTTCACCTCGCCGTTGGCCGTGTGCCCGAAGCCGGAGACCACCGCGCCGGTCGACGTGCTGACCTCGGCGATGTCCGCCACCTTGGTGCTGCCAACGGCGGTGAACTTCCCGCCGATGTAGGCATCGGCGCAGTTGCTTCCGTTGAAGGCGATGGAGTTGACCTCGCCGTTGACGTTCGGGTTCCACGTGGTCATCGCGTACGGCGCGGCCGCGCTGAAGCTGAAGGCGTTGTTGCGGGCGTAGATGGTGTTGCTCTGCTTGATCGAGGTAAACGTGCCGACGGCGTACATGGTGGTGCCGCATTGCACAAGCTGCCGCACCTGCTCGGTCGTGCCGGTCGCGTTCAGCTGCGGAGTCGGCGCTGGAGTGCTCGACACCGGACCCGCCGTGCCTGCCGCCAGGGCCGACGTGGCCCCCACCATGCACACCGCCGCCGCGGCTGCGATAACCCCGGCTCGGCGCGTCAGCCACCACTTGCGACCCTGCATGACACATCCCCTCCCTGCGCGATTCATCCCTGACTACCGCGAAACTCACCCAGATCTAGCCACTCGCCCCAGGTCTGGCGCCTAGTCGTGCTCCGCGATCGCGGTGAACTGACGCAGATCGCGCGCAGCCCGGCACCGGCTGTTGCCCGGCCGGTGACCCCGCGCCGGCCAAGTGGCGACGATTCCGCGGAAACTCGAATCATACCTTGCGCTGACAAGCCGGGCACCGCCTGCAAGTCAAGACATCACCGGAATGTTACGCCGAATCGCCCGCCCGCCAGCCATCACGCAGGCGTGTCAAGCATCACCGGGCCCCGGGCGTGCCCGGCACCGCCGCCGGCAACGCGGACCCGGCCGCCTGGCACCCATCGGATACGAGACAATCAGCCAGGCCGCACACGCCGCCTGAACCCCCTACTCCCGGAGTCAGCCAGAACCGGGCAGGCCCAGCCAGTAGGTTCGCGCGCTGGCTATCATTGATCTGGTATGCCAGTTGCAGACGGGTTTGAGGAGGCGCAAGTGGCAAGGTTCACGTGCGATTCCCGCACCGCGAGTAGCAGCTGGCCGGGTTCTGGCGCTACGCCGGGGACGAGCAGACCGTGATGGCGGACGAGCGCATGCCGCCTGAGCGCCAGCCCCTGCACACCAGGAGCGATGCAGCCTTTGCCCCGCCGGAGAAATTTACCCCGCCGGAGAAATACGAATTCCTCGACATCCGCATCGACGCGCTGACGCGTGACAGCCTGTTCGAGGCATCGGCCGCCGCGGTAGCTGACGGTCAGCGGATCGTGATCGCAAATCACAACATGCACAGCCTGTATCTCCAACGGCGATCCGCTGACCTGCGGCAGTTCTACGACCAGGCGGACTACGTGTTCGCGGACGGCATGTGGATCATTCATCTCGCGCGGCTATTCAAGCAGCCGCTAGGGCCGGAGCACCGCATCACCTCTCTCGATTGGCTCGGTCCGCTTCTCGAGCTGGCTGAGCGCTCTAGCTGGCGCGTTTTCTTTCTCGGCGGGACTGCTTCAGTTACGGAGCGATTCGAGCGGTATATCCGCGCGAACTACGGCTCCCTTTCCTCACGGCATCAGCACGGTTACTTTGACATGCATCCCGATTCCGCGGAGAACCAGGAAATCCTCGCCACCATCCGGGCATTCGAACCACACCTTCTTTTCGTCTGCATGGGGATGCCCCGGCAGGAGCAGTGGATCCACGCCAACCGGAGCCAGCTGGCGGCCAGCGTGACTTTCCCGCTCGGCGGCATCATGGACTACCTGGTGGGCGATACCGCGACGCCGCCGCGCTGGACTGGGCCGATGGGCGTGGAATGGGCCTTCCGGCTACTGCACGATCCCCGGCGGCTGGCGGGCCGCTACCTAGGGGAGCCGATCCGCCTCGCTCCCTGGATCGCTCTGCAGGCCTATCGCGGCAGAAGACCGCGGTTTCCGCTCAGGCGCCGGCGCTGAGACGACTCCCCGGCCTGCCCCCGGTGCGGACCGCGCTGGCCTCGTCGTAGACGTTCAGCGTGCGGTCAATGAGAACGTCCCAGTCGTAATGCTCCTCAAGCCGGCGCCGGCCTGCCGCGCCGAGGCGCGACCGGAGGCCCGGATCGCCCGCAAGCCGGACCATCGCGTCCGCCAGGTCCCGGACCATGACCGCACGCGACGATACATCGACGAGAACGCCGACGGTCTCGTCGACCGAACTCAGATGACCGCCCCACGCGGCGGCGATCACCGGCCGGGCACACGCCATGGCCTCCAGGACGGCGATGCCGCCAGACTCCTGCAGGCTGGGAGAGACAAAGACATCGCAGGCCCGCATGCGGCGCGCGCAGTCCGCTGGCTCGAGCCAGCCGCTGAAGGCGACGTCGCCTGCGCAGCCGATGCGATCGGCCTGCGCTGCCAGCCTGGATCGCTCCGGGCCCTCCCCGACGATCTCGAGCTGCGCCGGAATCCGCTCCCGGACCAGCGCGAACGCGTCGAGCAAGATGTCGACGCCCTTCCAGCCGACAAGCCGGCCGACGAACAGGAAACGGGCCGCAGCGCCGTGCGCCGGGGCCTCAGTTCCGGCTGGCGGCTCAGCCGGTGCCGGCCACGAGTCCAGCACCACGCCTATGTCGGATACTTCCGTCGCCCTCATCCGGGCGGACCTCGGCAGCAGTGACCGGGTCCGGTCGTTGGCCACGAGCACCACGTCCGCTTCCGGGCGCCCGCGCATGATCTTGTTCATGGCCGCCGCAACCGCCGGGCGGGCAGCCTTGGTCAGCGCGTACAGCGAAGAATCACGGCCAGCGAACGCGGGCGGCAGTTCCATCCCGCCGTTGAGCGGCCCCATCACGACGGGGGCGCCGAGCCTCCGCAGCGGTGAGGGGGTGACCGGCGACACGCTGATCGGCTGGTGAACCACGTCGATCGCGAGCTCGCGGACAAGCCGGCGGACGACGGGGACCATCGCGACCTGCCGCTCGAGCTGCGTGACTCCCCAGGCGATGGTCCGCAGCCCGGTCGGAAAACGCTCCCCCCAGGTGAAGATCGGGCCGAATCCGCGCAGGCCGCGGACGAAAATTACCCGCGCGAACTCAGCCGCCGGCAACAGCTCGCTGAGCTCGCCGCGCGAACTGACGTGGGTCAGCAGCCAGGCTTCAACGCCTCGCGCCCGCAGCCGGCCAAACAGCCGGAGCGGGATAGACCCCGCCCCGCCGGTGCGCTCAGACGCGTAGTGGCTGACGATCAGCACCCTGCGGGAGCCGTCGCCAGCATCATCCGGCCAGTCTCGCGGTTCCACTGCCCACCTCCGATGATCACAGGAGCATTCGCGCGGCTGGCGCCGCCGGCCCGCCGTCCCGGTGCGCCGCCAGCACCGCAGCTGCGGCGGCACGGCTACGCAAACCAGCGGGCCGCCGGGCTGGCAGGCACCGCCGAGGTGACAAGTTAGCGGTTATTTCATGGCTTATCTGCTCATCACGGACAACAGCGGAAGTCATCCCGGAGAACAGTGGCAGCGTGCCGCTCCGGCC
>OCZU010002715.1_pt1 | contig 11256 bp, 11 predicted proteins | sample 1539001 | NCBI WGS metagenome assembly OCZU01 (sample SAMEA3539306, study PRJEB22396) | soil metagenome | biome: tundra; feature: field; material: soil | place: USA | collected 2010-05 | depth 0.15 m
ATACCCATGTCATGCGGTCGAGGCTTCGAGACACCGTTGAGAAACACCACCCCCGGGCATGATGCGAGCCCCTTGGGGCTCCGGGCGCGGGAATATTTTGTGAGGTCGAAGGCGCAACGCGATGAGCGACTACATTTACATGCTGGAGAGCCACCTCAGCCCGGATCAAAATCGGGCGGTGGAGGACACGCAGGCGGCCGCCGGACTGGCCAACGTCAACGTCTTCCTGACGGGAGGCGCCATGCGCGACATGCTGGCGGGCTTCCGGATCCGCGACCTGGATTTCGTCGTGGAGGGCAACGCGCTGAAAATCGCAAAAGCCATTTGCGACAAAACCGGAGCTGCCACGGTTTCCACGGACGAGAACCGCAAAACCGCGGAACTGGTTTTTCCCAGCGGTGTCACCGTGCAGATCGCCATGTCCCGCCAGGACAAGTACGCTCGCGCCGGCGCCAAACCGCAGGTCACCCCGGCCACCATTCAGGAGGATCTGCGCGGCCGCGATTTCACCTGCAACGCCATCGCGCTCTCGCTCAACCGCGCCTCCCGCGGCCTCCTGCTCGACCCCATGAACGGGCTCGCCGATATCGAGCGCAAGGAACTGCGCGCGGTCAGCGCCTACGGATTCTACGACGATCCCTCGCGCCTGTTGCGCCTCGTCCGCTACGGCGTCCGCATGGGCTACACGGTCGAAGAGCGCACCCAGATGCAGATCGCCAACGCGCGCGAAGCCGAAGTCGAGAAACACATCCCGGCGCGCGCCCTGGGCGAAGAACTCAAGCACATCAGCGCCGAAGACAGCCCCACGGAGATCTTCAAAGGCCTGGAAGCAGCCGGTCTGCTCTCCCTCTTCTCCCCGGCGCTGCACACCAAACTGAACCTGACCGGGCTGGCCAGATATGAGAGGGCCATTGCCGTGCTCCCGGACGACGCGCGCTGGCGCGCGGCCCGCTTCGGAACCTTCCTCTTTTGCCTCACCGAGAAGCTCACGCCCAAGGACAGGCAGGCGCTGATCAAGGCGACCGATATGCCCAAGAGCGATGTCGACCAGTGGCAGAAGATCGAGGCTCGCGCCAAGAAGCTGGAAGCCGCCCTGCGTGCCCCGCGGGTCCGCAAACCCTCGCACGTCTACCACATCGTGGTTGCCGCCACTCCGGAAGACGTCCTGTTCGTTCTCTACCACTGCGCCCTGAAACCCGTGCAGGAGCGGCTGCGCAACCACTTCCAGAAATATGTTCTGACGGTCCAGGAGATCACTCCGGAAGAGTGGGCAACCATCGAACCCAAACCCGGCACTCCGAAGTACGCCAAAGCGCGCGAGGAGTTTATCAGTGAGATCCTCAACCGCAAGCCCAAGAAACCAGTCGAAGAAGAGGTCCCACCTCCGCCGCCCCCGGCTCCGGAACCCGTTATGGGTATGGGCCGCCGCGGCGGCAGATAACTGGCGGGGGCGCCCGCCGCGCGCCGGCCGGAGCTGCCTCACGGGTCTATCGGGCCGCGGCCGCGCGTTCCCGATAGAACGCTCTCACACGTTCATGGATGCGATCGCGAATGTGCCGGAATGCCGCCAGCCGCTCCAGTTCGCCGCCCTGGACTGCCGCCGGGTCTTCGAAGCTCCAGTGAATCCGTTGGGCGCCGGCCGGAAACACGGGGCAGGCGTCGCGCGCGTTATCGCAGACGGTCACTACGTAGTCGAACGACTGGCCGGAAAACTCGTCGACGGATTTCGAGCGGTGACCCGACAGGTCGATACCGATTTCCTGCATCACGGCAATCGCCTCCGGCCGCACGGAACCCGGCTTGGTGCCGGCGCTGAAGATTTCGAAACTTCCGCCGCCTTCGGCTCGAAACAACCCCTCCGCCATCTGGCTCCGGGCGGAATTGCCGGTGCATAAAACCAGGATCCTCTTCGTCATCCAGCAGGTTCCCTCACCCAGTTCTGTGATACTTCAGGCGCGCTGCGTGCCGCAGGCGCCGACGCTGTCGAACACTCCGCCGAACCACTTCCGGTTGATCCACAGGGCAACATTCACCAGGGAAATAAGTACCGGCACTTCCACCAGCGGCCCGATCACGGCGGCGAATGCCGCGCCGTGGTGGATGCCGAACGTGGCGATGGCGACGGCGATGGCCAGTTCGAAATTGTTGGACGAAGCCGTGAAGGAGAGCGTGGCGGCCTCCGGATAGTTCGCGCCGACTTTCCTGCTCATCCAGAACGAGACGAAGAACATCACCACGAAGTAGATGGTGAGCGGGATGGCGACCCGAACCACGTCGAATGGCAACTGCACGATCATCCCGCCCTTCAGGCTGAACATCACCACGATCGTGAACAACAAAGAGATCAATGTGATCGGGCTGATCTTCGGGATGAAACTCTTCTCGTACCACTGGCTGCCCCTGGCCTTCACCATCGCGAAGCGGGTGAGCATCCCGGCCAGGAACGGGATGCCCAGGTAGATGAACACGCTCTTGGCGATTTCGGCCATGGAGATGTCCACCTCGACCGCCTTGAGCCCCAGCCAGCGGGGAACGGTGGCGAGGAAAAAATACGAATAAGCCGAGAAGAACAGCACCTGGAAGACCGAGTTGAGCGCCACCAGGCCGGCCGCGTACTCGCGGTCGCCGTGCGCGAGGTCGTTCCAGACAATGACCATGGCGATGCAGCGCGCCAGCCCGATCAGGATAAGACCGGTCATGTACTCGGGCTTGTCGCGGAGCAGCAGCACCGCGAGCGCGAACATCAGTATGGGTCCGACCACCCAGTTCTGAATCAGCGAGAGAAGCAGAACGCGGCGGTGCTGGAAGACGCGCCCCAACTCCTCGTACTTCACCTTCGCCAGGGGCGGATACATCATCAGGATCAGCCCGATGGCGATGGGAATGGATGTCGTGCCGACGCTGAAACGGTCTAGAAAGGGTACGACGCCGGGAACAAGGTATCCGAGTCCGACGCCCACCGCCATGGCTGAGAAGATCCACAGTGTGAGATAACGATCCAGAAACGAAAGCCTGGGACTGGTTGGGTTCTCCAAAGTACCTCTATTCGAGTATCGACGATTGGCGATTCATAAGGTGCAAAACACGCCGGCAGTTTAAATGATGGCTACCAGAGCCTTCAGACGGCGCAGACCATCGAAATTGATGCAATAGCCGACTCGCGGCCCGTCTTGGGAACTACGCACCAGGCCGGCCTCCCTCAAAATACGTAGATGTTCCGAGACTGTGGATTGGGCCAGGGGAAGTTCGTCCACAATCTGGCTGCACACTCGCGCCTCTTTCCGCGAGAGCATCCTGAGGATGCGAACTCGCGCGGGATGACCGATCGCCTTGGCCAGTTTTGCCAGCGCCTCGTCTGCCTCGGCTCCTTCCAGCATGAGCAGGCTCACCCCGGGCGAGGCCGGTTCCGGCGGACAACACAGGTCGCCGTTGGGCGGTTTGGATGGCATGTTTATCGTCGATTAACGATATAAGAAAGCCGCGGCGTTGTCAAGCGTCTTGTGAAAGCACGGAACTTTTAAGGACTGCGGGGCTCGCCGCCGTTTATCGCCTGTCTTACCCTGCGGACATCGCCTCTCTGGCCACCGATGCCGGATTGCGGGCACCTCCCGCCGGCACGTTGCTCCGCTCACTCGCGTGGCCGGCTGTGCGGAATTCGTGCTGCACCGTCTGAATCGCCACCCGGCGGCCATCGGCGCGGACGATCTTCCCGGCCGCGATCAGTTGCATTGGAGCCACGTTGTGTAAGAGCACCGGCCAGGAAATCGACAGTTCCACATTAAGTCCCTCCGGCAGATGGCGTCCCGCGTCGAACAGGATTCCGCCGCTCGAGACATCGATGGTCTGTCCCGTCCCCGTGTCCAGCACGCGCCGCCGCCGGATGAGCTTCCATTTCAACTCCAGTTGCAGGCCATACCGCCGGTCCTGGCGGCGTTCTCCGCCGATCGTATCGCTCTGGGCCTGCGGTTTTCCCCAAAACAGGGTGGATTCCATTGGTCTCTTTTCCTTACCTTGCCACGGCTGAGTACATTATCCGGAAGGTTTCTGCGAAACAATAGTCATGCCAGTACTTGCAGGGTACTTACCGTCCTACGCCGTTGCCCGGGACCGCGCGCGCCGCCCCGCGCGCGATCGTCCTGCTATCCTCTTAAAAGCAGTCGGTTCTTCCCACTGGCCGAAGGAGTTGTCAATCGTGCGTGTTCTGCCGCTCTGCTTCCTGCTCTTCTCCGCGGGCCTGCCGGGCTCCGCGCAGGATCTCCCGGAGCCCCCCAAAAAGGCAGTGGAGTTCCAGGAACTCCAAAAGAAGGTCAGCGAGTTTACACTGCCCAACGGGCTGCACTTCATCGTTCTCGAACGGCACGAATCGCCCGTGGTGTCGTTTCACACATGGGTGAACGTGGGCAGCACGCAAGACCCCGCCGGGGAAACCGGTCTCACCCACATGTTCGGGCAGGTGGCCTTCAAGGGTACGGAAACCATCGGCACGCGCAACTGGCCCGAGGAAAAGAAAGCGCTTGACGCCGCCGAAGAGGCGTACGACCGCCTGGAGGCGGAAGCCAATAAGGGCATCAAGGCCGACCAGACGCGCGTCGACATGCTGCGCACTCAGTTTCGCCTGGCGGCCGACAACGCACAGCACCTGTCCGCGTCCCCGGAGTACCGCGGCACCCTCGAAGAAAACGGCGCCGTCAACCTGGCCGCCTCGGTTTCCACGGACTCTACCGAGTATTCTTGCAGCCTTCCTTCCAACCGTGCGGAACTCTGGTTCCTGATGGAATCGCAACGTCTGCTGCACCCGGTCTTCCGCGAGTTTTACGGGGAGCGCGAACTGGCGTTGGAGGACCGGCAGCGTGCAGACTCCAACCCGCCGGCCAGGATGCTGGCGGAGTTGATGTCGGCCGCCTTCAAGGTTCACCCCTACCGGAACCCGCCCGGCGGGTGGCCCAGCGACATTATGAACCTCCGCCGCACCCAGGCCCAGGCCTTCCGGGAGCGTTATTGTGTCCCCGGCAACATTACCGTCGCCATTGTCGGCGACGTTCCCGTGGCGGACGCTAAACGTTTGGCGGAGCGCTACTTCGGCCCCATGGCCGCGAAGCCGCTGCCGCCTTTGACGGCCTCTGGGGAGCCGCCGCAGAATGGCCCAAAGACCGTGGTCGTGGAGATGCCCGGACAGCCTCTCACCATGGTCGGATACAAGCGTCCCAGCCAGTACGACAGGGACGATCTCGTGCTCGATTTGATTCAGCTGCTCCTCTCCGGGGGGCGGATGGGCATCCTCCAAAAACAGCTGGTTGAGGAGAAACGCATCGCCCAGCAAGCCCGGGCGGTTGCCACCAACCCCGACGGCCGCTTCCCCAATGTGTTTGCTTTCTTGCTGATACCTGCACCGGGCCGTACCGTCGAGGAGAATCAGCGGGCGCTGGAGGATCTGTTGCAGCGCCTCAAATCCACCGCGGTCGATCCGGTATTGCTGGCGAGGGCCAAAGCGCAGGGACGCGCCAACCTCATTCACGCGATAGCCGCCAACCGCGATCTGGCGCGTTCGCTGGCTCTCTACTCCGCCACTTATGGCGACTGGCGGAAGCTGTTCACTACGCTGGACGATCTGGATCGGGTTAGCCCCGCGGATGTGCAGCGGGCCGCGAACCGCTACTTTGTAGCCGTCGGCCGCACCACGGTGTATACCGTACTGCCCGGCCAGTCCGATGCTCCGCCGCCGCCCAAGCTGCCGGAGCGCAAAACCGGAGGTCCGCAATGAAGACCTTCCTTAGTATTCTCCTGGTGGCGGCCACCGCCCGCGCGCAGATTCCGGAAACTCCGGCATCCCGGGCGCCGCGGATGGAGGAACCCGGGCCATCCACCGCCGGACGAGGCCGGGCAACCGCGCCCGCGCCCGCCAGCACGCTTTCACCCAAGGACCTCAAGTACCCGCCGCTACACACCATCCAGGCGCCGGTTGCCGCCACGTTTATCCTTCCTAATGGCATGAAGGTCTCCCTGCTGGAAGATCACGACCTGCCACTGGTGAGCGGAATCGCTGTGGTTCGCACGGGCAGCCTCCTGGATCCGCCCCAGCGGACCGGCCTGGCCCAACTCGCCGGGACCGCCGTGCGCACCGGCGGCACTACCGCCAAGACCGGAGACCAGATAGACAACTTGTTGGAAAATGCGGCAGCCACCGTGGAATCAGCCATTAGCGAATCCGCCGGCATTTTTTCCTTCGCGGTATCGAAGGCAGACGCCCCCGCCATACTGCAGGTGTTCCAGGAAATGCTCACCCAGCCGGGTTTCCGCCGGGAAAAGGTCGATGTCGCCAAGGTCGGGTTGCGTTTCGCCGTCTCGCACCGCAACGACAATGCCGCGAGCCTCGCCCGCCGCGAATTCGCCAACCTGATCTACGGCAAGGATTCGCCCGCCGGGCGGCAGCAGGAATACGCCACAATCGACCGCATCTCCCGCGACGACCTGCGCGCGTTCCACAAGCGATACTTCTTTCCGGCCAACGTCACGCTCGGCGTCTGGGGCGATTTCAATACCGCCGGGATGCAGGCTTCAATCGAAAAGCTCTTTGCCGATTGGACCGTGCAGCAGTTGCCCGTCCCCGAATTCGCGAAGGTGACAAACGGCCCCTTGCCCGGCGTCTTCCTCGCCGAACAAAAAGACGCCGTCCGGACTTTTTTCACCATCGGCCACCTCGGCGGCCGGCGCGACGATAAGGACTATGCCGCGCTCGAAATCATGGCCGCCATTCTGGGCAGCGGCTCCCAGGGCCTGATCGCCGCCCACCTGCGCAGCAAACTCGGCCTTCCCAGCGACGTCGTCGCCACCTGGAACGGCGGCTACGTCCAACCGGGCCTGTTCGAAATCTCCGGCAGCACCACAACCACCTCCGCCGTCGCCGCCATCAAGGCGATCCAGGAGGAGATCGACCGCATCCGCACCGCCGAAGTCCCGGAGGACGAATGGCGGAATGCACGGGATGCCGCGGTAAACCGGCTGGTCTTCGGGTACGACAGCCGGGCCAAATTGTTCGCGGGCCAGATGATACTGGAATATTACGGTTATCCGAAGGACTACCTCCCGCTGCATCAAAAGGCGCTGGAATCGGTGACCCGTGCCGACGTGCTGCGCGTGGCCAAACAATACCTCAACCCAGCCAATCTCACGGTGGTGGTAGCGGCCAACCCAAGCGCGTTCGTCGAACCCCTGGAAAAGCTGGGCCCGGTGACCAGGCTCAACCTCGCCATCCCGGAAGCCAGGCCCGAGGCCGTCGAGAGCAGCGATGCCGCCATCGCCGAAGGCAAGCAGATTCTGCTCCAGGCGCAGGCGGCCGCCGGAGGAGCCGAAAAGCTCGCCGCCGTCAAGGACTACACGACGATCTCGGATTACTTGCTCGATTCCACCGTGCAGAACCTCGGTGGGGCGAAAATCGCGCAGACCGAAAAATGGGTCGCGCCTGCCGCTTTCCGCCAGGAAGCCACCTTTCCCGCCGGCCGCTTGTACGAGTACGCGGATGGTAAACTCGGCTGGTTTGCCACCCCGCAGGGATGGGGAGCGCTGGCGGGCGCGGAACGCAGCCGGATGTTCGGCGATCTCTTCCGCGTCTACTACCGGCTGCTGCTCAGCGACCGCCTCGAAGGCCGCGTGGTCAGCGCCCTCGATGAATCCAGCGTGCAGATCACCGATGCCACCGGCCAGGCGGCCAACGTGGAGTTCGACCCGCGGACTCACTTGCTCAAACGGGTGTCCTACGATACCCAGCAGGCCGGCGGCGCGACCCTCTATTCGGAGGAAGTCTACGACGATTTCCGCGATGTCGGCGGCATCAAGGTCCCTTTCAAGATCACCCTCAATGAGGGCGGACACAGGTTTTCCGACGTTGTGGTGAGAGACTATAAGATCAATACAGGCTTGAACCCGTCGGAACTTGCCCGAAGGCCGCAATGAGAATGTCCGGAACGTTGTTTCTATCGTTGGCGCTGGCCGCGGGAGCCCTGGCCGCCGAAACCGCCCACGAGCGGGGCAAACGCGTCGTCTATGAGGCGCTCCAGGCGGTGGGCGGCAAAGCCTACCTCGCCATGGAAGACCGCATGGAAACGGGCCGCGCCTACTCGTTCTACCGGCAGGAGCTACAGGGCCTCGATATCGCCAAGATCTACACGCGCTACCTGACGCCCGTAGCCGGGAAGCCCTGCCTCCGCGAGCGCCAGAGTTTTGGCAAGGACGATTCCAGCGGAGTGCTCTTCAACCCGGATGGCGCCTGGGAAATCACCTTCCACGGCGCGCGCCTGATGGAGCCGAAACGCATCGAGAACTGGCGGGATGGCGCGCTGCGCAACGTCTTCTATATCCTCCGCCAGCGCCTCGATGAGCCCGCCATGGACTTCTATTCGCGGGGCAGCGACCGCTATGAGAACTTGCCGGTGGAGATTGTCGATATCACCGATGCCGGTGGCCTCACGGTGACCGTTTACTTCAGCCAGTCGAGCAAGCTGCCGGTCCGCCAGGTGCTCAAACGGCGCAATCCCGAATACAAGGATTTCGACACGGAAGAGACTTTCTTCGCCAAATACCGCGACGTGGGGGGCGGCGTCATGTGGCCGTTCAGCATTCGCCGCAATCGTAATGGCGAGAAACTCTACGAGATCTACTCTGAGAGCGTCCAGATCAACAAGAATCTCAAGGACGATCTCTTCACGCTCCCCGCGAAGCTGCAAATCCTGCCGCCGGCCAAGTAAGCGGGGCACACTGCCGCCGCGGACTTACTTCCTCGCTGTCACCGTAATTTCGATGTGGGCCGCGGGCGCTCCGAGCTTCGTCACGCCGACCGTAGTGCGCGACGGGCGAGGATCGGGGAAGAACGTCGTATAGACCGCGTTCATGCGCGGAAACAGAAACATATCGGTCAGGTAGACCTGGACCGACACGACATCCTTGTACGTCATGCCGCCGGCTTTCAGGATGATTCCGATATTGCTCAGGAGAGTCTTCACCTCCTCCTCGAAATCGGCGGGGACAGTCTTGGTCTTGAGGTCCTGGCCGATCTGGCCGGAGATGTACAGAGTGCCATCCACCAGGATTCCAGGGCTGAAGTTGGCCGTGCCGCCGGCGAATTCGGGCGGCGAGATCACCTTCTTTTCGGCCGCCAGCGGCAGGGCCAATAAAACGAGAAGCACGCAAAGGTTTCGCATGCGTGCAATGTAGCATAGAGAAGAGGTGGCGATTGCGATTTTCGAGCATGATTACAGCCGTGGATGCCCACGCCTGCGGAGAACCGGGCCGGGTGATCACGGGCGGCGTGCTGGACGTGCCCGGGCAGACCATGTTCGACAAGAAGAACTGGCTGGCCCGGAACGCCGACCACATCCGCCTGCGCATGCTGCGCGAGCCGCGCGGCTACCCGGCGTCCTGCTGCAACCTGATCTTGCCCTCCAACCATCCGGAAGCCGATGCCGGCTTCGTCATCATGGAGCAGGTGGAGTACCCGCCGATGTCCGGCACCAACACCATCTGCGTGGTCACGGTGCTGATCGAGACCGGCATGGTCAAGGCCGTCGAACCGGTGACGCATCTCAAACTGGAAACGCCCGCCGGCCTGATCGCGGTGGACGCGGAGGTGCGCCAGGGTAAGGTTCGCAAGGTGACCTTCCGCAACGTGCCGGCGTTTGCCACCCACCTGGACGCCAAGGTGGAGGTCCGCGGCCTGGGCACGGTGACGGTGGACGTGGCGTACGGCGGCATGTTCTACGTGATTGCCGACGCCGGGCCGCTCGGGCTCATGCTCGAGCCGGGCGAGGGGCGCGAAATCGTCAGGATCGCCGAGATGATCAAGGCCGCGGCGCGGGAACAACTGCCCGTGGCGCATCCCGAGAATCCGGGCATCGCCGGGGTCAGCATCGCTCAGCTTTCCGGGCCGCCCACCCTGGTGGCTGCGCATCGCAAAAACGCCGTGGTGGTATCCACCGGGACGCTCGATTGGGAGCGGCCGGAGACCTGGACGGGCGTCATGGACCGCTCGCCCTGCGGCACCGGCACCTGCGCCAAGATGGCCGCGCTGCATGCCAAGGGACAGCTCGGGCTGTTCGAGGATTTCGTCCACGAAGGCATTCTCGGCACCACGTTCACCGGACGACTGCTCGAAGAGACGCGCGTCGGTCCGTACGCCGCTGTAGTGCCGTCGCTCTCCGGGCAGGCGTGGATCACCGGCTTTGCGCAGTATGTAGTGGACCCGGAAGACCCGTTCCCGAACGGCTTCACGGTCGGCGACATTTGGGGGAAGTCATAAATGATTGAGACGGGCTTGAAGAATAAGGTGATCGTCGTGACCGGCGCCGCGGCGGGCATCGGTCTGGCCACTGCGCGGCGCTTCGCCCTGGAAGGCTGCCGCGTCGCTTCCTGGGATGTGCGCGATGGTGAAGCGCAGCCGGGCGGCGGCATTTTCCAGAAGGTGGATGTCACCAGCGCCGCGTCAGTAGAAAGCGCGGTGGAAGAAGTGGCGGCCCGGCTCGGCGCGGTTTATGTCCTGGTCAACAACGCCGGCATCCTGCGCGATGGCCAACTCGTCAAGTACAAAGACGGCGCGCTGGCCGGCGTGATGAGCGACGAACAGTTCGATGCCGTGATCGGCGTCAATCTGAAGGGCGTGTTCACCTGCACGCGCGCCGTAGTGCCGCGCATGATCCAGGGCGGAGGCGGAGTGATTCTGAATGCGTCCAGCGTGGTCGGCCTGTACGGCAACTTCGGCCAGACGAATTACGTGGCCACCAAGGCGGGAGTCATCGGCATGACCAAGGTGTGGGCGCGCGAATTGGGCAAATATCAGATTCGCGTGAACGCCGTGGCGCCGGGGTTCATCGCCACCGAAATGGTGAAGCAGATGCCTGAGAAGATCCTGCAAGGCATGTTGGGGCACACGCCCCTGGGCCGCATGGGGCAGCCCGAGGACATCGCCAACGCCTACGCCTGGCTGGCGTCGGATCAGGCGTCGTTCGTGACGGGCACCGTGCTCAGCGTGGATGGCGGCGTGGTGACGGGGACGTAGTGAGTGTGGGTCAGAAGAAATCAGCGTACGGCAAGCTAAAGCATGCCCCACCACTGCCACTCGATTGCCTGCAATGGTGGGGCATGCTTCAGCTTGCCAACGCCCGGTTGCGGGCGAATTTGTTCACAGCTTCTTAGGCGGTGTCTCCTACAATTGGAATAGGACATTACCGTGAAACCTGTTTACATCGCCTCTTTCCACCAGTCGAAGTT
>OCZU010002716.1_pt1 | contig 11254 bp, 8 predicted proteins | sample 1539001 | NCBI WGS metagenome assembly OCZU01 (sample SAMEA3539306, study PRJEB22396) | soil metagenome | biome: tundra; feature: field; material: soil | place: USA | collected 2010-05 | depth 0.15 m
CGCCCGCTGATGATCTGCCGGATCGTCGCGGACGTCATTCTGATCACCAAGCGACCGCAATACTGGCATGATTCTTTCGACAGCTGATCCGACGATTCTGCCCACGATGGGGGAGCGGAGCGCGGTGAGAGCCGGCGATGACGAGAGCTTGGGCGCGCTCTTGCGCGGGTATCGCCTGGCAGCGGTGCTGACGCAGGAGGAACTGGCTGAATTGTCCGGCCTGAGCGTCAGGACGATCAGCTGCATGGAAACCGGTCGTACGGCGCGACCCTACCGGAAGTCGGTTCTCCTGCTCGCTGACGCGCTGGCGCTCGCCGACGCCGACCGTGCCGCTCTGCTCGATGCGATCCGGCACGGTTCTGATGAGTACGACGATGCAGGCCACGGGATCCTCACCGCCGAGTCAACGCCTGAAGCCAACGACATCGCGCGTGTCGTGGAACGCCCGGCGCAGCTGCCGCCTGACGTCAGGGAGTTCGCGGGCCGGGCCGACCAGATCGCCTGGCTTCGCCACCTGCTCGCCGACCGGGAGCCAGCCAGGCCGGTTCCGATTGCCACGATTACCGGAGTCGGCGGTTCGGGCAAGTCCGCCCTGGCCATTCACGTCGCGCACCAGATCAGGGACGAATTCCCGGATGGGCAGCTGTTCATCGAGCTGCAGGGTTCGCATGATCGGCCGGTCTCCAGCTGGGACGCGCTGGCGAGGCTGTTGCGGCACCTCGGAGTGACCGACACGGCCATGCCCAAGGACGATGCCGAATGCGCCGCAGAGTACCGCGCGCGGGTGGCAGACCGCCGGATACTGATCATCCTGGACGATGCGCGTGATGCCGCGCAGGTGCGGTCGCTGCTGCCGGGCACGGCGTCCAGCGCGGTGCTGGTGACCAGCCGGAGCTGGCTGGCTGATCTTGAGGGCGGCCGAGTGCTCGCGCTCGACGGGCTGGACGATGCCGAAGCGCTGGACCTATTTGCCGGTATCTGCGGCCGCGACCGGGTCAGTGCCGAGCCGGAGGCTACCGGCAGCGTGCTCGCTGCTTGCAGCGGGCTGCCGCTGGCCGTCCGGATCGCCGCGTCCCGCCTGGTCTCGCGGCCGGGCTGGCATATCGGTGCGCTCGCTGACCGGCTCGCTGACGAGCGGCGCAGGCTGGAGGAACTCCAGGTCGGCGACCTGGCCGTACGGGCAAGCTTCCAGGTCAGCTATGTGACTCTGGCAGGGCTGGCCGGCCCGGACGGCGATGACGTCGCACGTGCGTTCCGGCTGCTCGGCCTGTGGTCAGGACCCGACATCAGCTTGTACGCCGCGGCGTCCTTGCTCGGGCTAGACATCAGGTCGGCGGCCCGTGCGCTGGAGAAACTCGTGGATATCCACATGCTTGAGGCGCCTACGGCCCGCCGGTACCGCTTCCACGACCTCATTCGCGTGTTCGCGGCCGCGTGCGCACAGCAGGACGAAGCACCCGCCTCCCGTGACCAGGCCATCCGCCGTTTGCTCTCGTGGTACCTGCATACGGCGGATCGAGCCCGTGCGCACATTGCGCGGACACAGCGTTACCACGCCGTAGCTATCGCTCCGGTCGAGGCTGGCGTGGTCCCGCTCGACTTCCCGGACTTCGACGTGGCTGCTGACTGGAGCGACATCGAACAGCACAATCTCGTTGCTGCCGTGATGCTTGCGGTCCGCTGTGGGCTGGACAGGACATGCATGCAGCTTGCTGAGCAAGTCTGGCATGGCTATCAGCACAGCCCATGGGGTGCCTGGGCGCGCGTTCTTGAGGCCGGCGCAGCCAGCGCGGCGAAAGTAGGCGACTACGGCGCGCAGGCATGGCTGCTGAATTACCTCAGCAATGTCTTGATGTATCGCGGTGACGTAGACGAAGCCCGTGTCAACCTGGAGCAGGCGCTGCCGCTCAGCCGCGCGGCGGGCGACCGGCTGGGCGAAGCCACGCTGACCGCGCATCTCGCCATCGTGTACAAGCAAATGAAGCGGCATGACGAGGCCATTGCCTACTTCGAGAGATCGATGACCTTTGATGCTGACATGAACCCGGTGATCCGGGAACGCATCAAGATGAACCTGGGCATGCTGTACGTGGAAGTTGGCCGCCTGGACGAGGGTACCCGGCTGATGGAGCAGGCAATGGCCGTGGCTGGAGAGTCCGGCGATTACCAGATGGAGAGCTTGTCGCAGTCTATGCTCGCCGATGGCTACCGGCAGCTGGGCAGGCGTGCCGACGCCGTCCGCTGGGCGAAAAGCGCACTGGTGATCAGCCGCAGGATCCGTGATCGCTACCAGGAGGCGGCGGCCTTGTCTGTGCTCGGTCAGACCCTCGCCGAGTCCGGAGATGCGGCACATGCTCGTTCATGCCTGACCAGCGCCTATGACCTGGCCAAGGACCTCGGTATCCCGGAGGCAGCACAGATAGCGGCGAGCCTCGCCGCGCTCGACGCCTAGGACTTCCGGGCCGGCGCGGGCGCGAGATATGAGTTCTCGCGCTTCCGGTTGATAGGTAACTCTGCCGGTCAGATGTCATGGACGGCCAGCGGCGTCGTTGGCAGGTTGAGTGTGACACCCGACACCACTGGAAGGATCAAGCAATGGCACAGGCAAGCACGGTCCAGGCGGCCGCCGACAGCCGGGGCGAGGAGTTCTCATTCACCATGATCGTCGATGACCACGATGCTGACGTGCACGACCGGGACTCCATGGTCCGCTGCATCCACCAGTGCAGTGGCTAAGTGACCGGTCATGCTGAGCCGCTCGGCGGCGTCGTTTCCGAGCCGCCGAGCGGAGGACATTCCATGATCAGTACGCGGATCCCGCAGCTGGGCGCTGGCCTGGGTTACCGAGGTGCCCTGCACGAGGACATCCTCGCCAGTCAGGCTGACATCGACTGGCTGGAAGTCATCACCGATCAGTTCCTGCCGCTGACCGGCGAGCGCAGGGAGGAACTTGACCTGCTGAGCGGAAGCTTCAGATGCGTGCCGCACGGCCTGGAACTGTCGATCGGCAGCAGCGGTCCGCTGGACGAGCGGTACCTCGGCCAGGTCTGCGCGGTCGCCGATGCTGTCGACGCCCCCTGGATCTCCGATCACCTCTGCTTCACCGAGGGAGATGGCATCAGGCTCGGCCATCTCACCCCGCTTCCGTGGACGCAGGACGTCGCGGACGCGGTCGCGCGGAAGGCACGTCATGTGCAGGCCAGCGCGGGCAGGCCATTCTTGCTCGAGAACATTACCAACGGATTTACCTTTGGCAGCGAGATGACCGAGGCTCAGTTCATCTGCGCGGTGCTGGATCGCTCGGGCTGCTCGCTCCTGCTCGATGTCAATAATCTATATACGAACTCAGTGAACTATCACTTTGATCCGTATGAATTTCTCGACTCGATTCCCCTTGACCGGGTCCTGCAGATGCATATCGCGGGCGGTCACTGGGACGAAGACGTCCTTGAGGACGGGCACGATTCGCCCGTTCCCGAGCCGGTCTGGGATCTGGCCGAGTACGTCATCGGCCGCGCGGACGTGCGAGGCGTCCTGCTCGAACGAGATGCCGCGTATCCAGATGACTTCCACGATCTGCTGGCCGAACTGGGTCGCGCCAGGCAGATGCTCGGGCCGGCGGCCAGCTGGGCGAGCGACGCTCGCTGCCTGCCGATCCTCAGCCGGTGATGACCACCCTGCCGAGCCAGGGTCTGCACGTCGGTGCCGTTCAGGACGCGGTCGCCAGGATTCTCGCCGACCCCGAGCCTTTCGCGCTCCTGGTCGGCCAGGAGGTCGTCCTGCGTGAGCGTTTCGGGCTCACGGACGGTCAGGTGGCTGCGCTGGCTGCGGTAAGCCCGGCGGCGATGGAACGGTTCCGGCGCGTACTCAGGCTCAAGCGGCTGTCCCTGGCTGACTCGCTGCTACCGGTCACTGCCGGGGTGCTGAGGTGGGGGCGCAGCTCCGCCAGCCTGGCCGCCGATTTCTGGCGGGCCATTCCGCCGGTCGCGGCCGGCGCTGCGATCGAGGAGTTCAGGGAGCGGATCGTCCGCGACCTGCTCGGGTACGTGACGGGTCTGGATCCGGCCCAGCGGCCGGACTGGCTGCCTGACCTGGCTCGCTACGAGGCAATGCGGACCCTGCTCCGGTGCCGCCAGCCAGCGGGCTGGGAGTACCTGCCGGTGCCGGCGGGCGAACTGGCCGACGATGCCGTCCTGGATGAGGCGCTGGTATGCCTTGCCCCTGGCGTTGTACTCGACAGTTTTGGCTACGACGTGATGACTTTGCTGCCGGCCCTTGCGTCGGCCGGCAACGCGGCGGACTCAGTTCCGGCCCCGTGCTCCTGCCACGTGGTGGCGTGGCGCCGGCCTGGCGGTCCAGTCCAGGCATGGCGGCTCGGCTCGCTCGCGTTCGAGGCGCTTGCCCTGTGCGGGACCGCCATGCGCGTCCGGGACATCGCGGCAGCAGTCGGCGCGCCGCCGTCCGCGCGGGTGGCGTCAGCTCAGGCGCCGTCGCCGCAGGTCAGCGAAGGGACAGTCGCAGTGATCCGACATGCGCTGGCGGTCGGCATCATCGGCGTCAAGGGGATCACCAGGGCCGCCGGCGTCACCAACGTCACAGGGATCACCGATGTCACCGACGAGGTCGCAGCTCGCGGAAGGCCGAGATGAGAATATGTGCGATCGTCAAGTACCCGCCGATACAGGGTGGTGTCGCTGCGCAGACCTACTGGATGTGCCTGGCTCTCGCGGCCAGAGGACACGATGTCTTCGTCGTCACGAACGCGGCCGAGGTGGAGCCGGAGTACCGGATCAGGTTCTTCGGCGATGACGAGGAGAAACTGGAGGCTCAGTTTCCTGGCGGCGGCAGCGTCCGCGTCCGGTCCGCGCACGAGTGGGACGCCAGGCAGTACGCCCACGTACCGGCCGGAAACCCGGCGGCAGCGAAGCTGGCTGCCATGGCGACCGAGGTTGTCCGTGAGCACGACTGTGATGTCATTGTCGCTTTCTACCTTGAGCCGTACGGCGTGGCGGCTAACCTCGCGTCGGCTTGGACCGGAAAGCCGTTCGCCGTCCGGCATGCGGGTAGTGACCGCTATCGCCTGATGACGCACCCGGATCTCGGTCTTGCCTACAAGGAGGTGCTGCGCGCCGCCTCAGGGGTGCTCAGCGCGGGCACCGACCTGTCGGGCTTCGGCATTCCGGCGGAGCGCGTGCTCACGGCACCGGGGAGCTATACGCCAGCGCTCTTTACCCCCGATGCCGCACCGCTGGACCTGAACGCCCTCGTCGGCCAGTTGTCTGCGGACGGATTCCCTGGCCTCCTCAACGCCGCGATGCTGGCCGAGGATCTGCCGAAGCTCGGAATCTACGGCAAGTTCGGGCCGACCAAAGGGACACTGGACCTGCTGCAAGCCGTGGCGCTGCTGCGGGAAACCGGAACGTGCCTGCAGCTGGTCATGCTGGGTGGCGGGACCGGATGGCCGGCTGTGGAAGCAGCGATCCGCAAGATGGGAATCGCCGACATCACCTGGCGGCTGCCATTTGTCGCGCCCTGGCGCGTACCCGGCTTCATCAGGGCCTGTAACGTGATCGGCTTCCTGGAGCACGGCTTCACGATCAAGGCGCACCGGCCAGGAATACCGGCAGAGGTGATGGCCTGCGGCACGCCTATGATCTTGTCGCGGGAGATCGCGGAGAAGCAATCATGCGCCGAGGACCTCGTCGATGGCCGCAACTATTACCTGATTGCCGATCCCGCAGACCACGAGGCGCTCGCGTCGGTCATCCGCCGCGCGATAGCCGATCGGGCGGAGAGCCAGCGCGTCGGGCTGGCCGCCACCGCGCTGGTCGAGCGTCTCAGCGACGACGAGGTCGGGGCGGGCTACGAGAGGGCACTTGCCGCGTGCATCGGCTCGGTGGCTCATTCGCAGGCTGCTGATCGTCAGGCCGGTGCCAGTCAGCCAGCCGATAGCTCCTTCAGGAACGAGCTGGAGTCGCTCCTGCACTCGCGCTGCCCGACGATCGCCCAGTGTGCGCGCGATCGGCTGCCCGACCTTCTTTACCAGGCCGTCAAGGTGCAGTCAACGCAACCGAGCAGTGCCCTGCTGGCCGCTTACCGGCTCTGCGCGGATGCCGCCTGCATGCATAGCTGCAGCGACGCGGCCGGACCGCTCAGTCAGCTCTGCGCGGTCGAGCGCAACCTGCTCTGGTTCGATGTCGACGACGAGGGAATCGGCGGCATCGCCGCATTCGGCGTGTCCGTCCAGACAATACGGCGGCTGCCGGCCTACAGCCAGGTGACCGACGTGCTGCGTCCGGTGGTGACGCGGCTGATCAGGAGGGAGCGCCTCACGATCGATGCGAGGCAGTACGCGAAGGCGATCAAGGCACGCGTAGCCGGGCGGCCGGTCGGCGCGGCGCTGCCTGTCCCGGCGTACACAGCGATGTTTCACAAGTTCGCGCACCTTGGCGGGACCATCTACCAGGTTGACGGGCGCACCGAGCAGTTGCTTGCCGCCTGCAGCGGTCGGCGAACTCTGGCCGAGATTATGTCGGCGGTCGGTGCGGAAGGACCGAGCCGCGACCGGGTGCTGCGGCTGGTGCAGGCGATGCTGGACTGCCGCCTGCTCGCCATCGCGGCCGACCCGGTCAGCACCTGACCGAACTGGCTTTCGGAGATTGGCCGGCCTGCGCACCGAGGCGGGTCGGCCAGTCCGCGATAGTCGGCCCGCCACGGGAATTCACCCGTGCCGCGCCAGGGGCGGTATCGCGATTCCCTGCCGGGCGGCCGCGCTGGTGGCACGAGCCTCCCACCAGTCCAGCTCGGACTTATCGCCGAGCGCCTTCTCCCAGCCGAAGGCCGCCATGATGGCCATCATGCACAGGTCGAGCTGAGCGTCCCACCAGCCGCCCGGGTCGAGCCCGCGGGCACCGATCGCCGCACGGAACCTGTCGATGGTCGCTTCCTTGGACTCCGGCAGCCTGGCCTGGTTCAGGGCCAGGTACCAGCACAGATCCCAGCAGGCCGGCCCGGCTCCCGGGTAGGCCCAGTCGAGCAGAATGGTGCGGCCGTCGGGGTGGGAGCCGAGGTTGCCCATCTTCCAGTCGCCGTGCAGGAATGTACCCGGCGTGCTGGCCAGCGGCCTGGTGACGATACCCGGATCGTCGTGCAGCATCGAGGCGAGGCTCGCCAGGGCTGGGGCCCGGGCCGGAAGATCCCGCCAGCCCTGGTCGGCTGCCGCGATCGGGCCAGGCAGGTCGGCGGCCCTGAGCTCGGCTGCGATGTTGTCGGGTGCGAAGAACCTGATCCGCTGGGCCATCGTGGTCAGGCCGATGGTGTCCGGCCAGCCCCAGAAGTGACCGCTGAGATCGGCGAGGTGCGCGATGAAGCCTTCGTGCTGGCTAGACCTGACCACCGCGTCACCTTCTGGGACAAGATGGCGTCCCACGTCGCGCATCAGCATGGTCAGCACCGCGTCAGCACCGTCGCCGGCGACCTCCATGGCTACCACGGTGTGGTCGATGCAGCCCGGTGCCGCGGCCATGATTCCGGCTTGCCACACCAGGTACGGGCGGTGGACGTGATCGCCGGTGAGTCGCATGAGCCAGTCCGAGGCTGGACTGAGGCTCTTGACGAAGTACGGCTGACCGTCGATTACGGCGCGTTCGTACACCGAACCGGATCGTCCGTCACCCGGCTGTACCCGGACCCGCGACGAAGCACGGGCGAGCAGTTCGGAAACTGGCTTTTCTGACATCTGGATCTCCGATCGAGTCGCGTGCGGTGGGCGCACAACGCTGAGTTCAGCTAACCGCGCTGAGTTCAGCTAACCGCGCGGCGTTCAGCTAACCGCATGGCGTTCAGCTAACCGCGCGGCCGAGCATGGCGAGCAGCCTGGTCTGGGCGTCCGCCCCTGGCGGCACCGGCAGGGGCGGGCCGAAGGCGCCGCTCGCGCGCAGCATGCCGATCTGCGGCTCCGCGATTTGCTGGCAGGCATCCACCAGGTCAGCGTCGATGGCTGGGTTCTGCCCGGTCGCGGTAGCCAGATCCCAGCCATGGACGAGGACGTCGATGAACCGGTGACCCGCGTACACCGCGCCGGTGACCGGTCCGTAGGAGACCGCGCAGGTGTCCTGCAGCGCGCCAGGGCGGCTGAATGCCGCGGCGGCCGACCCGGCCGACGCGGCGTAGGCAGCGGCCGGGTCGGTGCCGAGCACGTCACCGTCGAGCCGCTGACCCACCTCTTTGATCGTGGCACCTGTGCCGAGCTCAGCGGCCCACAGGTTGCCGCTGACAAGGTGATTGACCAGTGCGCGCACAGTCCACTGCGAGCACGGAGTGCTTGTGTGCCATCGATCGGGCGAGATCGCGGCCACAACCTGCCCGGTCGCGCTGAGCGCCCGGGCGTGCCAGTCGGCGATGGTAGTCATACTTAGCCTCCAGGTACGGAATTGGCTGACGGGCGGTATCTGCGGGCCGGCTGGCCGGCCTATGCCCTGGCCTCGAAGACGAGGTTGACCGGAGACTGGGCCACGATCCTGACCTGGCTGAAGCCGGCGCCGGAGAGCAGCGCCGTGAGCCGAGCCGGGCCAGCCTGCGGGCCCAGGGCTGTGCCGCCGGGCTGAGCTAGCGAGCAGGGCGTGCAGACCAGGGCCGAGGCGGCGTAGAAGACCCGGCCAAGGGGATGCAGGTTGTCCTCGACATGGTCGCCCGCTGCTGGCTCGACCAGCATGAAGGTCCCGCCTGGCCGCAGCGCACGGAGGGCCGCCCGCGCGGCGACGTCGGGCGCGCCCATGTCATGCAGGCAGTCGAACATCGTGACGAGATCGTACTGGCCAGTCTTCAGCTCGCTGGAGTCCCTGGCCTCGAATGTCACCCGGTCAGCGACGCCCGCCGCCTCGCCGCGCCGGCGGGCGACCCGGACCGAGCCCTCGTGGTAGTCGGTCCCGATGAACGTCGACGCCGGGAAGGCCTGAGCCATCAAGACGGTGGTGGCGCCGTGGCCGCATCCGACATCAGCCACGCATCCGCCGGCGGTCAGCTTGTCCACCACGCCATCCAGCGCGGGCAGCCAGGTCGAGATCAGGTTCGCGATGTAGCCAGGCCGGAAGAATCGTTCGGTGCCCTCGAACAGTCCGGCGTCATGCTCATGCCAGCCGAATCCGGCTCCGGTGCGGAACCGTTCGGCGATGGCGGGCACGTCCTGCAGCAGGCCCAGGGCCAGCTGCATGCTGCCGGCGAAGAAGGCCGGGCCGTCCTCGACGACCAGTGCCTGGACCTGCTCGGGCGTCATCGAATAGGTCGCGCTGGCCGGGTCATAGCTGACATATCCGCCGGCTGCCTGGTTGGCGAGCCAGGGCCGCAGGTAGGTCGGCGCGGTGCCGGTGCGGCTGGCTAGCTCCTGCGCCGTCACCGGAGCGCCGTCGGCCATCGCCCGGTACAGACCGAGCTGGTCGCCGATGACCACGAGTGCCGCGCTGAGCGTCGCGCCGAGGTCGCCGACGGCCCGGCCGATGAAGTCATCCAGAGCGGCTGGGTCCGCCGCCGCGTAGTCCTGCGTGCTGGTCATCTGATGCCTCCTGACAGTGTTGGTGACCACCAGATTGCCTGCCGAGCGTTCGACCACCGTCAACGCAGCGTCAACGACCACGACGCGGCGTTTACGCTGGCACCATGCTGCGGTTGTGGCTGTGTGGTCGGTTCGCCGCCGAATTCGACGGCGAACAGCTCGCGATGCCGACCGGTGACCGGCCGCGTGCGCTGATCGGCTGGCTGGCGCTGAACCACGGCACTCATCCGCGCGCCTACCTGGCCGGAAGGCTATGGCCCGACGTGCCGCGGGAGAGCGCTCGGGCCAGCCTGCGGACCGCGATCTGGTCGATTCGGCAGGCCTGGGGAGCCGCTGCCGAGCAGGTTCTTGACGGCTCCAGGACCTCGATCGGCTTTCGGGCCGACCAGATCTGGGTCGATGCGCTAGCCGATCCGGCGGCCGGCGAGCCAGCCGGCCCAGCCGGTTCACCAGGCACAGCCGGGCCCGGTGGCGGGGAGCTGCTCCCCGGCGTCGATGACGACTGGGCGCATGCGGCCCGCGAGGAGCACCGGCGGCGCTGGCTGACCGCGCTCGCGAAACTGGCCTGCCTGGCCGACCTGGACGGCAGGATGGCCGACGCAGTGGCTTGGTCGCGCCAGTGCTGCGCACTCGCGCCGCTGGACGAGGCCGCGCACCGCGGGCTGCTGGTCAGATTGCAGGCGGCGGGTGATCGAACCGGGGCGATCGTCGCGGCCAGGCAGTTCTCCGAACGGCTCAGGTCAGAGCTCGGCGTCGGCCCGTCACCCGCGACCCGCGCGGTCCAGTCGCAGCTGCGGCCGGCCGCTCCGACCGCGCCTCGCGGGCAGCTATTCGGCCGCGCGCAGGAACTGGCGGCACTCGCGGCAGCCTGGAAGGACGCTGCCGACGGCGCCGGCCAGGTCGTCGTGCTCACCGGCGAATCCGGGATCGGCAAGACGAGCCTGCTCGCCGAACTGGCGCACCGGGTCGTGGCAGCAGGTGGGCGAGTAGCTATCGGAGCCGGCATCGACGTTGGCGGCGAGACGCCCTTCGCGGCCTGGCTCGAGCTGGCCAGAGCGCTGGTCAGATCCGTGCCCAGGGTTCCCGCCGGAGCTATCTGGCCGACCGAGCTGAACCGGCTGTCACCGGAACTGGGCGCTCGCCTTGGCCGGACCGAGCCACCTGCCGCTGTGTCCGCGCCGGAACTTGAGCGGCTGCGCATCTTCGAAGCTGTGCTCCGGCTGGTCGAGTGGTCATGCGCGGACCGGCCGGTCCTGCTCGCCCTGGACGATGCCAATCACGCTGACCGGGCCAGCCTTCGGCTGACCGCGCATATCGGGCGGCGGCTGGCCGGCCTGCCGGTACTGCTGATCCTGACCCGGCGGGACCGGCCCGTTCGACCCGAGCTTGAGGCGCTGCTAGCCGACCTGGCAGGTCACGCGGTGCGCAGCACCGATCTTGACATCGGGCCGCTTACTGACCGCGATATGGCCGCTCTGGCCTCGTCGGTGCTGCGACTGGACGACGACGGAATCCGCCGCGTGATCGCGGCGGCCGAGGGCAATCCGCTACTCGCGGTGGAAAGCACCCGCGCGCTGGCCGCGGGCGGCACGGCACCGCCGCCGAACCTGCGAACGGCCGTCCGGGCCGCACTCGGTGCCCTGCCGCCGTCCGGGCGGGCGCTGGCTGGCCTGCTGGCAGTGGCGGGACGGCCGCTGACCCGGG
>OCZU010002717.1_pt1 | contig 11253 bp, 8 predicted proteins | sample 1539001 | NCBI WGS metagenome assembly OCZU01 (sample SAMEA3539306, study PRJEB22396) | soil metagenome | biome: tundra; feature: field; material: soil | place: USA | collected 2010-05 | depth 0.15 m
GCTGCGCGAAGTACCCCATATTCAGGCTGGCGCCCAGGCGCACGCTGCCGGAATCCGGCTGAGCGGCGCCGGCAATCATTTTGAGCAGGGTGGTTTTCCCGGCGCCGTTGCGGCCCATCACGGCCCAGCGCTCGCCGCGGCGGATGGTGAGGCTGAACCCCTGGTAGATGACACGTGAGCCATAGCGCTTGTGCAGGTCTTCGATTACGGCTACCTGGTCGCCGGAGCGCGGCGGGACGCGGAACTCGAACTTCACCACGCGGCGGGTCTTGGGCAGTTCGATTTTATCGATTTTGTCCAGGGCCTTGATGCGGCTTTGCACTTGCGCGGCTTTGGCGGCGTGCGTCTTGAAGCGCTCGATAAAGCGCTGCTCCTTGGCGAGCATGGCCTGCTGGCGCGCGAACGCCGCCTGCTGATTGTTCTCGCGGATGGTGCGCTCGCGCTCGTAAAAATCGTAATTCCCGGTGTAGGCGACGATTTCGCCGGAATCGATCTCGGCGATTTTGGAGACGATGCGGTTCATGAACTCGCGGTCGTGCGAGGTCATCAGCAGCGCGCCGGGGTAGCCCTTGAGGAACTGCTCCAGCCAGATGATGGACTCGATGTCGAGGTGGTTGGTGGGCTCGTCCATGAGCAGCACGTCGGGGCGGCCGAGCAGCACGCGGGCCAGGGCGACGCGCATCTTCCAGCCGCCGGAAAGCTCGCCGACGTCGCCATCGATCTGGTCGTCTTTGAAGCCGAGCCCGTGCAGCACCTCGCGCGCCTGCGCCTCCAGGGTGTAGCCGCCGAGATGCTCGTAGGCCTCCTGCACTTCGCCGAAGCGCGCAATGATGCGGTCCATGTCGCCGGCCTGGGCGGGGTCCTCCATGGCGCGATGGAGGCCCTCCAACTCATGGTGAAGATCGCCCACGCGGCCGCTGCCCGCGATGGCCTCATCGAGCGCGGAGCGGCCCGTCATCTCTTCCACGTCCTGGCGGAAATAGCCGATCGTAAGCTTCCTGGGAACCGAGACTTCGCCCTCGTCGGGGACTTCCTCGCCGACCACCATGCGGAAGAGCGTCGTCTTGCCGGAGCCGTTGGGGCCGACCAATCCGACCTTCTCGCCGGGGTTCAATTGAAAGGAGGCGTCAACGAAAATCAGCTGCTTGCCGTACTGCTTGTGGATGCCGGAGAAAGAAATCATCGAAACTCCAGGCTAGCAGGTCGGCGCGTCCGGGCTCCGTTCCCGGATGGACAAGGCGGAGCCTTATCCCACAAGCGTCTCCAATTGCGCCGCCACCGCGACCAGGGCGTCGTCGCGGCCCCAGGCGGCAGTCATCTGGACGCCTAGCGGTCCCCCATCGACGGGCAGGGGGACGGAGATGGCGGGGACGCCGAGCGCGGTCCACGGGGCGTTGTGCGAAGGGTCGCCGGTGGAGTCCAGACCGGCGGGGGCGCGCCCGGCGGCGGCGGGGGTGAGGATGGCGGGATAGTCCCAGAAAATGGAATTGACCGCCAGCTTCATCTGCTCGACATGGGCGCGCGCGTCTTCGTATTCGGAGGGGGTGAGGCGCAGCCCGTCGCGGACCAGTGTGGCGAGTTTCCGGCCGATGCGGTCGCCGAATTCTTCGAAGCGCGCACGGTGCGAGCGGGCGCCTTCGTACCGGTTGATGGTCTGGGCGGCGGTCTGCAAGCGGTCCCACCCCTGGGGCGCAGGGATTTCGTCGATGGACACTCCACCAGCGCGCAGGCGCTCGACGGCGGCGGTAAGAGCGTGCCGCACGGGGTCTTCGACGGGGGGGCGCATTCCTTCCCCACAAAGCAGGGCGGCGCGATGCAGGTCGGCGAGGAAGCGGCCGCCGAAGCCGCGCGACCAGAGCTCGGCCATATCGGCGGCGGTTGCGGTGAAGAGGCCGACGGTATCGAGCGAGGGCGCAAAAGGCAGCGCGCCTTCGAAGGGGAGCAGGCCGAAGCTGGGTTTGAAGCCGCAGATGCCGCAGAAGGAGGCGGGGCGGAGGACAGAGCCGAGAGTTTGGGTGCCGAGGGCGAAGGGGACCATGCCGGCGGCGACGGCGGCGGCGGAACCCGAGGAACTGCCTCCGGGGGTGTGGCCGGGGAAGCGTGGATTGCGTGTCGCCGCGGGGTCGAAGGAGGCGAAGGCGGTCGTCCGGGTCTTGCCCAGGAGGACGGCGCCCGTGCGGCGGAGGGCGCTGACCACAGGAGCGTCTACCACGCCCTTTCTGCCCGCGTAGAGCGCAGAGCCGAACTCGGTGGCGAGCCCGCGGGTCTCGAATATGTCCTTGACGCCGAACGGGATACCGTCGAGGAGGCCGTCGGCGAGGGGGTCTTGCGGCGAAACTTCGACCCAGGCCTGGACGTCCGGTTCGCCGGCGGCAATGCGGCGCCGGCAGATTTCCAGCAAGTCGCGAGGCGTCTTCTCGCCGGAGCTCAGGGCTTGCAGGAATTCCAGGAGCACTACCAGGACCAGCCTTCGCCGATGAGCCGGGCCCGGCGCGATTCCTGCCGGGAAGCGGCATCCGGCGGCGCCGTAAGGAGTGCGCCGGAGGGCTTACTCATAGCCTTCTCATAACGGACCCTATTATCCTACGACAACGGGTGGCGGGTGTGCCCGCATAATAGAATGAGTCATCATATGGCCGCTGAGCCAGAAGTCAATCCCCGGCAAACCGCGTCACAAAGGTGGCGGGTTTCACTGCGCGCCAGAGGTGTGGCGGTGCTTGTCGTACCGATGGCCGCGTTGTTTGCGGCGCTGTTTTCGATTTACTGGGTGGAAGGGGATGTCCGCGTGGCCGACCAGACCGTGGTGCGCGCCTATATGTTGCGCGGCGAACTGGTGGAACTGCGCAGCTCCGTGCTGGATGCCCAGACCGCCATCTCGGGCTACCTGGCAACCGGCGAGAAGAACTTTCTGGAGACCTACGATACGTCGCGGCGGACGATTGACCGGACGCTGGTGGCAATCTCCGCCCAACTGCATGGCGACGCCAACGGCGTGGGGTCACTGGCCGAGATCCAACGGCTTGCGGCCGAAGAGGTGCGGTTACTGGAACAGTTGCGCAACCAAGGCTCCAAGCATGGTGAGCGCGAATCGGGAAGCGATCGCCAGCGAACCGTGATGGCCGATCTTCAGGCGCGCGTAGCGCTGCTCAGCGAATACCACGAACGGCAGTTCACGCAAGCCGTCTACGTGCGCGAACTGGCGCGCGTCCAGTTGTTCCGCACGATCATGGCGTGCGGCATCCTGGGCCCTCTGGGCGCCCTGTTCATCCACCTGCTGCTGGCGGGCCACATGGTACGGCGCCTGCATGCCGTGGCGGAGAATGCGCGGCGTCTGGCCCACGGGCTGCCGCTCGAACCGCTGCCGCCGGGGTCGGATGAAATCGCCGCGCTAGGCCATCAGCTGGAGGATGCCGCCTATCTGCTGCGCGAACGGGAACGCGACCTGCGGGTCAGCGAACGGCGGTTCCGCGACCTCTTCGACCGGGCGCCTATCCCCTACGAAGAGACCGACCTCGACGGCGCGGTGAGCCGCTTCAACCAGGCCGTCTGCACTCTCTTGAAATGCACTCCGGAGGAAATGATGGGCCGGCTGGCCTGGGATTACCTGCCGCCGGAGCGGCAGGACGAGGCCCGCGAGGCCATGATGCTCCGGATCCAGACCGGCCAGGAGGCCGAACCCTTCGAGTGTGAATGCGTGCTGGAAGACGGCACCCGCCTGACGGTGGAAATCCGGGAGAACCCGATCCGCAACGATCACGGTGAAATCACCGGGATGATCCGCTCCCTGCTGGATGTCACGGAGCGCAACCTGGCCGCCGTGGCCGCGCGCAAGGTGGAGCAGTACGCGCTGGAACTGCGTATCAAGAACGAGCAACTGGGACGCGCGCTGGAGGCGGCGCGCTCCGCCACATTGGCCAAGAGCCGCTTTCTGGCCAGCGTCTCACACGAACTGCGCACGCCGCTGAATGGCATCATCGGATTCAGCGAGATGCTGTTCGACGGCAAACTCGGACGGGTGGGTGAAGACCAGGCGGACGTGATTGGCGATATCCTGACTAGCGCGCGGCACCTTCTACAGCTGATCAACGACATCCTCGACCTTTCCAAGGTCGAAGCGGGCCGCATGGAGTTCCATCCGGAACACTGCCGGATACAGACACTGGCGCTGGAAGTCCGCGACGTCATCCGGCCGCTGGCCGAGAAGAAAGGCTTGCGCCTGGCGTTGGAAGTGGCGCCGGCGCTGATGGCGCATATCGACCCGGGCCGATTCAAGCAAGTGCTATACAACTATCTTTCGAACGCGGTCAAGTTCACGCCCTCGGGAGGCAGCGTAACGCTGCGCATCGCTCCGGAAGGCGACAAGATGTTCCGGCTGGAAGTGGAAGACACGGGAATCGGGATTGGCGCCGCCGAGGTGCAGCGGCTCTTCCAGGAGTTTGCGCAACTGCCCAACAGCCGGCAGGCGGAGCAGGGGACGGGGCTGGGCCTGGCCCTGACGCGCCACATGGTGGAGGCCCAGGGCGGCGCGGTCGCGGTGCAGAGCGAAGCGGGGCGGGGTAGCGTGTTCTCGGCGGTGCTACCCTTGGATCCGGAGGTTGGCGTATCCGTGGAAGACTTTGTGGGTGCGAAAGGGCACACTACGCTACACTGAGATTGACCATGGCCGGCGAGCCGATTCTCATCGTCGACGACACACCCGTGAATCTCAAACTCACCCGCATCCTATTGGTGAACGAGGGGTACCGGGTGCTGACGGCGGCCAGCGCCGAGGAGGCGCTGGAACTGCTGCGCAGCTACCATCCCCGGCTGATCCTGGCCGACATCCAGTTGCCGGGAATGGACGGGCTGGAGTTGACGCGCCTGATCAAGCAGGACGAGCGAACGCGCGATATCGCGGTAGTCGCGCTGACCGCATTCGCGATGAAGGGCGATGAGCAGAAGGCGATCGACGCGGGCTGCGACGGCTACATCACCAAGCCGATTGACACGCGAACGCTGGGCGAGCGCATCCGGCAGGTGCTGACGCGCCAGGCCGAATTGGAGACGCCGGCGGTTTCGTCGCCAGCGGAGCAGGAGGCGGTTTCGGCGGTCGAAATGAAGGCGCTGCGCCGCCGGTTCCTGGTGGAAGGCCAGGAAAAGGCGCGGCAACTGCTGCTGGACCTGGATGAGGCGTTCGACCCCACGGATGCCGCCCGGTCGGTGCATCAATGGGTGGGGACCGGGGGACTACTTGGCTACAGCGGGCTGGCCCGCGTGGCCCGCGAAGTGGAGACCCTGCTAACGGAGCGGCCGGTGGACACGGCCCAGCTGCGCGAGTCGCTGACCAATCTGCTGCTTGCCTTCAGTACACCGCGCGAGGCGCATGGCACCCCTATCCCGGACGCCGCGGTGCAGGCAATCCGCGGAAAGTGCGTCGCCATCGCGGGTCTGCCCGCCCACGAGACACAACGTCTCTGCGTGGCGCTGGAGCGGGCTGAGGCGCGGGCGATCTTTTTCGATCTGGCGGGCACTCCCGACATGGCGGCGTTGGGGAAGTGCGATCTGGTGGTCGCCTACGTCGGCCCCGGCAGCGGGAATCCGGTGTGGCTCGGTGGGCCCGATACGGTCGCCGGCCTGCCCACCGTCCTGGTGGGCAGCCGCGACAACCTGCTGGCGCTGGACCCGGCGGTGCAGGCCAAGGCGGTCGATTTTCTGATGGATAGCTGGCAACCGGAAGAGGCGCTAGTGCGGCTCAGCCTGGCGATACAGCACAATGCTCCGCGCAAGGCACAACCCGCGCCGCGGATGGCGGGAGGGGGGCGCATTCGCGTGCTGGTAGCCGATGACGATGCCACCGTGCTGGCGCTGGTGCGCACCGCCCTGGTGAATTTCGGCATGGAATGCCAATTGGCGGACGACGGCCCCAAGGCGCTGGAGGCCGCGCGCCGCTGGCGCCCGCAGGCAGCCATACTCGATGTCAACATGCCCGGCATGGATGGCTACGAGGTACTGGCGGCGATGCGCGCGGAAAGCCTCCCGGTGCGCGTCATCCTGCTGACCGCGCGCCAGCAGGAAAGCGATATCGTCCGCGGTTTCACGCTGGGAGCCGACGATTACGTGGTGAAGCCCTTCAGCCCCCTGGAACTGGTGGCGCGACTCAAGCGGCTGATTCTGCGATGACCGGGCCGGTGGCCGCCCTGGTGGCCCGAGACGCGCTCTATACGGCCCTTGCCCTGGTGGGCGCGTATTTTGTGTTTCTGCTCGGGCTGCTGCTGGTAGTGATGGGCCGCGCCGGAATGTCGCGCGCCCGGAAAACCGCTTCCGCCGCGATCCGTCCGGCGCTGGATGCGTCACTGGTGGAGCTCCTGGCCGGCGGCACGGACGATTCCCTCTTCCGGAAGCACATCCAGACCCATCCCGCCGATATCGCGGAATCCATTCTGTTGTTTCAGACCACGGTGGGCGGCAGCGCCCGCGCGCGCCTCTGCGGGCTGGCGCTGGACCTTGGGCTGGTTCACCAGTGGTGCGAGGAGGGCCGGAGCCACGACGCGATCCGCCGCCGCGCCGCGTTCGCCAATCTGGCTTTTGCCTGCGTCTACGAGCCCTGCCGCCGGGTAGCCGGCGACCTGGTGCTGGAAGCCCTGAAAGACGGCGATGAGGAAGTGCGGCTTGCGGCATGCCGGGGCGTGTTGCTGGCGGAACGCAGGGACAAGATAGAGCAGCTCTTCGGGCTGGCCCTTCAGCCCGACCTGCTGACCCGCATCGTGCTGACCGAAGAACTGCGCCGCCATGCGCTGGCACTGGCGGCGGGACCGGTACGGGAGGCACTGCGTGGCGGGGATACTCTCCGCGTGCGCGCGACGCTGGAGATCCTGGTGGCTTGGGAGCGCGCCATTCCACTCGAAGAGTTGCGCGAATTCCTGGAGCATCGGGATCGCGACATCCGGGTGCTGGCCTTCCAGTTGGCATCCTTCGTTTCGGTCAACTTCGAGAGCCAACTGGCGCTGATTCGCTCTCTGCACGACGAGGATGCCGGGATTCGCGGGCTGGCCATAATCGCCGTGGGCCGGCAGAAGATGACCGAAGCCATCCCGGAACTGGCGCTATGCTTGCGGCGCGAGGGGCTGGAACAGGCACGCCACGCGGCCGCCGCGCTGGCGGCGATGCCGCCTCAGGGATGGACCACGCTGGAAGAGCTCAGCGGAAGCAGCAACGCGGCCACCGCGCTGGCCGCCGGCGAAGCACTGGCGCGCGCCAAGAGGGAAGCCTAATGGCGGCGATGGTGCTTACCGTCACGGTGGCGGCATTGGCGGCCGCGCTGGCGGTTCTTGCCGCGGCCAGCTTCGACGCGCTGCTCAAAGGGTGCTTCGAATTGCGGCGCAGCCTGCGCGCCACCTCCTACGATTTCGGCAGCGTACTGCTCAAATCCCCCATTGTGCCCGGCTTTTCGGTGATTCTGACGTCGTCCGATGCGTCGGCAGCGTGCTGCTCAAATCCCCCATCGTGCCCGGCTTTTCGGTGATTCTGACGTCGTCCGATGCGTCGCCGGAATCGTGCGCGCGGGTGCGCCGGCTACTGGATCTGCACGCCGGCAGGCACGAGATCGTGCTGGTGCTGGACGGGCCGGCGCCAGTGGAACTGGAGCGCTGGATCAAGGAGTTTCACCTCTTTCACCAGGAGCGCGTGGTGCCTCAGGACCTGCCCACCGCGGCCGTCCGAGGGTGCTACCTGTCGAGCGATCCGATCCGGTTGCTGGTGGTGGACAAGGAGGCGGGCGGGATGGCGGACGCGCTCAATGCCGGGGTCAACGCGGCGCAGTATCCGGTGATCGGGTTGGTGGATCGCGAGGCCGAATTCATCCCGGAGCTTCCGTTGCGCCTGGTGCGCGCCCTGCTGGCGGATTGGGACCGCACGGTGGCGGTTTGCGGCGTGGCGCCGCCGCGCGCGGCAGCCGGAGTGGCGGGGCGCATCGGCGCGCTTGAGTCGCTGCGTCTGTGGCTGGCGCGCTGCGCGGGCTTTAGCGCGTGGAATAAGCTGCTGCCGGTTCCCGGCGCCTGCATGCTGGTGAAACGCGATGCGGTCCGCTCGGTGGGAGGGTTCCGCGCTGGAGCGATGGAGCTCTTTCTGGATCTGCACGCCGCCCGGCGCGCCAAAGGGTCGGGGGGACGCGTCGCCTTCGTCGCCGCGCCGGTGAGTTATCGCCCAGCGGCGGCCAACTGGGACGACCTGCGCCGCCAGGCGACGAGCGATCAGCGGCAACTGGCGGCGGCTCTGGGGCGGCTGGGACCAGGCCCCGGCAGCGAATTCTTCGGCCTGTTCTGCATCCGGGGACTGCGCCCGCTGATGGAAACCGCCGCCTTGCTTCTGGCTGCCGCCGGCTGGATTACGGGGATGCTTCACCCGGCACTGGCGGCGCTCGTGCTGGTGGTAAGCGTCGGCGCGGGAATCGTGATCTCCATGGCGGCGGTGGTGCTGCGCGAACTGGCCGAACCCAGCGGCATGGCGCCGTGGGCGCTCGCCGCCCTGTGCCTCACCGCCATCCCGGAGAATCTGGGTTACCGGCAGATCCGCAATCTCTGGCTGATCGGCGGATTCTTCGGCGCGCCGGCCCGTGCAAAACAGAATCGCGGGCGCACGGTCCAAAACCGTACGCCCGCGATGGATACTGCGAAGAGGAAATAGGTCCCGGTTACAGACCGTCTTGCTCTACAAACAACAGCGTGGTCTTCGTCCCGCCCAGACGAATTTCCTGAATCGATACTTTGTCCCCGGTTCCGGAGTAGCGGACTGAGGTGTTGCTGAACTTCGTCTCGCCCGTCTGAACCTTGACGGGAACTTCCATCGAATCCTTGCCGCTGACGATGGTGAGTTTCGAATTCTCAACGTTGAGCCGATACTCACCGGCCTTCAACTGCTTGCCCTCGACCTTGGAAGGCTGGGAAAAGGTCACGCGATAGCTTTCGGCGCTCGCTACAGCGAGGCCGAGGATGGCGAATGCCAGTACAAATCTCTTAAACATGAAAGGATCTCCTGAACCGGTTGGTTCGTCTCTGTTCCGGGGCTGGTCGGCCCCCAAAAAGAGTTTAGCACCACTTGATCGTGGATAACAACATGGTGCGGCGGCTCCAGGTAAATTTTTGTCAATTCTAAGGCGATTTCATGGGCTGCGGGCCTTCTATTTCACCTCGATCACCGTCGTGCGCCGCGCCGTCGCGCCACCTTGCGCAGCCGTAACAGTAACCTCGTAGACGCCGGGTTCGAAGCCGCTGAATGGAATCCTGCTCAAAACCCGAAGAGAGCCGTCGGCCTCGGCTGGAGGCAGGCTCAGGTGCGCGGAACTAACCAGTTTGCCATCGCGGGAGATCGCAATCCCCGCCTCGGGACTCGCGCCCTGGTCCGGATAAAGGACGAAATAGACGCCCGCCGCCGCGCCGTTGGACTTGGAGATCGCGGGGCTCACCTCCGGTGTGACTTTGCCGGCGGACGACTCCAGCGGGTCCGTGAAATCGCGATCTTCGCCGACGGGCTGGAAACTCCGCACGAGCACGAGATCGCTCAATGTCCCCGCGGAAGGCACCACCAGCGCGATCTTGCGCGTGCTGGCAGCATCCCCGTCGGCTTCATACGCTACAGCCTCCAGATGATACCGGCCCGGCGGAAGCCGCAACGGCAGCGTCACAGTCAATTCGCCTCGCTCGAACTCCGCCCGCTTGTCCGCGGCGGCCTGAAACGGCAGGTCGCGCGAAATCTTGCGCACTACCTGGTCCTGAGCGTCCTTCACCAGCGCGAGGAACGCGACGTGGAGGTGAAACAGCTTGGCCTTCGAGTCCTCCGTAAAATGCAGTACCCGGCTGGGGACCGAAAACACGGCGCGGCACTCGGTTGCTTCGGCTGTCGCTTGGAAGGTCAGCACTGCGACGTGGAACTCGAAGGCATGCGGCGACGGCTGGCTGTTTAGGGCCGTCAGCGCGCCGAACTCGAAAGGCGCCAGGGCTATCCCGTCGAGCATGGGCAGCGCGAAGTAGCCTTTTCGGCTTTGCAGCCGGATGCCGGGTCTGTGCGCACGCACTTCGATGGTGCGGAAATGGCCATCGTAATTCGACGATGTTGGCGCGTAGGCGACTTCATAGTTCGCCCGCACTTCCTCCATCACACGGCGCAAGGGCACTCGTGCGTCGTTCGTATTGGCGATGGCGAATCCCCCGGTGTCCTCCGCCAGGCCGCGAAGGTTCTCCTGATAGTTTGTGGCCGTGACCTCCGCCCCGCCGGGATCGACGGAATTGATCGCCTGGGTTGTCCGATTCGACACGGTGACCCTCGACTCGGTATCGAGCCCGCTCGGGTCAACGGTATAGAAAGCGACGTTGGCGCGATTGGCGGCGCTAACCACGGCGCGTAAGCGCTCCGGTTGCCCGGTAGGCACGATCAGACCCTCGGAAAAATAGATGACGGTCTTGCGGCCGGAAAGTTGCGCCTGCCCTTGAATCAACTGTAGCAGCGCGTCAATCGACAGGTTGCCGGCCTGGTTGGAGAGTATTTCGATGGTCATCGCCGCCATGCGTTGTTCGACTTGCAAGAATCCGGCGTGCGCACCGTCGGCGAGGACGGGGCTCCGCTCCTCGGCGGAGCCAGGCCGGATCGGCTGGAACCGCTCTGGATCGCCAGCCAGTTGGTTGAGCCTGGTCACCTGCGCTTCTATGTCCTTCGCGAACTTCTGGTACGCTCCGGTCGCCGCACGGTCGACGGCCTGAGTAAGCAGGGTGATATTGTTGGTGTACTGCTGCAACAGCGCCAGCCGGTGGTTCAGGGTAAATACGCCGATATAGGTGTTCTGGTCGACCTCATTCGCCAGGAAATCCTTCGCGGCCTGCGTCGCTTGTCTCCGGCTGTCAGGGCTCAAGCCCTCAAAAACAAGAGACACCAGATTGATCTCGCGAAGCGGTGAGGACGCCGCGCCGGGTCCAGCGTGCGTGGGCGCCTGTCCCGTCCTGCCGCGTGAATCGTCTCGGCCGCCGCGATACTGAAAGCTCCGAACGGCCTGCGGAACTCCATCCTCCAGGACCTCGATATCCTCCGCGCGAAGATGGGTAACCAGCTTTTGATGTTTGTCGCGCGCGATGAAATCGAGCAGGACCTCCTGGGTGGTGGAACGTAAGACAGTCGGGGAGTTTTCCGGCTGTTTCTGCTGAGCAACTCCGTGGGAGATAGCGAACGCGGCAAGAACAGCGATGGCCCGGCGTGACATCGCACCTCCTAGGGAGAGTATAGGGCACT
>OCZU010002718.1_pt1 | contig 11252 bp, 11 predicted proteins | sample 1539001 | NCBI WGS metagenome assembly OCZU01 (sample SAMEA3539306, study PRJEB22396) | soil metagenome | biome: tundra; feature: field; material: soil | place: USA | collected 2010-05 | depth 0.15 m
CAATCGTTGTCGCTGTTCAACGCTCGGGTCGGCAACGACGATGCGCGTCGGCGCAAGCCCGCGGCCGATCAAACCGCCGATCAGCGCGGCGGCCATGTTTCCACCGCCGATAAAGGCGAGCTTGCGGATGTCGATCATATCGTGGCTCCAGTGTCGTTTAACGTGCGCCGAACAAAGCCGTGCCGACTCGCACCTGCGTCGCGCCTTCGGCGATCGCGGCCTCGAAATCGGCGCTCATACCCATCGATAGCGTATCGAGCCCGCGGCCCTGCGCATTGAGCTCCTCCTGCAGCTTGCGCAACCGCGCAAATACGGCACGCTGCGCGGCCACATCGGGCTGCGGCGGTGGCACGCACATCAAACCCCGCAGCCGTACCCTCGGCAAATCGGCGATTCTTGAGGCTAGCTCGGCTACCGCGGGCGGGGGCAGGCCCCCTTTGTTGGGTTCGGGCACCAGTTCGACCTGGATACAAAGATTCAACGGGGGCGCATGAATGGGCCGCTGCTCGGAGAGGCGCCGCGCCAGCGAAAAGCGATCGATGCTGTGCACCCAATCGAAGCGCGCGGCAATGGTGCGGGTCTTGTTGGACTGCAGAGTTCCGATGAAATGCCACCGCAGCCTCAAACTTTCCAGCGCATCGATCTTGGTTTGGGCCTCCTGCAGGTAGTTTTCGCCGAAATCCGTGACGCCCGCCGTGGCGGCGGCCCGCACGGTTTCGGCACTCTGTGACTTGGTGACCGCGATTAAGGTAACCGAGGCGGGGTCCCGACCGGCGGTTCGGGCCGCTCGATCGATGCGAGATCTGACTTCGGTCACGATAAACGCTAAATTTTGCGGACCAATTAACATATTGGGTGAGGACACCCTCTTATATACTGCGTGGCATAGACACGGGTCGAATTAGGAGCCGTTGATGGCGGTTGATATCGCGCAGCTTCTCGCCTTTGCGGTGAAGAACAACGCGTCTGACTTACACCTGTCGGCGGGCGTGCCACCGATGATTCGTGTCGACGGCGATATGAAGCGCATCAATATGCCGTCGCTGATGCACAAAGAGGTGCACAGCATGGTGTATGACATCATGAACGACAAGCAGCGCAAGGCCTTCGAGGAATTCTTCGAAACCGATTTTTCGTTCGAAATACCCAAGCTGGCGCGGTTCCGCGTCAACGCATTCAACCAAAATCGCGGCGCCGGCGCCGTGTTCCGCAATATTCCGTCCATCATTCTTTCGCTCGACGAATTGAATGCACCCAAGGCTTTCAGGGACTTATGCATGCTTCCCCGGGGCCTTGTACTGGTTACCGGACCGACCGGATCGGGCAAGTCGACGACGCTGGCCGGCATGGTCAACCACTGCAACGACAATCGCCCCGACCATATTATAACCATTGAGGATCCGATCGAGTTCGTGCATGAAAGCAAGCGCTCTCTGATCAATCAGCGCGAGGTGCATCGGGACACGCTCGGCTTCAGCGAGGCATTGCGCTCGGCTTTGCGCGAGGACCCGGACGTGGTGCTGGTCGGCGAAATGCGCGACCTGGAAACGATCCGCCTGGCGCTGACGGCCGCGGAGACCGGTCACTTGGTATTCGGCACCTTGCACACCAGTTCCGCCGCCAAGACGATCGACCGCATCGTCGATGTGTTCCCCGCGGCCGAGAAGGAGATGGTGCGCGCCATGCTCTCGGAGAGTCTGCGGGCCGTGATTTCACAAACCCTCATGAAAAAAGTGGGTGGCGGGCGTATCGCGGCGCATGAAATCATGATCGGTACCCCGGCCATTCGTAACCTGATCCGCGAAGGCAAGATCGCCCAAATGTATTCGGCGATACAAACCGGCCAGAGCCAGGGCATGCAAACCCTGGATCAATGTTTGCAGGAGCTCGTGACCAAGGGTCTCGTAAGTCGCGAAGAGGCGCGCTATAAAGCGCAAAACAAGGACAGCATCTAATGGATCGCGAACAATCCATTCGCCTCATGCAAGATCTGCTGCGACGCATGGTCGAAAAGAAGGGCTCCGATCTATTCATCACGGCGGGGTTTCCGCCGGCAATCAAGGTCGACGGCGAACTGCGGCCGCAATCCGACCGAAGCTTGACCGCCGAGCAAAGTGCCGGCCTGGTACGCGCGATCATGAACGATCGGCAAACCAAAGAGTTCGATTCGACCAAAGAGTGCAACTTTGCGATCGCGCCGCCGGGAATCGGCCGATTCCGCGTCAGCGCCTTCATCCAGCAAGGCTGTACCGCCGCGGTCCTGCGCACCATCAATGCGAAGATCCCGACGCTCGAGGAACTCGAACTACCGGCGGTGCTCAAGGACGTGGTCCTCTCGAAGCGTGGATTCGTGATATTGGTGGGCGGCACCGGCTCCGGTAAATCGACGTCGCTGGCGGCGATGGTCGGCTATCGCAACGAAAAAACGCGCGGCCACATCGTCACGATCGAGGACCCGGTCGAGTACGTGCACGCGCACAAAGGATGCGTCGTCACGCATCGCGAGGTCGGCGTCGATTGCGAGAGCTGGCACCTCGCCCTGAAGAACACTCTGCGCCAGGCGCCGGACGTCATCCTGATCGGCGAAATCCGCGATAGGGAGACGATGGAATACGGCATTCAATTCGCCGAGACGGGGCACTTGGTGTTGGCGACGCTGCATGCCAACAGCTCGAACCAGGCGCTCGATCGCATCATCAATTTCTTCCCCGCAGAGCGCCGCGAGCAGCTGCTCATGGACCTCAGCTTGAATATCCGCGCCCTGATATCGCAGCGGCTGATTCCGCGCGAATCGGGCAGCGGCCGCGTCGCCGCCATGGAAATCATGCTGCAGTCGCCGCTGATCTCGGATTTGATCTTCAAAGGCGACGTCACCAGGATCAAGGACGTGATGTCGCGATCCAATCGCATGGGGATGAAGACCTTCGATCAGGCACTGTTCGACCTGTACGAGGCGGGATTGGTTTCTTACGAGGATGCGTTGCGCAACGCCGACTCCAAGAACGAGCTGCGTTTGCGCGTGAAGCTGGAAAGCAAACGGGAGATGAAGAATCCCGAAGAGGGCGGTCAAGCTTTGCAGATACTCGAGGAAGAAGAAGGCCAGGTGTTCTAGCGTATGTCCGCGGCCGCTCCCCTGCAGACGATGAATACGAAGCCGCTGTTCCAGCTGATGGTGGACAAGAAGGCTTCGGATTTGTTTTTCACCTGCAACGCCCCCGTCAAGATCAAGATCGAGGGCAATATATTCCCGGTCAACAAGCAGGTGTTGAGTCCTGAAACGGTGCGGCAGGCGGCGCTCGGCCTCATGACGCAGGATCAAATCGATCATTTCAACGAGGAGCTGGAGATCGATTTCGCCATTTCCGAGCCCGAACTGGGTCGTTTTCGCGTCAACGTGTTCTATCAGCGCGGTTTCCCGGCCATGGTGTTGCGCTACATCACCGCCGAAATGCCCAAGCTCGAGGACCTCGGCATGCCCGAGATACTCAAAGAACTCGTGATGTTGAAGCGCGGGCTGATTTTAATGGTGGGTGCCTCCGGCGCCGGAAAATCCACGACTCTCGCCGCGATGATCAATTTCCGCAATGAAACCTCGTCGGATCACATCTTGACCATCGAGGATCCCATCGAGTTTTTGCACTCCAACAAGAAATCGATCATCAATCAGCGCGAGGTGGGCCTCGACACCAAGTCATTCGCTCGCGCCCTGCGCAGCGCCGTGCGCTCCGCGCCGGACGTCATTCTGGTCGGCGAAATCCGCGACAGAGAAACGATGGAGGCGGCGTTGGCGCTAGCCGGTACCGGGCATCTGTGCATCGCGACGCTGCATGCCAACAACTGCGCCGAAACGCTCGATCGAATCATCAACATGTTTCCGCGCGATCAGCACAACCAGATCTTCCTCGATCTCTCGCAGTATCTGCGCGCAATCCTGTCGCAGCGCTTGGTGCACGCGAAAAGCGGCAAACGCGTCGCGGCCTCGGAGGTCATGGTCAATACGCCCTACATCTCCGAGCTCATCAAAAAGGGCGACGTGATCGGCGTCAAAGAAGCCATCCGCACGGGTACCGAGCGCGGCATGCTGAGCTTCGACAGCTCGCTCTACGGTCTGGTCCGCGAAGGTCGAATCGAATTGGAAGAGGCGCTGTCGAGCGCGGATTCCCGGACGAATCTGGAAGCCAAGATCAACTTCGGCTGAAGTTGGCCGAGTCGGCGGCCGTCGGGCCGAGGTCCGGCCGCGGCGGCAGCGCTTCGGAACGCAGCGGCAGCGCCCCGGAAATTTCTTCGAAACGGCCCGCATCGCTGGGCGCGAGATTACCCTCGAATTCCCGGCTGCAGACGTCCCAACCGGAACGCAGCGCGCGGTCGCGGCATGCCCGCGGATCGACGCAGAGCGCGCGCGCAGCGGCCTTGCCCAAATCGTCATCGAGCGCGCCCGTGATGCCGTCCTCGACGACGTCGATGGGCCCCGTGACCGGATATGCCGCAACGGGCACGCCGCAGGCCATCGCTTCGAGATTGACGAGCCCGAAGGTATCGGTTCGGCTCGGGAATACCATGACGTCCGCGGCTGCCAGGTGGATTGCGAGATCTTCGCCGAATCGGAATCCCAGGAAGTGCGCCCGCGGGTACTCGGTCTGCAATCGCCGGCGTTCGGGTCCGTCGCCGACGACGATTTTGCTTCCCTTCCACGGCATCTTGAGGAAAGCATCGATGTTTTTTTCGATCGCGACCCGGCCGACATAGGCCGCAATTGGTCGCGGCAGCTGCAAGAATTCCTTGGCGCGAGGTTTGAACAGTTCAGTGTCGACTCCGCGCCGCCAGCTAGCCAAATTACCGAAACCGCGCGAACGCAGGTCCTCGCGTACCGATGCGGTGCTGACCATGCAGCGCACCGCGGCGCCATGGAACCACCGCAGCGCACGATATGAAAGCGCGACGGGAACGGGATAGCGCGCACGCAGATATTGAGGAAATTGCGTGTGGTAAGAACTCGTGAATCGCAACCCATGTCGGATGCAGTAACGCCGCGCGGACAGGCCCAAAGGACCTTCGGTGGCAATGTGCAGTGCCTGCGGCTTGAACGCACGTATGCGCCGCTGAACGCCCTCGAACGGGAACAGCGACAAGCGTATCTCCGGATAGGTCGGGCAGGGGATGCTGCGAAAATCGTTCGGCGTGATCATCTGCACGTCGTGCCCGAAGCGTCCGAGCCAGAGGGCAGTCTGGGCCAAGGTGCTGACGACCCCGTTGGTCTGCGGGTACCAGGCATCGCTGACGATCATGACTCTCATGCAACATCGACATTGGCATTCCCAAATGACGGTTCGATGAACGGGGGGACAAGGTTTTCTTACAGTATTGCTGCCGTTACGCGATTGCGCAGATTCCGTAACATGCTTGTCATGTCATTCCTATATTTGCTACTTGGCCGACTATCGTAGAACTCCATTGAGGAATCCCCATGCAAAGTTTCTGGCAAGAACTGCAAACCCAGCGATGGGACGATCACCGCTACTATCACCACAGCCGGATCAATCAATCCCTGCACTTCATCAGTGCGATCAGTTTCATGGTCGCCTACGTCATGCTGTTCACCGATCCGGTCGCCGCTGCGCTCATCGCATGGCTCGTCGCCATGGTCACCCGGCAATCAGGGCATTTCTTCTTCGAACCCAAGGGCTATGACGAGGTCAATCACGCGACCCATGAGTACAAGGAACACGTCAAAGTCGGCTACAACCTGCGCCGCAAGGTCGTATTGCACGTGATTTGGGCCGCCGTGCCGCTCGTGCTCTGGCTCGAGCCGACTTTCTTCGGCGTCTTCCAGCCGTACGCCGGCACGGAAGAGTTCATCCGCCACGTAGGTATGGTCTGGCTCGCTCTCGGCGTCGCGGGACTGCTGTTTCGCATGGTCCAGCTGTTCTTCCTCAGAGGCGTGCAAACCGGCCTCGTATGGGCGACCAAGATCATCACCGACCCGTTCAGCGACGCGAGGCTGTACTACAAGGCGCCGCTCTATTTGATGCGCGGCGAACTCATGGATCCGATGGAGGAAGAAGAGCAGCGCGCCTGAATCATCTCCTTGAGCACGCGGCGTTTGATGGATTTATTGGTCAGCAGCGGCGCGGACCACCACCAACCGTCGCCGTGCATTGCCTGGGCCGCCGACACGATGCGGCGCTCGACTTCGGCAAAGTCCTCGTCCGTGTAGTTCAAACTGAAGATCAGGCGCCCGGTTCCGACCCAACTCAGCGCGAGCCCGGCCGCCCGCAGATAATATTGAAACATCCAGTTATAGCGCGACGGCCGCGTGTAAGCGATCGTCCAAACGGACGACAGGTTCGCGATTTGCACGGGCAAGCCGGCCGCCCGCAGCCGCTCGTTCAAGGCCGCGGCGCGGCCATTCCACACGTCGTCGAGGTCCCGATACAGCGCGCGCACGGGCTCGGTCTCGAGCCGCTGCAAGAATTCGTACATGCTGCCCATGACGTAGGGATGCGCGTTGAAGGTGCCGCGTGCGAAGCAAATGTCGGCGGGCCGCTCCCCGCGGAAGCGCATCATAAATGCGCGCCGGCCGCAGAGCACGCCGACGGGCAGGCCCCCAGCCACGGTTTTTCCGTAGGTCACCATGTCGGCTCGCACTCCGAAATACTCCTGCGCACCGCCGGGCGCGAGACGGAAGCCGACGAATACCTCGTCGAAAATCAGTACGATCTTGCGCTGCGTGCAGACGGCGCGCAGTTTTTGCAGCCACGCGGTATAGCCGGCGCGATCGAAATGCGCGTTGCGGGCGCTGTCGAGGAGCGTCGAATCGCCCGGCGCGCCGATGTTCGGATGCAGCGCCTGCAGTGGATTGACGAGCACGCAGGCAATGTCGCGGCGGGTGCGCAGCACGCGCAGCGCCGCCTCGCTCATGTCCTCGAGCGTGTAGGTCTCGCGGGCCGCGAGCGGATTGCCGACGCCGGGCTGCACGTCGCCCCACCAACCATGGTAGGCGCCGCAAAATCGGACCAGATACTTGCGCGCGGTGTGATAGCGAGCCAGGCGCACGGCTTGCATGACCGCCTCGGTGCCGGACATGTGAAACGAAACTTCCTCGAGCCCCGATATCTGCAGCAGACGTTTCACGTTGTATGCGGCCACGGGATGGTAGGCGCCGAGCACGGGCCCGAGATCGCGCACCCGTTCGCTACCGCGCGCGATGCATTCCTTGTAGAAGTCGTAGCCGAATACGTTGACGCCGTAGGATCCGGTCAGGTCGTAGAGCCGGTTGCCGTCGAGATCGGTGACCGTCACGCCAGACGAGGATTCGAGAAAGTTGCCCGCCTTGAAATGCTCGCGCACGAACCTGCTGAATTGAAACGGCACGCGATAGCGCGACGTGAACTGCAGATCGGAGATCGCGTCGTAGACTTCGGCGGTCTGGAGCGCCGTTTTCGCAAAGCGCTGCTGGTAGAGGGCCGCAAGCGCCATGAAGCCGGCGCGCCGCTGCGCGGCGATCTCATCGGGCGCGGCGTCGGCGCGAAAAAATCCGTGCGCGTCGTACTCGTAAAACGGCACGAGCGCCGCGCAGCGGCGCGCCATGCGCGAATGCCCCGTCAGCGAGCGGTGTTTGGCCGCCGAGAGGCGCAGGCGCAGCTGCAGTTTGCGCAGCAATATTGCGCCCACAATCGCGGCAACCAGGTAAAGAATCGTCGTTTTGACCACAATTTTCCTCCGTTGCCACCTTATTACAGGCCAATGACACTTCGATGAACGAACTCTCGGTGATCGCCCGCATCGTGCAGCAGGAGGACATCAACTTCCTGCTGACCAACCGCATTCCGCGCCGCCTGCTGACGCGCCTCATGGGCCGCTTGAGCCGCATCGAGAATCCGTGGGTCTGCAGCGCCTGCATCGCTTTATGGCGCGTCTTTTCGGACCTCGATCTTTCCGACGCGAAACAGCAGAGCTTCAAGAGTCTGCAAGAGTGCTTCACGCGCGAACTTCTCGACGGCGCGCGCAGCGTGGACCCCGACCCGCGGGTCATATCGAGTCCGAGCGACGCGATCGTGGGCGCATGCGGGAGGGTTCTCGACGGGACCGTGCTGCAGGCCAAGGGATGTCCATACCCGTTGATCGATCTGCTGCAAGACGCCGAACTCGTGAACTATTACCGCGACGGTCAATATGCGACGCTGCGCCTGACCTCGAGCATGTATCACCGCTTTCACGCGCCCTACGATTGCCGCGTCGAGCAGGTCAATTACGTCTCCGGGGATACCTGGAACGTCAATCCGATCGCGCTCGCGCGCGTCGAGCGGCTGTTTTGCAAGAATGAGCGCGCGATCATCCGCTGCCGCATGGCGCCGTCCGCTCAGATTCTGACGCTGGTGCCGGTAGCCGCGGTGCTGGTCGCGAGCATTCGTTTGCACTTCATCGACGTGCTGTTGCACCTGCGCTATCGCGGGCCGAACCTGATGCATTGCGATGCCGTCTTGAACAAGGGCCAGGAAATGGGCTGGTTTGAGCATGGATCGACGATCATCGTATTCGCGCCGCGCGGCGTCGCGCTCTGCGAAACCGTGTACGGCGGCGAGCGCATACGAATGGGACAGCCCCTGATGCGCTTCGACGCGTAAGCCCGAGGGTGCGGCGGTCCCGGACGTCGCACCGCGCGCCCGGGGCGCGCTGCGCTCAGAGCGGCCGGCGGTGGCGCGTCAGCGTGGCGGCAATCGCGGCGAGCACGGCCATGCGTACCGCGACGCCGTTATTGACTTGCTCGCGAATCACCGAGCGTGGTCCGTCGGCGACCTCGGACGCGATCTCAACGCCGCGATTCATGGGACCAGGGTGCATCACGAGCACGCTCGGGGCGGCGAGCTTGAGGCGCGCGGCGTCGAGTCCGTATGCGCGAAAATGCCCGGCATCGTCGGGCGCCGCGCTCTGCGCCATGCGCTCTTTTTGAATGCGCAGCATCATCACGACGTCGGCCCCGGCGATGCCGTCCTCGATGCGCGTGAATCGCTGGGCTCCGGCAAATTCGTCTTCCGACGGCAGCAGCTCCTCGGGTGCCACGAGCCGCAGATCCGTGGTGCCCAGGGTATGCAGTGCCCGCGCCGTGGAGCGCGCGACGCGCGAGTGTTTGATATCGCCGACGATGGCCACTTTGAGGCCGGCGAAGCGGCGCTTATGCGAGCGTATCGTCAGCACGTCGAGCAGGCCTTGCGTAGGATGGTTCAGATGCGCCTCGCCGGCGCTGATCACGGATACATGGGGCGCGACGTGATCGATGAGGAACTCCGGCATCCCCGCCTCCGAATCGCGAATCACGAACACGTCGGTATTCATCGCCTCGAGCGTATAAATCGTGTCGAGCATGGTTTCGCCTTTGACGCGCGAACTCGACTGCATGTCCAAATTCAGTACGTGCGCACCGAGGCGGCGGCTCGCCAAATCGAACGAGGCACGCGTGCGTGTGCTCGGCTCGAAAAACAAATTCGCGACGGTGACTCCCGCGAGCTCGCGGCCTTCATAGGCCGGCTGTCCCGGTAAGCGCCGATAGCTCTCGGCACGATCGAGCAGCGCCGTCAGCGCGTCGCGGGCGAGGCCATCGAGCGTGATGAGGTGGCGTAGTCCCCCGGCGCTATCTTGTTGTGAACGCATTTGCGCCTCATGTTTTTGTCGTAAACCAGCGTTCCAAGATGACGCAAGCCGCGGCAGCATCGATATCCGCCTTGGCGACGCGATGTTTGCGTAGTCCCGCTTGCCGCGCCTCCCGCAACCTCGCCTGTGCTTCGATCGACGAGTAACGCTCATCGATGAGCTTGACGGGCAGACGATAGCGGTTTTCCAGCGTCGCCGCGAAAGCGCGTGCCCGCGCGGCCATTGCGCTCTCGGAATCGTCCGCATTATACGGCAGGCCGACAACGGCTATAGCGGGTTGCCACTCGCTCATCAGCGCATCGATCGCCGCCCATTGCGGCCCATCGGGTCCGGCGGCAATGCCGGGGAGCGGCGAGGCCGCGCGACTCAGCGTGTCGCCGCAGGCGACGCCGATGCGACGCATTCCCATATCGAAGGCGAGCACGAGTTGCGGCACCGCGTGGCCGCGGCTTGCCTCAGGCATTGCCGCTGATCGGGCTGATGCGGGAGATATCCACGCCGAGCAGCCTTGCGGCCGCTTGCCAACGAGCCTCGAAGGGTAAATCGAAGATGATGCCGGAATGCACCGGCGCATTGAGCCAGGCGTTCGCGCGGATCTCGTCCTCGAGTTGTCCGCTATCCCATCCCGCATATCCCAGTGCGACGACCGCTTCGCCGGGCCCTTCGCCGGATGCGATAGCGGCCAATATATCGCGCGAGGTCGTAACGTGGATCGTGTCCGAGACCTTCATGGTCGAGTCCCATGATCCGCCCGCGCGGTGCACGACGAAGCCGCGATCCGTTTGCACCGGCCCGCCCCTTAAGACCGGGCGCTGCGCGAAGGGCCCGGCGGGCACACTGATTTCCAATTGCTCGAATACTTCGCCCATGCGCATCTGCAGCGGCTTGTTCAAGATCAAACCCAATGCGCCGCGCGGGCCGTGATCGCAGATCAGCGCGACACTTTGCGAGAAATTAGGGTCTTGCATCGCCGGCATCGCGATCAGCAATTGGTTGGTCAAATAGCCGGTATCGGTCATGGCTCGGAGTACAGTACTTTGGACCCTTCGTCTTCACCACCCAAAAATTGCCACTCGTAGGCAATGCGGATCTGATCGTGTTTCGCGCTCAATTCGTGCGGGAACGCATCGAAGGGGGCGGCGAGCTTCAAAATGCGGATTGCCGCATCGTCGAGTTCAGGATGGCCGCTGCTGCGCCGAATCAGCGCTTGCTCCAATCGGCCGGTGGCGCTGATCGTCACCTCGATGACCGGCGTTCCGGTGAGCTTGTCTCGGCGCGCCACGCTGGGAAAATTCAAGGTGCCTACGCGCTCGACCTTGCGCCGCCAGCGGTCCAGGTAGACCGCCACGTCGGATTCACGCGTGTCGGCCGATATCCACAGCTGGTTCTTGGCCTCGCCGCGCAGCCGCAGCTCGATGCCGTCGTCATTCGGATTCATGCCGAAGTCCGGCCGCTTCTCCAGCAGCAGCGGCAATTCGGCCGTGTCCTGTGCGACGGCCTCTGCCGCGAAATAAACGATCCTCGTGGACCGATTCTGGGTCGCGAGCGTTTGTTCGTCGCCCGCATCGCGTCCGGCTTGACGCAAATCGACGCCGTCGCCGCCG